>ERZ778017.17-NODE-17-length-355184-cov-102.411946_pt1 | contig 355184 bp, 330 predicted proteins | sample MGYA00375747_ERZ778017 | MGnify/ENA primary metagenome ERZ778017 (study PRJEB29350, sample SAMN05509838) | bioreactor metagenome | biome: bioreactor; material: wastewater | place: South Africa: University of Cape Town | collected 2014-03-17 ... | reverse complement strand
AATGAAGACCAGTGCGCATTTGTCGCGCAAACAAACGGGGGAGTCCATCCCATCAGTCAAGCGGACAGTCCGCCAACTTCGCTGTCGGCCTGCCGCTTACCTCCAACGTTAGATCTAACGGGAGAATCCATGAATAAATTGATTTCAGTGCGGTTTTCGTTAATTGCCGTCGGAATAGGTTTTCTATGTTTCTTGGGATTCTGGATTATAGGCTCAAAAATTGACGCTGACGGCTATTTGCATGAATCATTTGCTCTAATTCCTTTAGGTTGGATATTTTTGTTTATTGGTTTATTTATAGGGTTGCTTTATGCATTTAAAAAATCCGTAATGCAAATAAGTAACCCAACCTCTCATTCAAGAGGACGCGCTTACACGCGCCTTATAATTTGAGCATTGGGCACCATGACCCCCCTCACCGACAACGCCGGAGGTTCGACCATGCCTTTATTTGATCTGATTGACGATATTGTTCACTTACTGGATCTTCGAACCTATTGGCGAATCTACTGCGGTGCAGTTTTTGGGTTTCTTCTTGTGTTTATTTTATCGCTGTTTTTGCCTAGAGAAGCCGTGTCGATATTAGGTATTATTTGTTGTATATCGATTCCAACGATCTTCGGCGGCATTTGGCATGGAATCTCCCACAAGGGCAGCTGAGTGACACTATCTACTCATTCGTTCCCAGGGCTTTCTGGCGTTGTATGACATGAAGTGGCTTCTGATCGTGAGCGGAGCAATCGTCATGGGTGCTGTCCTCGCTATTTTGATCGGGCAGGCGCGAGAAGCCTCAAAGACGCAGCAGATGATCGAAACGCTCGTCCAGAGCGCATCGCGCCCGGCGGGCGGGGACATCCATTTCGATTCCCTCTCGGCGCTTCCACCTCCGGTTGCCCGCTACTTCAGGTACGCGCTGAAGGATAGGCAAAAGCTGGTCAGAACGGCGAAGCTGCATCAATCGGGTGTGCTTCGAACCGACACAACGACCGCAAGATGGACGCGGTTCAAGGCAAGCCAACTTGTTGTGCCGCCTGCAACGGGTTTCGTCTGGGATGCCAAGGTCGAAATGCCTCTCGCCGCACATATGCAAGTGCTGGATAGTTACATCGCCGGTGTTGGTTCGGGCCGCGCAAGCCTCTTGGCGGCCTTTGTCGTCGCCTCCGAAGCTGGGGGAGCCGAATTGAACTCGGGTGCATTGCACAGATACCTGGCCGAGGCGCTCTGGTGTCCTACCGCTCTCTTGCCTCAGTCAGGAGTCATGTGGAGTCCGATGGATGATCACACAGCGATGGCCACATTAACGGACAGAGGCACGACGGTGTCATTGGAATTTCGCTTCAATGAGACCGGAGAGGTGACGGGCATCTACAGCCCTGGTCGCTTCGGCCGCTTCAATGGCGCATACAAGCAAGTGCCGTGGGAAGGGCATTTTCGAGACTATCAAATCCACGCAGGCATGCGCGTCCCGCGCTATGGTGAAGTGGGCTGGTACGACAACGGGGCCCTGCAATTGGTCTGGAAAGGAAACATCCTTGAGGCGCGGTACGAACCGGAACCGTGAGCCAACGGCTTACGCCCCAAGCGCGCCCGACAAGACGCTGCACCAGGCGGCAACCCACTGCGCCCTGTTGTCGCCAGTGCGCATTACGGTCAGGCATTTGACGAGCAACACTGCCGATCAGTGGGAGCGATTTTGAAACCCGGAGGTAGTCAGGTCGTCTCTCTTCTTGGCGACGATGTTTATTACCCCCTGAAAGGGGAATCAGCCACGAACACGGTAGAGAACCAACTGTCCGCCATGCTTTCCCGCAATTGGTGGGTGCTGTTGCTGCGTGGCCTGTTTGCAATCCTGTTCGGCGCCCTGGTCTGGTACCTTCGGCAAATTACTTGTGCACGCATGAAACCGAATGGCGATGCCTGTCGCGTGGCAAGGTTCGCCAACAACCGGCTCCAGCGGACGGCGCCAGTGCACCGCCGATGAACCAGGGCAACAAGGAATCACGTCAAAACATGGTTGCACTGGCGATTGCAAATTGGGCGCCATCTGCTCTTCGTGACCGGAGCCGTGCCGCGCGCAACGGGCTCAGGGCGCAACCTGGGTCACGACCGGGGCCTGCTGCGTGGGCAGTTGCACCGACTCCACCGGCTCGGCCAGCCAGCGGTCCATGAGGCCCGCTCCCACCCACATGCCGGCAAGCGCCAGCCAGGCGGTGAGCGCGAAGATCGAGCCGCCCGTCATGCCCGCGCCCACGGCGCAGCCGCCCGCCAGCATGCTGCCAAAGCCCATGGCCATCGCGCCCAGCACGTAGCGCGCCATGCTGTAGCCGTCCTTGAAGCCCTCCACCTTGAATTCGCGGCCGGCGAGTGCACCCAGGAGGGAACCGGCGAACACCGCGGGCAGCATGCCGGCATCGAAGCCGAACGGCGTCTTCGCGTCGGTCAGCACGCGCATCAACCACTCCGCCGACGGGCCGCTGAACGTCACCCCCTGCGTCTGCACCACGTCGAAACTCGCGCGCGAGACGGCGTAGCTGAACCACCACGCGAGCGCCACCGCCAGCCCCGTGCCGACGCCACCCACCCACATCCACAGGCGATTTCCGCTGCGCAGCGAGAAGAAGACCGCCACCGACAGCCACACGAGACCAAGCACCAGGCCATCCCAGGTGCCCCAGCCAACGGCCTTGAGCAGATGGCGCGCATCTCCGCCTTCGATGGTCCACCAACCGGAGATGAGATTGCGCAGCGGCGCCAGGCTGCCCGAGAGCGCCGCCTGCGCCGTCACGGCAAAGACCAGCCCCGAGAGCAGCGCGCGCAGGTTGCCGTTGGCCGAGAGCACGAGCAGGCGGCTGGCGCAGCCGCGCGTCATGATCATGCCGACGCCGAAGATGAGCCCGCCCACCAGCGCGCCCGACAGGCTGCCGCGGCTTGCCAGCTGGCGCGCGCCGCTCACGTCGAGTCCGCCGAGGAGGATCAGCGCCTGCACCGCCACCACGGCCGAGGAAAACGCCAGCAGCCACACCGAGAGCTTCTCGCCGAACTTGCCGTGCCAGAATTCGATCACCGCGGCGCGCAGGCAAAAGCGCGAGCGCTGGGCAAAGAAGCCGAAGAGCAGGCCCACGGTCACGCCCGCGCCCAGCAGTACCCTGGCCGTGCCGTAGTGGTCGACGAGAGAGGTCAGTGGATCGGCCATGGTTCGTGTGCCCTCATCGCGCCGCTGCCGCAAAGTAATTCTGTATCTACTTATACACCCTGAACGGCCCCACCCGGCTCTACACTGTCGCCCATTGCACACCGACGGCCATGAACCTTCCCGACTTGTCCTTTCTGTCGCGCAATGAAGCGCCCCGCGATCCGGTGCCCGCGCACCGCGATGCCGCAGCGGCACCCGCAGGCGCCGCGCACGGGCCTGACGCGAACCACGGCGGCGGCGAAGGGTGGCGCGCCAAGGGCCCGCAGGCCGAGCTGATCGAGCAGTTGCGCGCGGCCCAGCGCGAGCTGCAGATACAGAATCAGGAGCTGCTCTACAGCCAGCAGGCGGCGGAAAGCGCCTCCGAGCGCTTCGAGGCGCTCTTTTCGGGCGTGCCCCTGTCCCTCATGGTGCTCGACGAGCACGACATGGTGGTGCAGGCCAACGCCATGGCGCACCGCTCGTTTCAGCCCACCGAACTCGATCGCCCGCTGACCTCGCTCATGCCCTTCGTGAGCGACAGCGACGCTGACCGCGTGCACCGTGCCTTCGCCAGCGCCCGCGTGCACGGGCGCAGCGACACCTCCGAGGTGGTGTTCCAGATCGGCAGCGACCGGCGCATGACGGGCGACCTGCACATCGCCTACATCGAGACGCAACAGGGCAGCGGCACGCCGCTGCGCCAGTTTCTGTGCGCCGTCATCGACCAGGGGCCGCTGCTGGCCGAACGCCAGACGCTGCAGCAACGCAACGAGCAGCTGCACGCGGGCGAGCGGCGGCTGGAGGCCGTGATCAACTCGGCGCTGGACGCCATCGTCTGCGTCGACCAGCACCAGCGCATCACCGTGTTCAACCCCACGGCGGCCGCGCTGTTTCAATGCCCGACGCGCGATGCGCTGGGCAGCCCGCTCTCGCGTTTCTTCCCTGATCTGGAGCGCGCCCCGGCCTACGCGCAGCTGACCACGCAGGTGGCGATGGGCGAGATGCATGCGCGCACGGCCACGGGCCGACTGCTGGCCGTGGAGGTGAACATGGCCTTCGAGCACCACGAGGGCAACCTCACGACCACGGTGTTCGCGCGCGACCTCACCGCGCGCAAGAGGGCCGAGAAACGCCGCCAGGAGCTGGAGGTGCAGCTGCGCGAGTCGCAGAAGATGCAGGCCGTGGGCACGATGGCGGGCGGCATCGCGCACGATTTCAACAACATCCTGCATGCCATCCTGGGCAACGTCGAGCTGGCCAAGGCGGACGCGGCCACCCCCAACACCGACGCGCGCGTGCTGGAGAGCCTGCGCGAGATCGACAAGGCGGCACGCCGCGCACGCGACCTGGTGCGCCAGATCCTCGCCTTCAGCCGCGACGAAGCGCGCCAGCGCCACGCGGTGCAGCTCACCGACCTGATGCGCGAAACCGAGCGGCTGGTGCGCGTCACGCTGCCGAAGAACATCCTGTTCGAGGTGCAAACGCCCGCGCGGCTGCCCCTCATCCTGGCCGACGCCACGCAGGTGGAGCAGGCGCTGCTGAACCTGTGCACCAATGCCGTGCAGGCGCTGGGCACGCGCCTCGGGCAGGTGCGCATGCGGGCGCAGGTGCTGCGGCTCGAACCCCGATTGCGCGAGCGCCTGCATCTGTCCGAGGCGACGTGCGTGGCGCTGGACGTGGCCGACGACGGACCGGGCATGGATGCGCAGACGCGCGCGCGGATCTTCGAACCCTTTTTCACCACCAAGCCCGTCGGCCAGGGCACGGGGCTGGGCCTGCCCGTGGTGCACGGCGTCATGCGCACGCACGGCGGCGCCATCGACGTGCGCAGCGCACCAGGCAAGGGCTGCTGCTTCACGCTGTACTTTCCGCTGGCCGACGTCGACGCCGAGCCGCAAGACCTCAGCAGGCCCGCCCCGCTTCTGTCCGCTGCGGAGATGGCGGCGCCCGCCGATGCGCGCAAGCCCTGCGTGATGTATGTCGACGACGACGAAGCGCTGGTGTTTCTGGTGCAGCGCCTGCTCGGGCGGCGCTCGTGCGAGGTGTGCGGCTTCACCGACCCGCAGGCCGCGCTCGCGGCCCTGGCACGCCAGCCGGATCGCTACGACCTGATGATCACGGACTACAACATGCCCTCCTTCTCCGGGGTGCAGCTGCTGCGCGCCGCGCGCGCGATCCGTGCCGATCTGCCAGTGGCGCTGGCCTCGGGCTACATCACCGCGGAGATCGAGCAGGCCGCCCTTGATGAGGGCGCCCGCGCGCTCATCCACAAGCCCAACGACGTGCAGGAACTGTGCCGGACCGTGGACCGGTTGCTCCATGGCGGCGACTGATGCAGGGCCCGCACCGCCGTGCGTGCATGAAGACGAGGACCTGCTCGTGCTCGACAAACCCGCCGGATGGCTGTGCGTGCCCGGGCGCGGCCCACTCAAGCAGGACGCGCTGAGCACCCGCGCGCAGCAGCGCTGGCCGGACGCGCTCATCGTGCACCGTTTGGACCAGGCCACCTCCGGCCTGGTGCTGATGGCGCGCAGCCCGGGCATGCAGCGACTGCTGAGCATCGCCTTCGCCCGGCGCGAAATCGTCAAGCACTACGAAGCCGTCGTGCACGGCCTGCCGCATGCGCAGGCCGGCGCCGACGGCGACGGATGGCAATCGATCGATGCGCCCCTGGCGGCGGACTGGCCCAGGCGCCCGCGCCAGAAGGTGGACCCGCTGAACGGCAAACCCAGCCAGACACTCTGGCGCATGCTCGCGCATGATGGCGCGAGCGCCACCACGCGGCTCGAACTGCAGCCGCTCACGGGGCGCACGCACCAGCTGCGGCTGCACCTGGCGCACATCGGCCACCCCATCGTCGGCGATGCGCTCTATGCGGATGCGGCAACCCACGGGTGCGCCCCGCGGCTGCTGCTGCACGCCTGCCGCCTGCGGCTGCGCCATCCCGGCACCGGGGCCTGGCTGCAACTGGCATCGCCCGTGCCTTTCTGATCTTTCTGATTCAATCGCAGGCACCCGGATGCCCATGCGCCGGGAATCTGTCGGCACCACAGGACTCTGACGCGCCATGGCTTCATCTCATCTCTTCATCATCACCGGCGCTTCGCGCGGCCTGGGTCTGGCTCTGGCGCGCCAATTGCTGCAGCCCGGCCACACCCTCATCCTCATGGCACGCCACGACAACACCAGCCTGCACGCGCCTCCGGGCGCGCGCCTGGAGCAATGGCAGCACGACCTGAGCGAGGCCGCGCCCGCCGCGCAGCGCCTGGGCGAGTGGCTGGGCGCGCAGGCCCCGCACCAGCATGCGAGCGCCACGCTCATCAACAACGCGGGGCAGCTGGCGCACATCGCGCCGCTGAGCCAATGCGCGGGCGGCACCGAGCAAGCCTCGATCGCCTCGGCGCTGCGCGTGGGCCTGGAAGCGCCGATGCTGCTCACCGCGCACTTCCTGGCCGCCACCGAACACTGGCCCGCGCGGCGCAAGGTGCTCAACATCTCCTCGGGGCTGGGGCGCAGGCCCATGGCCGCGCAGGCCACTTATTGCGCCGCCAAGGCGGGGCTGGATCACTTCACGCGCTGCGTGGCGCTGGAAGAAGCGGCCAAGCCCCATGGCGCGCGCATCTGCTCGCTAGCGCCCGGCGTGATCGACACTGACATGCAGCTGCAGCTGCGCAGTGCCGATGCGGCCACGTTCCCCGACCGGGAGCGATTCGAGAGCCTGCACACCCAGCAGCAGCTCACCAGCGCCCGGGACACGGCCGCACAGGTGCTGGCGTGGCTGCAGCGCCCGGATTTCGGCCTGGAGCCGGTGGCCGACATCCGCTCACCCGGCACCGGAGCGAGCGGCACCGGCGCGGCCCGAGAGAAACATGCGACACCATAGTGCATGATCGGGGGTTCGGGCAGCTTGCAGCAATGCCCTTGTGCAGTCACTCAAAAGACAGACCATGGATGAACCCATCCTTACGATCGAAGAACGCGAAGCGATCAATTCCGGTCGCTGGTTTTCCTCGTTGTCGCCTTCGTTGCGGCACGACATTCTTCGATGCACCTACGTCAAACGCTACAAGGACGGCGCGCTGATCGCGGCGCGCGGCGACCTGCCCGAGGAATGGATCGCCTGTGCGCGCGGCGCGGTGCGGGTCAGCTCCACCTCGCTGTCGGGCAAGCAGATCACGCTCACCTACGTGGAGCCGGGCATCTGGTTCGGCGACGTCGCGATGCTGGACGGCGACCAGCGCACGCACGATGCCTACGCGCATGGCGAGACCACCATCGTGTGCGTGGCGCGCGCGGATTTCCGCAAGATCCTGGCGCAGCACACCGAACTCTACGAGGCGCTGCTGCGCCTGCAGGCGCGGCGCATCCGCCAGCTCTTCGGCCTGGTGGAAGACCTGAACACGCTGCCGCTGCGCGCGCGCCTGGCCAAGCAGCTGCTGCACCTGGCGCGCAGCTACGGCGTCACCAGCCTCTCGCGCGAGGGCGAGGTGCGCATCGGGCTGCATCTGGCGCAGGAAGAGCTGGCGCAGCTGCTGGGCGCCTCACGCCAGCGCGTCAATCAGGAGCTCAAGACTCTGGAGCGCGAGGACGTCATCCGCATCGAGCCGGGTGGGCTGGTGCTGCGCGACCGTTCGGCGCTGCTGCAAATCACGGAAAGCATCGGCTAGCATGCAATCAAAAGCGTAGCTGCCCACGCTTTTCCACCAACGATTTCAATTATTTTATCGTTGGATTTCATTTGCTGGCATGCGCTGGCAGCTACTCTTTTTGAAAGGCTGGCCATGGCTTCCTACGACCAGTTCATCGGCACGCGCCCGGTCTCGGGCCGGCACGCCTTCGATGTCGATGCCTTCACCGCCTGGGCGCGCGAGCACGTCGAAGGCTTCACCGGGCCGCTGCAGGTGGATCTGTTCAAGGGCGGGCAATCCAACCCCACCTACCTCTTGAGCACGCCCGCGCGCAGCTACGTGATGCGCTCCAAACCCGGGCCGGTGGCCAAACTGCTGCCTTCGGCGCACGCCATCGAGCGCGAATTCGCGGTGATGCAGGGCCTGGCGGGTACCGACGTGCCGGTGCCGCGCATGATCGCGCTGTGCGAGGACGAATCCGTCATCGGCCGCGCGTTCTACCTCATGGAGCACATGCAGGGGCGCGTGCTCTGGGATCAGTCCCTGCCCGGCATGAGCGTGGCCGAGCGCGGCGCGATCTACGACGAGATGAATCGCGTGATCGCCGCGCTGCACCGCGTGAACCCCGCAGCGCAGGGTCTGGCGCACTACGGCAAGCCGGGCAACTATTTCGAGCGCCAGATCGGCCGCTGGAGCAAGCAGTACCGCGCCTCCGTCACCGAGCCCATCACCGAGATGGACCGCCTGATGGACTGGCTGCCCGCGCACATGCCCGAGAGCGCGCGCGACGAGAGCCGCGTCGCCATCGTGCACGGCGACTATCGGCTGGACAACCTGATGTTCCACGCGAGCGAGCCGCGCATCATCGCGGTGCTCGACTGGGAACTGTCCACGCTCGGCCACCCGCTGGCCGACTTTGCCTACCACTGCATGAGCTGGCATATCCCGGCGCAGCTGGGGCGCGGCATCGCCGGGCTGGACCTGGCGCAGCTGGGCATCCCGAGCGAGCGCGACTACATCCACCGCTACTGCGAGCGCAGCGGCATCAAGGACACCGCCAGCCTGCACGCCGACTGGAACTTCTACCTCGCCTACAACCTGTTTCGCATCGCCGCCATCCTGCAGGGCATCGCCAAGCGCGTGGAAGACGGCACCGCCGCCAGCGCCGAAGCGAAGGCCGCGGGCGCGCAGGCCCGACCCATGGCGGTGCTCGCCTGGTCGTTCGCCAGCCGCGGTTGACCCTCCCATCCAAACCACCATCGAGGAAAGCCCCATGGACTTCGACTATTCCCCCAGGACCCGAGAACTGCAGGCGCGCCTGACGCAGTTCATGGATGAACACATCTACCCGGCGGAAAAAGAGCTCGCGGCCGAACTGGCCGCGAACACGAGCGCGGGCAAACGCTGGACGCCGCTCAAGACCATCGAAAACCTCAAGCCCAAGGCCCAGGCCGCGGGCCTGTGGAACCTGTTCCTGCCGGTCGATACCGCCGAAGCTTCGGGCTACCACGGCGCGGGCCTGACCAACCAGGAATACGCGCCGCTGGCCGAGATCATGGGGCGCGTGCTCTGGGCCAGCGAGGTCTTCAACTGCTCGGCGCCCGACACCGGCAACATGGAAACCATCGCGCGCTACGGCAGCGAAACCATCAAGGCGGAATGGCTGACCCCTCTGCTTGAAGGGCGCATCCGCTCGGGCTTCGCCATGACCGAGCCCGAAGTGGCCTCCAGCGACGCCACCAACATCACCACGCGCATCGAGCGCGACGGCGACGACTACGTCATCACCGGCCGCAAGTGGTGGACCAGCGGCGCGGGCGACCCACGCTGCAAGGTCTTTATCACCATGGGCAAGACCGACCCCGACGCCGCCAAGCACTCGCAGCAGAGCATGATCGTCGTGCCCTCGGACACCCCGGGCATCACGGTGCTGCGCAACCTCAACGTCTTCGGCTACGACGACGCGCCGCACGGTCACGCCGAAGTGCTGTTCGACCACGTGCGCGTTCCCGCAGCCAATATCCTGCTGGGCGAGGGCCGCGGCTTCGAGATTGCGCAGGGGCGCCTTGGCCCGGGGCGCATCCACCACTGCATGCGCCTGATCGGCCAGGCCGAGCGCGCGCTGGAGCTGATGTGCCGCCGCGCCAGCAGCCGCGTGGCCTTCGGCAAACCCATCGCCGCGCAGACCGTGACGCAGGAGCGCATCGCCGAGGCCCGCTGCAAGATCGACATGGCGCGCCTGCTCACCCTCAAGGCCGCATGGATGATGGACACTGCGGGCAACAAGGTCGCGCGCACCGAGATCGCAATGATCAAGGTCGTCGCGCCCAGCATGGCCTGCCAGGTGATCGACTGGGCCATCCAGGCGCATGGCGGCGGCGGCGTGAGCGATGATTTCCCGCTCGCCTACGCCTACGCCAACGCCCGCACGTTGCGCTTTGCCGACGGCCCGGACGAGGTGCACCGCAACGCCATCGCCAAGTGGGAGCTGGGCAAATACGCGCCTGCCAAGCCCGCCACGCGCTGACACCCTGCGCGCCGTTCCGCCGCGGCGCGCCACTGTCACGCTGGCGTGGGCAACTGTCTTGCGAGCCTGGCTTCCCAAGCGTATGGATTTGAACCTAAGACAAGTATTTCATGATTATGGTTCAATGATTGTTGTACCATTGAAATATGAATGAAGCTCAAGCTGTCACCGCCCTTGGCGCCTTGGCCCATGCGCAGCGCCTGCGTGTGTTCCGCGCCCTGGTTGTCGCCGGCCCCGAGGGGCTCACGCCCAGCGTGCTGGCCGACCAGTTCGACGTGGCTCGCAACGCGCTGTCCTTCCACCTGAAGGAACTGGCCCATGCCGGCCTCGTCACGGTTGAACAGCAAGGCCGCAATCTCATTTACCGCGCCGACTTCTGCCAAATGAACGGGCTGCTTGGCTACCTGACCGAACACTGCTGCCAGGGCGGCACGTGCGAGGCCACCGCTGCTTCCCCCGTCTGTACCTCCTGCTGAAAGGCACCCCATGAAACGCTTTCACGTCCGCCTGCACGTCGATGAACTGAACCGCAGCATCGGCTTCTATTCGCAACTGTTTGCTGCGCAGCCGGCACGCGTCGAAGTCGATTACGCAAGCTGACGCGGCCACCCATGACCGAAGCCACCACGGCCGGCCGCGCGCCAGCCATGCCCGGCATGAGCGTCTTCGAGCGCTTCCTGACCGTCTGGGTGCTGCTGTGCATCGTCGCCGGCATTGCCCTGGGCCAATTCGCACCCGGCGTGTTCCAAGCCATCGGCCGCATGGAGATCGCCCAGGTCAATTTGCCCGTGGGCCTGTTGATCTGGGTCATGATCATTCCGATGCTGCTCAAGGTGGACTTCGGCGCCCTGAGCCAGGTCAGGCAGCATTGGCGTGGCATCGGCGTGACGCTGTTCGTGAACTGGGCGGTCAAGCCGTTCTCGATGGCGCTGCTGGCGTGGATTTTCATCCGCCAGGTCTTCGCGCAGTGGCTTCCCGCCGATCAGCTCGACAGCTATGTTGCGGGCCTGATCCTGCTCGCTGCTGCGCCCTGCACGGCGATGGTCTTTGTCTGGAGCCGACTGACCGGGGGCGATCCGGTGTTCACGCTGTCGCAGGTGGCCTTGAACGACACCATCATGGTGTTCGCCTTCGCACCCATCGTCGGCCTGCTGCTGGGCCTGTCGGCCATTACGGTGCCGTGGGACACGCTGCTGGTGTCCGTGGCGCTTTATATCGTCGTGCCGGTGATCCTGGCCCAGTTCTGGCGCCGCGCGCTGCTGTGCCGAGGCCGGGCCGCGTTCGAGGCCGCGCTGGCGCGCATGGGCCCGCTATCCATCGCGGCGCTGCTGCTCACGCTGGTGTTGTTGTTCGCTTTTCAGGGGCAGGCCATCCTGCAACAGCCGCTGGTGATCGCCATGCTGGCGGTGCCGATCCTGATTCAGGTGTTCTTCAACTCCGGACTCGCCTACTGGCTCAACCGCCGGCTGGGCGAGCGTCACAGCATCGCCTGCCCCTCTGCGTTGATCGGCGCGAGCAACTTCTTCGAGCTGGCCGTGGCCGCCGCCATCAGCCTGTTCGGCTTCCAGTCCGGCGCGGCACTGGCCACTGTCGTCGGCGTGCTGATCGAAGTGCCCGTGATGCTGCTGGTCGTGCGCGTGGTCAACCGCTCGCGCGGCTGGTACGAGTGCGGCCCGAAACTCTCCGCCCGATAACCAGGACATGCCCATGAGCGCCATCACGATCTATCACAACCCCGCCTGCGGCACGTCGCGCAACGTGCTCGCCATGATCCGCAACAGCGGCGAGGAGCCCACGGTCATCGAGTACCTGAAGACGCCGCCCGACCGTGCCACGCTGGTCAAGTTGCTGGCCGATGCAGGACTGAGCGTGCGCGAAGTGCTGCGCGAGAAGGGCACGCCCTATACGGAGCTGGGCCTGGACAATCCCCAATGGACGGATGAGCAGTTGCTCGATGCCATCGAGCAGCACCCCATCCTCATCAACCGGCCCATCGTGGTGACGCCGCTGGGCACGCGCCTGTGCCGGCCTTCGGAGACCGTGCTGGACATCCTGCCGCAGCCGCAGCGTGGCGCGTTCCGCAAGGAAGACGGCGAAGCGGTCGTGAATGCCAAAGGTCACCGGGTCTGATTGGCCACTTTCCTCGGCTTGCCAGCCACGAGCAGGCGCTCATGGCAACGCCATACCACGGTGGTATAGCGCACGGCGGCGATGGCGGTCACGTACGACGCACTCCTGACCGTGACACGCCCACTGCAAACTACGCGTTTGCTCATAAGCTCCGAGGGAGGGCCGGCTCCATGCTACGGCCAACCCCGAACCCTGAAAACCCGGGCGTGCCAACATCGCCGGACACGTACGTCAAAGATACAAGAGAAAATACGCCCCTCGTGCGGCGGCTTCGGGTTGGTCCGGTCGCGCACGGGCCCAGACTGCCAGACCATGAAAGCCGAAACCGCACCCGCGCCGCTGCCCCAGAAGGCGGCCGCCGACACCGCCTCCCCCGCCGAGCAGGAGCAGCGCATCCGCGCCCTGCTCTCGCGGCTGGCGCTGTTTGCCGACCTGGACGGCGCGCAGCTGGCTCTGCTGGCCAGCGCCACGCAACGCCAGACCTACGCCGCGGGCGACGTGATCGCGCGCCGCGGCCAGCGCTGCAACGGCATGAGCTTCGTCATCTACGGCTCGGTGCAGCTTGTCTACAACGCCGCCTCGGGCAGCGAGCGCACGGTGCGCCTGCTGGGCGCGGGGGCCAGCTTCGGCGAGGCATCCCTCTTCAGCCACCACGACCACATCACCACCGCCACCGCGCTGGCCGACACGCTGATGCTGCACGTGCACGAACGCGTGCTGAGCCCGCTGATCGCCGCCCACGGCCCGCTGGCGCAGCGCCTGATCGCGCACCTGAGCAACCAACTGTACATGGCGATCTGCGATTTTGGCGCCTTCACCACGCACTCGGGCCCGCAACGCCTCATCGGCTTTCTGCTGCGCGAATCGGCCACCGCCGGCGGCCAGGCGTTCACGCTCGATGTGAGCAAACGCACCATCGCCTCGCGCCTGAACCTCACCCCCGCGCACTTTTCCCGCATCCTGCAGGATCTGAGCCAGCGCGGCCTGCTGCGCGTCAACGGCCGCCAGATGCAGGTGCTCGACATCCAGGGCCTGCAGGACTATCACCTGACGGCCTGAAGCCACCCAAACCACCACCCTCCACTCCGGTATCCGTCGGCGGTCGTGCCGGCGGCGCGTGGCAAAATGCCCGCCACCGCTCAATGACCGACGACCTCGCTACGCATGGGCAAGATACATCTCGCATACAGCACCTTCGGGCTCACCAATCTTGATTTTTCCGCCGCGCTCGACGCGGTGGATCGCGCGGGCTACGAGGGTGTCGAAGTCTCGTTTCACCGCCGCCAGTTCAATCCCTTCAACCTCGGGGACGACGACCTGCGCGCCGTGGGCCGGCACCTGAGCCGCCTGCGCGTCAAACCCGCGTGCGTGGCCACGGCCTCGCACTTCTTCGACCCGCAGCGCCCGCACGAGCCCTCGCTCATGGCGCTGGAGGTCGCGGGGCGCAAGCGCCGCATCGACCTCGTCAAGCGCGGCATCCACGTCGCACGCATGCTGGGCGTGAACCTCGTCACCTTCGGCAGCGGCTTTGTCCGCGAGGACCACGTCGCCCACCCGGAGGTCAACCCCACTGAACTGCTGGTCGATTCGATCCGCGAGTGCCTGGCCGAGATCCACGCCGAGGAAGACATCACGCTCCTGATCGAGCCCGAGCCCGGCATGCACATCGAAACCCTGGCCGAGGGCCTGGCACTGATGCGCGCCGTGGACTCGCCCAAGTTCAAGCTGCATATCGATATCTGCCACGCCTACTGTTCAGAGGCCAACTACATCCAGGCACTGGGCGAGGCTGCGCCGCATGCGCGCTACCTGCACATCTCGGATGCACGCGAGGGCTGGAACCTGGCCATCCGCCACGACAGCGACGCGCTCGCCTTCGACCTCGCCCACGCGAGCACGCTGGTGCACTTTGAGGACACGGCCGACTTCCTGCTCATCGATCCGGACCACGCGATCCACTTCGCCGACGGCCAGCCCAGTGCGGCGCGGCTGCGGCGCATCGACGAACTGCTGGCCCGCGCGGGCACCCAGGCCACGCTGCAAACCGTCGCCTACGCCAGCCTGCCCACGCGCAAGGGGCCGCTGGATGATGAAATCTTCACCTACCTCATTTCCGTGCCGGGCCTGAGCTACGACGTGCTCGAACGCGCCCGCCCCGTCGTCGCGTACATGCGCGGCGCCCAGGGCGCACCGCTCATCGAGCGCATGGTGGCCAACACGCGCACCGGCATCGTGCACTTCCACGAAGTGCCGGGCGACGGCACGCTCGATTTCGCCGCGAGCTTCAAGGCCCTCACCGATCAGGGCTTCGATGGCTACGGCGCGATCGAGCTCTACCACCACGTCGATGGCTGGGAGCAGGCGCTGGCCGCGAGCTACCGCCACCTCATGCCGCTCATCCAGGCCGCCTGAGCGATGAACACGCCCTCGCCCACCCGCCACGGTGAAGCTGCGCTCGGCTGGCCGCCAGGCCTCACGGGCGAACTCGATCACCGGCGACTGAAGGCGCCCACGCTCAAGCTGCGCAGCGCCCTGCCCACGCCCGGCGGCGACACGATCTACGCGGTCGATCTGCGCGTGCGCCTGCCCAACCAGGACGCCTTCCTCACCAGCAGCGAGCTGCACTCGGTCGAGCATTTCCTGCTGGAGGGTTTCAACCGCCTGCTGCCGCGCAACTTCCTGTCCGTGGGCCTCATGGGCTGCCGTACGGGCTTCTATCTGGGCTTCGTCAACGAAGGGCGCACCGAGGTGCTGTGCGAGGCGCTGGCGCGCATCTTCACCGAAATGCAGAGCGCCCAGGCCGTGCCCTACGCCAACATCGAGCAGTGCGGCAACTGGCGCGATCACAGCCTGGCCGACGCGCAGCGCGTCGCTCGCGAGATCCTGCTGCAGCGCGCCCACTGGCTGGAAGCGGCATGAGCATGACGGGTGAACGCTGGCAGGTGCGCACCCAGCGCCCCATCGCCTACGATGTGGTCAAGACCCCCGGCCTGTTCGCCCCCGGGAGCACGGCGTTGCTGGACTGGGGCCGCCAGGGCGGGCGGCGCTTCGTCGTGCTGGACGCGAATGTCTGGCATCACCACGGCCAGGCCATACGCCAATGGTTCGGCGCGCACGACATCCAGACCCACTTCGCCGTCTTCCCCGGTGGTGAAGAGCACAAGAACATCGACGCGTATCAGGACCTGGCGCGCGCGCTTGACGCCTTTCCCATCCACCGCCGCGACGAACCGCTGATCGCCATCGGCGGCGGCGTGCTCACTGACGTGGCCGCCTTCCTCGCCGCCAGCTATCGGCGCGGCATCCCGCACATCAAGGTGCCCACGACGCTCATGGGCCATATCGATGCCGCGCTCGGCATCAAGAACGGCATCAACTTCGGCACCAGCAAGAACCGCCTGGGCAGCTTCGAGCCGCCGATGGCGGTGCTGCTCGATCCGGTTTTCCTCGGCACGCTGCCGCGGCGCCACCTCGTCAACGGCGTGTGCGAAATCATCAAGCTCGCCATCGTGGTGGATGCCGGCCTGTTCGGCATGCTCGAACAAAGCGGCGCCGAGGGCATCGCCACCGCGTTTGCCACGCCCAGGAGCCGCGCCCTGCTCGATCGCGCCATCGCCGGCATGCTCGCCGAGCTCTCACCCAATCTCCACGAGGAAGAGCTCTCGCGCAAGGTCGATTTCGGACACACCTTCAGCTACGGCCTGGAGGCGCGCCATCCACAGCGCCTGCTGCATGGCGAGGCGGTGCTGCTGGACTGCCTGGTCTCCAGCGTGATCGCCGCGCAGCGCGGGTTGCTGGCCGCCGAGGCGCTGGCACGCATCTTCGCGCTGGTCGAGCACCTTGGCATCCGCTGCGACACCGAGGTGCTCAACACCGAGTTGATGTGGCAGTCGCTGCTCGATCGCATCGAGCACCGCAACGGCCTACAGCGCGTGCCCCTGCCCACCGCCATCGGCGACTGCATCTTCACGCACGACATCACGCGCGCCGAGCTGCACCGTGCCAGCACCGAACTCCATGAAAGACTGACCCCCACCCATGAATCGTCCCTCGAACGTTGACAGCCAGGAAATCAGCAAATTCGACCGTGTCGCCCAGCTCTGGTGGGATCCGAACGGCAAGATGGGCATGCTGCACGTCATCAACCCGTTGCGCAGCCAGTTCACCTTCGAGCACACCGACGTGCGCGGCAAGCGCGTCGTCGATGTCGGCTGCGGCGGCGGCATCCTGACCGAAACCCTGGCGAAGGCCGGAGCCCAGGTCGTCGGCATCGACCAGTCCGAGCTCACGCTCGAAGTCGCACGCCAGCACGCCGCGCAAGGCGGCCTTGCCATCGACTACCGCATCCAGACGGTGGAAGAGCTCGTGGCGCAGGAAGCGGGCAGCTACGATGTCGTCACCTGCCTGGAAATGCTTGAGCACGTGCCCAATCCGGCCGCCGTCATCGACGCCTGCGCGCGCCTGCTCAAGCCCGGCGGCCACGCGATCTTCTCCACCATCAACCGCAATTTCAAGGCCTGGCTCTTCGCCATCATCGGCGGCGAGTACGTCCTGCGCATCCTGCCGCGCGGCACGCACCAGTACGAAAAGCTCATCCGCCCCGATGAATTGCGCTCGTGGGCACGCCAGAGCGGCCTCACGCACCTGCGCAGCGCCAGCCTCATGTACAACCCGCTCTTCAAGAGCTTTCGCGTCGCCGGGGGGCGCGAAGACGTCAACTTCATGATGAGCTACGTGAAGGCAGCCTGACCCATGCTGAGCAAATTCCTCGCCCTCTCGCGCTCCACGCACGGTGTGCTCGACATCGCCATGGCGGGGTTTGCCGCACTGCTTTGGCTGGGCGCCTTCCCGCCCCTGCCGGTGCTCGCCGTCGCCCTCGTCACCGCGCTGGCGGGCTACACCGCCATTTACGCGCTCAACGACCTCGTGGGCGTCAAGGCCGATCGCGAGAAATTCGCCGGCACCGGCATCAACCCGGGCTACTCGGTGGAAGCTTCCGCGCTGCGCTACCCCATTGCCCAGGGCAAGCTCAGCTTTTCCGCTGGCCTGGCCTGGTTCATCGTCTGGTATCTGGTGGCGCTGGCCGGTGCGTGGTGGCTCAACCCCTTCCTCATCGTCATCGTGCTGGCCGCGCCGGTGCTGGAAATCATCTACTGCAGGCTGCTCAAGGTCACCTGGTGGCGCGTGCTCGTGAGCGGTTTTGTCAAATCACTCGGCCCGGTGGCCGCCGTCCTCGCGGTCGTGCCGCGCCCCGATCCCGCCCTGCTCGCGCTCATGGTCGCCTGGCTCATATGCTGGGAGATCGGCGGGCAGAACATCCCCGCCGACTGGAACGACGTGGAGGAAGACCGCCGCGTCGGCGCCAAGACCATTCCTCTCACGTTCGGCCCCAAGGTGGCGGCGCGCGCAGTGATCGTTGCCCTGGTGGCCACCCTCGCCCTGAGCCTGGCCCTGCCCGCCATGTCCCCGCTGCCTCTAGGCTGGCCCTACCTCGTCGCCACGCTGGTGGCCGGGATCTACCTGCTGCTGCTGCCCGGCCTGGCCCTGGCGCGCACGCACGAGCCGCGCAATGCCGCACGTCTTTTCGACCGCGCCAGCCTCTATCCGATGGTGCAGCTCGTGATCGTCACCGCCTTCGTCCTTGTGCGTGCACTGAAGTAAATCGGCGTCACCCGAAAAAATCAGCCGCCGACTTCCCGCATCGCCGGGAACAAACTATTGCAACCGAACACTTGGGGCGGCGAGGTCGCAATCACCCGGCGCACGACCATATTCAGACAGCGTTCAGGCGGTCGCCTGGGCGCATTTCAAGCCGTCATCGCACGCTCTCGCCTGCTTGGTTGTCAAATGGCACCTGCTTGCTTTTCACTGCCATCGGTCTAATCTTGAACCGGCCCGGATCGGGCGCGAACGCCCAGTTTCGAACGATTGACCGGGTGACCTGGACGACTCAACAAACCCTAGAAGGAGGTTTTCAATGGCTACTTACAAAGTCGGTTACTTCGTTGGCAGTCTCGCCACCGGTTCCATCAACCGCATCCTCGCCAAGGCGCTGATCCGCCTTGCTCCGGCGGAGCTCGAATTCACGGAGATTCCGATCCGCGATCTCCCGCTGTACAGCTACGACTACGACGCCGACTTTCCGCCGGTGGCACGCGCATTCAAGCAGGCCATCGCGGACGTCGATGCGCTGTTGTTCGTCACGCCGGAATACAACCGCGCGATCCCCGGCGGGCTGAAGAACGCCATCGACTGGGCAAGCCGTCCGTGGGGGCAGAATTCCTTCACCCACAAGCCATCTGCCGTCATCGGCGCGTCGATAGGTTCTATCGGTACGGCCGTGGCACAGCAAAACCTGCGCAGCGTGCTGAGTTTCTGCAACTCGCCGCAAATGAACTCCCCCGAGGCTTACATTCATCTCACGCCGGGGCTCATCACGGCAGACGGCGAGGTCACGAATGAGGGAACCGCCGAGTTCCTGCGCAACTACATGACCGAGCTGCATGCCTTCATCGTGCGGGTGCTGACCGTGTTGCCGACCCGCAAAGCCTGACAGCAGGCAGCGCAGGGCCGGCCTGGCCTGACTGTGCATTGGGCGTGAAGAGCGGCGATCGCCACCCATTTGCCACCAAGCCGTTCCAGAAAAACAAAAGCCCCTGTGCCAGGGGCTTCTAAATTCTTGATTGACCAGAAAAATCTGGTCGGGGTGAGAGGATTCGAACCTCCGGCCTCTACGTCCCGAACGTAGCGCTCTACCAGGCTAAGCTACACCCCGATGATTCCGTTCAATTGTGCCGGTTCAAACCCTGCGCAAAAGCAACTGAGCCGCTAATTGTAGCAGCGCTTCAGTATGAAAATTACCTGGCAACCCTGAAATTGCATCCATGGCAAGTTGCGCCTGCGCGCCTGCAGCGGCACGGGTCGCGGCCATCGCATCGGTCGCACGCACCACAGCCACCACCGATTCCATCTCGTCGGTCGAGCCCTGCTCTATCACGCGCCTGAGCAGCGCCTTTTGTGCTTCATCGCCGCGCTGCATCGCGATGATGAGTGGCAGCGTCATCTTGCCCTCACGCAGATCGTCGCCTATGTTCTTGCCCATCTCCTGCGCGTCGCCGTCATAGTCCAGCGCATCGTCGATGACCTGAAATGCCGTGCCCAGCGCCTTGCCGTATTCCGCGCACGCGAGCTCGACCTCGGCGCTGCTGGCGGCCAGCACCGCCGCCAGTCGGGCACTGGCCTCGAACAGCTTGGCGGTCTTGGAGCGGATCACTTCCAGGTAACCGGCTTGCGTGAGCGTGGCGTCGTGCGTGTTCACGAGCTGCTGCACCTCGCCTTCGGCGATGACGTTGGTGGCGTCGGCCAGGATCTGCATGACCCGCATGTCGCCCGTTTCCACCATCATCTGGAAAGCACGCGAATACAGGAAGTCGCCCACCAGCACGCTGGCGGGGTTGCCGAAATGCTCGTTGGCCGTCGCCCGGCCGCGCCGCAGGGTGGAGGCATCGACCACGTCGTCGTGCAGCAGCGTGGCGGTGTGGATGAATTCGACCACCGCGGCCAGGTTGAAGCGCCGCGCATCCCGGCAATCGAGCGCGCCGCACATCAGAAGCAGCAGCGCGGGGCGCAGGCGCTTGCCGCCGGCGACGATGATGTAGCGCGCCACATCGCCGACCAGCGCCACCGACGATTGCAGCCGCGCGCCGATGACCTTGTCCACCTCGCGCATGTCGTTTGCAATCAGTGCCAGTGCGGCCGTCGTGCCCGATGATGAAGCGCTCAAGGTGTAGTTACTCGCGGTGGCGTCAATGACTGCTGATTATAGGAAGGGCAAGCCGCCCTACTGCACTCGGTGCACAGGTCATTTGGACGTCGCGCCAATATCACATACAATCGCAGGTTCTGTGGAAATTCGTCTGCAGAACTCACTAAACAGAGGTTTACATGTACGCGGTCATAAAAACCGGCGGCAAGCAGTATCGCGTTGCCGCTGGCGAAAAAATTAAGATAGAACAGATTGCTGCGGAAGTAGGCCAGGAAATCGTGCTTGACCAGGTGCTGGCAGTCGGAAACGGCAGCGAGCTCAAGGTGGGTACGCCCCTGGTGTCCGGCGCCAGTGTGAAGGCGACTGTCGTTGCCCACGGCCAGCATGACAAGGTGCGCATCTTCAAGATGCGTCGGCGCAAGCACTACCAGAAGCGCCAAGGCCATCGTCAGCAGTTCACCGAACTGCAGATCGACACGATTGCAGCTTGATCACAGGGGATTGAATCATGGCACATAAAAAAGGCGGCGGCTCCACGCGAAACGGGCGCGATTCCAAGCCCAAGATGCTCGGTGTGAAGGCCTACGGTGGCCAGCTGGTCAGCGCCGGCTCCATCATCGTGCGCCAGCGCGGCACACGCATTCACCCGGGCAGCAACGTCGGCATCGGCAAAGATCACACGCTGTTCGCCCTGGTGGATGGCCACGTGTCGTTCTCCACGCGCGGCGCACTCTCCAAGCACACGGCCGACATCACGCCACCCGGCGCGGCCTGATACGTCACGCAACCGACAAAGCCCCGCACGCCGGGGCTTTGTTGTTTGGACGGGCCACGGCACCACTACACTTGCAAAGCCATGAAATTCGTAGACGAAGCCTACATTGACATCGTTGCAGGCGACGGCGGCAATGGCTGCGTGTCGTTCCGCCATGAAAAATACAAGGAATTCGGCGGCCCCAACGGTGGCGATGGGGGGCGCGGTGGCCACGTCTACGCCGTGGCCGATCTCAACCTCAATACCCTGGTGGACTACCGCTTCGCACGCAGGCACGAAGCCAAGCGCGGCGAGCACGGCATGGGCTCGGACATGTTCGGCGCCGCCGGAGCAGACATCACGCTCAGGATGCCCGTAGGCACCATCATCAGCGACGCGGAAACGGGCGCCGTCCTCTACGAATTGCTTGAACCCGACCAGCCCGTGATGATCGCCAAGGGGGGCGACGGCGGCTTTGGCAACCTGCGCTTCAAGAGCGCGATCAACCGCGCGCCGCGCCAGAAGACGCCCGGCTGGCCGGGCGAGAAGAAAAATCTAAAGCTCGAACTCAAGGTGCTGGCCGACGTGGGGCTGCTGGGCATGCCCAACGCGGGCAAATCGACCTTCATCGCCGCGGTCTCCAACGCCCGCCCCAAGATCGCCGACTATCCGTTCACCACGCTGCACCCCAACCTGGGCGTGGTGCGCGTCGGGCCGGAGCAGAGCTTCGTCATCGCGGACATCCCCGGCCTGATCGAAGGCGCCTCCGAAGGCGCGGGCCTGGGCCACCAGTTCCTGCGCCATCTGCAACGCACACGGCTGCTGCTGCACATCGTGGACATGGCCCCGTTCGACGACACGGTCGATCCCGTCGCCCAGGCCAGGGCCATCGTCGGCGAGCTGAAGAAATACGATGCCGAGCTGTACGCCAAGCCGCGCTGGCTGGTGCTGAACAAGCTGGACATGGTGCCGCAGGCCGAGCGCGCGGCCCGCGTCAAGGATTTCGTCAAGCGCTTCAAGTGGAAAGGCCCGGTCTTCGAAATTTCGGCCCTGACGCGCGAAGGCTGCGAGAACCTTGTCAAGGCCATCTTCCAGCACGTTCACGCCGTGCAACTGGCGAGCCAGGCGCCAGCCGAAGTGGACCCACGCTTCGCCGCGCCCGATCTCTCGAAAGACTAGTCAGGCCTACACTATTTTTATAGCTGTTAGCGCATATACAGCAAGCGTTAGATCCGCATTTCAATGACAATTCCGTCCCAGGTCCTGCGCAAGGCACACCGCATCGTCGTCAAGGTCGGCTCCAGTCTCGTGACCAACGAAGGTCGGGGACTCGATGCCGCGGCCATCGGCGAGTGGTGCCGCCAGCTGGCGGCCCTGGTCCACGGGGAAGCGGGCGCGCGGCGCGAGGTCATCATGGTGTCGAGCGGCGCCATTGCAGAAGGAACGAAACGCCTGGGGTGGGCCCAGCGCCCGAGCGAAGTCAACGAGTTGCAGGCGGCCGCGGCCGTCGGCCAGATGGGCCTGGCCCAGATGTATGAAACCAAGATGCGCGAGCATGGCTTGGCCAGCGCGCAGATCCTGCTCACGCACGCCGACCTGGCGGACCGCGAGCGCTATCTGAACGCACGCTCGACCCTGCTCACGCTGCTGCACCTGGGCGTGGTGCCCGTCATCAACGAAAACGACACCGTGGTGACCGACGAAATCAAGGTAGGCGACAACGACACGCTGGGCGCGCTGGTCACCAACCTCGTCGAGGCCGATGCGCTCGTCATCCTGACGGACCAGAAAGGCCTGTATTCGGCCGATCCGCGCCGCGACCCCGATGCGCGTTTCATCCATGAGGCGCAGGCCGGAGACCCCGCCCTCGAAGCCATGGCGGGCGGCGCGGGCTCCTCCATCGGCAAGGGCGGCATGATCACCAAGATCATCGCGGCCAAGCGTGCGGCGGGTTCAGGCGCGTCGACGGTCATCGCCTGGGGGCGCGAACCCGATGCGCTGCTGCGCCTGGCGCGCGGCGAGGCCATCGGCACCCTGCTCGTCGCGCACACGCACAAGCACCAGGCGCGCAAGCAGTGGATGATGGATCATCTGCAATTGCGCGGCTCGGTCACCGTGGACGCGGGCGCGGCGGCCGTGCTGCGCCAGGCGGGCAAAAGCCTGCTGCCCATCGGCATGGTGGCGGTGGAGGGTGAATTCGCGCGCGGCGACGTGATCGCCGTGCGCGACGCGGGCGGCAGCGAAATCGCCCGCGGGCTGGCCAATTACGCGAGTGCCGAGGCGCGGCTGCTGTGCCGCAAATCCTCAGCCGAGTTCGAGCACTTGCTGGGCTACGCCGCCGAGCCCGAAATGGTGCACCGCGACAACATGGTGCTCACGCACCCCTGACGCGGTGCCCACACCTGCGGCTCACTTGTGTGACGGCACGGGCGCGGCGCTTGCCGGCGATGGCCCAGCAACGGCTCCCTGCAGGGCCTCGTCGGCATGCGGATCGGGGTCGAAGCTCGCCCCGGGCGGCAATTCGACCCCCGGATGCACCAGCATGGAGCCCCCCCGGTAGGCCCCGGCGTAGTCCTTGCCGGCGTACTCGCGCGCGCGCATGCCCGCGCGCAGGTAGCGGTTGCGCTGGAGGGTGCGCGGCAGAAAGCGCGAGAGCTCGGTGAGCGCCAGCTCGTAAACCCCGCGCTTGAATTCCACCACCACGTCCAGCGGCACCCAGTATTCGTTCCAGCGCCAGGCGTCAAACTCCGGGTGATTGGTGGCGCGCAGATTCAAATCCCAGTCGTTGCCCGTCAGCTGCAGCAGAAACCAGATCTGTTTTTGTCCCTTGTAGTGGCCGCGCGCATCGCGGCGGATGTAGCGATCCGGCACCTCGTAGCGCAACCAGTCCCGCGTACGGGCAACCACGCGCACATGGTGGGCCAGCAGCCCGACCTCCTCGTGCAGTTCCCGGAACATCGCCTCCTGCGGACTTTCGCCCCGATCGATGCCACCTTGCGGAAACTGCCAGCTGTGCGTCCCTAAGCGTTTGCCCCAAAATACCTGGTTTCTCTGGTTGAGCAGCACGATGCCGACATTTGGCCGAAAGCCTTCTCTGTCGAGCATAATCTGACCCCAATTCTTGCAAGTTGAAGCCATTATGCACGCATGTTGACGTGCATCAAGCGCAGCTCTGCAAAGCAGCGAATCCACGCGATGAAAGCCTCCCAATTTTTTATTTCCACCCTCAAGGAAGCCCCTGCCGACGCCGAGATCGTCAGCCATCAGCTGATGATGCGCGCCGGTCTCATCAAGAAGCTGGGCGCTGGCATCTATAACTACATGCCCATGGGCCTGCGCGTGCTGCGCAAGGTCGAGGCCATCGTGCGCGAAGAGATGAACCGCGCGGGTGCCGTCGAATGCACCATGCCCGTCGTGCAACCGGCCGAACTCTGGCAGGAAACGGGGCGCTTTGAAAAAATGGGGCCAGAACTGCTGCGCATCAAGGACCGCCACCAGCGCGACTATGTGATCCAGCCCACGAGCGAAGAGGTGGTGACGGACATTGCCCGGCAGGAGCTGCGCAGCCACAAGCAGCTGCCGAAGAATTTCTACCAGATCCAGACCAAGTTCCGCGACGAGCGCCGCCCGCGCTTCGGCCTGATGCGCGGGCGCGAATTCATCATGAAGGATGCCTATTCCTTCGACAAGAGCCGCGAGGCAGCGCAGCTGAGCTACCAGGCCATGCGCGCCGCCTACTGCCGCATCTTCGACCGCTTCGGCCTGTCCTACCGCGCCGTGCGTGCCGATTCGGGCGCGATCGGCGGCGACCTGAGCGAAGAGTTCCAGGTGATTGCCGCCACGGGAGAAGACGCCATCGTCTATTGCCCGGGCAGCGACTATGCGGCCAACATGGAAAAGGCCGAAAGCGCCCCACCCTCCACGACGCGCCCCGCGTCCGCCCAGGCACAAACGCTCACCCCCACGCCCGGCAGGAGCACCTGTGCGCAGGTGGCCGAGCTGCTGGGCCTGCCACTGGCGCAAACCGTCAAATCGCTGGTGCTGGCGACCGATCTCACCAACGAAGCAGGCGACATCACTGGCGCGAAGATCTGGCTGCTGCTGCTGCGCGGCGACCACGACATGAACGAGGTCAAGGTCTCCAAGGTGCCGGGGCTGGACGCGGGTTTTCGTTTTGCCACCGTCGCGGAAATTGAAGCGCACTTCGGCGCCAAACCCGGTTACCTCGGCCCCCTGAACCTCGTCCAGCCCGTCACCGTGGTCGCGGACCGTGAAGTGGCCGTGATGGCCGACTGGGTGTGCGGCGCCAACCGAGAGGATTTCCACATCACCGGCGTGAACTGGGGCCGTGACCTGCCAGAGCCCGATCTCGTGGCCGACCTGCGCAACGTGGTGGCAGGCGATCCTTCGCCCGATGGCCAGGGGCCGCTGGTGATCGAGCGTGGCATCGAAATCGGCCACGTGTTCTACCTGGGCACCAAGTATTCGAAGGCGATGAACGCCACCTTCCTGGGCGAAGACGGCAAGCCGGCCTTCTTCGAAATGGGCTGCTACGGCATCGGCATCACCCGCCTGCCCGCCGCCGCGATCGAGCAGAACCACGACGAACGCGGCATCATCTGGCCCGATGCGATCGCGCCGTTCACCGTGGTGCTCTGCCCCATCGGCATGGACCGCAGCGCCACCGTGAAGGAGGCCGCCGAGCGCCTGCACGACGAGCTGCTGGCACGCGGCATCGACGCCCTGCTGGACGACCGCGGCGAGCGCCCTGGCGCCATGTTCGCCGACTGGGAATTGATCGGCGTGCCGCATCGCGTCGTACTCTCCGACCGAGGCCTGAAGGCAGGCCAGGTGGAGTATCAACACCGGCGTGAGACCCAGGCCACGTCAATGGCCCTGGCAGAAATAGCACAATACTTGGCTGACCACGTCAAATACGGATGAACGCCAGCGCCTGCACTCGCCGCACATGGCTGCTCGCCCTGGGCACAGGCCCGGCAGGCTGGCTGGCGCTGCCGGGGACGGCGCACGCGGGCGGGCAGATCGAAGAACCCCTGATGGATTCGGTGCGCAGCGCGCTGAGCTCGGCCGTGAACGATCAGGCACCGCCCGAGCCCGCATTCACCAGCACCGAGGCGCGCATCAGCTACCTGCGCTGGCTGGGCACGATGAGCGAGCGCCTGCGCCCGCGCCAGCTCCCCTGGGAGCGGCGGCGCGATCTGCTGCAGACCGTCTGGTACGAGTCCAGGCGCGCCGGCCTCGATGAATCGCTGGTGCTGGGCCTAATCCAGGTGGAAAGCGCGTTTCGCAAATACGCCGTCTCGTCCGTCGGCGCGCGCGGCTACATGCAGGTCATGCCCTTCTGGTCACGCCTGATTGGCGATGGCGATCCAAGCAAGCTGTTTCACATGCAGACCAATCTGCGCTTTGGCTGCGTGATCCTGCGCCACTACCTCGACACGGAAAAAGGCGATCTGTTCATGGCCCTGGGACGCTACAACGGCAGCCGCGGCAAGGCCGCGTATCCCGATGCGGTGTTCGCGAACCAGCGGCGCTGGAAATATCACGAACCGTCGCGCAGCGCCTGACTGGCATCGTCCACAGGTGCCAGCCGGGTGACCATCACCTGGTCGATGCGATAGCTGTCCACATCCAGCACCTCGAACTTGTAGCCGCCGAACACCACGCTGTCGGTGCGCCGCGGCACGCGCCTGAGCATCACCATCAAAAAGCCCGCCAAGGTCTCATACTCATCGGCGTGCGGCAGCTCATCGAGCTGCAGCGCGTGCAGCACGTCCTCGATCGGCGCCACGCCATCGATCAGCCAGGAATCCGCATCGCGGCGCACGATCTGCTCTTCATCGGCCGGGCCGATCAATTCACCCATCACGGTGCTCATCACGTCATTGAGCGTGACCACGCCCACCATGCGGCTGTATTCGTTGACGATCACCGCAAAGTCTTCGTGCGCCTGGCGAAATTGCTCGAGCACCTCGGCGAGCGTGAGCCGGTCGGGCACGATCAGCACGCGGCGCACCAGACCTTCGTCCATGAGCGACATCGGCTGGTTGTTCAGGATGCGCTGAAACAGGTCCTTGGCATCGACATAGCCCAGCACATGGTCGATGTCGCCATCGCACACCGGATAGGTGGAAAACGGCTCAGCCGCAATCCTTAGGCGGATCTCGCTGTCGGGGGTGTCACTCAGAAAGTAGGCCACGCGCTCGCGCAGTGTCATGACGGACGATACGGCGCGCGAATCGAGCTCGAAGAGATTGGCGATCACCCGCTGCTCGCGCTCGGCCAGCACCCCAGCCTGCATTCCCGCCTGCGCCAGCGCCAGGATGTCGTCGGACGTGATGCGTTCGTCGCGCTGGCGCGGCAGGCCCAGCAGCCGCAGCAGCAGATCAGCCGAACGGCTGTAGCACCACACCAGCGGCCTGAACAGCGCGATGCACAGGCGCATGGGCCGCACCAGGCGCACCGCGAGCCACTCCGGCCGGACCATGCCGACGCGCCGGGGCAGCAAATCGGCAAACAGGATGAAGAAGGACGTGACCAGCACGAACGAGAGGATGAAGCCCAGCGTGCGCGCGCTACCCTCGGAAAACCAGGGCTGCAACAGATCGCCAAACCAGGCGCCCAATGCGCCCTCGCCCACGATACCGCCCAGAATCGCCACAGCGTTGATGCCCACCTGCACTACGGTGAACCAGTCGCCCGGCTGCTCCTGCGTGCGCAGCACCAGCGCGGCACGCGCGTCGCCGTCGTCCGCCATCTGGCGCAGGCGCAGGCGCCGCGCAGCCGCCAGCGATATTTCAGCCAACGAGAAAAACGCGCTCAATCCAATCAGGAGCGCGATAAGGAACAGGCTGGCTGCGGGCGTCATGCGTTCAGCGCCGCCAGGAAGTTGCCACGATACCGCCCACGATCAGCAGGAAGGCCAGCCCGTGGTAGAGGTGAGGCACCTCCCCCAGAAACGCTGCCGACATGATCGCAGCAAAGAGCGGCGTGAGATTGAGGAAAAACCCGGCCAGCACCGGCCCGCCCTGCTTCACCCCCTCGCCCCAGAAACGATAGGCGAGCAGCGCCGGGCCGACAACGATGAACACGAGCGCCAGCGCGAGCGGCCAGCCCCATTGGATGTCGTGGTAGCCGCCCACGGTCCACTCGGCGCCAGCGAACGCGCCCGACCAGGCGACGCCAAAGATCATCTGCGCCATCAGGAAATCGCTCCAGCGGCTGCGCAGCGCCGCCGGTTCGCTCGTGCGCATCAGCAGCCAGCTGTAGAACGCCCAGGCGACGGTGGCCAGCACCATGTACAGATCACCCGGCACCAGGCGCAGCGCGACGAGCTGCTGCCAGTCGCCCCGGCTAAGCACAAGCAGCACGCCGGAAATCGAAAGCACGGCGCCCACAACCTGCCGCCGTGCCACGCGGGCACCGAAGCACAGCGCCCCCACGAGCAGCATCCACACCGGTACGCCGGACGCCACAAGCGTGACATTCACCGGCGTGGACGTCTGCAGCGCCAGATACTGCAGCGCGTTGTAGCTGCCGATGCCCAGCAGCCCCAGCATGCTGTAGCGGCGCCAGTGCGGCCAAAGTTCGCTGCCCGGGCGCAGCACCCGCCAGGCGATGGGCAGCAGCACGACGAACGCCAGCAGCCAGCGCAGGAAATTGAGCATGGACGGGCCCACGAGCGTGTGCACCATGCGCCCGACGACGGCATTGCCCGCCCACAGCAGTGGCGCCGCCGTGAGCATCAAAAGCGTGGAAGGAGTGACTCGTGCCTGCATGAAGACGCCAAATGTAACTGGGGAACGGCGCTCGCGGCGCATGCGTGCCAAACATGGCACCATAGCCCGTTGATTCCATTTTCCCAAGGAGAAAAAGCTCATGGTTCGTGCCATACAGATTCGCCAGCACGGCGGCCCCGAGGTGATGCAACTGGCCGACGTGCCCGTGGGCGAGCCCGGCCCGGGTGAGATCCGCATCCGGCACCACGCGATCGGCGTGAATTTTCTCGACGTGTACTTTCGCACCGGTCTGTACGCCAGCCAGCTCCCCCTCGTGCTCGGCGGCGAAGGCGCGGGCGTGATCGAGGCCGTGGGTGCGGGCGTCACGCACCTGGCCGTGGGCGACCGCGCGGCCTACGCGGGGCCACAGGGCAGCTACAGCGAGGCGCGCGTGATGCCCGCGACCACCGTCTGCAAGCTGCCCGACGCCATCGATTTCGAGACCGGCGCGGCGATGATGCTCAAGGGCCTGACTGCCCAGTACCTGCTGAACAAATGCAAGCCCGTGGAGGGGCTGGCGCCGGGTGACTTCGTGCTGTTTCACGCGGCCGCCGGCGGCGTGGGCCTGATCGCCTGCCAATGGGCACGCGCGCTCGGCCTGCAATTGATCGGCACGGCGGGCAGCGACGCCAAGTGCGCGCTGGCACGCGACAACGGCGCGGCCTACGTGATCAATTACGCCAAGGAAGACTTCGCCGCGCGGGTCAAGGAAATCACCGGCGGGCGCGGCGTGAAGGTGGTCTACGATGCGGTCGGCAAGGACACTTGGGAAGGCTCGCTCCTGTGCCTGCGCCCCTTCGGTCTGATGGTGAGCTTCGGCAACGCCTCGGGACCGGTGCCGCCGTTTTCGCCCAGCCTCCTCGCCGCCAGGGGATCGATCTACGTCACGCGCCAGACGCTGTTCACCCACATCGCCACGCGCGAATCGACGCAGGCGATGGCCGACGACCTGTTCTCCGTCGTCGCCAGCGGCCAGGTCAGGATCCACATCGACCAGCGCCAGCCGCTGGCCAACGCGGCGCAGGCGCACCGCGATCTGGAAGCACGCAAGACCACGGGCTGCACCATCCTGACCTTGCCGTGAGCGCGGCGCCAGACTGGCTCACGCAACGGCGTGCGCACGCGCAGCGCGGCCCCGGCGGTGGCCGTCTGCCGCTGCTCGTGGGCACGGCGCAGATCGGTTCCGTGGCGCTTCAACTTGTGGATCAAATTGGCCGTTCACGCACGCTGGATGGGCGCTATAAGCTCTCATTTCAGGAATTCAACGGCACGCAGGCCTGGGCCTTGCCCGCGGACGATGCGAGCGGCGCCCTGAATGCCTTGGCGGCTGCGTTGCGCCAGGCCGGGTGTTGCGGGCCGTGGCGTGATGAGCAGCTGGCGGTGCGCGACCTGCAGGGTCGGCCCATAGCCACGGTGGAGCGTGGCGCGGTACGCGTGCTGGGTATCGCCACCGATGCGGTACACCTCATCGGCCTGACGGCGGACGGCGCGGGCCTGTGGGTGCAGCAGCGCTCGCTCACCAAAGCCTCCCACCCCGGCGAGTGGGACACCCTGATGGGCGGCATGGTGAGCGCGCATGACACGCTGGCCCAGGCCCTGGCGCGTGAAACGCGGGAAGAAGCGGGGCTGGGAATCGACGCCCTGGCCGGCCTGCGCCCCGGCCCTGCCGTCCGGTTCGATCAGCCCAGTGATGAAGGCGGGCCGGGCTGGGGCCACATGCGCGAATGCATCAGCTGGTGGTCTGCCCGGCTGCCGGGCGACACAGTGCCCGTCAACCAGGATGGAGAAGTCGCGCGCTTCGAGCCCTGGAGCCACGCGCGAGTGCTGGAGCAACTGGCCGCCAACGCCTTCACCCCCGAAGCCACGCTGGTGCTCGGTGCGTACTACGAGCAGTGCGCAGCCTTCGAGCAAGGCTTTCAAAATTCGTCGTCGAACACCACGCCTTCGTCATTGCGGCGCATCACGCCCACTTTGTAGGCGGCGATGTCCTGCTCCTGCGGCGACGCCTGCGTCTTGCTGATGTTGAGCCACTTCTCCATGAATTTGAGCGGATTGGCCTTGGGAAATTCGTAGCGCGTGGTCTCTATGCCCAGCGTCTGATAGACGTCCCTGGCGCAGTACAGCGTCCACGCGGCCAGGCGCTCGGCGTTCATGCCCACGAGCTCGCGCCCTTCGGAGAACAGGTAGGTGATCCACGCAAGCTCGCTGTCCACCACCTCGGCGATGAGCTGCTCGATCTCCTCGCGCTTTTGTGCGAACGCGATCTGCCCGCGCGCGGTGTCCAGCTCGTTTTGCAGCACCACGCGGTCAAGCTCGGCGTGAATCTCCAGTTCGTCCTGCGCAATCTTCTGGATCGCCTTGCCGATGGGCTGGAACATGCCCGTGTCGCAGATCGCAAAGGTAACCGCGAACGAGGCCATGAACTGGATGCGCTCCATGCAATACAGCGCCACCACCATCAGGAAGATGGCGTTGTAGGTCTCCTGGTCGTTGGGCAATTGCTCCAGAGCGTACCTGTGCGAGGCCTTGAAGCCTTCGGAAAAGGCCCTCACCACGCGCGCCAGGCGTTCGTGCGCCTCCTGCACGCGCAGGATTTCCTCGATGATGGCCGCGGGGTCGTCAAACGAGTTGCGCACGATCTCGGAATACGTGGCGGCGTGGATCACCTCGTTGTCCGAAACGCGCTGCCACGCGGCCCACAGTTCGCTGGACGTGATGAAGGGCGCGAGCACCGGCGCGATGGCGCGTGAGGCCACGCTGTCGGCCTCCCACTGCCAGGCCAGCGTCTTGATCATCATGTCGTAGGTCGAGCGGCTGGCCTTCTTGAAGTCGGCGTTGCATGAGGAGTAGTCGAACTCGTTCTCGTCCCAGTCCAGCGACTTCTGCGTCTTGTAAAGCTCCCAGATGCGCGGGTAGTGGCGGTTGATGGTGTCGAACAGGCCCTGCTTCTCTCCCAGGAAGAGCAGCGGTTTTTCGTAGTCGGTTTTCTCGTAGTTGAAGACGTTGTGCGGCATGGTCTTTCCTTGAATGTCAGAGCGTGCAGGAGCCGTTGCACTCGGGGTCGGCGTCGAGCACGCTGGCCGTGGGGCCATCGGCATCGCCTTCGCCCGCCGCGCCCTGCTTGTCCACGGCGGCCGCCGCCATCGCGCTGCCGACCATGCGGCCGACAAGTTCCTTGCGCTCGGCCTCTACCTCGCCCAGCTGCTTGAGCCCGGCCGAGGTCTTCTGGTTCATGTAGTACTTGCTCTTGAGGCCCATCCTGATGCGGTAGAGGTAGTCCCGGATCATTTCGCTGGAGCCTATGAAGGCGTCGCCGATCACCTTGCGGTAGAAGTCGGCGGAGATGCCCTGATCGGTCCACTTCTGGATGATGGCGTAGGCCTCGGTCATGTCCTGTGCGGGAATATCCCAGGCCGATTCGTACCACGCGGCCAGTTCCTCGCCATCGGGCGCGGCCCAGTAGTTCACGCGCTGGTTGTCGGTCTTGATCATCGTCAGTTCGCGGATCGGATAGACGCCGTTCGTCGTGCCCGAGGCGTTGGCCGAGGTCTCGGTGGGCATGTGCGCGGCCAGCGCCGAGTTGCGGATGCCGCCGTTGGCCACGACCTCGCGGCGCAGCGCCTCCCAGTCGTAGCGGTTGGTGAAATCGGCGATCTGATCGACGTTGCGGTTGTAGCTATCGAGCGGCATCCAGCCCTCGGGCCAGCGGGTCTTGTGCATCCAGGGGGCGTTGCCCAGCTCCCGGCCCAGGCGCAGGCTGGCCTTCACGAGATGGTAGAAGTGGCGCTCGGCCGCCTGGTGGATGAACTGCTTGCCGTCCTTCGTGGTGTAACGCTGGTGCTCGCGCGCCATCAGGTGCGCCAGGCCCAGGATGCCGACCCCGGCGTTCAGCCGCGCCTTGGAGGTGTAGCCGATGTGCGGCAACTCGTATTCGGCCAGGTGGATGCACTTGTCGATCATCAGGAGCGCGTAGTAGGCCACCTCCTCGTACTGCGCGTCGCTCTCGACGTTGTCGACGCAGATGCCCGCGAGATTGCAGGTGGCCACCTCGGGCGAAGAGCGTTGGGTGATCTTCTGGATGACGATGTCGCCCACGTCATCACCCGGCCGCAGATCCAGCGGATAGACCATGCCGCGGCCGGTCTGCACCGCCCGCTCGCCCGGCAGCCTGTGCCGACCGCCCTCCTCGTCCTCGAACTCGACGAAGGAGACATCCTCATTGCGATAGATCTCGGTGATGTGGTTGTACGCGCCCGTGGGCAGGTCGATCTCGGAGCACAGGTTGGAGCTGTAGATCGTCTCCTTGAACGGCGTGTGCCGGTTCATCTCGTGAATGTTGTGCTCGTAGATCCGCCCGGTCTCGTTCCATTCGTTGCAGGCGGTGATGAGCAGTTCGCGCGCATTGATGAAGCGCTTGGGGAACAGCGGGTTCTTTTCGTACTTCTGGTAGAGCTGCTCGAAGCGCTCCTCGTCGTCGCTGTACAGCGCCTCGTACAGATCGGGCGCGGTGAAGCCGTTGAACAGGAAGATCTCTTCGTTGCGCGCGGCTTTGCGCGCGAACAGGCGATTCGACCCCCATGAATAATCCATGCCGCGGATCTTCCTGTCCTCGGTGGACATCGGGTTCTTCAGGCGCAGCAGCGTTTCGACCTCGGGGTCGAATATCGAAAAATAGCTGGTGCAGGCGCCGCCGCGGCCGTTTTGCAGGCTGGACTTCACCTCCGAGACCACAGCGCGCAGATAGGGCAGCTTGCCCTGGTGGCGGATCGCGCCGCCGCGCACCGGGTCGTTGACCGAGCGGATATTCATGTGCGAGCCGATGCCCGCGCTCATGTAGGTCATGGTGTAGGCGATGTGGTTGCCCACGGCGATCGAGCGCGCACTGTCCGCCGTGGTGTAGAGGCAGCAGCTGGCGTAGCCGCGCAGCGGCGTGCCCAGGTTGATGTGGTTGGGCGTGGGCGCGTTGATGCGGTTCATCGACAGGTGCTCGTAGAACCTGGCCACGTCCGTCATGCGCCGCTCACGTGGCTGATCCACCGCCAGCGCCATCGCCATCCGCATGTAGATGAACTGCGAGGTTTCGTAGATGCGGTTCTTCACGCGGTCGGCGATCGCGTACTTGGACAGGTGCGTGTGCAGCTGGTAGTGCGCGTAGCTGAAGTCGCGCTCGTGGTCGATGAGCTTTTCGACCTCCGCGTATTCGGCGTCCGAGTAGTCCAGCACCTCCATGTAGCCGAGCTTTTGCAGTCTGCGGTGCAACTGCAGCACCGTGGGCATGAACACGCCATGCACTTCCTTGTGCATGAGCGCGGCGTACAGGCGCCCGGCCATGCGGTTGTACAGCCACGAATCCGACTGCAGGCAGTTCTTGATGAGCTGCTGCTGCAGGAGCGTGGTGGAGACCTGCTCGGGCATGTCCGTCACGGTCTCGAGCACCACCGACGACCAATCCATGTCCGGCCCCAGCGCCTTGGCGGCCCATTCGCCCCAGCCATTGAGTTTGTTCGGAGTGAACGGCTCGACGCGGCCGTCGCGTTTGGTGACTGACTCGATCATGGCGACTTGCTCTCCTGTCTGCGTAGCGATGCATTAAAACGCTACGTATAGTAGTTTGCAAGTGCAGATCACACAACATATGGTGTGAAAGATTTTTCAACGACGCGACTTGAAGCGGCTTCGGCCATGCGCCAGAACAAGTCCGGCGCGGGTTTGGCGCTTTTGCAACAAGGCGCGTTCCACCATGGTTTTCGCGTGGCCCGCCCTGGCTCACACCCCATCGATCCGCTTGCGGCGGCGCAGGTCGGGACGCTTTCAGAGATCGGGTAGGCCGCCTTCGTGGCCTTGCGCGCGTTCGTCGGACGAAGGCAGTGCGCCCGCCTGTTCGAGCACGGGATAGGCCGTGGCGCTGATCAGCGAGTTGATGCGCCGCAGATCCGACAGCAGATCGATGTGCAGCGAGCTCGTCTCCATGGTCTGAGTGGCGCGATCGGCCAGCCGCGCGAGGTGATTGGCCGCATAGGTGCGCTCCAGCGCCCGGAAGTGCCCTTTTTCCTCCAGCAGCCGCTGCGCGTCGCGCACCGTGCCGTCGAGGAACACGCCCATGCTCAGGTGCAGGTTGCTGACCAGCCGCTGGTGCAGGTCGGCAATCTCCACCATGCCCGCCTCGGAAAATTCCACGCCCTTGGCGATTTTCTTTTCCTCCACATCCTGCACGATACGCTCGATGATGTCGCCGATCTGCTCCATGTTGATCGTGAAGCTGATGATGTCGGCCCAGCGACGACTCTCCTTCTCGCCCATGTCGTCACGGGGAATCTTGGTGAGGTAGTACTTGATGGCCGCATAGATTTGATCAACCTCGTCGTCCATCTTGCGCAGCGTGCCGGCCAGCTGTTCATCGTTGTGGCGGATGACCTCCATCACGCCGGTCATCATGGTTTCGACCACATCCGCCTGGTTCAGCGCCTCGCGCACCGCAAACGTCATCGCCAGGGAAGGCGTGGAAAGCGCCGAGGGGTCGAGGTAGCGCGGGTGGTAGCCCCGCTCCTGCGGCTTCCTGGGCAAGAACTGCGCCACCCAGCGCGCCACCCACTGCGTCAGGCCGATGAAGCCCACGCTGATGATCAGGTTGTACGCCAAGTGAAACAGCACCACGCCATGCGCCACACCCGGCATGTGCGGCTGCACGTAGCGCAGCCACAGCCCGACGAAAGGCGCCATCAGCGCCACACCCAGCACCTTGAAGGTCAGGTTGCCCACCATCACCTGCCGCACCTCGGTGGCCGAACCCGCCATGGTGAGCACCGCCGCCAGGCCGTTGCCCAGGTTGGCGCCCAGCACCAGCCCCAGCGCCATCTGCACCGGCACCACCTGCGAAGCCGCCATCGCCGCGACCAGCAGCACCACCGCCAGGCTGGAATACGAGACGATCGCCAGCACCGCGCCGATCAGGATCTCCGCGAGCAGATCGTTGCCCATCGCGTCCAGCACGATCGGCGTGACCGGCGACGCGAGTATCGGGTCGCTCGCCTGCACGATGCGCTCCAACGCCAGCAGCATCAGCCCCAGGCCGATGCAGATGCGCCCCACGCGCCCCGCCGTCTGCGCCTGGCGCGTGATGAACAGTACGACGCCGACGAAGATGAACATCGGCGAAAGCCACGACAGGTCAAGCGAGAACAGCACCGCCATCAGCGCGGTGCCGATGTCGGCCCCACGCATCACCGCCAGCGCGGCGGGTAACGAAATCAGCCCCTGCCCGACGAACGACGCCGTCATCAAGGCCGTGGCGGTGCTCGACTGCACCAGCGCCGTCACGCCTATGCCCGAGAGCGCCGCGGTAAAGCGGTTGCCCAGGCTGCGCGCGAGCCACGAGCGCAGATTGGCGCCAAACACCCGCAACACGCCGGTGCGCACCAGGTGCATGCCCCAGATCAGCAGGGCGATCGCAGCGAGCAAATTCAGCAGATGTTTCATGTCCTCCCGTTCGTGGCGCTTCAATCCCATGACGCAGATGGGTCAACGCAAAGCATACCCGGGCCGATGACGCCACGCGCCCTACACTGTCGGCCACCATGCAAGAGCTTCAACGCACCACCGCACTCGGCATCGCATCCAAGGGCGGAAGAATCCACTGGACGTTGGTGGCAGGAGCTTCCCCCCGCCTGATTCAGATGCTGGCTCAGGGCAGCTGCGCGCGCCTGGACGAGCTGCGGGGCGCGCAAAGCCCGGTGGGCAACCCGGTGACGGCCGCCGCCGTCATTGGCGTCGGCTGCACCAGCATGAGCCCGGCCCTCACGGCGCTGGCCGCTGGCAAGCCGGTGCGCCACATCGATCCGCTGGAGGCCTATCTGCTGGCCCCTCTTGCCTGCGATGCGCCGCCACCGCTGCCCTTTGCCGCACTCGTGGCCTCGGCCAGATTCACCGCGCTCGTCCGGGTCGACGCGCCGGGCCAATACACCGTGCTCGGCCGCACAAGCGATATTTCCGCCGCAGCGGTTTTCGACAAGCTCGCATGGCAGCTCGGCATGGATGTGCCCGGTGGCGCCACGCTGGAGCGGCTGGCCGATTTCGGCGATCCCACGGCCTGCGCGCTGCCCGAGTCTGCAACGGACGCCGCTTCGCCGGACTTTTCCTTCCTTGGGCTGCAGACCGCCGCGCTGGCGCGCGCGCGCGAGCTCGAGGGCGGACCGTGCGAGCAGCCACGGGCCGATCTGGCGGCCAGTGTGCAGGCCGCCGTGGTGCGGCAGCTCGCGTCGCACACCACGCGCGCCCTTGAACAGGCTGGCGTGGCCACTCTGGTGCTCACGGGCGGCGTGACCCGCAACGCCGCCCTGCGACAGGCGCTGCAGCCCTACCTCCAGCCTCTCGGCATCACCGCGCTGGCGCGCAGCCACAGGGTGGCCGCAGCCACGCTGCTGCGCCATCTGCATCCCATCGAAAGCGCGACGCTGGCTGCGGCTTGACGCCGTCGCCTCAGTGGGGCGTCAGCCGCGCCGCGAGCGCAGCAGCTCGTCCAGAATCAGGCACACCGCCCCCAGGGTGATGGCTGAATCCGCCAGGTTGAACGCCGGGAAATGCCCGCGGTAAAACAGGCCGGAGAGAAACGGCCAGTGAAAGTCCAGGAAATCGACGACGTAGCCGTGCTGCAGGCGATCGACGACGTTGCCCACCGCGCCGCCAAGGATGCTGGCGAGTGAAAACGCAAACAGGCGTTGGCTCGCGTGGCGCAGCAGTTGCCAGGCGATGAAGGCGCCGACCACCACGCCGATGGCCGTGAACAGCCAGCGCTGCCAGCCTCCCGCCGCCGCGAGGAAGGAGAAGGCCGCACCCGTGTTGTGCGCCCGCACGATGTTGAAGAACCCCGTGATGGGCGTGGCGTCGCCCAGTTGGTAGTGCTGCAGGATGAGGCGCTTGGTGAGCTGATCGAGCACCACGATCAGCACGGCCCAGGTCAGCCAGGGCGCGGCGCGGCGCAAGGCACCCGCGTCTGGCGTCGCTTCAGGCATGGACGCGCTGCTCGCCGCTGCCGTAGAGATTGCTCACGCAGCGGCCGCAGAGCGTGGGGTATGCAGCATCGTGACCCACATCGGTACGGTAATGCCAGCAGCGTTCGCACTTGGCATCGGAACTGGCATTCACGCTGACCTGCAAGGCGCTACCAGCTTCCAAATGAATAGCGGACACGATCAGGACGAATTTCAGGTCGTCGCCCAGACTGGCGAGCAACGCATGGTCCTCGGGCGGCGCAGTGAGCGTGACTACGGCCTGCAGCGACGAGCCCACCACCCCGGCGGCGCGCTGGTTTTCGATTTCCTTGTTCACCGCCGCGCGGATCTCCAGGATGCGCTGCCAGCGCGCGAGCAGTGCCTCATCGACTTCGGCCACCGTCTGGTAGGTTTCCAGATAGATCGACTCGGACGTGCCCAACACCTTCCACGCCTCCTCCGCCGTGAAGGAGAGGAAGGGTGCCATCCAGCGCAGCATGGCGTGCGCGATCCGGTAGAGCGCCGTCTGGGCGCTGCGCCGCGCCAGGCTCTTGGCGCCCGTGGTGTAAAGGCGGTCCTTGAGCACGTCCAGGTAAAAGCCGCCAAGGTCCTCCGAGCAGAAAAGCTGCAGCTTGGCGACAACCGGATGAAATTCGTAGACCTTGTAGTGCGCCAGGATGTCTTGCTGCAACTGCGCGCTGCGCGCCAGCGCCCAGCGGTCGATTTCGAGCAGCTCGGCTTCGGGCACCGCGTCCTTGGCGGGATCGAAATCGCTCACGTTGGCCAGCAAAAAGCGCAGCGTATTGCGGATGCGCCGGTAGCCGTCGACCACGCGCGCGAGGATTTTGTCATCGATCGCCAGGTCGCCCGAATAGTCAGTGGAGGCGCACCACAGGCGGATGATCTCGGCGCCCAGGCGCGAGCTCACCTCCTGCGGCGAGACGGTATTGCCCAGCGACTTGCTCATCTTCTTGCCCTGCCCGTCCACGGTGAAGCCGTGCGTGAGCAGGCCGCGGTAGGGCGCGCGGCCGTAGATGGCGCTGGCGAGCAGCAGCGAAGAATGGAACCACCCACGGTGCTGATCGTGGCCTTCCAGGTAAAGATCGGCCTCGGGGCCTGCCTCGTGGTGCAGATGGGGGTGGGTGCCGCGCAGCACGTGCCAGAAGGTCGATCCCGAGTCGAACCAGACCTCTAGGATGTCGGTGCTCTTGGTGTAATGCTTCGCGTCTTCGGCACCCAGAATGTCCTCGGCGCTCACGCGGCTCCAGGCTTCGATGCCGCCCTGCTCCACGATCTCGACGGCCTGGTCGATGATCTCCATCGTGCGCGGATGCAGCTCGCCGCTGTCACGGTGCAGGAAGAACGGCAGCGGCACGCCCCAGGAGCGCTGACGCGAGATGCACCAGTCGGGCCGCCCGGCGATCATGTCGCGCAATCTGGCCTTGCCGTTTTCGGGGTAAAAACTCGTCTTCTCAATAGCTTCCAGCGCAATCTGGCGCAGCGTTTGCGCGGGTTTTTGTGCTGGATCGGTGAACACACCCTCGCCCTCATCCATGCGCACGAACCACTGTGCGGCGGCGCGGTAGATCACCGGCGTCTTGTGCCGCCAGCAGTGCGGGTAGCTGTGGGTGAGCGCACGCGTGTCCATCAGCCGCCCGGCGACCTTGAGCGCGTCGATGATGACGGGCACGGCCTTCCAGATGAACTGGCCGGCGAACAGGCCGAGGTCGGGCGCATAGACGCCGTTGCCCTGCACGGGGTTGAGGATGTCCTCGTATTTCATCCCGTTGGCCACGCAGGAGTTGAAGTCCTCCACGCCGTAGGCCGGGGCGCTATGCACGATGCCGGTGCCGTCCTCGGCTGTGGCGTAGTCGGCCACGTAGACGGGCGAGAGGCGATCAAACCCCTTGTCCACGTGCGCCAGCGGATGCTTGAAGGGCATGTGGTCGAGCTTCTGGCCGACGACGGTGGCGACCACCTTCCCGCCGAGCTGCCAGCGCTCCAGGCACTTGTCGACCAGCGCGCTGGCCAGCACCAGCAGGCCGCGTTCGGTATCGACCAGGCTGTATTCGAGTTCGGGGTTGACGTTGAGCGCCTGGTTGGCCGGGATGGTCCAGGCCGTGGTGGTCCAGATCACGGCGAACGCGGGCTTGTCGAGCTTGGCCAGGCCGAAGGCCGCCGCGAGCCGGTCGGGGTCGGCCGCGGGGAACATCACATCCAGCGTCTGGCTCTGCTTGTCCTGGTACTCGATCTCGAACTCGGCCAGCGACGAAGCGCAGTCGAAGCACCAGTACACGGGCTTCAGGCCCCGGTAGACGAAGCCGCGCTGCATCACTACCTTGAGCGCGCGCAACTCGCCCGCCTCGTTGGCGAAGTCCATGGTCTTGTAGGGATGGTCCCACTCGCCGAGCACGCCCAGGCGCTGGAAGTCCTGCATCTGCTGCGCGATCTGCTCGGTGGCAAACGCGCGGCCGCGCGCCTGCATTTCGTCGCGCGGCAGGTTGCGGCCGTACTTCTTCTCGATCGCGTTCTCGATCGGCAGGCCGTGGCAGTCCCAGCCGGGGGTGTAGAGCGCGTCGAAGCCTTCGAGCTGGCGCGCCTTGACGATCATGTCCTTGAGGATCTTGTTGACCGCGTGGCCGATGTGGATCTGGCCGTTGGCATACGGCGGGCCGTCGTGCAGGATGAACTTGGGCGCGCCGCGGCGGGCGTCGCGCAGCTTCTTGTACAGGCCCTCCTCGTTCCACGTCTTGACCCAGCCGGGCTCTCGTTTGGGCAGATCGCCGCGCATGGGAAACGGCGTATCAGGCATGTTGAGCGTGGCGCGGTAGGCGCTCTCGGGCGCACTCTTGGATCGGGAATCGGACATGAACCAACCTTCAAAATCGGAGCACTTCAGGCGTCGCGCCTGAAAAACGGGATGCGGGACAGGGGCGATGGCCCGTCAAATTCGGTCGCGCGTCGTCTGGCGACGGGTTTGCACGTAGGTCGTGGCGAAATACGCGCGCGCCTGGTCGCAGTCGCGTGCGATGCCGTCGGTGAGGGCCTGCAGGCTTTCGTAGCGCAGTTCGTCGTGCAATTTGTAGAGCAGTTCCACGCGGATGATTTTACCGTAGCCCCCCTCGGCATCCAGGTGCGCAGGCCAGTCGAGGCAATGCGTCTCCAGCAGCACGCGCCCCGCGTTCACGTCGTGCGGATCGAGCGAAGGGCGCACGCCCAGGTTGGCCACGCCCTGCAGCGGCTGTTCGGCAAGCCCATGAACGAGCACCGCAAAGATGCCGCTGGCCGCCGGCTTCCAATGCGAGAAGCGCAGATTCAGCGTGCGAAAGCCGTCCCCCGCTCCGTCGCGCGTCGCGCCCAGCGCACGCCCAAGCTGGCGCCCGCGCACCACGTGGCCAGAGATCGCATACGGGCGGCCCAGCAGGCGCTGCACGGCGCTCATGTCCCCGGCGGCCAGCGCCTGGCGCACGGCGGTGCTCGAGACACGCTCGCCATTTGCCTCGTAACTGGGCATGCACGCCACGTCGAAGCCGTGCGCGCGCCCAGCGGCGACGAGCATCGCGTGATCTCCGACGCGTTTGGCGCCGAAACGGAAGTCGTCGCCCACCAGCACATGGCGCGCGCCCAGGCCACGAACCACCACCTCTTCGATGAAGGACTGCGCGGACAGCTGCGCCAGCGCCTGGTTGAAACGCAGCACCACCACCTGCTGTACGCCGCAGCGCGCGAGTTCGGCCAGCTTGTCGCGCAAGGTCCCGATGCGTGCGGGTGCCAGATCCGGATTGCGATGCAACGCCGCAAAATAGTCGCGCGGGTGCGGCTCGAACGTCAGCACGCAACTGGCAACATCCCGGCGGCGTGCCTCGTTCACCAGCATGGCGAGCATGGCCTGGTGCCCGCGGTGCACCCCATCGAAATTGCCTATGGTCAGGGCGCACGCCTGTGCTCTGCCCACCGCATGCAGACCGTGAAATATATTCATTCAGAAGCTCAATTTTGATAGCTTGCCGCGCTTGGTTGTCACGGCATTGCAATGAATTTCGCTATAAACGCGAGTATATTGCGCACAGGCGGCACACGAAGGCACACGTCACAGCCGCCGCCAGGGGTATCGCATCTCGTGCCATGGAGCTATCGTGAAGGTCTTGAAGCTGTCGGCCCAGGGGTTGCCGCAATCGTGGATCACGCCGGAGCAGGCCGTCACCCACTACGCAGCGGGTGACGTGCGCTGGGAACTGGGCGCGCAGGTGGCGCTGTTTCGCGGCGGGCACAACGCCGTCACCGGCCTGCAGTCCCAGATCGCGGTCAGCAGCATCATAGGCACGCGCGGCGTGCCAGAGATCAACCCGTTCGAGCTGCAACCCAGCCTCACCAACGCCAAGCTGTTCCAGCGCGACCGCAACATCTGCGCCTACTGCGGCGGGCCGTTCAAGGAGGAAGACCTCACGCGCGAGCACATCGTGCCGGTGGCGCAGCGCGGCGCCAACCACTGGATGAACGTGGTGACCGCCTGCCGCGCCTGCAACCACCGCAAGGCCTCGCGCACGCCCGAGCAGGCGCACATGCCGCTACTGTACGCGCCCTACGTGCCCAGCCTCTGGGAAGACTTCATCCTGAGGAACCGCCGCATTCTTGCGGACCAGATGGATTTTCTGATGGCGCATGTGCCGCGCTCATCGCGGCTGCTGCACTGACCGGCCTCAGGCGGCGGCCTTGCGGGCACGCACCAGGATCCCGCGAACCGGGACACCGGCCTCGCGGTGCAGGTCGAGTTCCTCGATCTCCACGGACTCGAATCCGGCCTCGCGGCACAAGCGCTCCGCATGGCTGCGTTTGTGCGCGTAGCGGTCATTGGCTTGCACCACCAGGTCTGCGCCTTCCTCGGGCGCCAGTTCACATGAGAACCAGAAATCCCCCGCCGGCCGCAGGATGCGATGGGCATCGGCCACCGCGCGCGTCAGTTCTCCGCTGTAGGCGAAGACATCCAGGGCGGTCAGCACCTCGAACTGCGCCTCTGGCGTGGCAGCCAGCGCCTCGTTCAAATCGACCGTGTGGAAACGGTCGTAGACCTTGTGTCGTGCCGCCTGATCGATCATTTTCTGCGAGATTTCCACACCGATCAGAAAGCCATCCAGGCGCCCCAGGCAGACCCCGAGCAAGCCCGTGCCACACCCCAGATCGAGCACGTTCAGACGCTTGTCCGGGTAGCGCTCCAGAATCCTGTCTGCCACGATCTTGGGCAGGCGGTAGCCCAGGCCCCGCACGATGTGCTGGTCGTAAATCTCGGCCATGCCATCGAACAGGGCGCGATTGAGTTCCACGGGTTGGTGTGGCGGTGTCTCGCCCCGGGCCAGGGCGTCGTAATAGGCCACGATAGGGTCCTCGGGCAGCAGTGCGCGCAAGGCGCCCGTGTCCGCCGCGGCCCGCGTGGGCGAGCCCATCGCCATCAAGGTGCGCACGCGGCCCAGAAGTGCCTCCCTGTCCTGCGGGTCCTGTTCGATCAAACCGTCCCAGACCTCCAGCGCCTCGGCATGCCGTGCCAGATCGCTCAGGTCGCGCGCCAGCAGACGCCGCAATTGCACGTCGCCAGGTACGAGCTCCAGCCCGCGGCGCAGGTGGCGCACCGCCATTTCGGCGTGCCCCGCGCGATGGGCAATATCGATCACGCCTGCGAGCACCATCGGATTCTTCGGCTCCAGCCGAGCCACTTCCTCGGCTTTTTCGACGGCCTCGGCAAACTGGTTCTGCCGGGCCAGCAGCAGCGCCAGCTCCAGCAGGCCGGGGCCCCAGCCCGGCGCGGTTGCAACGCTCTTGCGCAGCATCTCGAACGCGCCCTTCACGTTGCCCGACTTCTCCGCCATCAGGCCCGCCATCATGAAAATGCGTGCGTCGCCAGGCAGCACCTTCTGGGCCTCGTTGAGCGTCAGCGCCGCCTCGCGCAACTGGCCCTGCCCCATCTGGGTACGTGCGGTTTCCAGGTAGTGGCGGATCGGATCGGACGGCTGGGCTACTGTGGTCATGAATGGCAAACAAACAATGCGGCAGGCGCCGGCCTGCCACCATGGGAACAATGGAGGACGCGAATTATCCTCTGCGCGCGCCGCTACCGATCGATCTGGGAGGGATCGAGAAATTCCTGCGCATAGCGCAGATAGACCTTCTCGCCGACGAAAACATCGAAAAGATCGGGATCGATGTGCCCGCCGTCGCGCATGCCGTGCATGATGGAGAGCGCCTGCGACAGCTTCATGCCGTGCTTGTAGGGGCGGTCCGCGGCCGTCAGCGCCTCGAAGATGTCGGCAATGCCCATCATGCGTGCCTGCCATGACATCTGCTCGCGCGTGAGTCCGCGCGGGTAGCCTTTGCCATCCATGCGCTCGTGGTGGCCACCAGCGTACTCCGGCACGTTGCTCAGGTGGCGCGGCCACGGCAGGCTCTCGAGCATGCGTATCGTGCTCACGATGTGGTAATTGATGATGTCGCGTTCGGCCTGCGTGAGCGTGCCCTTGCGTATCGTCAGGTTTTCCAGTTCATCGGCCGTGAGCAACGTCGTGGGAACGCCTTCGGGACTGCGCCACTGGTGTTTTTCACCAATACACCGCACGCGCTCTTCGTCGGCGGCGGACATGGCTTCGCCCCCCTGGTTGCAGGTCCGCAAAAAATCACGCTCCTCGTCGAGCTGCTGCACCTTGCTGCGCAGGTGCTCGGTCTGCGCGGCTTCGGCCTCTTCGTCCACGCAGGGACGCAGCGCCAGCTGGTGGCGCAGCGCATCGATTTCGGCGTCGCGCTTGAGCACCTCGAAGCGCGTATCGACGAGGCCGATCCGGTCGTGGATCGTCTGCAGCTTGGTGGCCTTGTCCACCACGTGCACGGGCGTCGTGATCTTGCCGCAGTCGTGCAGCAGGCCCGCCATCTTGAGTTCGTACCGGTCGCGATCGGTCATCGTGAACGCGGCCAGCGGCCCCTGCGTGGCGGCATGCGCGGCTTCCGCCAACATCATCGTGAGCCGCGGCACCCTCTGGCAATGGCCGCCGGTATAGGGCGATTTCTCGTCGATCGCCTGATTGATCAGATTGACGAAGGATTCGAACAGCTGTTCCAGCTGGTCGATCAGCAGCCGGTTGGTGAGTGCGATCGCCGCCTGCGACGAAAGCGATTCGGCAATGCGCTGCTCGGCCGGCGAGAACGAGCGCACTGCACCCGTGAGCCCATCGGTGGCGTTGATGAGCTGCAGCACGCCGATGATCTCGCCATCGTGGTTCTTCAGCGGGACGGTGAGGAAGGAGCGCGACCGGTAGCCCGTGCGTGCATCGAAGGCGCGCGTGCCCGAGAAATCGAAGCGCGTGCTGTCGTAGGCATCGTCGATGGCGATCGTGGTGTCATGCACCGCCGCATGCACGGCCACCAGGTGTTCGTTGGGCGAGCCGTCCGGCAGGTACAGGGGCAGCAGTGGAAGGTGCAGTGGCTCCTCACCCTGTCCGCCCCTGCGCACTTGCAGAGAGTGCGTGCGCATGAGCACGAAACGCAGCGCGCCGCGGTCTTCGGTCATGCGGTAGAGCGTGCCGCCATCGGCGCCGGTCAAGGCCTGCGCGGCGTCCAGGATCAGTTCGAGCAGACGGCCGAGGTCACGCTCGCGCGACAATGCCGCGCCCACTTCGTTGAGCTGCTCCAGCCGCATGAGCAGCGAGCGCAAATCCTCTTTCTCTGCCATGGCCACCCTCCGAGAGAGCTGCCATGGTAGCGTCAAAGGCCGGGGCCATCAGCCCCTGAGCGAGTCGGCAAGCCGCCGCGCGCAGCGATTGGCCTGCTCGGAATCGGGGGATTCCACCATGATGCGCAGCAGCGGCTCGGTGCCGCTCGCGCGTACCAGCACCCTGCCCTGATGGCCAAGTTCGTGCTCGACCTGCGCGGTGACGCGAGCGAGTTCGCTGCTCGCCTTCCAGTCCTGATGGGGATTGAGGCGCACGTTGAGCAGCACCTGCGGGTACAGCACCACCCCTCCGAGCAGCTGCGCGAGCGTCATGCCGCGCTCCACGCACGCGGCCAGCACCTGCAGGGCGCTCACCAGGCCATCGCCCGTGCTGTGCTTGTCCAGCATCAACAGGTGGCCGGAAGCTTCGCCACCGAGCAGCCAGCCACGGCCAAGCAGCTCTTCCAGTACATAGCGGTCCCCCACCCTGGCGCGCGCAAACGCCACGCCGCGCTCGGTCAGCGCGCGCTCCACGGCCATGTTGCTCATCAGCGTGCCCACGACGCCGGGCACGGGCTCGCCCCGGCGCAGGCGCTGCACCGCCATCACGTACAGCAGCTCGTCACCGTTGTACAGACGGCCGCCCGCATCCACCATCTGCAGCCGATCGGCATCGCCATCAAGCGCGATGCCGAAGTCGGCATGATTGGCCTTGACCGAGCGCACCAATGCATCCGGATGCGTGGCGCCGACCTGGTCGTTGATGTTCAGCCCATCGGGGGCGCAGCCGATGGCGATGACGTCCGCTCCCAGCTCATGAAACACCTTGGGGGCGATGTGGTAAGCCGCGCCATGCGCGGCATCGACAACGATCTTCAGCCCCTTGAGCGTCAGCTGGTGCGGGAAGGTGCTCTTGCAGAATTCGATGTAGCGCCCGGCCGCGTCATCGAGCCGCCAGGCCCTGCCCAGCTCCGCCGCACCGACCCAGCCGGGCGCCTGCTCAAGCGCGGCCTCCACATCGAGCTCCCAGGCATCGGGCAGCTTGGAGCCCTGGGCGCTGAAAAACTTGATGCCGTTGTCGGCAAACGGGTTGTGGCTGGCACTGATGACCACGCCCAGATCGGCACGCAGCGCCCGCGTGAGATAGGCCACGCCGGGGGTCGGCAAGGGCCCGAGCAGCACCACGTCCACGCCGGCGGAATTCAGGCCCGATTCCAGCGCCGACTCGAGCATGTAACCCGAGATGCGCGTGTCCTTGCCGATCAGGACCCGTGGCCGCTCCCCGGCCTGCGCAAGTACTCGGCCCACCGCATGGCCCAGGCGCAGCACGAAGTCGGGCGTGATGGGTTCGCGCCCCACGGTGCCGCGGATGCCGTCGGTGCCGAAATACCTGCGCGTCACTTCATTGCTCCCTATGACCCGATGAAGCCTGTTCCTGCACGGCCCGCCAGACGGCCAGCGCCGCCACGGTTTCCTTCACATCATGCACGCGCACGACGGCGGCGCCGTCTTGCACGGCGAGCACGGCCGCGACCACGCTGGGACAAACGCGCTCATGCACCGGCAGGCCGGTCACCGCGCCCACGGAAGATTTGCGCGACCAGCCCACGAGCAGTGGGCTGCCCAGTGCCCGTAGCTCGCCCTGACGGGCCAGCAAGGCGAAATTCTGCTCCACCGTCTTGCCGAAACCCACGCCGGGGTCCAAGGTCAGGCGCTCGCGCGCGACGCCCAGCGATTGCAGCTGCCGCGCTCTGTCTTCAAGAAAGGCACGGACCTGATCGACGGCATCCCCCGGCATGGGCACAAGCTGCATGGTCTGCGGCTCGCCATGCATGTGCATCAGGCAGATGCCGCACGAGCCCTGCTCCGCCACGACCTGCGTGGCGCCCGGCTGGCGCAGCGCCCAGATGTCGTTGATGATGTCCACGCCCAGATCCAGCACCCGCTGCATCACCTGTGGCTTGTAGGTGTCGACCGACACCGGCACGCCCAGCGTCAAGGCCGCGCGCGCGACGGGCAGCACCCGTGCCAGTTCTTCATCCAGCGGCAGCGGCGGACTGCCAGGGCGCGTCGACTCGCCACCGATGTCCAGCATGTCCGCGCCATCGAGAACCAGCCGCTCGCAATGCGCTATGGCTGCCGCGGCGCTCGCATGCTCGCCTCCGTCGGAGAACGAATCCGGCGTGACATTGACGATGCCCATCACGCGCGGGCGCGACAGGTCGATTTGAAAACGTGTGGTCTGCCAGTGCATGGGAAGACATGGAAAAGGCCGACTGCTCACAGTCGGCCTTCAGGGATGGGTCGGCCTCACGCCACCGTGGGCGCAGGGTCGGTCTTGACCGGGGGCGGATTGCCCGGGCCGCTGCCACCTGAGGGCGGCGTACGCGGCGTCCAGTCCTTGGGCGGGCGCGGATCCTTGCCCGCCATGATGTCGTCGAGCTGCTCCATGTCTATGGTTTCCCAATCGAGCAGCGCCTTGGCCATGGCGTGCATCTTGTCCTGATTGCCCTCGATCAGCCCGCGCGCCAGCGTGTACTGTTCGTCGATGATGCGGCGCACCTCGGCATCGACCTTCTGCATCGTTTCTTCCGAGAGGTTGGTGGTCTTGGTGACCGAGCGGCCCAGGAACACCTCGCCCTCGTTCTCGGCATAGACCATGGTGCCCAGCGCCTCGCTCATGCCGTACTTCATCACCATGTCGCGCGCCAGGCTGGTGGCGCGCTCGAAGTCGTTGCTCGCACCCGTCGTCATCTGGTGCATGAAGACTTCCTCGGCGATGCGCCCGCCGAACAGCATGGCGATCTGGTTGAGCATGTACTCCTTGTCGTAGGAATAGCGGTCGTTCTCGGGCAAGGCCATGGTCACGCCCAGTGCCCGGCCGCGCGGAATGATCGTGACCTTGTGCACCGGATCGCACTTGGGCAACAGGCGCCCGATCAGCGCGTGGCCGCTTTCGTGGTAGGCCGTGTTGCGCCGCTCTTCCTCGGGCATCACCATGCTCTTCCTCTCGGGGCCCATGATGATCTTGTCCTTGGCCTTCTCGAAGTCCTGCATCTCGACCACGCGCGCATTGCGCCGCGCGGCCATCAGAGCCGCTTCGTTGCACAGGTTGGCCAGATCGGCACCGCTCATGCCCGGCGTGCCGCGCGCGATGATGCCGGGGTTCACGTCCTGGCCCACCGGAATCTTGCGCATGTGCACGTTCAGGATCTGCTCGCGCCCGCGGATGTCGGGCAGCGTGACATAGACCTGGCGGTCGAAGCGCCCCGGCCGCAGCAGGGCCTGGTCGAGGATGTCCGGCCGGTTGGTGGCGGCCACGACGATCACGCCGAGGTTGGTCTCGAAGCCGTCCATCTCGACCAGCATCTGGTTCAGGGTCTGCTCGCGCTCGTCGTTGCCGCCGCCCAGGCCCGCGCCGCGCTGGCGGCCCACCGCATCGATTTCATCGATGAAGATGATGCAGGGAGCGTTCTTCTTGGCGTTCTCGAACATGTCGCGCACACGCGCCGCGCCCACGCCGACGAACATCTCGACGAAGTCCGAGCCCGAGATGGAGAAGAACGGCACCTTGGCCTCGCCGGCGATGGACTTGGCCAGCAGCGTCTTGCCGGTGCCGGGCGGCCCCACCAGCAGCAGGCCGCGCGGAATGCGCCCGCCGAGCTTCTGGTATTTCTGCGGGTCTTTCAGGAAGTCCACGACCTCCTGCACCTCTTCCTTGGCCTCGTCGCAGCCGGCGACGTCGGCGAAGGTGATGGTGTTGTTGTTTTCGTCCAGCATGCGCGCCTTGGACTTGCCGAAGCTGAACGCCCCGCCCTTGCCGCCGCCCTGCATCTGTCGCATGAAGTAAATCCACACGCCGATCAGGAGCAGCATCGGTCCCCAGCTCACGAGCAGCGTCATGAGGAGCGAGCCTTCCTCGCGCGGCTTGACATCGAATTTGACATCGTGATCGATCAGATCACCGACCAGACCGCGATCGAGGTAGGTGGCCGTGGTGCGTATGCGCCGGTCATCGGTGGTCAGCGCCACGATCTCGGTGCCGCCGGGACCCTCCTGAATGGTGGCCGAACGAATGTGGTTGCTGCGCACCTGTTCCAGAAAATCGGAATAGCCGATCGCCCCGGCACCCATGGTGCTGCGGGTATCGAATTGCCTGAACACGGTGAACAGCACCATGGCGACGACGAGCCACACGGCAATTTTGGAAAACCACTGATTGTTCAAGCGCAACTCCAACTGAAGCGGCTACACGCACCGCCAAGCGACCTCTAATGGCAATTGGGGGTCATTGTAGGCGTTTCAACCCATCAAAACCCGCGGCAACCCCTGTGGCGAACAGGTTCAACGCAGGCCCAGGCCCACCAGGTAGGTTTCGGTGGATTGGTCGCGCGAAGCCTTGGGTTTGATCACCTTGACGCTGCGAAAGTGCTCCCGGAACAACGTCACCAGCGGTGCATAGCCCTCGCCATGAAACACCTTGGCCACGAGCACGCCGTCCTTTTTCAGGTGCTGCACCGCAAAATCCACCGCCAGTTCCACCAGAAGCGAGATACGTGCGGCATCGGCCGAGGCGATGCCCGAGAGATTGGGCGCCATGTCCGACATCACGACATCCACGCCGCGCCCCTGCACCACGTCGTTGAGTTGCGCCAGAACCGCTTCTTCGCGAAAGTCGCCCTGCAGAAAGTTCACCCCCTCGATGTGCTCCATAGGCAGCAGGTCGAGTGCGATGAGCTGGCCATCGAGTGTGCCCACCGCCGCGCCGTCCGGTGCCAGCCGGTGACGCGCGTACTGGCTCCAGGCGCCCGGAGTGCTGCCCAGATCGACCACCACCTGCCCGGGCTTGAAGAGGTGCAGCCGCTCGTCGATCTCCTTGATCTTGTAGGCGGCGCGCGCGCGGTAGCCTTCCTTGCGGGCGAGTCTCACCCACGGATCGGTGGCCTGCTGGTGCATCCAGGCCTTGTTGACTTTTTTGCTTTTGGTTTGAATCTTCATCGGCAGGGATAATACGGCGATGTCGAAAATCGTCTTGACCGCCGCCGAGCGGCGCGCTCACCGGGCCGAAGCCCACCACCTGGACCCCGTGGTCATGATCGGCAACGATGGTCTCACGGATGCCGTGCGCAAGGAAGTGGACGCGGCGCTGAACGCCCACGGGCTCATCAAGGTGCGCGTGTTCTGCGACGAACGCGGGGAACGCGAAAGCATCTACGAGCGCCTAGCGGAAGAACTGGGCGCCGCGCCGGTACAGCACATCGGCAAGCTGCTGGTGCTCTGGCGCCCGATGCCGGAAAAACACAAAGCCGTGGACGAAGACCGCAAGCCCGGGCCGCGCGATGTCAAGGTGCTCAAATTCGGCCGCCCGGGGCGGCGCCCCGAGGTCAAGCAATTGAAGGTACTGGGCAACCAGCGCCTGACGGCCGGCGGGCAGATCAAGCGCGCCAAGCCCAAGCAGAAATCGGTCAAGAAGCGCCAGGGCGACTGAGGGCCGGCATGCAGCGCCACATCCTGTGCATGAAATGGGGCACGAAGTACGGCCCCGAGTACGTCAATCGGCTCTATGCGATGGTGCGCCGCCACCTGACGGGCGATTTCAACTTCGTCTGCCTGACGGATGACGCGCAGGGCGTGCGCGCCGAGGTGCAGTGCCTGCCGATTCCGCCGCTGAACCTGGAGCTCAAGCCCGGCCAGCGCGACGGCGCCTGGAAGAAGCTGACCACGTTCGAGGCCGATCTGCACGGCCTCAAGGGCACGGCGCTGTTTCTCGATCTGGACGTGGTCATCGTCGGCTCGCTCGATGATTTCTTCACCCAGAGCGGCGACTTCCTCATCATCCACGACTACCCGCGCTTCTGGCGCTTTGGCCAGCGCATCGTCGGCAACTCGTCGGTCTACCGCTTTGAGCTCGGCGCGCATGCCGACGTGCTGGCGCACTTTCGCGCGCACATGGACGAGGTGCGGCGCGCGCACCGCAACGAGCAGCGCTATCTCTCGCACTTCCTGCACGGGCAGGGCAAGCTGGCGTACTGGCCCGGGGCCTGGTGCCCCAGTTTCAAATACGACTGCATCCCGGCGTGGCCCAGCAACTACTGGCGTGAGCCGGCGGTACCCAAGGACGCACGCATCGTAATTTTTCACGGCGAGGTGAACCCGCCCGATGCGCTCGCGGGGCGGCGCAACAAGCGCTGGCACTACATCCGGCCGGCGCGCTGGGTGGGCGAGGCCTGGGGCGGCTGAAAGACGGGAAATATTGGCTCAGACGCTTGACAGCCAAGCGCCAGCCGCTATCAATTACGATAATTTCCCCGTGCCCGCCTCGACGCCGACCAAGGGTCGGCCCACCAGGCGCGTGAGGATCTGCAAGGGGCTGGCTGCGGGATTCACCTCGCGCCCCGGCGGCAGATGCAGCGTCTGCTCCATCATGTACTGCCCGCTCATGACCGCGTGCACCGCTGCATCGGAATAGCAGACCCAGCAGCTGCCGGCGGGAAACGGCGCGCGCCATTGCTCCCCCTGCGTCTGATAGGTCTCGTCGCGTTTCATCAGGTCGTGCAACTGCAGCATCAGGTGGTCGTACTCGCTGCGCAGCGACTTGGTGACGTGCAGCGCCTGCAGCGCCTTCGCCTGCCAGCGGCTGTACGGCTTGGCCCTGGGCAGGAACTGGCGCGCCACCGATTCGAAATCCGCGCCCACGCGCCAGACGCGCGGCGCGCCGTCGGGGTTGACGTTGGCGAACACGCGCAGGATGCGCTCGCCGTAGTTGGGGCGCGTCGGGAAGGCGTCCACATGCAAACGCTTGTCGTCGGCGCGCACCGACTGCCGGCGCGTTTCCACGCGGCGCGGACGAAAGCTCGTCGGCGCCACGCGCAGCGCGCCGCGGTACTCGGGAAAGAGCCCATCGACCAAGGCTAGCGCCTGCGCCCGAAAACGACCCACCATCGCCGCGAGCCGCGCCTGCTCCTGCGCCGATCCGCCCGCGCCCTTGAGTACGCCATCCGCCCCCAGGCTCACGTTGCGCGACCCGGGCGCAAGCATGTCCTCGCGCAGCAGGGCCCGCTCATCGGGCTCCAGTTCGAAGGCCAGGCGCGGAAACAGAAGCACCTTGCCTGATTCGACGGCCCGCGTCCACTCGGCGTGGGACTCAGCCTTGTCCCACCCGGGCAGATCGAGTTCAACGATCGGAGATTCCATGGCCTGCCGCCTCCCGCGAACCGGTGAGTTGCCACAGCACGATGGTGGCGCACAGCCACTGCCCCACGTACAGGCCGGTGGCGATGTTGTGCCACAGCCGCACGCCATGGTAGGCAATGACGCGCGGAGCCACGCCGAACTGCAGCACGAAGGCCAGCAGCATACCCAGGATCACAAAAACAAGAGCTGCTCGCGCCCACGGTGCAAAGGTTTCGGAATGTTTTCTCCTTGAAGACACCAACAGCAAAGCGCAACAAGCTATTGAAATATAAGTCTGGGCCTCGAACAGGCTGGCTGCCATGTACCCCGCCAGCATCCTCTGCGGGATGCGCATGAAGACCAGCGGCACGGCCACGAAGCCGATCACCGACAGGCTGCTCCACCACAGGGCAGCGGCAAAGACCGGCAGGCGCTCGAACATCGTCAGACGTAGCGCACGGCCACGACTTCGTAGGAGCGCACGCCGCCCGGCGCCTGCACGTCGGCCGTGTCTCCCACTTCCTTGCCGATGAGTGCACGGGCAATCGGGCTGCCGATGTTGATCAGGCCGTGCTTCAGATCGGCCTCGTCCTCGCCGACGATCTGGTAGGTGACCTTGTCGCCCGAGTCCACGTCTTCCAGGTCCACCGTGGCGCCGAACACCACGCGACCTTCGGCATCCACCGTGGCCGGGTCGATGATCTGCGCCGCCGAGAGCTTGCCTTCGATCTCGGCGATGCGCCCCTCGATGAAGCCCTGATGGTCCTTGGCCGCGTCGTACTCGGCGTTCTCGCTCAGGTCGCCCTGCGCGCGCGCCTCGGCGATCGCGGCGATGACGGCCGGACGCTCCTTGGTCTTGAGCCGCTGCAGTTCGGCCTTGAGTTTTTCCGCGCCGCGCTTGGTGATGGGAAGGGTAGCCATGACAAATCACACCGATAACGAAACCAAAACAAGAGACCACCTGCGTACAGCGCAGATGGCCCCGTGGATATGGCATTCTAGTTCGCGGCGGCGGCCTAGAATCGTCGCGATCCCGCCGTTGCCCTCATGACCACTTCAGAGTCCTCTTCCCCTCAGCTTGACGATCCACTGGCCACCAGAATTCTGCGGGAATGGCAATCACAGCAGGGCGATCTCTGGGTGTTCGGCTACGGCTCGCTGATCTGGCGTCCCGACCTGCCCTTCAGCGAGTGCCGCCGCGCAACCATTCATGGCTGGCACCGGGCGCTGCGGATGTGGAGTCCCGTCAATCGCGGAACCGCGCAATGCCCGGGCCTGGTGTTCGCGCTGCTGCCGGGCGGCAGCTGCCGCGGCCTGGCCTTTCGCGTGCCCGCCGCCCTGGTGCCCGACGTGTTCCCCCAGCTCTGGCAGCGGGAAATGCCGCTGCCGGTCTACACCCCGCGCTGGCTCAACGGCAACACCACCGAGGGCGTGGTGCGCGCCCTCGCCTTCACCCTCTCGCGTTCGCACCCTGCTTTCACCGGCGCGCTGTCCGATTCCGATTATCAGCAGATCTTCAGGACGGCACGCGGCATCTACGGCAGCACCCGGGATTACGCCGAAACGACACTGGCCGAACTGCACCGGCTCGGCATTCGTGACAGGGCGCTGGAACACATCGTCAAGGTCGCGCGCGCAGGCACAATCGCGTCATGAACACCGCCACGCTGTCCCAATCGATCGCTGATCTGCACCAGAGCTACGAGCGCTCCGAACTCAGCGAAGACGCCTGCGACCCAGACCCTCTGCGCCAGTTCGAACGCTGGCTGACCGAGGCGCTGAACGCAGGGGTTCTCGATGCGAATGCCATGACCCTGGCCACCGTCGGCAGTGACCTGCGCCCGAGCACGCGCATCGTGCTCATCAAGGGCTATGACGCCCAGGGCATCGTGTTCTTCACCAATTACGGCAGCCGCAAGGGGCAGGAGCTTGCGGGCAATCCCTACGCCGCGCTGCAGTTTCACTGGACGCCGCTGGAGCGCGTGGTGCGCATCGAAGGGCTTGTTCAAAAGGTGAGTGCCGAGGAAAGCGACGCCTACTACGACAGCCGGCCGCTGGATTCGCGCATCGGCGCATGGGCCAGCCCGCAGAGTCAGCCAATCGCGAGCCGCGACGTGCTCGCGCAGAACGTGGCGCACTACAGCGCGCAGTTCCCGTCGGCACCGCCGCGCCCACCGCACTGGGGGGGCTATCGCCTGGTTCCTGATCGCTGGGAATTCTGGCAAGGGCGCAAGAACCGCCTGCATGACCGGCTGCGCTACCTGCCGCAGGGCGGCCGCTGGCTCATGCAGCGGCTGGCTCCGTGAGCCCGCGCAAACTCGTAACAAACCCCCGCAGCCCCTGCTTTTGCGCGTTTCACGGCGCGCCGGATCGCTTATGTTCCGCCATGGCCCCCCCAGAAAGAGAGACAGCCATGCGATTCAGCGATCTGGAAACCAACAACAGCGCCGTCCGTCATCTTTGCGCCGCGGGCTACCAACTCCTGAGCCGAAGAGAGCGCCGCATCGTCGACGTCCTCTGCGCCGTCTGCTGACGCCGCAGCCCGGTTCAGCGCAGCGCGCGGTAGATGGCCTCGGCGAGCTGGCGCGAGACGCCGTCGACGGTGGCGAGGTCTTGGACGCTCGCGTCCTGCACACCCCTCACGCCGCCAAAACGCTGCAGCAGCCGGGCGCGCCTGCGTGGGCCAATGCCTGGGATATCTTCCAGGCGGCTTGCTCCCGTGCGCACACGGGCACGCGCCGCGCGCATGCCCGTGATCGCAAAGCGGTGCGCCTCGTCCCGGATTTGCGCCACCAGCATCAGCGCAGCCGAATCGTGCCCGAGGTAGACCTTTTCGCGGCCATCGGCGAACACCAGTTCTTCCAGCCCCACCTTCCGGCCTTCGCCTTTTTCCACGCCCACGATGCGTGATATATCCAGGCCCAGTTGCTCGAAGACCTGGCGCGCCATCGCCACCTGCCCGCGTCCACCGTCGATAAGCACCAGATCCGGCAGGCGCAGCTCCCGGCGCGTCACTTCGGCGCCGCCCGCTTCCTGCTGCGCCTGCGCCACCGGCTTGTAGCGGCGCTCGAGCACCTGGTGCATCGCGGCATAGTCGTCGCCCGGCGTGATGCCTTCGATCTTGAAACGCCGGTACGCACCGTGCTGCATCTTGTGGTGATGAAACACCACGCACGAGGCCTGCGTCTGCTCGCCCGCGGTGTGTGAAATATCGAAGCACTCCGCAGTGAGTTCGTCGAGGTTTTCGAGATCGAGCCCCAGAGCCTCGGCCAGCGCGTGCGTGCGCGCCTGCTGCGAACCCTCCTCGGCCAGCAAGCGCGAAAGCTGAATCCCCGCGTTGGCCTGCGCCATTTCCAGCCACGCGCGCCGCTCCTCGCGCGGCTGGTGCACGGCCGACACACGCACACCGCTCTGCTCGGTCAGTGCCTCGATCAGCAAGGGGTCGACGGGCTCGCTGGTCACCAGCACCGGCGGCACCGCCACCTCCAGGTAGTGCTGCGCGATGAAGGCTTCGAGCACCTGCACGCTGACCGGTTGCTCCACTCGCGCCGTATCGTCCGCCTCCTCGGCGCTGTAGATACCCGAGGCCTCGGCCACCTGCGACGGAAAATAGGCTCGGTCGCCCAGATGACGGCCCCCGCGCACCATCGCCAGGTTCACGCAGGCACGCCCGCCCTCCACGCGCACGGCGAGAATGTCCACGTCCTTGTCGCCCGCGGTCTCCACCGCCTGCTGGTGCAGCACGCGCGACAGCGCCGTGATCTGGTTGCGCACCTCGGCCGCCTGCTCGAATTCGAGCTTTTCGGCGTGCGCCATCATGCGCGCCTCCAGCTTCCTGAGCAGCTCGTCGGTCTCGCCACGCAGTAGCGCCTCGGCGCCGCGCACGTCCTCGGCGTAATCCTCGGGCGAGATGGTGCCCACGCAGGGCGCAGAGCAGCGCTTGATCTGGTAGAGCAGGCAGGGACGCGTGCGGTGGGCGAACACCGTGTCCTCGCAGGTACGCAGGCGAAACACCTTCTGGATCAGCTCGATGGTCTGCTTGACCGCCCAGGCATTGGGGTAAGGGCCAAAGTAGCGGTTGTTCTTGTCCACGCTGCCGCGGTAGTACGAGATGCGTGGATAACGCTGCGACGGATCATCGGTCGTGCCATCCTTGGCCGCAATGCCGCTGATCTTCAGATACGGATAACTCTTGTCGTCGCGAAAGAGAATGTTGTACTTGGGGTGCTGGGTCTTGATGAGGTTGTTTTCCAGCAGCAGCGCCTCGGCCTCGGAGCGCACCACCGTCGTCTCCAGCCGCACGATCTTGGTGACCATATGGCCGATGCGCGTACCCCCATGCTGCCGGGTGAAGTAGCTGCTGACGCGGCGCTTGAGGTTGCGCGCCTTGCCGACATACAGCAACTGCTCTTGGGCATCGAAGTAGCGATACACCCCCGGCAAGGGGGGCAGCGCCGCCACCTGGGCCAGCAACTGCTCGGAATGGGCTTCGGACATGCGTCTATTGTCGCGGCGAAGGCACAGCCACAGCGCATGGCGGGGCATGGCCCACGCCGAGGGCACAAAAAAAAGCCCCGCAAGCGGGGCTTTCAGGTGAGCACGGAAGGTGCTTATTTGCGCGTACCGACCACTTCGATCTCGACGCGGCGGTTCTTGGCGCGACCTTCCTTGGTCTTGTTGGAGGCGATGGGCTGGGTTTCGCCCTTGCCTTCGGTGTAGATGCGGTTCTTTTCGATGCCCTTGGACACCAGGTAGGCCTTCACGGACTCGGCACGACGCACCGACAGCTTCTGGTTGTAGGCAGCGGTGCCGATGGAATCGGTGTGACCAACAGCAACGATCACTTCCAGGTTGACGCCCTTGATCTTGGAGACCAGGTCATCGAGCTTGGCCTTGCCTTCGGGCTTCAGGACGGACTTGTCGAAGTCGAAGAAGGCATCAGCGCCGTAGGTGACCTTGCTGGCCACGGCAGGAGCGGGCGCAGGAGCCGGAGCGGGAGCCGCGGCAGGAGCCGGAGCCGCAGCAGGAGCGGGAGCCGCCTTTTGCTGAGCGCCATCGCAGCCTTCGGCAGCGGTGGCAGGCGTCCAGGTTCCGTCGCGCCAGCACAGTTCGTTGGTGCCGTTCTTCCAGACCATCTCACCGGTGCCGTTCGCCCAGTTGTTGATGACTTTGCCGCCATCAGCCGCCTTGATTTGAGCAGTGGCCGAAGCAGCCAGCACGGCAGAGGCCAACAGCACTGCCACTTGGTTCAGTTTTTTCATGGTTCTCCTCTTGGGAAATAAAAACCGCAGCCGCGCTGCGAAAACGAGACGTCGTCAGTGAACCGCACCAAAAACGTTGATTAGATTGTGCCACAGGCGCTACCAATAGTGTGGCGGCAATGACGTGCGGGCGCCGCTTGCGCCGTGAGCAGGCCTCAAGATGTTGTCAGAGGGCAACAAATGCTTGCACCTAAAATGCCTGTCTGTTCTGGTGTTTTGATAGGTTGTGATGCCCGAGTTCGCCAAGGAAACCCTGCCCGTCGGCCTCGAAGAGGAAATGCGACGCAGCTACCTCGATTACGCCATGAGCGTGATCGTCGGCCGCGCCCTGCCCGACGCCCGCGATGGCCTGAAGCCCGTGCACCGGCGCGTGCTGTTCGCCATGCACGAGCTGAACAACGACTGGAACCGGCCGTACAAGAAGTCGGCACGTATCGTGGGCGATGTGATTGGTAAATACCACCCGCACGGCGACAGCGCGGTGTACGACACCATCGTGCGCATGGCGCAGGATTTTTCGCTGCGCCACATGCTGGTCGATGGCCAGGGCAACTTCGGCTCGGTCGATGGCGACAACGCCGCGGCCATGCGCTACACCGAAATCCGCCTGGCGAAGATCGCCCACGAAATGCTGGCCGACATCGACAAGGAGACGGTGGACTTCGGCCCCAACTACGACGGTAGCGAGAAGGAGCCGTTGGTGCTGCCCAGCCGCCTGCCGAATCTGCTGGTCAATGGCAGTGCCGGCATTGCCGTGGGCATGGCGACCAACATACCGCCGCACAATCTGAACGAAGTCGTTGACGCTTGTTTGCATTTGCTGCGCAGCCCTCAGGCCTCGATCGACGAGTTGATGGAGATCATCCCCGCGCCCGACTTCCCCACGGCCGGCATCATCTACGGCATCACCGGCGTCAAGGACGGCTACCGCACCGGCCGCGGGCGCGTGGTGATGCGCGCCAAGGTGCATTTCGAGGATATCGACAAAGGCCAGCGCCAGGCCATCATCGTCGACGAGCTGCCCTACCAGGTCAACAAGAAGACGCTGCAGGAGCGCATGGCCGAGCTGGTGCACGAGAAGAAGCTGGAAGGCATCAGCCACATCCAGGACGAGTCGGACAAATCCGGCATGCGCCTGGTGATTGAACTCAAGCGCGGCGAAGTGCCCGAGGTGGTGCTCAACAACCTGTACAAACAGACGCAGCTGCAGGACACCTTCGGCATGAACATGGTGGCGCTGGTCGATGGCCAGCCCAAGCTGTGCAATCTCAAGGACCTGATCGAAGTCTTCATCGGCCACCGCCGCGAGGTGGTGACGCGCCGCACCGTGTTCGAGCTGCGCAAGGCGCGCGAGCGCGGCCATGTGCTCGAAGGCCTGGCCGTGGCGCTGGCCAACATCGACGAATTCATCCGCATCATCCGCGAATCGCCCACGCCGCCCGTGGCCAAGGCCGAGCTGATGGCGCGCTCCTGGGACAGCGCGCTGGTGCGCGAGATGCTGACCCGCACCCGCGAAGACGGCGCTGTGGTCAATGCCGACGACTACCGCCCCGAAGGACTGGAGCGCGCCTTCGGCATGCAGGGCGATGGCCTGTACCGCCTGTCGGACACGCAGGCGCAGGAAATCCTGCAAATGCGCCTGCAGCGCCTCACGGGCCTGGAGCAGGACAAGATCGTCGCCGAGTACAAGGAGATCATGGCGCATATCGAGGATCTGCTCGACATCCTCGCCAAGCCCGAACGCGTCGCCGTCATCATCGGTGAAGAGCTGACCGCCGTGAAGACCGAGTTCGGGCAGACCAAACTCGGCGCGCGCCGCAGCCAGATCGAGCACAGCGCGCAGGATCTTTCCACCGAAGACCTGATCACCCCCGTCGACATGGTGGTGACGCTCTCGCACACGGGCTACATCAAGAGCCAGCCCCTCTCGGAATACCGCGCGCAAAAACGCGGCGGGCGCGGCAAGCAAGCCACGGCGACCAAGGAAGACGACTGGATCGACCAGCTCTTCATCGCCAACACGCACGACTACATCCTGTGCTTCTCCAACCGCGGGCGCCTGTACTGGCTCAAGGTCTGGGAAGTGCCCGCCGGTTCGCGCAACTCGCGCGGACGGCCCATCGTCAACATGTTCCCGCTGCAAGATGGCGAGAAGATCAACGTGGTGCTGCCGCTCACCGGCGACATGCGCAGCTTCCCCGCCGACCGCTATGTCTTCATGGCGACCCGCATGGGCACGGTCAAGAAAACGGCGCTCGATGAATTCTCCAACCCGCGCAAGGCCGGCATCATCGCCGTCGGCCTCGATGAGGGCGACTTCCTCATCGGCGCGGCGCTGACCGATGGCGCGCACGACGTGATGCTGTTCTCCGACGGCGGCAAGGCCGTGCGTTTCGACGAGAACGACGTGCGCCCCATGGGCCGCAACGCGCGCGGCGTCAAGGGCATGCAGCTTGAAGACGGCCAGAGCGTGATTGCCATGCTGGTGGCCGAGGACGAGTCGCAAAGCGTGCTCACCGCCACCGAGAACGGCTACGGCAAGCGCACCAGCATCGTCGAATACACGCGCCACGGCCGCGGCACCAAGGGCATGATCGCCATCCAGCAGTCCGAGCGCAACGGCCGCGTCGTTGCCGCCACGCTGGTGCGCGCCGATGACGAGATCATGCTGATCACCGACACGGGGGTGCTGGTGCGCACCCGCGTCGCCGAGATCCGCGAGCTCGGCCGAGCCACGCAGGGCGTGACGCTGATCAACCTGGACGAAGGCGCGAGCCTCTCCGGATTGCAGCGCATCGTCGAAAACGACGCCGGCGACGACAACGCGGAAAACGATTCCTGAACCAATAGCTGTCAGCGCTTTCCCAGCAAGCGTTTGAACCACTTTTTATTGAAATGAACCGCCCTTACAATTTTTCCGCCGGCCCGGCCGCCATTCCCGAGGAAGTCCTGCAGCAGGCAGCGGGCGAAATGCTCGACTGGCACGGCAGTGGCATGAGCGTGATGGAAATGAGCCACCGCGGCAAGGAATTCATCGCCATCTGCGAGCAGGCCGAGAGCGACCTGCGCGAGCTGCTCGCCATTCCGCCCGAATTCAAGGTGCTCTTCATGCAGGGCGGGGGCATCGCCGAAAACGCCATCGTGCCGCTGAACCTGTCCCACGCCGGCACCGTGGACGTGGTGGTGACCGGCAGCTGGAGCCAGAAATCGCGCAAGGAGGCGGCCAAGTACGCCGCGGAAGTCCACACGGCCGCTTCGGGCGAGGAGAGCCACTTCACCACCCTGCCCGACCCCACGACCTGGCAGATCTCGCGCGGCGCGAGCTACGTGCACATCTGCAGCAATGAAACCATCCACGGGGTGGAGTTTCACGAACTGCCGGACCTGAAGGCCCTGGGCAGCGACGCGCCGCTGGTGGTGGATTTTTCTTCCCACGTGGCCTCGCGCCCCGTGGACTGGAGCCGCGTGGGCCTGGCCTTCGGGGGCGCGCAAAAGAACCTCGGCCCGGCGGGCGTGACCCTGGTGGTGGTCCGCGAAGACCTGATCGGTCACGCCCTGCCCATCTGCCCGAGCGCCTTCGACTACAAGAACGTGGCCGATGCCGAATCGCGCTACAACACGCCACCCACCTGGGGCATCTACGTCGCAGGCCTGACCTTCCAGTGGCTCAAGCGCCAGCACGAGGGCCACCTGACGGGCATCGCCGCCGTGGAGGCGCGCAACATCGCCAAGGCCGGGCTTCTGTATGACTTCATCGACCAGTCGCCCTTCTACGTAAACAAGATCGCCGTCAACTGCCGCTCGCGCATGAACGTCCCGTTCCAGCTGGCCGACGATGCGCTCAACGACGCCTTCCTCACCGGCGCCAAGGAGCGCGGCCTGCTGCAACTCAAGGGCCACAAGTCCGTGGGCGGCATGCGCGCGAGCATCTACAACGCCATGCCCATGGCTGGTGTGCAGGCCCTGGTCGACTACATGCGCTCTTTCGAGCGCGAACACGCCTGAGCCACCCGCGCTCGATCGCGGCAACGCCCCACACCCCAGCGGAACCTGTCTTCATGCAAGAACCTCGGAATTCCACCGACCTGACACAGCTGCGCCAGCAGATCGACCGCGTCGACCTGCAGTTGCTCTCTCTTCTGAACCAACGCGCGGCGCTGGCCGAACAGGTCGGCGAGGTCAAGAAGCGCGAAGGCAGTCCCCTGTTTCGTCCCGACCGCGTAGCACAGGTCATCGAAAGCGTGCAGGCCGCCAATCCGGGCCCCCTCAAAGGCCAGCACGTCGCGGCCATCTGGCGCGAGCTGATGTCGGCCTGCCTGGCCCTCGAAGCGCCGCAGCGCGTGGCCATCCTCGGCCCCGAGGGCACGTTCTGCGAACAGGCCGCCATCGAGTATTTCGGCAGCAGCGTGGATTTCGCCTATTGCGGCAATTTCGACGAGGTCTTCCATGCCGTGGCCGCCGGCACGGCCGAATTCGGCGTCGTGGGGGTCGAAAATTCCAGTGAAGGCGTGGTGACGCGCTCGCTGGACATGTTCCTGCGCACGCCGTGTCACATCGTGGGCGAGGTCAGCCTGCTCGTGCGCCACCACCTGCTGCGCGCGCAGGAAGGCCTGGAGGGCATCGAAGCCGTGCTCGCACACCCGCAGGCGCTCGCCCAATGCCAGACCTGGCTCTCGCGGCACCTGCCGCATGCCGAGCGCAGGTCGGTGTCGAGCAACGCGGAAGGCGCGCGCCTGGCTGCTTCCAACCCGGCCTGGGCGGGCATCGCAAGCGAACGCTCGGCGCAAAAATACGCGCTGCACGTGCTGGCCCACGCCATCCAGGACGATACGCACAACCGCACGCGCTTCGCCGTCATCTGCCTGCCGCAGACGCTGGCCACGCCCGAGCCCAGCGGGCACGATTGCACGAGCATGGTAGTCTCCGTACTCAACCGGCCCGGCGCCGTGCACGATCTGCTGGTGCCACTGAAAAAACATGCAGTCTCCATGACTCGCATCGAGTCGCGCCCCGCGCGTACTGGTCAGTGGGAATATTATTTCTACATTGATATCGAAGGCCACCCCGCGCAACCCCACGTCGCCGCCGCACTCGGCGAGCTGCAGCAGCTGTGTGCCTTCTACAAGGTACTGGGCACCTATCCGGTCGCTGCATGAAGGCAAGTCATGTTTGAACAACTCGGTCTGATCGGCTGCGGCCTCATGGGCGGCTCGTTCGCCCTGGCGATGAAGCGTGCAGGCCTGGTCAAGCGCGTCATCGGCTACAGCAAGTCGCCAACGACCACTGAACGCGCGCAGCAGCTGGGCGTGATCGACTCGCAGGCCCCATCGGCGCTAATGGCCGTATCCAACTCCGATCTCGTGCTGCTGGCCATTCCGGTGGCCGCCACCGAAGCCACGCTCAAGGCCATCCGCCACCTGGTCACGCCGCAGACGCTTGTCATGGACGTGGGTTCGACCAAGTCCGACGTCGTGGCCGCGGCGCAGCGTTCCCTGCGCGACCATGTCGGCAGTTTCGTGCCCGCGCATCCCATCACCGGGCGCGAAGTGTCGGGGGTGGAGCACGCCGAAGCGGAGCTGTACGGTGGCCGACAGGTCATCCTGACCCCCACGGACGCCACCGAACCCGGCCATGTCGAGCGCGCCGAGGCACTCTGGAAGGCCCTGGGCTGCCGCGTCAAGCGCATGACCCCGCAGGAGCACGACTCGGCGTTTGCAGCGGTCAGCCACCTGCCCCACCTGCTCGCCTTCGCGATGATGCACAGCATCTCCATGCAGCCCGAAGCGGATGACTACCTCTCGCTGGCGGGCCCGGGCTTTCGGGATTTCACCCGCATCGCCGCGAGCGACCCCAAGATGTGGCGCGACGTGCTGCGCTCCAACCGCGAGGAAGTGCTCGGGCAGGCCGCCCTGTTTCGCGAAGCCCTGCGCGAGCTGGAACAGGCCATGCAGGCCGATGGCGACCAGCAGCTCGAAGCCCTGATCGGCGAAGCAAGCTCCACGCGCGGCAAGTGGCGCATGGGCGCGCAGCGCAAGAGTGCGTCCTCCTGAGATGCGGCGCACCGCCTTTCTCGATCTGCCCCCGCTGCGCACGGTAGGCGGCACGGTCCAACTGCCGGGCTCCAAGAGCATCTCCAACCGCATCCTGCTGCTCGCCGCGCTGAGTGAAGGCACCACCGAGGTGCGCGACCTGCTGGACAGCGACGACACGCGGGTCATGCTCGACGCCCTGCGCCAGCTCGGCTGCATCATCGAGCCGCTGGGCGAGCGTGCCCTGCGCATCACCGGCCTGGGCGGACGCACGGCACACGCCCCTGATGCGAGCCCCGCGCCCACCCGGCTGTTTCTCGGCAACGCCGGAACCGCCATGCGCCCCCTCACAGCCGCGCTCGCCCTCATGGGGGGTGAGTTCGAGCTTTCGGGCGTGCCGCGCATGCACGAGCGGCCCATCGGCGATCTGGTGGACGCGCTCGGCGCCCTGGGTTGCCGCATCCACTACCTGGGCACCCCGGGCTTTCCGCCGCTGCGCATCGCACACGGCGGCGGCGTGCCCCCGCTGCGGCTCGACGTGCCCGTGCGAGTGCGCGGCGACGTGTCCAGCCAGTTCCTCACGGCCTTGCTCATGGCGCTGCCGCTGGTGGCGCGATCGAGGGACGTGGTCATCGAGGTCATCGGTGAACTCATCTCCAAGCCCTACATCGAAATCACCCTGGCGCTGCTGGCCCGCTTCGGCATCCGGTGGCAGCGCGAGGGCTGGCAGCATTTCACGATCACCGCTGGCAGCCGCTACCAGTCCCCCGGCGTGGCACACGTTGAGGCCGATGCCTCGTCGGCAAGTTATTTCATAGCTGCTGGCGCAATAGCAGCAAGCCCTGAAGGCCAGAACGGCCTTGAAATTCAGGGCGTGGGCCTGAACTCCATCCAGGGCGATATCCGCTTTATCGAGGCGGCGCGCGCCATGGGCGCGCAGATCACGGGCAGCGACAACAGCCTGCATGTGCGCCGCGGCGCCTGGCCTCTCAAAGCCATCACGCTCGACTGCAACCACATTCCGGACGCCGCCATGACGCTGGCCGCGATGGCGCTTTATGCCGACGGCACCACGCAGCTCACGAACATCGCCAGCTGGCGCGTGAAGGAAACGGACCGCATCGCCGCCATGGTGGCCGAACTCACGAAGCTGGGCGCCACCTGCGAAGCAGGCGACGATTACCTGCGCGTGACGCCGCCCGCCAACAACGCTCACTGGCGCGCCGCGCGCATCCACACCTACGACGACCATCGCATGGCCATGTGCCTGTCGCTGGCTGCATTCAACCCCGCGCATCTGCCAGTACGCATCGAAGACCCCGGCTGCGTCGCCAAGACCTACCCCGGTTATTTCGACGCGCTGTTCCAAGTGGCGCAGGCCGACCCCGAGGACATTCCCGTCATCTGCATTGATGGCCCGACCGCGTCCGGCAAGGGCACGCTCGCTGCCGAGGTCGCGGCATGCCTGGGCTACCACCTGCTTGATTCGGGCGCGCTGTACCGGCTCACGGCACTGGCCGCAAGCGCATCGGCAATTCCTCTCGACGCGGGCCACGAAGCGCAACTGGCCTCACTCGCAGCCGCGCTGCCCGTGCGCTTCCTGCCCGAGTGCATCCTGCTGGACGGCCGCGACGTGACGCAGGCCATCCGTACCGAAGAGGTAGGCATGCAGGCCTCGCAGGTTTCGCAGCTGCCGCGCGTGCGAGCCGCGCTCGTCGCGCTGCAGCATGGTTTCAGGTGCCTGCCCGGCCTGGTGGCGGACGGGCGCGACATGGGGACGGTGATCTTTCCCCATGCGCCCCTGAAGGTCTACCTCACGGCAAGCAGCCAGTGCCGCGCCGAAAGGCGCTACAAGCAATTGATTTCCAAGGGAATTGCCACTACAATTGCCACCCTTCGCGCGGACCTTGAGGCGCGTGACGCGCGCGACATGCAGCGCAGCACCGCCCCCCTCAAACCTGCCGAAGACGCCTTGCTGCTGGACAGCTCCGAGCTCACGATCGACGAAACCGTGGCACGGGTGCTCCAATGGTGGCAGGCACGTCGTCCGTTTTCGGCCTGAACGCAGGAAAAACGCCGACACCAGGCGCCCGACTGGCTCCCTCCCGCGCGCGATGCGCACCGGCCCGTCGGTTGTTCAACCCGTAACCCCGCGGAAGTTTTTTACCGCATCAGCCTCGCACACAACCCTGACGACCGCCGCAATCGTGCGGCCCGCGGAAACCCTGTGCTGCGATCAAGGAAATCCATGTCCGAATCTTTTGCCGAGCTGTTTGAAGAGTCCCAGAAGCGCACCGAAATGCGCCCTGGCGAGGTCATTACCGCCGAAGTCGTCGCCGTCGAGCACAACTTCGTCGTCGTCAATGCTGGCCTGAAGTCCGAAGCCTACGTCCCCATCGAAGAATTCAAGAACGACCAGGGCGAGATCGAGGTCCAGGTGGGCGACTTCGTGTCCGTGGCCATCGGCTCCATCGAAAACGGCTACGGCGACACCATCCTCTCGCGCGACACCGCCAAGCGCCTCGCCTCGTGGCTCTCGCTCGAAAAGGCGCTCGAATCGGGCGAATTCGTCTCCGGCACCACGAGCGGCCGCGTCAAGGGCGGCCTCACCGTCATGGTCAACGGCATCCGCGCCTTCCTGCCGGGCTCGCTCGTCGACACGCGCCCGGTCAAGGACCTGACGCCGTTCGAGAACAAGACCCTGGAATTCAAGGTCATCAAGCTCGACCGCAAGCGCAACAACGTGGTGCTGAGCCGCCGCGCCGTGGTGGAAGCCTCGATGGGCGAAGAACGCGCCAAGCTGCTGGAAACGCTCAAGGAAGGCGCCATCGTGCAGGGCGTGGTCAAGAACATCACCGAATACGGTGCCTTCGTCGACCTGGGCGGCATCGATGGCCTGCTGCACATCACCGACATGGCCTGGCGTCGCGTACGCCACCCCTCCGAGGTGGTGCAGGCCGGTCAGGAAATCACAGCCAAGGTGCTCAAGTTCGATCCGGAAAAGCAACGCGTCTCGCTGGGCCTGAAGCAACTGGGCGACGATCCGTGGATGGGCGTCTCGCGCCGCTACCCCTCGGGCACACGCCTGTTCGGCAAGGTCACCAACATCGCCGACTACGGTGCCTTTGTTGAGCTCGAGCCCGGCATCGAAGGCCTGGTGCACGTCTCCGAGATGGACTGGACCAACAAGAACGTCGCTCCCGCCAAGGTGGTCGCGCTCGGCGACGAAGTCGAAGTCATGGTGCTCGACATCGACGAGGACAAGCGCCGCATCAGCCTGGGCATGAAGCAGTGCAAGGCCAACCCCTGGCAGGAATTCGCGCAGAACATCAACCGCGGCGACCGCGTCACGGGCCCGATCAAGTCGATCACCGACTTCGGCGTCTTCGTCGGCCTGCCCTCGGGCATCGACGGCCTGGTGCACCTGTCCGACCTGTCGTGGAACGAACCCGGTGAAACCGCGGTGCGCAACTACAAGAAGGGCCAGGAAGTCGAAGCCATCGTGCTCGCCGTGGATGTGGAGCGCGAGCGCATTTCGCTGGGCATCAAGCAGCTCGATTCCGATTCGTTCACCACGTTCGCCTCCGTGAACGACAAGGGCCAGACCGTGACCGGCAAGGTCAAGAGCGTGGACGCCCGCGGCGCGGAAATCGACCTCGGCCAGGACATCATCGGCCACCTGCGCGCCTCCGAAATCTCGCGTGACCGCGTGGAAGACGCGCGCAACGTACTCAAGGAAGGCGACGAAGTGACCGCCGTGGTGGTGAACGTGGATCGCAAGACCCGCACCATCCACCTGTCGATCCGCGCCAAGGATCAGGCCGACCAGCAGGAAGCCATGGCCAGCCTGAGCCAGACCTCGAGCAATGCCGGCACCACCAGCCTCGGCGCGCTGCTGCGTGCCAAGCTGGATCATTCCGAAGACAAGTAAACGTGCCACCGGTGCCGGGCGCGCGCTTGCGCCCGGCACCAGGCACGAGTTGTCATGGCGATGACCCGCTCAGATCTCGTTCAGGAACTGGCCGCCCGATTCGACCAGTTCACCCAGCGTGATACGGAATCCGCGGTCAAAGGCATCCTGGACGCCATTGGCGATGCGCTGGTGCGCGGCCACCGCATCGAAATTCGCGGGTTCGGCAGTTTTTCCGTCAACCATCGGCAACCCCGCATCGGGCGCAACCCGCGCACGGGCGAGGCCGTCAAGGTACCGAGCAAACGCGTGGTGCACTTCAAACCCGGCAAGGCGCTGCGCGGCGCGGTCGGCACGGATGCCCGAAGCGACGCGGGTGCCTGAGCATCCGTCCGTACTCGTGGCGGAGCCTCCTGGTCTCGCGGCGTCGCGCCTTAGAATCGCGATCATCGCTGGGGGAGCCTCATGAAGTACCTGACATGGCTGCTCAAGGCAGCCATTTTTTTCACCCTGTTCGCGTTTGCCTTGAACAATCAGCAAGACGCCACGGTGCATTTCTTCTTCGGGACGCAATGGACGACTTCGCTCGTGCTCGTGGTGCTGGCGGCCTTCACGCTCGGCGTGGTGGTGGGCGTGCTGGGCATGGTGCCGCACTGGTGGCGCCATCGCAGCGCCGCGCGGCATCAACAGGCCGCGGCGCCTGAAAGAGTCGACGCCACCCCAACCCACAACCCGTCCACGCCCCATGGAATTTGACCCGAGCTGGCTGCTGATCGGCCTGCCTCTGGCGTTTGTCTTCGGCTGGTTCGCCTCGCGGCTGGACCAGCGCCAGTTGCGCGCGGACAGCCGGCGCGCGCCCAAGGCCTATTTCAAGGGGCTCAATTACCTGCTTAACGAGCAGCAGGATCAAGCCATCGACGCCTTCATTGAGGCCGTGCAGAACGACCCGGAAACCACGGAACTGCACTTTGCCCTGGGCAATCTGTTCCGCCGCCGCGGCGAATACAACCGCGCCGTGCGGGTGCACGAACACCTGCTCTTGCGCGATGACCTGAGCCGCGCCGATCGTGAGCGTGCTCAGCACGGGTTGGCGCTGGACTACCTCAAGGCAGGACTGCTGGACCGCGCGGAAGACGCCTTGCGGCGCCTGGAAGGTACGCCCTTCGAGACGCAAGCGCGGCTGGCCCTCCTGACCATCTACGAGCGCTCGCACGACTGGGCCCAGGCCAGCGCCATTGCCCAGCGCATGCAGGACGCGCATCAGGGGGACTTCAGCCAGCGCCAGGCGCATTACCTGTGCGAGCAGGCCCAGCTGCGGCGCGCGCACGGCGACGTCGGAGCGGCGCGCGCCCTGCTTGGCCAGGCGATCGCCACCGCGCCGGGCGCGCCCCGCGCCAGGCTGGAACTGGCACGCCTGCAATTGCAGCAGGGCGAGCACGAGGACGCACTGCGCACGCTCACGGAACTGGCCAGGGCCGCTCCCGCGGCCCTGCCCCTGGCTGCCGGCCTGATGGTGGAGGCCGCCAACGCCTGCCATGAACAAGCCAGCGTCAAGGCGCTGCTGCAAGCGCACTACCGAGACCAGGCCTCGCTCGACGTGCTCGATGCCATCGTGGCCCTGCAGCAAGCCACCACCCCCACCGCGCAAGACACGGCACAAGCACAAAGCTGGTACGCCGACTATCTGAACCACGAGCCATCGCTCGTGGTGGCCGCCAAGTGGCTTGCGCATGAAACCCTGAGCCATGAAGAGCGTCACCCCGCAATCCAGCGGGCACTCGATCAGGCCGCCAAGCCCTTGACCCGCTACCGCTGCGCAGCCTGCGGGTTCGAGGCATTGCAACACTTCTGGCAATGTCCGGGCTGCCAGAGCTGGGACAGCTACCCACCGCGGCGCGTCGAAGAACTCTGAAAGCACGCGAGGAATGCCGACGCACCGCACCCCCTAGAATCGGAGCGCGATGTCATTGTGGCTCCTCATTCTCCTGCCTTTCACGGCCAGCCTGGTGGCAGCGGTGCTGCCCGCGAACGCACGCAACATCGAATCGGTTCTCGCGGGCCTGACGGCCCTGTGGTGCGCGGTGCAAACCGCGCTGTTGTTCCCGGCCATTGCCCATGGGGGCGTGGTCGAAACCGAATTCAACTGGCTGCCCGAGCTAGGGCTGAATCCGATTATTCGGATCGATGGCTTCGCCTGGATGTTCTGCATGCTGGTCTTCGGCATCGGCGCATTGGTGGTGCTGTATGCGCGCTACTACCTGTCGCCCACCGACCCCGTGCCGCGCTTCTTTTCATTCCTGCTCGCCTTCATGGGCGCCATGGCCGGCGTGGTGGTGGCCGGCAACCTGATCCAGCTCGTCTTTTTCTGGGAACTGACCAGCCTCTTCTCCTTTTTGCTCATCGGCTATTGGCACCACCGCAGCGATGCCCGCCGCGGCGCGCGCATGGCGCTCACAGTCACGGCCATCGGCGGGCTGGCGCTGCTCGCCGCCATGCTGCTGCTGGGGCATATCGTCGGCAGCTACACGCTGGATGCCACCCTGGCGGCAGGCGGTCGCGTGCGCGAGCACCCACTGTATGACGTCACGCTCGCACTGACGCTGCTGGGCGCGTTCACCAAGAGCGCGCAATTCCCGTTTCACTTCTGGCTGCCCAATGCCATGGCGGCGCCCACGCCCGTGTCGAGTTATCTGCACTCGGCCACCATGGTCAAGGCCGGCGTCTTTCTCCTGGCACGCCTGTGGCCGGTCATGGGAGGCACGGCCACCTGGTTCTGGTGGGTGGGCGGGGTCGGCCTTGCCACACTGCTGCTGGGCGGCCTGGCGGCCATGTTCCAGCGCGACATCAAGGGCGTACTGGCCTATTCCACCATTTCGCATCTGGGGCTCATCACCCTGCTGCTTGGGCTGAACAGCGCCCTGGCCGCCGTCGCTGCCGTCTTTCACATCATGAACCACGCGACTTTCAAGGCCTCGCTGTTCATGGCCGCGGGCATCGTCGACCACGAAAGCGGCACACGAGACATGCACCAGCTCTCGGGCCTGCGCCACATGATGCCCATCACCGCCACACTGGCCATGGTGGCGGCCGCGGCGATGGCGGGCGTGCCGCTGCTCAACGGATTTCTCTCCAAGGAAATGTTCTTCGCCGAGACCGTCTTTCTCGATGCGTCCCCGGCCATGCACACGCTGCTGCCCATCGCCGCGACGATCGCCGGCATGTTCAGCGTGGCGTACTCGCTGCGGCTCATCGCATCGGTGTTCTTCGGCCCCGTGGCCCACGATCTGCCTCGCACGCCGCACGAGCCCACACGCTGGATGCGCGTCCCGGTCGAACTGCTCGTGGCCATCTGTCTGGTAGTGGGAATATTTCCGCAATGGTCCATCGGTCCGGCCCTGGCGGCGGCGGCCCGGCCCGTCGTCGGCGGCGTTCTGCCGGCTTACAGCCTGTCCGTCTGGCACGGCTTGACGGCCCCGCTGGTGATGAGCGTGATCGCCATGCTGATGGGCATCGCGACCTATGGATTTTTCCTGCGCAAGGACGCCGGCCTGGCGGTCAAGGTGAGAACGGCGAGCCTGAACGGCAGTTGGTGGTTCGACCGCCTGACCGTCGCCATCACCCTCGGCGCCCGCGCCGGGCGTCGGCACGCAGGCACGCGGCGGCTGCAGTGGCAGATGCGCTGGATCGTCCTGGCGGCCCTGGCGGCCGCCGCATTGCCGTTGTGGTCCACCGCCGCGCATCTGGGCGCACGCGGCAACCAGCCGCCCTCCGCAGTCTTCATCATCCTGTGGCTGACAGGCGCTCTGTGCGCGCTCGCCGCGGCCTCGCAAGCCAAGTACCACCGGCTGGCGGCGCTGATGCTGCTGGGGGGCACGGGACTGTGCACGACGCTCACCTTCCTCTGGTTTTCCGCACCCGATCTCGCGCTCACCCAACTGGCCGTGGAGTTCGCCACGACGATCCTGATGCTGCTTGGCCTGCGCTGGCTGCCACAGCGGATCGAGAATCTTCGCGACGCCCGCGCGGAGGCGCTGCACACCCGTGCGCGGCGTGCCAGCGATGGCGTCATCGCCTGCCTCAGCGGCCTGGGCATGGCCTGGCTGGCCTACGCGCTCATGAGCCGCGATTTCATCAGCGGCGCTTCCACGTTCTTTCTGGAAAATGCCCAACCACTTGGCGGCGGCACCAATGTCGTGAACGTGATGCTGGTGGATTTCCGGGGCTTTGACACCTTCGGCGAAATCGTCGTGCTCGGCATCGTCGCGACCACCATTTACGCCCTGCTGCGCCGCTTTCGTCCGGCGCGCGAAGCCATGGATCTGCCACCACAACAGCGCGCCCTGCCCGCCGATCTGCAGACCGATCTGCTCAACCCACGCGATGCCACTGACACCGCCATCGGCTACCTGATGGTCCCCGCCGTCCTGGCGCGGCTGCTGCTGCCCTTCACCGCGCTTGTGGCCATCCACCTCTTCCTTCGCGGCCATGACGAAGCGGGCGGCGGTTTCGTCGCCGGACTGGTCTTCTCGCTCGGCTTGATCGTGCAATACCTGATCTCGGGCACGGTCTGGGTGGAATCGCACGCGAGGGTGCTGCCCGAGCGCTGGATGGCCATCGGCCTGCTGCTGGCATTGCTGACGGGCCTGGGTTCCCTCCTCGTCAGCTACCCCTTTCTCACCAGCCACGTGGCGCATCTTCAGCTTCCCTGGCTCGGCGAGATCCATGTGGCGAGCGCACTTTTCTTCGATGCCGGCGTGGCGCTGCTGGTGATCGGCGCCACCTTGCTGATGCTCACGGCCATCGCGCACCAGTCCGTGCGCAGCCACCGCCATCACGCGCACCTCCTTGCCGCACGCGAAGACAACCTGGGCCAGGGAGCCGCGTGATGGAGCTCGTCCTGGCACTTTCCATCGGAGTCCTGACGAGTTGCGGCGTCTGGCTCATGCTCAGGCCACGGACGTTCCAGGTCATCATGGGGCTGAGCCTGCTGTCCTACGCCGTCAACCTGTTCATTTTCTCGACGGCGCGCCTGGGCCTCGCGGAGGGCAAAACCCCGATCCTGAGCCCGGACAAGGCTCTGGATCTGCTGCACTACGCCGACCCCTTGCCGCAGGCGCTCGTGCTCACGGCCATCGTGATCGGGTTCGCGATGACCGCGCTCTTTCTGGTGATCCTGCTGGCCCTTCGCGGAATGACGGGCACCGACCACGTGGACGGCGCGGATGCCGGAGCGACCGAACTCACCCCACACCCATGAACGGCGCACGGCAACTCATTTCCTCGCTGATGCCGCACCTGATGCTGGCGCCCATCGCGCTGCCCCTGGCGACGGCAGCCCTGCTGCTGCTGGTGCGCGAGGAGCGCGAGCGCCTGAAGATGACCGTGAACATTGGCTCCACGGCCCTTGGCCTGCTGGTTGCCGTGGCCTTGCTGATCTGGAGCGACGAAGGCACGACGCAAACCGTTGGCGTCTATCTGCCGGGCAACTGGCCTGCATCGTTCGGAATCGTGCTGGCACTGGACCGTCTGTCGGCGCTGATGCTCGTGACCAGCAGCACGGTGGCACTCGCGAGCGTGGTCTTTGCCTGCGCGCGCTGGCACCGTGCCGGGGTGCTGTTCCACGTGCTGTTCCAGTTTCAGCTCACGGGGCTTTCGGGAGCCTTCCTGACGGCGGACCTGTTCAATCTCTTCGTCTTTTTCGAAATCCTGCTGGCAGCCTCGTATGGCCTGCTGCTGCATGGCTCGGGGCAAACCCGGGTGCAATCGGGCCTGCACTACATCGCAATCAACCTTGCCGCATCGTCGCTGTTCCTCATCGGGGCCGCCGTGCTCTATGGGATCACGGGCACACTCAACATGGCCGACATCGCCAGGGCCGTCACGGCCCTGCCTGACGCGCACCGCGGACTGCTGCACGCAGGCGCAGCCATTCTGGCCGTGGCCTTCCTGATCAAGGCGGGCGCGTGGCCGCTCAATTTCTGGCTCGTGCCTGCCTACGCCGCCGCGGTGGCGCCCGTGGGCGCGCTGTTTGCCGTACTCACCAAGGTGGGCGTTTACGCACTGCTCAGGCTGTGGCCGCTCTGGTTCGGCGACGCTGCCGGTGAGTCCGCGCACTGGGGCAGCGTGTACCTGAGTGGCGCCGGCATGCTCACGATGGCCTTCGGAGCCATCGGCATACTGGCCTCGCAGCATCTCACCAACCTCGCGGGCCACGCCGCCATCCTGTCGTCAGGCACACTGCTGGCCGCGCTCGGCATAGGCTCCCCCACGGTCACGGCAGGACTGATGTACTACCTGCCAGGCTCGACCTGGGCGGTGGCCTGCCTTTTCCTGCTGGCCGATCTCATCAGCCGCTGGCGCAACGACGGGGCAAGCACAGCACCTCATCAACGGGACGACGCCCCCTTTCTCACACCCGAACTGCTGCCTAGCGAGAATTTCAACCTCGACGACGAACAGCAGATCGTCGTCGGCCGCGCCATTCGGGGCGCCACGGCTTTTCTGGGCCTTGCGTTCCTGCTCAGCACGCTCTTGATGGCGGGACTGCCCCCGCTGTCAGGCTTCATCGGCAAATTCGCGATGCTTTCGGCCGCTCTGGCCGGTTTGAATGTCCAGGACCTGTCGAACACGCAGCCCCCGGCAATGATCTGGCTGCTCCTGATCCTGATGCTGTCCACCGGGCTGGCCACCCTGATGGCCTTGACACGCGTGGGCATGCGCCAATTCTGGTCTGCGCACGACAGGAATCCGCCGCAGCTTCGGGTGCTGGAGGGTCTGCCGATCACGGCACTTCTGGTGGCCTGCATCACCTTGGCCCTCTGCGCCGAGCCCGCCATGCGCTACACCACGCTGGCGGCGCAGGCCCTGCATACGCCTGCAGCCTACATCGGCGACATTCTGTCGGCTCAACCTGTGGGAACGCCTGCGCGATGAAGCGCCTGTTTCCCGCGCCGCTGGTCAGCACCGGCTTGTTCGCTGCCTGGCTGCTACTGCACCCCGGGTGGGGCCGAGGGCATCTGCTGCTGGCATTGCTGCTGGGGCTGGGATTGCCGCTGATACTGCAGGGCCTGCGTCCGCGCCGGGTACGTGTGCGCCACCCGATCACGATACTCAAGCTGTGCCTGCGGGTGATGGCCGACACCACCCGCTCCAATCTGGCAGTTCTGCGCTACCTGCTGCGCCCGGGTCACCGGCCACACCCGGCCGGTTTCGTTGAAATTCCACTGCAGATGCGCGATCCCAACGCGCTGGCCGTGCTGGCGATGATCGTATGCATCACGCCCGGTACGGTCTGGGCCGAAATTTCGCTGGATCGATCCGTGCTGATGCTGCACGCGCTGGAAGTCGCGGACGCCCAGGCGACCATCGCCCACGTGAAGGCGCACTACGAACGCCCATTGATGGAGATTTTCGAATCATGAACACCACCTTGCTCGCATGGGCCACGCCTCTGGCCATGGGCATGCTGGTTCTGGCCATGCTGCTCTGCCTCATGCGCATGCTTCGGGGGCCCACGGCGCAGGACCGCGTGCTGGCGCTGGACGCGATGTATCTGAACGCCATGCTGCTGGTCCTGGTGCTGTGCATGCATTGGGGAAGCACCGACTACTTCGAGGTCACGCTGCTCATTGCCCTGCTCGGTTTTCTTGGCAGCACGGCCCTGGCAAAGTTCCTTCTGCGCGGGGAGGTCATCGAATGAGCACGATGCCGTTGTGGCTGGATGCCTTGATTTCAGCGCTGGTGCTGCTGGGCGCCGCCATTGCGCTGACAGGCTCCATGGGCCTGCTCACGCTGCCCGGCTTTTTCACGCGGATGCACCCGCCGGCCACCATTGCCACGCTGGCGTGCTGGTGCATCCTGCACGGCGCGTTTGCCTTTTTCTGGTGGCAGGATGGCACGGCGCCGCTGCGCCTGTACCTTATCGCGCTCTTCCTGGCCACGACCGTTCCCATCACAAGCATCTTCCTGATGCGTGCGGCCCTGTTCCGCGCGCGCCGCGCCGGAGCCGCCGTTCCGGCAAGCCTGAGTGGTCAGGTGCCACCGGAAGAAGAAGACGCCCAGCCTTCACAGCACCGCTGAGACCTCGCCAGCCGCCCTGCCGCGCTATGGCTCCATGGGCACGCCGGGTATGACCACGCGGCGCGCGCTGTGGCTGGTGGGCATGGCGCGCACCGGCACCAGATCCGCCAGCGTGACCCCGTCAAGGACAGCCAGGTAACTGCGCGTCGCGCGTTCGAACACGCCTTTGAGATTGCAGTTGCTGCTGATGCGGCAGGTGCTGTGATCGCTGCCAAAGCACTCCACCATCTCGAAGTTCGACTCGGTGGCACGCACCACGGCACCGACCACGATGTCCGATGGCGGACGCATCAGCCGCATGCCTCCGCCGCGCCCGCGCGACGTATCGAGCAGCTCCAATGCCGCGAGCTGACGCACGATCTTGGTGAGATGGCTGCGTGAAATCCCGTGGGCCTGCGCGATCTCGCTGATCGTCACCGGCTGGTCACGGTTTTCGTACGCGGCGCAGTACATCAGCACGCGCAGCGCGTAATCGGTCCACTGTGTCAGATGCATGCGTCAGGTCCACGCGTAAAGTGTCATTTCGCGTGCATTTTATTGAACCGTCAAATCCTCCACCTGCAGCCGGTCAATAGTGCGGCGGTATCTCGCCTCGGGGATCACGCTGAGCCGCAGGCCCGCCACTGTCCTGCAACTGCTGGTGCAATTGCGCCATCTGCAGTTGCAGCCGCTCGATGTCCTGCCGCTGCCGGTAGATCGTCAGATTCAACTGCTCCAGCAGGTCTTCGGCAAAGGCCGCCTTGACTTCCAGCGCCTCCAGGCGCTCTTGCACGTCGCTCATGCGCTTCAGGCCACCAGCGCCCGGCCCAGCCGTGCCATGCCCTCGCGAATCTTGTCCGGATCCGCCGTGGCAAACGACAGCCGCAGCGTGGCAATGTCGGGCCGGGAACAATAAAACGGCGCCCCGGGCACGAAGGCCACGCCCTGCTCTATGGCCTTCTGTGCAAAGAGCTTGCCATCCGCGACCTTGCCGCCTGCGCCCGTCAGGCGCGCCCAGACGAAAAGCCCGCCACGGGGCTCGACGAACGTGACCGCGTCACCCAGCTCGGCACTCAGCGCTTCGCACATGATTCCTGCCCTTTGCGCATAGACGCTGCGCACGCGCGCGAGCGTGGCCGGCATGCGGCCCGCCTTGAGATACCGGGCTGCCGTGGCCTGGGCGAAGGTGCTGGTGTGCGCGTCGCTGAACTGCTTGCACATCGTGGCCCTGGCCAGCAGTTCGGGCGGCGCAACCATCCAGCCCACGCGCAGGCCGGGCGAGAGCACCTTGCTCAGGCTGCCGCAGTGCACGAGCAGCTCACGGCTGCCGGGCGCCTGTTCCGAAAGCGCGAGCAGGCTGGGCGGCGGCGCATCGCCAAAATAGAGATCGCCATAGGGGTCATCCTCCACGATCACCGTCTGGTACTTCACGGCCAGCTCCAGGACGCGTTTACGCCTCTCCAGGCTGAGCATGGCGCCGCTGGGGTTGCCGAAGGTCGGAATCAGGTACACGAGCTTGGGCCGATGCTCGGCGATGAGCTGCTCCAGCCGATCGACGTCCACGCCATTGCCGTCTATCGGCGCGCTCACCAGATCCGCGCCGTAGAGGCGAAAGCACTGGATCGTCGCGAGGAAAGTCGGCCCTTCGACGATGACCTTGTCTCCCGGATCGATCAGCGTCTTGCCAATCAGATCCAGCGCCTGCTGACTGCCGGTGGTCACGATCAAATCCTGCGGAGCTACGCCCGATGCGCCCTTGGACGCCATGAAATGCGCGAGCTGTTCGCGCAGGGCCGGATAGCCTTCCGTCGCGCCGTATTGCAGCGCGTCGCCCGGCTCGTCGGTCAGCACGCCGTCGACGGCTTCGCGTATACCCTCCACATCGAACATCGCGCTGTCGGGAAAGCCTCCGGCAAAGCTGATGATGCCGGGCTTGCCCAGCAGTTTGAAGAGTTCACGGATGGCCGAGGTTTCTACGTTGTCGAGGCGGCGGGCAAACGGGATGGGCATCAGGATGTCTCTGAAAACTTGAAATCAAGGGAGGGATTGTCGTCAATTGGCGAGCCTGTTGTACAGGGCGACAATCGACGCATGAACCATGCGGCCATCGAAGCTTTCTTCGCCACCCTCAAGGCGGCCAATCCTCACCCCGTGACCGAGCTGCACTATACGAGCGTGTTCGAACTGCTGGTGGCCGTGCTGCTTTCGGCGCAGTCCACGGACACGGGCGTGAACAAGGCCACGGCCCGGCTGTTTCCGGTGGCGAACACGCCGCAGGCCATCCTCGATCTGGGCCTCGAGGGGCTGGAGCGCCACATCAAGACCATAGGCCTGTACCACACCAAGGCAAAAAACCTGCTGCAAACCTGCCGCATCCTCATCGAGCAACATGGCGGCGAGGTGCCGCGCACGCGCGAGGCGCTGCAGGCCCTGCCGGGCGTGGGCCGCAAGACAGCGAACGTGGTGCTCAACGTCGCTTTCGGCGAGCCCACGATGGCGGTGGACACGCACATCTTCCGCGTGAGCAACCGCACGGGGCTGGCGCCGGGCAAAACACCGATCGAGGTGGAACACAAGTTGCTAGAACGCGTGCCCGCCGAGTTCCTGCCCGACGCGCACCACTGGCTGATCCTGCATGGACGCTACGTGTGCCTGGCACGCACGCCACGCTGCTGGGAGTGCAGCGTGGCTGCCTACTGCGATTTCGAGCCCAAGACGCCCGCCCCACCGCGCTGATCAGACGGCGCACTGCTCCTGCGCCATGTAGCGCACGCGCCACTCCTCGAACGTGAGCGTGTCCGCCGCTTCAATCGCGCGCTGACGCGCCAGCGAATCGCGTGCCATGGCGCAGTAGCGTTCTTCCTGCGCCTGAGACCAGGGGCTGGACAGCAGCATCTCGCGCGCGGTGTGCGAACGCGCCGTGGCAAAGGCGATGTAGTCGTTGCCGTGCAGCTGCGTGAGCTCGGCCAGGACGCGTGCCGAAGGGGTCTTGTCAGGCTGGCGCAGTACCTCGCCGGCATGAGCGAGCGCCCGGACGTAATCACTGCCGCCCATGGCCTGATCCAGCCGCTGCGCGATCGGCTTGCATCGATCCAGGATTTCAATGCCCCAATCGACGAGCGCAACCTGCTCGCCATCGCGCACCAGACGCAGATCTGGCTCGCGACCACGCTCGGCAGCCAGGTGCTGGTTGTGCTTGACGGCCGCAATCTCCTCGGGCGTATCGGGCGGACTGTCCGAGAGCAGGCAGTGCAGCAGGAAGATGTCCAGCACACGCATGGTGTCCGGGCGGATTCCCACCGGCTCCAGCGGATTGATGTCCATGAGCCGCACCTCCACGTACTCCACGCCGCGCTCGCGCAGCGCGCGCAGCGGCCGCTCGCCGCTTTGCACCGTGCGCTTGGCGCGTATCGTGCCGTAGAACTCGTTTTCGATCTGCAACAGGCTCGTGCCCAGCTGGTTGTAGTCGCCCCCGAGGCTGCGCACCCCTATGGCCTCGTAGGCGGGATACGGCCGGGTCAGTGCCTCATGCAGCGAGGCGGCGAAGCCCTGCAGGCCGTTGTAGCTCACCGCCAGACTCGCCTGTGCATCGCTCTGGTAACCGAGCCGCCCCATGCGCAGAGAGGTGGCGTAGGGCAGCCCCATCGCGCCCCTGCCATCGCCCAGAGGAACGAGGCTGTGCTGGCGCCCCTCGACAAACCCCGGTGCCAGTGCGGGCGACGCGCCAAAGAGATACAAGAGCACGAAGGAGTGGCGCCGGAAATTGCGGATCAGCGCGAAATACTCGTCGGAGCCCACGCCGGGCAACGACCAGTTGTAGTGAATGCCCGCGATGGTCTGCATGCGCCGGCCATAGCGGTGACCGAGCCCCATGCGATACACGCTCTTGGCGCGGCCGCTGTTGGACGAGCCATAGCGCCCCAGCGGGATGGTTTCATCGGGCGGCAGCAGACTGGGCATGCTCGAATTCCAGAGCATTTCGGGCTCGTTCTGCCGCGCCAGCACCTGCAACGCCGCCTGATGCAGCTCGGCCAGCTCGTCGGCGCAGGCCTGCACCGTCGTCCTGGGGCCGGTGATGAGCTCCATCAACGATTCGCTGTAGTCCGTCGTGATGCTCGGATGCGTGAGTGCGGAGCCCAGCGCCCTCGGGTGGGGCGTGAGCGCCAGCTCTCCGTCGGCCAGCACACGCAGCCCTTCCTTCTCGATGCCGCGGCGCATGCCGGCAATTCGCTCGTCACTGACCGCCGCGATGCGCGCTTGCAATGTGCTCATGATGGTGCCTGGATTTTCGAGCCCCGGAACTTAGCACGCCACGCCGCGCAGCGCCGGCCAGCAACCCAGCACCTGCTCAAGCGCCCGGGTTTTCAGCGGCGCGCGGCCATGGCCTTGGTCAGTTCCAGGGTCGCCTGCGCGGCGCCGCTCTGGGGCAACTGCTGACCGTCCATCCGCGTGACCTGCGCGAGCTGCTCGGCCAGTTGCTCCGGCACCCGCTCACCCACGCCCAGATGGATGCCCTGGGTGAGGGTGAGATGCGCCGCCTCGAAACTGCCGGCACCGGCGCACAAAATGGTGCGCGTGGGCGCGCTCTCGTGCGTGAGCACCAACATGGCAGGCACCACGGCCGCGGGCTTGAGCAGCGCCAGCGCCTCGTCGGGCATCAGCCCCTCGGTCATGCGCGTGGCCGCGGTGGGCGCGAGGGCGTTCACGTGAATGCCGTGCTTCGCGCCTTCGATGGCCAGCGTCTGCATCAACCCCACCTGCGCGAGCTTGGCCGCCCCGTAATTGGCCTGGCCGAAGTTGCCATACAGGCCGGTGGAAGAGGTCGTCATGAGAATGCGGCCATAGTTCTGCGCCTGCATCTGCGCCCAGACCGCCTTGCAACAGTGAGCCGCACCCATGAGGTGAACGTCGATCACCGTTCGAAAGTCCGCCATGTCCATCTTCGCAAACGACTTGTCGCGCAGGATGCCGGCGTTGTTCACGAGGATGTCCACCCGTCCCCAGGCATCGACCGCCTGCTGCACCATGGCCTGCACCGCCGCGAAATCGGTGACCGAGGCACCGTTGGCCAGCGCCTGTCCGCCTCCGGCCCGAATCTCGTCGACCACCGCCTGGGCAGCCGACACCGAGCCCCCGCGGCCATCGACCGCGCCTCCCAGATCGTTGACGATCACCTTTGCCCCTCGCGCCGCCAGCGCCAGCGCGTGCTCGCGCCCCAGCCCGCCGCCCGCACCCGTTACGATGGCCACCCGACCGGTGAAATCCAGACCCATGCTGCAAGTCTCCTGCAAAATAGTTGAACAAACGATCAACCACTGTACGCGAGGACTCGTGTTTCGCGCGTCAACCACGGGACGCCCCGCATGAGCCTGCACCCCACCCCTGAAGCCCCGCGCAGCGCGGCCACCATCGTGCTCGTGCGCGACAGCGACGAGGGGCTGCAGACCCTGCTGCTCAGGCGCAGCGCGCAACTGGCCAACATGGCGGGCATGTTCGTCTTTCCGGGCGGCAAGCTCGAGCGCAGCGACTCGGACGCCGGCAGCCTCGCCCTGCTGGACCAACCGGCAGATGTGCTGCGGCGCCAGCTCGGTGAGGCCGATGCCGATACGGCCCTGGCCACGGGCCTGCATGTGGCGGCCCTGCGCGAAGCGCTGGAAGAATGCGGCATGCTGCTTGCCGAACCGGTGCGCGCAGGCGCTGCACTCGACGCCCCGCGCGCGCGCCAGCTGCTCGGAGACGGGCTGAGGTTCGACGACATGCTCCGTGCCCTCGGCCTGCGCATGGCCACGCGTGCGCTCGTGCCATGGTCGCGCTGGATCACGCCCGTCGCCCCGGTGCTCGCCACCCGCCGCTTCGACGCGCGCTTTTTCATTGCCGAGGCACCCGCGCACCAGCGGGCCATGCACGACGACGAAGAAACCACGGCCAGCCTGTGGTGCACGCCACGTTCGGCCCTGGAGCGCTATCGCGATGGCTCGATGGACCTGGCACCGCCGCAGATCATGAGCCTGGCGCACCTGAACCGCTACGCCACGGTGAACGAAGCACTGAACGCCGCCCGCGGAAGGCTGCCACCCACGATACAGCCGGAAAGCTTCACCGACGGCGCCACCCAGGGGTTCTGCTATCCGGGCGACACGCACCACTCCGTCCACGATCGGGCGCTGCCCGGGCCGACGCGGCTGTGCCGGCAGGGGCGGCACTTCCTGCCGCCCGAAGGCTTCGAGGCGCTGCTGGCCTGATCAGACGCCCGCCGTGTAGTCCACCACCCGGCTGTAGCGCGGGTCCTTGTGCCAATCCCAGTACGTCTGCGTTACGCGCCGCGTCACGGCGCCGATGCGGCCATCGCCCACCGGGCGGCCATCCACCTGGGTGACGGGCAGCACACCGCCAGCCGAACTCGTGATGAAGACCTCGCGTGCCGCGCGCAGCTCTGCGGCGGGCAAGGCGCGCTGCTGCAGCGGCAACCCCAGCGTCTGCGCGATTTCGATCACGGTGCGGCGCGTGATGCCTTCCAGAACGCCGCTGTCCGGGGTCACGATGGCGCCCGCCGCATCGACGGCAAACACATTGAATCCCGGTCCCTCCACAATGTGGCCCGACCCGTCGCCGAGCACCACGGTATCGGCGCCCTCGTCCAGCGCACCGAGCAGCCCCTGCGTCAGATCGTGCCAGTGGTAGTTCTTGGCGCGCGCGTCCACGCTGCTCGAAGGAATGCGCGGCACGCCGCTGATGCGCAGGTGCAGGCCGCGCTCGCGCTGGGCCTCGTTGGCAATCCAGACATAGGGCACGGCAAATGCGTAGAACTGGTTCACGGCCTCACGCGGATCGCGCGAACCCCAGGGCGGCTGACCGCGCGTGACGATCATCTCCACGTACGCGCGTCTCAGGCCCGACAGGCGCACGCACTGCGTGAGAACCTCCGCCAGCTCCTCGTTGCCGCGCCCCGGGTTCAAGCGAAAGTGCGCGCAACTCGCGGCAAAGCGCTGCAAATGAGCATCCAGCCGAAAAAAGGCGCCATCCCAGACGGTCACGACGTCATAGGTCGCGTCCGAGCGCAGGAAGCCCCAATCGGTCAGTGGGATCGTGGCATCCGCGATCGGCACGTACCGGCCACGCACCCACGCCACCCCCTTGGAAAAATCAGGTTGCACTGCCGCGTCGTTCATGGTTCATACCTCCTGAAGAAGGCCATGATCGTACAAGGCATGAAGACGCCGAGCCGGGCAACGTGGCGTGTGCATGGGAGAATTCGCGACGTTACACGCCCGGTCTGATTTCACAATTCGATAGCTGGTCACGCCCTTCCCATAAGGGCTGGAGGCTATTTTTACTAAAAATCAAGCCACTCCCGCCATGGATCGCCCCAAGCCTTTCACCGCCCGCATCGATGGGGAAAGCCTCGCCCTTCCCGCCCCCGCAGACCTGCCGCTGCTCGATTCCCTGGAGCTGGGCGGCGTGGACTGGCCCTCGTCCTGCCGTGATGGAACCTGTGGCACCTGCATGGGACGCATCAAGCAAGGCCGCGTGCGCTACGAGACCGAATTCATCGTGCTGTCCGACCAGGACGTGGCCGACGGCTTCGTGCTGCCCTGCGTAGCCTACCCGGAAAGCGACATCACCCTCGAAGGCTCTTCTTTCTGAGCAAACGATTAAAATCAGACGCTTTGGGGCGCACATGCCCCCGGCTGCCCTGACGCAAGGCGCCGCGCGCGTTCTTTGGGACTTTCCCTGCCGGGAACGGCGCTGGTGCTGACCACGGACGAAGCGAAAGCCCTTTGCATGACCAGTTCACTCTCCCCCGTTCCCATTTCCCCCGTCAAGGACATCGTGGCCGAGCTTGCTGCTGGCCGCATGGTCATTCTGGTGGACGAAGAAGACCGCGAAAACGAGGGTGATCTGGTGCTTGCGGCCGACCACGTCAGCCCTGAGGCCATCAACTTCATGGCGCGCTTCGGCCGCGGCCTCGTGTGCCTGACCCTGCGCCGCCAGGCCTGCGAACGCCTGCATCTGCCGCCCATGGTCGCGCACAACGGCGCCAAGCTCGGCACCGCCTTCACCGTGTCGATCGAGGCGGCCGAGGGCGTTACCACCGGCATCTCGGCGGCCGACCGGGCCCACACGGTGGCCACCGCCGTCGCGCCTGGCGCTCAGGCGAACGATCTCGTGCAGCCAGGCCACATCTTTCCGCTGCAGGCGGTCGATGGCGGCGTGCTCATGCGCGCAGGCCACACCGAGGCCGGTTGCGATCTGGCCGCCATGGCGGGTTGCACGCCGGCGGCCGTGATCTGCGAAATCATGAAGGACGACGGCACGATGGCGCGCCTGCCCGACCTGCAGCTGTTTGCGGCGGAGCACGGCCTGAAGGTGGGCACCATCGCCGATCTCATCAGCCACCGCAGCCGCACGGAATCACTGGTGAGCAAGGTGGGCAGCCGCGCGATCTCGACGGGCTGGGGGGAATTCACCGCCCACGCGTTTCGCGACCAGCCCAGCCAAAGCGTGCACCTGGCGCTCGTCAAGGGACGATGGGACCCGCTGGAGAGCGTCCCCGTGCGCGTGCATGAGCCGCTCTCGGCGCTCGACCTGCTGGAGCTGGGCACCAGCATGCACTCCTGGAGCCTGCGCGAGAGCCTGGACCACATCGCGGCGCAGGGGTGCGGCGTGGCCGTGCTGCTCAACTGCGGTGAAAGCGCCGATCAACTGCTCGCCCAGTTCGACGGCACGGCTCGCGCCACCCACGCGCCCGAACGCGGCCGCATGGATCTGCGCACCTACGGCATCGGCGCGCAGATCCTGCGCGAGGTAGGCGTGGTGCGAATGCAGCTCATGGGCCAGCCCCGGCGCCTGCCGAGCATGGCCGGCTACGGCCTCGAAATCACCGGCTACATCCCCAAGGAATGAAAGACAAAGATGCAAAACGCAGACAAAGGAAGCACTCGCGCGCTCAACGGCAAGAATCTGCGCATCGGCATCGTGCAGGCACGCTTCAATGCCGGCATCACGGACGCGCTGGCCGACGCCTGCCTGCGCGCGCTGGCCGATCTGGAGGTCGCGCCGCACGACATCACCCGCATCCAGGTGCCGGGCGCGCTGGAAATTCCGGTGGCGCTGCAGGCCATGGCCAAGGGCGGCGATTTTGACGCGCTCATCGCCATCGGCTGCGTGATCCGTGGCGAAACCTACCACTTCGAGCTCGTGGCCAACGAGTCCAGCAGCGGCGTGAGCCGCGTGGCGCTGGACTGCGAGATTCCGATCGCCAACGCCATCCTCACGACGGAAAATCTCGAGCAGGCGATCGCCCGCCAGAACGAAAAGGGGCGCGATGCTGCCTGCGTGGCCGTGGAAATGGCCAACCTGCTGGAGACCATTTCGTGAGCGACGCGCGACACCCCCAGGCGCCGCGCAAAAGCAGTCAACTTTCCGGCCGTTCGCGCGCCCGCGAGTTTGTGCTGCAGGCGCTCTACCAGCATCTGGTGGGAGGCAATCCGTCCGCCGAGATCGACGTCTACACGCGCGATCTGTCGGGCTTTCACAAGGCCGACAGCGCACACTACGACGCGCTGCTGCACGGCTGCATCGCGACGGCCGCCGAGCTCGACGCGCTGCTCGAACCTCATCTGGACCGCAGCTGGATGGAAATTTCTCCGATAGAGCATGCGGTGATGTGGATGGGCGTGTACGAGCTCAGGCACTGCCCCGACATTCCCTGGCGCGTGGTGCTCAACGAGTGCATCGAACTGACCAAATCGTTTGGCGGCACCGATGGCTACAAGTACGTCAACGGCGTGCTCAACCACCTTGCACCCGCGCTGCGCCCCGCCGAAGTGGCCGCAGACCAGGCGGACAAGGCACACCCCTGACCCCCTTTCAAGGCCTGCCGCCATGCAGTTTGCATCCCGCACCGAGCGCATCGATCCGTTCTACGTCATGGAAATGGCCAAGACCGCGCAGGCCATGGCCCGCGAAGCGGCCCACACGCGCGAGCGAATGATCTTCCTGAACGTGGGCGAGCCCGATTTCACGGCCCCACCCCTGGTGCAGGAAGCCGCCAACCGCGCGATCCGTGACGGGCGCACGCAATACACCCACTCGCTCGGGCTCGATGCGCTGCGCGAGGCCGTGAGCCACTGGTACAGCCAGCGTTTCGGCGTCAACGTACCCGCGCGGCGCATCGTTATCACGGCAGGTGCCTCGGCGGCGTTGCACCTGGCGTGCCTGGCGCTCATCAACGCAGGTGATGAAATCCTCATGTCCGACCCCGGCTACCCCTGCAACCGTCACTTTGTGAGTGCGGCCGAAGGCGTGCCCGTGCTCATCCCGACCACGGCCGAGGAGCGCTACCAGCTCAGCCACGCCAAGGTTCAGGCGGCTTGGGGCGCCAGGACACGCGGCGTGCTGCTGGCCTCGCCCTCCAATCCTACGGGCACGTCGATCGCCCCCGAGGAGCTGCGCGCCATCCATGAGGTGGTGCGCGCGCACGGCGGCCTGACGCTGATCGACGAGATCTACCTGGGCCTGTCGTACGACGAAGCCTTTGGCCACACCGCGCTGGCGCTGGGCGAGGACATCATCAGCATCAACAGCTTCAGCAAGTACTTCAACATGACCGGCTGGCGCCTGGGCTGGATGGTCGTTCCCGAGGCCATGGTGAGCGTGGTCGAGCGCCTGGCGCAAAACCTCTTCATCTGCGCGAGCACCATCGCACAGCATGCGGCGCTCGCGTGTTTCGAGCCCGAGAGCATCGCCCTGTACGAGCAACGCCGTTCGGAATTCAAGGAGCGGCGCGACTTCTTCATTCCGGCGCTGAACGACCTCGGCCTTTCGGTGCCGGTGATGCCCGACGGCGCGTTCTACGCCTGGGCCGACTGCACGCAAGCGGCGAAGAAGCTGGACGTCGACGGCAGCTGGGAGCTCGTGCTTGAACTCATGCGCCGCGCGCACCTGGCGGCCACGCCGGGGCGAGACTTCGGCCATGCCGAGACGGCACATTTCGTGCGTTTTTCCACCGCCAGTTCGATGGCGCAGCTGCACGAAGCCGTCGCCCGCCTGCGCCGGGAGCTGGCCTGATGGCGTTTACGTGGCCCGTGCGGGTGTATTGGGAAGACACCGACGCGGGCGGCATCGTTTTCTATGCCAATTACCTGAAATTTTTCGAGCGCGCGCGCACCGAGTGGCTGCGCGCGCTGGGCCACGGCCAGCATGAGCTCAAGACCCGCACCGGCGGCATGTTCGTCGTGACGCATGCCGAGCTGCGCTACCTGCACCCCGCGCGGCTCGACGATGAACTCCTGGTGACGGCGGCGATCCATGAGCACAGCCGCGCGAGCCTCACCGTCGCACAGCAGGCGCTGCGGCCAGGCGCCGGCACCGATGGCGCCCCCACGCTGCTGTGCGAAGCTCTGATCCGCATCGGCTGGGTCGGCTCAGACACGCTCAAGCCGCAACGAATTCCCTCCACATTACTCGAACAACTTTCCTCATGACTTCGTCGCAAGATCTGAACATTCTGAGTCTGGTACTCAATGCGAGCTGGGTGGTGCAACTCGTCATGCTGCTGCTGCTCATCGTCTCGGTCGCCAGCTGGGCCGCCATCTTCCGCAAGGTCTTCGGCCTGAAAAAAATCAACGCGCTCAATGACGACTTCGAGCGTGATTTCTGGTCCGGCACCAGCCTGAACGACCTCTACACGGGTGCCGTGCAGAACGCGCGCAGCAGCGGCCCGATGGAGCGCATCTTCGCCAGCGGCATGCGCGAATTCCACAAGCTGCGCGAGCGCCACATCCAGGATGCCGGCACGCTGCTCGATGGCGCGCGCCGCGCCATGCGCGCGAGCTTCCAGCGCGAGATGGACGTGATCGAATCCAACCTCTCCTTCCTCGGCTCCGTGGCCTCGGTCAGCCCGTATGTCGGCCTGTTCGGCACCGTCTGGGGCATCATGCACGCCTTCACCGGCTTTGCCGGCATGGAGCAGGTGACGCTCGCCACCGTCGCGCCCGGCATCGCCGAGGCGCTGGTGGCCACGGCGCTGGGCCTGTTCGCCGCCATCCCGGCGGTCATCGCCTACAACCGCTTCGCGCGCGACATCGACCGCGTGGCGATCCAGCAGGAGACCTTCATCGAGGAGTTCTCCAACATCCTGCAGCGCAACCTCGGCGGCCACCCGCCCGCCGCGCACTGAACGAAGGAGCCAGGCATGCCCAACATGGCTTCGCGCGGCCACGGCCGCCGCCGCTCGATGAACGAGATCAACATGGTGCCATTCATCGACGTGATGCTGGTGCTGCTCATCATCTTCATGGTGACCGCGCCCATGCTCACGCCCAGCTCGATCAACGTGCCCTCGGTCGGCAAGGGCAGCACGGTGCCCAAGACACGCGCCGACGTGATCGTGCAGAAAGATGGCAGCCTGGTCTTCAAGGCAGACGGCAACGAACGCACCGTCACGGTGCAGAGCCTGGGCGCCACGGCCAGCCGCTGGCTCAAGGACCAGCCCGAGGACACGCCCGTGCTCATCAGCGCCGACAAGACCGTTCCCTACGACAACGTGATGCAGGCCATGAGCGCCCTGCAGCGTGCCGGTGTCAAGCGCGTGGCACTGGCGGTGAAAAGCAGCAACCGATGAACGCAGGTACCCGCAGCGACCACGACCTGTTCGCCCCGTCCATGCCGGGCGGGCGCAAGCGCGCGGTGGCGCTCGCCGTGCTGGCGCATCTGGCGCTGATCGCGGCGCTCACCTGGGGCGTGAACTGGAAAACAAGCGCCGACCAGCCTGCGGTGGAGGCCGAGCTCTGGTCCGCCGTGCCACAGCAGGCTGCGCCGCACCCCGTGGCACCGCCACCGCCACCCGCTCCTGTGCCGACACCTGCTCCCGCGCCCACGCCCGCACCGCCTCCGCCCAAGGTCGAGGAGCCCCCGCAACCGAGCGAGGCCGACATCGCGCTGGAACGGGAGAAAAAGCACAAAGAAGAAGAGAAAAAGCGCCAAGCCCAGCTGGAGCAGCAAAAGCGCGCCCAGGAAGAGAAGGCGCGCCACGAGCGGGAAGAACTGCAGAAACAGCAGGCGTTGGCGGCCCAGCAGGCCAAAGCCAAGGCAGAAAAGGAAAAAGCAGAAAAGGAAAAGGCCGAAAAAGCCAAGGCGGAGCAGGAAAAGCAGCGCAAGCTGGCCGACGAAAAACGCAAGGCCGATGCCGAAGCCAAGCGTGCCGAAGCCCTGCGCCAGGACCAGCTCAAGCGCATGCAGAGCCTGGCCAATGCCACCTCGAGCGGCACGGCAGCGACAACGAGCAGCCCGCGCCAGGGCAAGAACGGTGGCAGCGGCAGCTCGACCTCGGCCGGCTACGGCGGCATGGTCGCCGCCAAGGTCAAGCCGAACATCGTGTTTCCGGATTCGATCGCGGGCAACCCGCGCGCCGAAGTGGAAGTGCGCGCGTCCCCGGATGGGACCATCGTCGGCGTGCGCCTTTCCAAGTCCAGCGGCAATCCCGCCTGGGACGAGGCCGTGGTGCGGGCGCTGTACAAGACCGAGACGCTGCCACGCGACATCGACGGCAGCGTGCCGTCATCGCTCATCATCGGTTTCCGCCCGAAGGACTGAAGCCTGATGTTCTGGTAGAGTGCCGCGCTTTATTTGCCGGCAGGAAACTTCATGGACATCACCCGCTTCATGGATCACCACGTGGACATCCTGCGCTCCATCAAGGAGATGCGCGATCACAGCAAGGCAGGCGTGGCCGAACACGCGGGCGAAATCTCGCGGGCGATCATGAAGCTGCGCTCCAAGGTGTCACTGCATCTGGCCACGGAAAACAAGGTCATGTACCCGGCCATCTACGCCCTGCAGGATCCGGAGATCACGAAGCTTGCCCACGGGTTCCAGGATGAAATGGAGGGCCTGGCCCGGGCATTCGACGGGTTCTGCCGCCGCTGGCGCCAGGCCCGGGCCGTGGCCGAAGACCCGGAAGGCTTTCGCAACGACGCCAACACGGTGCTCAAGGCGCTGCACCAGCGTATCCAGCGTGAAAACACGCGCTTCTATCCGCGACTTATCCAGGCGGCCTGATGCAAAGTGCGGATTTACTATAATACCAATAGCAATTAACGCTTGATGGGCAGGCGAGGAGCCCATTAATCACCGCATTTTTTCCGAAATCACGACCCGCGTTTGAGTTCCGCGCGGTCATTTCAGCTATTTCCCGAGTACGCTTTGGGCCAGCTGCCCGCACGGTCGCAACATTCCTCCCAGCCGCGCAAGCGCGACGTGTGGCCGATGCCGGGATTGAAGGTATTGGTCGGGTCCAGCTCACGATAAAACCCGGCCAGGGTCGGCTTGGCCACGTACAGATGACCCACGTTGTGCTCGGCCGGGTACTCGGCGCGGCGCGCGTCCAGCAGCGCCCACATGCGGTGCTCCATGGCCAGCGGGTCCACGCCCTTCTTCACGATGTAGTCCTGGTGGAACACATGGCAGAAGAAGTGGCCATAGTAAAGCTTGTGCACGGTATCGCGCTCCACGTCGGCGGGCACCTGCTCCACCCATTCGCGGTCGTTGCGGCGCAGGGCCACGTCCAGCGCCACGATGTCCTCGACCTCGGCGCGGTGCACTGCGCGGTAGCGAATGGCCGCGCCGGCAATCGCGAAGCGATGCAGGAATGCTTTGCGCCCTTCCTCGGCGTCGCACTCGAACCAGCCGCCGGTGCTGCTGGCGCCAAAGTGCTGCGTGAGGAAGCTGCGCGTGGCCTCGGCCTGGTCGTTGGAGACGCGCAGCAGCAGGTGGTGCTCGTAGCGCCGGCGCCACTCGCCCATGCGCGCCGGCAGGTGGCTGGGAAGCAGGCGGGTGAGGGCCTGCAGCAGATGGTCGGTCGCGCCGCGCATGCCCAGGCGCTCGAAGAAGCCATCCACGCGGCTCTTGAGGGCAAAGGCCGCCGGCACGCGGGCCGTGCCAAAACGGTCGATCAGCAAGAAGGTGTCCTTGCCGTACTTCTCGCCGATGTCGTAGGCCGTGCGGTGGATGTACTCGCCCGCGATCGGCAGGCGTGGCAGGGCGGTGAGCAGGTGGCGGCGCACCGCCGTGAGGTCGTCGGGCGCATTGCTGCCGACGTAGAACACCGTGCTCGGCTCCTTCGGAAAGGTGTCCAGCCGCACGGCGAACAGGCACAGCCTGCCGGCCGAGCCCGAGGCCTCGAACAGGCGCGAGGGGTCGGCGTTGAAGCGCGCAGGCGTGTCCGCGTCCACGGTGCGCACATCGTCGGCGTAGCGCGGATCCGAGGCGGCGCGCTGCGGGTCGTGGGTGATGTCCGCCTCGGTGTAGCGGCCGTCTTGCAGCCGGGTCAGGATCTCTTCGGGTGTGCTGCCCAGCGCGATGCCCAGGTGGTTCACCAGCTCCAGCTGGCCGTCACCCCGCACGCGCGCATACAGCGCCAGCTCGGTGTAGGCCGGACCCCGGCGCACCAGGGCGCCGCCCGAGTTGTTGCAGATGCCGCCCAGCACCGAGGCGCCAATGCACGACGAGCCAATGACCGAATGCGGCTCGCGCCCCAGCGGCGCCAACGCCTGCTCCAGGCGGTCGAGCGTGGCGCCGGGCAGGCAGACCACCTGCGCGCCACCCTGGATCACCTGCACGCCGGTGATGCGCAGGGTGTTGATGAGCACGATCTCGCGGTCGTAGTCCGCACCGTCGGGCGTGGAGCCGCCTGTCAGTCCGGTGTTGGCCGCCTGCAGGATGACGATGCGCCCCGCGGCCACGGCGGCCTGGAGCACCTGCCATTGCTGCAGCAGCGTACCGGGCCGCACCACGGCCAGCACCGGGCCCTCGCCCGTGCGCTGGCCCCGGCGAAAGCGCCGCGTGGCCAGGTCGCTGGTCAGCACGTGGGCCGCGCCGACGATGTCGCGCAGCTGCGCCAGCAGGGCGGCGGCGCTCATGCCTCGCGCACCAGCAGCTCGGCCGTGATATCGGCCACGCGGGCCGCGCTGGTCAGCGTCATGGCGACGCGCATTTCCTTTTCCAGCAGCTCCAGCAGCTGCTTGACGCCGGCCTCGCCCGCCGTGGCCAGGGCGTAGATGTAGGAGCGGCCGATCATGGCGCAGTCGGCGCCCAGGGCGATGGCGCGCACCACGTCCAGGCCGTTGCGGATGCCCGAGTCGGCCAGGATCTTGATCTGGCCCTTCACCGCGTCGGCAATGGCGGGCAGCGCGCGCGCCGACGACAGCACGCCGTCGAGCTGGCGCCCGCCGTGGTTGGAGACGATGATGCCGTCGGCGCCGAAGCGCACGGCATCCTTGGCATCCTCAGGGTCGAGGATGCCCTTGATGACCATCGGTCCCTTCCAGAACGCGCGGATCCACTCCAGGTCCTTCCACGAGATCGAGGGGTCGAAGTTGGCGCCGAGGTAGCCCATGTAGTCCGCCAGGCCCGTGGGGCTGCCCCGGTAGACCGAGATGTTGCCCAGGTCGTGCGGGCGCCCGAGCAGCCCCACATCCAGCGCCCAGCGCGGGTGCAGCATGGCCTGCAGATAGCGGCGCAGGGCGGCGTTCGGGCCGCTCATGCCCGAATGCGCGTCGCGGTAGCGTGCCCCTGGCACGGGCATGTCCACGGTGAACACCAGGGTGGTGCAGCCGGCGGCCTGCGCGCGCTCCAGCGCGTTCTGCATGAAGCCGCGGTCCTTGAGCACATAGAGCTGGAACCACATGGGGCGCTTGAGCTTCGGTGCCACTTCCTCGATGGGGCAGACCGAGACGCTGGACATGGTGAAAGGAATGCCTTGGGCATCGGCCGCGCGCGCAGCCTGCACCTCGCCACGCCGACGGTACATGCCGGTCAAGCCCACGGGCGACAGCGCCACGGGAATGCTGAGCCTTTCGCCGAACAGCTCGATGCCGGTATCGAGCTCGCTCATGTCCTTGAGCACGCGCTGGCGCAGCGCCACGGCGGCCAAGTCGTCGACATTGCGCTTGAGCGTCTGCTCGGCGTAGGCGCCGCCGTCGATGTAGTGAAACAGGAAGGGCGGCAGGAATTTCTCTGCCGCCGCGCGGTAGTCGGCGCTGGAAGAGATGATCATGACAGGGATTTCAGTGATGAGTGATTCGGATCGGGCAGCAGTGGCGCCAAATCCTGTGGCAGGCGCATGGAGCGCTCCTGCCGCGCACGGTCTTCTTCCAGACGCTGGATGGCGCTGCGCACATGCTCCAGGTGCTCGCCTATGCAGGCTCGCGCACGCGACGCGTCACCGTCCAGAATGGCCTGCATCAGCGCCTGATGCTGCGCGGTGAGCGCTTGCAGGGTTACAGGCGCGCTCAGGCGGAACATGTCATGACGGTTGCGTTCCACGGTGGACAGCACCACGGTGAACAGGCTGTGCATGACCTGCACCAGCACCAGGTTGTGCGATGCCTCGGCAATCGCCAGGTGAAACTGCGCGTCGGCACGCGCGGCCAGTTCTGCATGGCCGCTTTGCTGATGCTCAACCATGACCTCGAAGCAGCGCTGGATGTGCGCCTTGTCCTCGGCGGTGGCGCGCTGGGCGGCCAGCCAGGCGGCCGTGCTTTCCAGCGCCTGGCGCGTCTCCAGCACATCGTAGCGATAGTGTGGGTCGGCATCGATCAGGCTCGCCAGCGGCCGCATCGCCGGCTGCAGCCATTCAGCCGTGGGCCGTGACTGCAAGTAAGTGCCATCGCCACGCCGCGCCAACAGCACGCCCTGGCTGATCAGCTTCTGTATGGCTTCGCGCACCGAGGTGCGCGACACCCCCAGTTCCTCGGCCAGCTGCCGCTCGGCAGGCAGACGCTGGCCGGGCTGCAGGCTGCGGGCCTGCACCAGGGCAAGGAGCTTTTCGACGACGTGATCAGCCAAGCGCATGATGAAACTCGGGCGGCAGATTTCAGTGTCCCGGAATCATCCAGGGAAACACATAGGCCTGCAGCGTGGAAATAATGCCGATGATGGCGGCGAACATCAGGCTGTGCTTGACGGTGAAGCGAAACAGGTCTGATTCCTTGCCCGCCAACCCCACGGCTGCGCAAGCGATTGCAATGGACTGGGGCGAGATCATCTTGCCTGTCACGCCACCCGTGGTGTTGGCCGCCACGGTAAGCACCTGCGGCAGCCCGAGCTGCTGCGCGGTGGTGGCCTGCAGCGCGGCAAACAGCGCATTCGCCGAGGTGTCGGAGCCCGTCAGAAACACGCCGATCCAGCCCAGGAAGGGCGAGAAAAAGGTGAAGGCATGGCCCGTATGCGCCAGCGCCAGGGCCAGTGTGGCTGACAAGCCAGAGTAATTGGCCACAAAGGCAAAGGCCAGCACCATGCCGATGGAGTAGATCGGCACCAGAAGCTCCCTGAACGTCTCTCCCAGCGTCGCAATGGCCTTGGCGGGCGACAGGCGGGTGAAGACGATGGTGATGCTGGCGGCGATCACAATGGCCGTGCCCGTGGCCAACAGCCAGTTGAAGGTGTAGACCGCGCCGTAGGGAGTGACCTTGGCGACGACGGGTGGAGCCTTCTCCACCAGGTTGTTCAAGAGCGGCACCGGAATGTTGATGATGGTCGAGGCCAGCGGGCCGCCGGCGGCGAACAGCGCCTTGAACGGCTTGATGCTCCAGACCGTTACCATGACGGTAAGAATGATGAAGGGCGACCAGGCTTTAACCATGGCTGCCATACTCACTGGGTGCTGTGAAACAGCCGAGGCGCCGACGCTGGTCTTGCTGTCTTGGACGCCATCACCGTCAAAGCGGAAAATGCGCTTGGGTTGCCAGACTTTGAGAAAAGCCGTCAGTACCACCAGCGAGACGAGGGCCGAGGTGATGTCGGGCAGTTCGGGGCCAATATAGTTGGCGGTGAAGAACTGCACCAACGCAAACGAGCCACCGCCCACCAGAACGGCGGGCCAGGTCTCCTTGATGCCACGCCAGCCGTCCATGATGGCCATGAGCCAGAACAGCACGATCAAGGTCATGAACGGTAGCTGGCGCCCCGCCATCTGCCCAATGGTGAAGGCGTCCACGCCCGACACCTGGCCGGCCACGAGGATGGGTATGCCCATGGCGCCAAAAGCGACAGGGGCCGTGTTGCCGATCAGGCACAAGCCGGCCGCGTACAACGGCTTGAAGCCCAGGCCCACCAGCAGCGCCGCCGTGATGGCCACGGGCGCGCCAAAGCCGGCCGCGCCTTCCAGAAAAGCGCCAAAGCAAAAACCCACCAGAATCAGCTGCAGCCGCTGGTCGGGCGTGACCGACAGGATCGACGAACGGATGATGTCGAACTGCCCCGTCTTGACCGAGATCTTGTAGAGGAACACGGCCGCCACGATGATCCAGGCGATCGGCCACAGGCCATAGAAGAAACCGTACACAGCCGAGGCCAGCGCCGCGCCCACCGGCATCCTGTAGAACAACAGCGCCACGCCCAGGGCCAGAAGCACCGTGATGGTGCCGGCCAAGTACCCCTTCAGGCGCAATCGTGTCAGCGCGAGGAAGAAAAAGATGATGGGGATAAGCGCGATCAGGGCCGAAATCCATATGTTCCCGGCGGGGTCGTAGTTTTGTTGCCAAAGGGTTTGCATGGCCGTTGTGCGAGATGCGTTGTACCGGCCTTGTCGGCCGGCGATTTCAGTGGCCTCCCGCCGGTTTGCCCTCCACGAGGAGGGCCGAAAGGAGGTTTGCATGCTCCGCGTCAGGGCTTGCAGGCAATAAGCTCTAGGTATTAATTGGTATTACCAAACGAGCCACATCACGGAGCTGCGAAATTATCGTTGTCATATTGGTGTGATTATTTTAGGGTAAACCCTGATAAATTAAAATTTTCGAGAAGAACTTTCTAATTGGTAGTACCAATACAGTCATGAAATCAATGGCCACCGGCCAGCGATACCCTCAGGCGCCAGTGCCATAGGACCTCAGCAAAAGTCCTTGTCCTCTCGGGCATTCATACGGAATTCAATCTGGTTCGACCCGAAGGAATACCCTCTCGGCCACGTCAGCCTGCTGCAACCAAAAGCGCGGAACCCCAGGCATCGTCAAGGGCTGTCGCAGTGGCGCGCAGCACGCCCATCGCGCTGGTTTTAGCGGCCTGGAAACCCACGGAGCCGATGCCTACCTGCTCGCCCGGTTGGTGCAAGACAGCACCAGCCAGCGCAACGACGCCTATCACGGCAGCATCGAAAACCGCGCCCGGCTGATGCTGGAGGTGAGCGACGCCACAAGCAGCGCGCGACGCGTTTCGCGCGTGGGTATGCACCACGGGGCAACGCACACACCATGGGCGATAGCAATTCGCCGGCGACCTTCGGCCACGCAGCACGCAAACTGGGCCGACGCAAGACCGCCTTTCTGCGCGCACGAATCACCAGCTACGCCGCGCCTTGGCCCGACGTCCAGGGAGTCCTTTCAGTGCATCCAACTGCCGGATTCAGGATGATTCAAAACCAACGCCTGACTCTGGTGCAATAGCGCTGATATTCGTCACCAAATTTCTCGCGCATTACGCGCTCTTCGGGCGCAATCTGCCAGCGCGTCAGGTAGGCGACGAAGACCACGGGCCCCAGCAGGGAGACCGGGTTGGCCAGCCAGGCACACCACGCGAGCAGCGCCAGCACCAGTGCCAGGTACATGGGGTTGCGGCTGAAGCGGTAAGGCCCCTCCACCACCAGCGTGCTTGCACGCTGCGGCGCATGCGGGTTGATGCTGGTTCGCCTGCGCCGGAACGCCAGGACGCCGCCTACGCCAAAAGCTCCCGAAAGCAGCAGCAACACCACGACGAGCGGCCATGGCGAGCGCGCGCCGAGGGTCCACGTCGGCGCCAGCCGCACCAGTCCCCAGGCGATGGCCGCGGCCACCGCGGCCACCAGGGGCGGCGGCAGTCTGCAGTCCAGCCATCGCCGCCTGCCCTGCGGATCTTCGGTCATCGGGGGGCCTCATCGTCGCGCGCCCATCGCAGCTCCAACGCAGGAAAGGCCTCGCGCTCCTCGAAGCGGATGTGCTCCTTCATGCGCTGTGCAAACGCCTTCAGCGCGGCTGCCTCATTTCCTGCCCGGGCGTAGCTGCGCAGCGCCGCATGATCGAGTGCGATGCGTTCGGCCAGGGCAGCACCGCCGTCGGGGATGCTCTGGATCAGTGGCAGCAGGTCGCGTTCCTCGACATGAAAATGCGGCTCCCACACGCGGGCGAGCGCCTGCCGGCATTCCGCCTGCATCTGCTCCATGCGCGCCGCGTCGCCCGATTCGACGGCACGCAACGCGTTCACGGCCAGCATGAGCCCCAGATGGTGCTCGCGCGAGAGTTCTTTCAGTGCGTCGTGGCGTTTCATGCGTTCACCCACCTCGTGGCGGCTTCGCGGTCGGCAGGTGCCAGCCGTGGCGAATGGCGCCGTAGCGCAACGCGAAACACAGCAGTCCGCCCACGACGGTGCTGACCCATGGCGAAACATGCAGAGGATGCGCGGTGACAACGACCGCGGCGCCGGCCAGCGCCGCCAGCGCATAAAGGTCGGCACGCAGCACGACGGGAATCTCCCGCACCAGCACGTCGCGCAGCATGCCGCCGCCAATGCCCGTCAGCATCCCGAGCAACGCCGCCATCAACGGGTTGAGCCCGTGCACCAGCGCCTTCTCCGCACCTGCCACGGCAAAAAACGCCAAGCCCACCGCATCGAACCACTGCACCTTATGGTCCAGGCGCGTGACGACCGGGTCCCAGAAAAACACGATGAAGCCGGCCAGAATGGAAACACCGACGTAAGTCCAGTTGGCAATCGCCGCCGGGGGCACCGCGCCGATCAGCACGTCCCGCGTGATACCGCCGGCGTTGCCGGCCGCAAAGGCCAGCACCATGATGCCGAAAATGTCGAGACGATGCCGCACGGCAGCGACCGCGCCGCTGATCGCAAACACGAAAGTGCCGCCGAGGTCGAGCATCGTCAGCAGGACGTGGATCAGTTGTTCATGCATGAAAACGGCCCCCATGCAGCCAAAGCAGACCGGGCTGCCGTCATGAGGCCAGCCAGGCTCGTGCGGCAACCAGCAATGTTTCCACTCCCGTCTCCAGCGTCGGATGCAACACAGGAAGAAACCGGGGATTGTGGTTGGTCGGGAGGTCGTTGATGCGGTTGGCCGCCTTGGCCTTGGCGTAAATATCAGGGTCGGTGCCGCCGACGAACCAGAACACCGAGGGCACGTGCCACTCGGAGCCGAACGAGCCAAAGTCCTCGCTGGCCGATGCTGGCCCGACCTCGCGGATGCGCTCCGCCGGGAAATGGCCGCGGAACGCGTCCGCGACCCGTTGCGTGGCTGCCGCATCGTTGCTGGCGAGCGGGTAGCGGTCCAGCGGCGTGATCTCCGGCGGCTTGGGCGCGCCCGACGCAGCGGCCTCCGCGTTGACGATGCGGGTGATCGCGGCGAGTACCCGCTGGCGCACGCCTTCGTCGAAGGTACGCACGTTGAGCTTGATGATGGCCTCGTCGGGGATCACGTTCTCCTTGGTGCCGGCCTGCAGCACGCCGACGGTGACCACGGCCGCCTCGGTGGGCGCGAGTTCGCGCGCCACGATGCCCTGCAAGCGCAGCACCGTGGCCGCCGCCATCACGATGGGATCGATGCTCGCCTGCGGCATCGAGCCATGCGCGCCACGCCCGAACAGGCGAATCTGAAAGCTGTCGGCCGCCGAGGTGATGGTGCCGATACGCCCGCCAATCGCTCCGGCGGGACCCACCATCACGTGCTGGCCAAGGATGACATCCGGCTTCGGAAAGCGCTCGAACAGCCCGTCGCCGATCATGGCCTGCGCACCAGCGGCCGTTTCCTCGGCCGGCTGGAACACGGCCATAACCGTGCCCTTCCACGCCGCCCGCGCTTGCGCCAGCAATGCCGCAGCGCCCGCCAGCCAGGTCACGTGCATGTCGTGCCCGCAGGCGTGCATCACCGGCACCAGGTTGCCTTCGGCATCGGTAGCCGTCACCGTGCTGGCGTAAGCGGCGCCCGAGGTCTCCTTAATTGGGAGTGCGTCCATGTCGGCGCGCAGCATCACGGTCGGCCCGTCACCATTGCGCAGCAGACCCACCACACCGGTCTTGCCGATACCCGTGGTCACCTCAAACCCGGCAGCGCGCAGCCGCTCGGCGGCAAGAGCCGCCGTGCGCGTCTCCTGCATCGACAGTTCCGGGTGCGAATGAATGTCCGTATAGAGCTTTTCCAGATCGGGAAGCAGGGCGCGAAGCCCGTCCGTCACTGCCTGCTGCACAGCCGCTTTTTTGCCGCTCATGATGGATCGTCCTGCAATGAATGTGAAAAGTCGTTCCGACTCAGAACATAAACGCACCCGCAAGCTCGCCGCGCTTGCCAACCCACGATTTCAATCCGCACACGGCCAAGGGTTGCCACTGCCCGCATCCCTTCTCATCTTCCGTTACGGCACCCACCAAGGCGCCGCAGGGTGACGGATGGCTGCGTCAAGTTTGCACCCAATCCATCCGATCTGCATCGGTGCCGAGTCAAGCCGGGCGGAATACCGTCTGGTTCACATCGCCCCGGCACGACCAGGCGCCATCGAACCAAGGATGAATCGCCACAAAAAAAGCCCCGCCCCGGCCTTGGGGCCGGGACGGGGCCGTTACTCAGCGCCAGTGCTCAGGCGTCCACGCCTTCTGCGATCTGGTTGTACTCGTCGATCTGGTTGAAATTCATGTAGCGGTAGATGTTGACCTTGTCGGCATCGATCGTCTTCATGGCCTCCAGGTACTCCTCGCGCGTCGGCAGCTTGCCCATGCGCGACGCAATCGCGGTGAGCTCGGCCGAACCGAGGAAGACGTTGGTGTCGCGCCCCAGTCGGTTGGGGAAGTTGCGCGTGGAAGTCGAGATCACCGTCGAGCCGCGACGCACCTGCGCCTGGTTGCCCATGCACAGGCTGCATCCGGGCAGTTCGGTGCGCGCCCCGGCCGTGCCGAAGGCGGCGTAGTGGCCCTCGCCGATCAGTTCCTTTTCGTCCATCTTGGTCGGTGGCGCGATCCAGAGCTTGGTCGGGATGTCGCGCTGGCCACCCAGCAGCTTGGCCGCCGCGCGGAAGTGCCCGATGTTGGTCATGCACGAGCCGATGAAGGCGTCGTCGATCTTGGTGCCCGCCACCTCGGAGAGGAACTTGGCGTCGTCCGGGTCGTTGGGGCAGCAGACGATGGGCTCCTTGATTTCATTGAGGTCGATGTCGATCACGGCGGCGTATTCGGCGTCCTTGTCGGCTTCGAGCAGTTGCGGGTTGGCCAGCCACGCCTCTACCTTCTCGATGCGTCGGCGCAGCGCCTTCGCGTCCTCGTAGCCGTCGGCGATCATGTTCTTCATCAGCACCACGTTGGACTTCAGGTACTCGATGATCGGCTCCTTGTTCAGCCGGATCGTGCAGCCCGCGGCGCTGCGCTCGGCCGATGCGTCCGAGAGTTCGAACGCCTGCTCGGCCTTGAGATGGGGCAGCCCCTCGATTTCAAGGATGCGGCCCGAGAAGATATTCTTCTTGCCTGCCTTGGCCACGGTGAGCAGCCCCTGCTTGATGGCGAACAGCGGAATCGCGTGCACCAGGTCGCGCAACGTCACGCCGGGCTGCATCTCGCCTTTGAAGCGCACCAGCACCGATTCGGGCATATCGAGCGGCATCACGCCCGTAGCCGCAGCGAACGCCACCAGGCCCGAGCCCGCTGGGAAGCTGATGCCGATCGGAAAGCGTGTGTGGCTGTCGCCACCCGTACCCACCGTGTCGGGCAGCAGCAGGCGGTTGAGCCAGGAGTGGATGATACCGTCGCCCGGGCGCAGGCTGACGCCACCGCGCGTGCTGATGAACTCGGGCAGCTCGTGGTGCATCTTCACGTCGATGGGCTTGGGATAGGCCGCGGTGTGGCAGAAGCTCTGCATCACCATGTCGGCGCTGAAGCCCAGGCAGGCGAGATCTTTCAACTCGTCGCGCGTCATCGGTCCGGTGGTGTCCTGGCTGCCCACCGTTGTCATCTTGGGTTCGCAATAGGTGCCGGGACGCACGCCCTGGCTTTCCGGCAGGCCGCAGGCGCGGCCGACCATCTTCTGCGCCAGCGTGAAACCGGCATTGGACGGGGCCGGCTCCTTGGGCAGGCGAAACGCCGTGGAAGCGGCCAACCCGAGGAACTCGCGCGCCTTGGCGGTGAGCGAGCGGCCGATGATGAGGTTGATGCGCCCACCGGCCTGTACCTCGTCGAGCAGCACATCGTTCTTGAGCGCGAAGTCGGCGATCTTCTGGCCCGCCCTCTCGATCCGGCCCGCATAGGGGAAGATGTCGATCACGTCGCCCATCTCCATCTTCGAGACGTCTACCTCGATCGGCAGCGCGCCCGAGTCTTCCTGCGTGTTGAAGAAAATGGGCGCGATCTTGCCGCCCAGGCACACGCCGCCGAAGCGCTTGTTGGGCACGTAGGGGATGTCCTCGCCCGTGGCCCAGATGACGGAGTTGGTGGCCGACTTGCGGCTCGAACCCGTGCCCACCACATCGCCCACGTAGGCGACGACGTGGCCCTTTTTCTTCAGGTCTTCGATGAATTGGATCGGACCGCGCACGCCGTCCTGCTCGGGCTTGAACGCCGCGTCAGGCCGCGCGTTCTTGAGCATCGCAAGATAGTGCATCGGGATGTCCGGGCGCGTGGTGGCGTCGGGCGCGGGCGAGAGATCGTCGGTGTTGGTCTCGCCCGGCACCTTGAACACGGTGACGGTGAGTTTCTCGGCCACCTTGGGGTGGCTCGTGAACCACTCGGCGTCGGCCCAGCTCTGGATGACTTCCCTGGCCAACGCGTTGCCTGCCTTGGCCTTGGCGGCGACGTCGTTGAAGTAGTCGAACATCAGCAGCGTGTGTTTGAGGCCCTCGGCCGCGATCTTGCCCACGGCTGCGTCATCGAGCAGCCTGACCAACGGTTGCACGTTGTAGCCGCCCACCATGGTGCCCAGCAGCTCGGTGGCGCGCTCACGCGAAATCAGGCCGACCTCAAGCTCGCCCAGCGCGATCGCCGCGAGGAACGAGGCCTTGACCTTGCTCGCGTCGTCCACGCCCGGGGGCACGCGATTGACGAGCAGATCCAGCAGAAATTCGGCCTCGCCTGCGGGGGGGGTCTTGATCAGCTCGACCAGCTCGGCCACCTGCTGGGCCGACAGCGCCAGCGGCGGTATGCCGAGCGCAGCGCGCTCGGCTGCATGTTCACGGTAGGCTTGCAACATATCGTCGTTCTCCAAGGTATATCAAATCAGGTCAGCGCGGCATGCCTGCTCCCGGCCCGCCGGGAGCACCATGTCGGCGAAAAATTCGTCCCGTCAGCGGCTGCCGACGGGCTGCGAGTCGAACAGGCTTTGCGCGGGTGCGGTCTTCATCGCCTGCGTCACCTGGGCCTGCTGCTCGCTCATGCAATCGTCGGCCATGCGCTGGCCGAGCTTCTGATTCATGAGCATGGATTTGTTGGCAATCTGGATCCACACCGCGCCCGAGCGCGGATCTTCCAGCCGCACGGCGCTGGTGGCCGCGACCACGGGATGCATGTGGTATTTGAATCCCTTGCCGGCCACGAAGAAGCTGCCGGGCGACTTGGGATCGGGGTCGATCTGCACGGACGCGCCCAGCTCGCAGACGATGTGGCCGGTGTAGACGCGGTCGGAAACCGCCTTTTCCTCGGGTGTGAGCACCACCACCTCGGGCACGGGCTCGGGAGCGGCCTTGGCCTCCTGCTTTTTCGCCTTGCCCTTGACCGCCTTCGCATGGTGCGCCGGCGCAGCCTTCTTCGTCACGTGCCGGGCGGCAGGCTTGCTGCTCGCCGATGAAGCGCTCTGGGAACTCGCCCCGGAATCAGCCGCCCACGTCAGTGCCGGCGCCAGACACAGCAAAGAAGCCAGGAGAAGAGGTTTCATGGGAACACCTGCCGTTTGAGAAATGAAAGCGAATCAAGGTTCAGGCAAACCAATGCAGCACCTCGGGTGGGAGGGATTTGCCCGTGGCACGCGCTCGCTCAAGCACGTGCCAGAAGTAACGATAGCTCGCACGGTCGTGCAGGCTGCCCGAATCGTTGATGGGGGCCCAGTCCGCCGCCTGCGCCGCACGAAGGATGCGCACGGCGCTCAGCACCTCAGCGTCATCGGGCGCCATGGCAGCGAGAATCGGGCGAATCTGCGCCGGGTGAATGCTCCACATGCGGGTGTAGCCGAATTCACGCGCTGCCCGCGTCGCGGCCGACTGCAGCGCCGCCGCATCATTGAACTCGGTCACCACGCAGTGCGACGGCACCTTGCCGTGCGCATGGCAGGCGCTGGCGATTTCAAGTTTGGCACGCACGACCAGGGGATGCTCGAACTGCCCCCGGGACGACATGGCCGTTGCAGGAATGGCGCCGCCATGCGCCGAGACGAAATCCATCAAGCCGAACGAGAGACTTTGCACGCGCGGGTGTGCAGCGATCTCGAATGCCTGATGGACCGCCGCCGGCGACTCTATCAAAACATGTAGCTGCAAGCGCTCGCCACCATTGCGCTTCAGGGCATTTTCTGCCTGAAGAACATCGTCCACGTTCTCGACCTTGGGAATCATGACGTGGCACAGACGGTCGACCGCCTGGCCCAGGATGAGGTCCATGTCCTGCGCAAACGCGGGGTGGTCCACGGGGTGCACGCGCACCGCCACCCTGGCCTGCGCAGGCGCCTCGCGCAGCAGGGAGGCGACGAGGCGCGCATGCGCGGCCTCCCCTCCCACGGGAGCGCCATCCTCGCAATCGAGCGTCACGTCGAAGACGCAGGTACCGAATTCGCGCGTCATCTCGGCCTGCAGCTGCAGGCTCTTGCGCATGCGTGCCTCGACGCCACTGTAGTGATCGCACACCGGCAGTAGCGTGGCGCCCGCTTGCGCGCCCAGCAAGACGGTGGCCGGATGGGCGAATGCAGCAGGGCTCATGCCACGTCCCGCGCCATCGATGAAAGCAGCGCGCCCGCCACATGCAGACCAACCGCCGGGCCCATGCGCTCGTCGGCGGACTGCAGGTGCTGCGCTGGGTTCCGGTCTGCCATGGCCCCTGATTATCTTGCGTTTACAGCAGATGCTTGACGGCGTCCGCCTCGCTCTGCAGCTCGGCCAGGGTCTTGTTGATGCGTTCCTGCGAGAAGGCATCGATTTCCAGGCCCTTGACCACCGTGTACTTGCCGCCCTCGGTCGTGACCGGGAAGCCGAACATCACGTCCTTGGGAATGCCGTAGTCGCCATTGGAGGGAATGCCCATGGTAACCCACTGGCCGTTGGTGCCCAGGGCCCAGTCGTGCATGTGATCGATGGCGGCGTTGGCGGCCGAGGCGGCCGAGGACAGGCCGCGCGCTTCGATGATGGCCGCGCCGCGCTTGCCCACCGTGGGCAGGAAGACGTTGGCGTTCCACTCCTGGTCGTTGATCGCGTCCTTGACGGACTTGCCGTTCACACTGGCGAAGCGATAGTCGGCATACATGGTGGGCGAGTGGTTGCCCCAGACGGCAAGCTTTTCGATGTCACCCACGGCCACGCCCATCTTGTGCGCGATCTGGCTGGCGGCGCGGTTGTGATCCAGGCGCAGCATGGCGGTGAAGTTCTCGCGCGGCAGGTCGGGCGCGCTCTTCATGGCGATGTAGGCGTTGGTGTTGGCGGGGTTGCCCACCACCAGCACCTTCACATTGCGCGAGGCCACGGCGTTCAGGGCCTTGCCCTGGGCGGTGAAGATTTGCGCATTGGCGGCCAGCAGGTCGGCGCGCTCCATGCCGGGGCCGCGCGGGCGAGCGCCCACGAGCAGCGCGTAGTCGGTGTCCTTGAAGGCCTGCATCGGATCGGAATGAGCCTCGATCCCCGCGAGCAGCGGGAAGGCGCAGTCTTCGAGCTCCATGATCACGCCCTTGAGCGCGTTCTGAGCCTTCTCGACCGGGATTTCCAGCAACTGCAGGATGACGGGCTGATCCTTGCCCAGCATCTCGCCGGAGGCGATGCGAAACAGCAACGCGTAGCCGATCTGGCCCGCTGCACCGGTGACGGCCACGCGGACGGGTTTCTTGCTCATGGTGATACTCCAGTCAAAACGATAAACGTGATGGCCGCGATGCGCGCGATGCCCTTGAACCCGGCTCGACGCCACCCCGGATAAACCCTGCAAGTTTACTGCGTCTTGCGCCGCGCCGTCAATTTGTCTTATATCTTATATAAGATACAATTAACCATATACAGGCTGCACCAATACGTCGGCTTCGACGCGGCCCGATGACCCTTTGCCTCCCATGTCACGCCCCCCCGCAACCTCCACCGACACACCTGCCTTCAGCCCGTTGTATCTGCAGATCAAGGGATTGATTCTGCAAGGGCTGCAATCGGGAGAATGGAAGCCGGGCGAGCTCATCCCCAGCGAGATGGAACTGGCGGCGCGCTTTCGCGTGAGCCAGGGTACGGTGCGCAAGGCCATCGACGAACTCGCGGGCGAGAACCTGCTGATGCGTCGCCAGGGCAAGGGCACCTTCGTCTCCACGCACGCCGAGCGGCAGGTGCAGTACCGCTTCCTGAGCCTGCGCCCGGACGAGGGGAATGAACAGAGTGAAGGCCCGGCCCGGCGCCAGGTCATCGAATGCCGGCGCCTGCGCGCCAGCGCGGAGGTGGCCCGCGCCCTGTCACTGCGCACGGGCGACGCCGTGATGCACGCCCGCCGCGTACTCTCCTTTGCCAAGACACCCGCCATCCTGGAAGACATCTGGCTGCCCGGCCAGGCCTTCAAGGGCCTGACGGCGGAGCGCATGAGCAGTTACAACGGGCCGACCTACGCCATGTTCGAGGAGGATTTCGGCGTGCGCATGGTGCGGGCCGACGAAAAGCTGCGCGCCGTCACGCCCAACGAAGAGCAGGCGCGGCTGCTGGGCATCAATGGCTGCACGCCGCTGCTCAGCGTCGAGCGCATCGCCTACACGTACAACGACGTTCCCATGGAACTGCGCCGCGGCCTGTACCGCACCGACACGCATCACTACCGGAACACGCTGAACTGAGATGCATCAACAAACCCCCATGTTGCGGCCTCGCGCAGCGCCTGACGTCGCACAATTCCACACGCAAGCGCCGGGTCACTCGCACAGCGGTCTAAAATTTCCTGTTGCCGACGCAGTGCGCCACGCTTGATCGAATTTTTCACGAAAGCACATTTATGTCAGAGACCGCCAAGAAACGCCAGGAGTTCCGCAACCTCAACGTGTTCGCAGACCTGCCTACATACCGCTGGCCGCTGGCCGCCATCGTCTCGGGCATGCACCGCATCAGCGGGCTGCTGATCTTCATACTTCTGCCCTTCATCATCTGGATGTTCGACACCTCGGTGACCTCCGAGGTATCGTTCGACCGCTTCACCTCGATCTTCACGAGCGGCGCCGGGTTTCTTCCGGGCTGGTTCATCAAGCTCGTGGCCCTGGCGCTGATCTGGGCCTATCTGCAGCACTTCATCGCCGGCATCCGCCACGTCTACTTCGACATCACCCACATGACGACCAAGTCGCGTGGGCGCCGCACCGCGGCCGCCACGCTGATCCTTGCCTTCGGCCTGACCGCCATTCTCGGCGCCAAGCTGTTCGGCCTGTATTGAGCCGCACTCGACGCAAGCCAACGCATTTTCTGATTTAAGGAGTATTTCATGGCTACCACCTACGGTTACAAGCGGCTGGTCGTCGGCGCGCACTACGGCCTGCGCGACTGGCTCGTGCAGCGCCTCACGGCCATCATCATGGCGCTGTTCACCCTCGCCCTGCTGATCCAGCTGATCGTGAGCAAAGGGCCCATCGGCTATGAGACCTGGGCCGGCATCTTTTCCAGCCAATGGATGAAGACCATCACCTTCGCCACCATCGTGGCACTGATCTGGCACGCGTGGGTCGGGGTGCAAAGCATATGGATGGACTACGTCAAGCCCGATGGCCTGCGCCTGGTCTTCTATCTCGTCACGGCCTTCTGGCTGGTGGCCTGTGGCGGCTGGGCCGTCCAGGTTCTGTGGCGTCTGTGAATCCCCCGAGCGAAAGTAAAGAATGAGCTACACCAAAGCCAATATCACCAAGCGCAAATTCGACGTCGTCATCGTCGGCGCCGGCGGCGCGGGTCTGCGCGCCGCGCTGGAACTCTCCCGCTCGGGCCTGAATGTCGCCTGCCTGACCAAGGTCTTCCCCACGCGCTCGCACACGGTGGCGGCGCAGGGCGGCGTGTCGGCATCGCTCGGAAACATGAGCGAGGACAACTGGCACTACCACTTCTACGACACCATCAAGGGCGGCGACTGGCTCGGTGACCAGGACGCGATCGAGTTCATGTGCCGCGAAGCCCCGAACGTGGTCATCGAACTCGAACACTTCGGCATGCCGTTCGACCGCAACCCCGACGGCACCATCTACCAGCGCCCCTTCGGCGGCCACACGTCCAACTATGGCGAAAAACCCGTGCAGCGCGCCTGCGCAGCGGCCGACCGCACCGGCCACGCCATGCTCCACACGCTGTACCAGCAGAACGTCAAGACCAAGACCAATTTCTTCGTCGAATGGATGGCACTCGACCTCATCCGCAACACGCAGGGCGACGTGGTCGGCGTGACGGCGCTGGAACTGGAAACCGGCGATTTCTACGAACTGCACGCCAAGGTGGTGCTGCTCGCCACGGGTGGCGCGGGCCGCATTTTTGCCGCCACGACCAACGCCTACATCAATACCGGTGACGGCCTGGGCATGGCTGCACGCGCGGGCATCGCGCTGCAGGACATGGAGTTCTGGCAGTTCCACCCCACGGGCGTGTTCGGCGCGGGCGTGCTGCTCACCGAGGGCTGCCGAGGGGAAGGCGCCATTCTTTTGAATAGCGAAGGCGAGCGCTTCATGGAGCGCTACGCCCCCACGCTGAAAGACCTGGCGCCGCGCGACTTCGTCTCGCGCTCGATGGACCAGGAGATCAAGGAAGGCCGCGGCTGCGGCCCGAACAAGGATCACATCCTGCTCAAACTCGACCACCTGGGCGCGGAGACCATTCACAAGCGCCTGCCTTCGGTGGAGGAAATCGGCCACAACTTCGCCAACGTCGACATCACCAAGGAGCCGATCGGCGTGATCCCGACCATTCACTACATGATGGGCGGCATCCCGACCAACCTGCACGGCCAGGTGCTGACGTGGGACGGCAAGCAGAACACCCCGGTGAACGGCCTCTACGCCGTCGGCGAATGCTCCTGCGTCTCGGTGCACGGCGCAAACCGTCTCGGCACCAACTCGCTGCTGGATCTGCTGGTGTTCGGCAAGTCGGCGGGCAGGCACATCACCGAATTCGTGCGCGGTTTCGGCGACCACCACGCGACACCGGCGGACGCCTCCGACTATTCGCTGCAGCGCCTCAACCACCTGCAGGATTCAAAGGACGGCGCCTATTCGCAGGACGTGGCGGGCACGCTGCGCAACACGATGCAAACCCACGCCGGGGTCTTCCGCACCCAGAAGACGCTGGACGAAGGCGTGCAAAAGGTCAAGGAGATTGCCGAGGAAGCCGCGCACCTGACGCTCAAGGACAAGTCTCTGGTGTGGAATACGGCACGCATGGAGGCGCTGGAAGTCGAAAACCTCATCGAGGTGGCCCGGGCGACCATCACGTCGGCAGCCGCGCGCCATGAGTGCCGCGGCGCCCACGTGGTCTATGACTACGAGCACCCCTCGGATCACCCCGATTTCCCCCTGGGGCGCAACGACAAGGAATGGCTCAAGCACACGCTGTGGCATCGCGACGGCGACCGCCTGGACTACAAGCCGGTGAACCTCAAGCCACTGACCGTGGACACCATTCCTCCCAAGGTCCGCACGTTCTGAGCGGGTTCTTCATTCAAGGCAAAGAATCATGAAGCGCACCATCAAAGTCTATCGTTACGACCCGGACAAGGACGAACGCCCCTACATGCAGACCCACGAGGTCGAGCTCGACGGCCACGAGCGCATGTTGCTGGACGCCCTGATCAAGCTCAAGAAGGAAGATCCGTCGATCGCCTTCCGCCGCTCCTGCCGCGAAGGCGTCTGCGGCTCGGATGCGATGAACATCAACGGCAAGAATGGTCTCGCGTGCCTGACCAACATGCAGACCTTGCCCGAGACCATCATCCTCAAGCCCCTGCCCGGCCTGCCCGTGATCCGCGACCTGATCGTGGACATGACGCAGTTCTTCAAGCAGTATCACTCGATCAAGCCCTACCTCATCAACGACGAGCCACCGCCGCCCGACAAGGAAAGGCTGCAGTCGCCCGAGGAGCGCGAGGAGCTCGACGGCCTGTACGAGTGCATTCTGTGCGCGAGCTGCTCCACCGCCTGCCCATCGTTCTGGTGGAATCCGGACAAATTCGTGGGCCCGGCGGGGCTCCTGCAGGCCTACCGCTTCCTCGCCGACAGCCGAGATCAGGCCACAGGCGAGCGCCTGGACAATCTGGAAGACCCCTACCGGCTCTTCCGCTGCCACAGTATCATGAACTGCGTCGACGTGTGCCCCAAGCACCTCAACCCCAACCGCGCCATCGGCAAGATCAAGGAACTGATGGCCCACCGCGCGGTGTAAGCCGCCATGACCGGGCCAACCGTACTGGGCGAGCGCGAGACGTCCATCCTGCGCTGGCGCTGCCGCCGGGGGCTGCTGGAAAACGACATCTTCATCGAGCGTTTTTTCGACACCTACGGCGCAAACGTCAGCGAGGATCAAGCTTTCGGCCTTACGCTCCTGATGAATCTACCAGACAACGACCTGCTGGATCTGTTTCTGCGCCGTCGTGAACCGACCGGAGAGCTGGACATTGCGCAGGTCCGGGCCGTGCTGGAGCAGTTGCGCAGCCGTCCCTTCGCCGATGCACGGGCCTGACGGATCACCCTATTGCCACACTAACGAGGAAATCTGAGATGACTATGAAATTGGCGGAGCACAAGGCGACACTGTCGTTCAACAACGGCAGCCCGAGTGTCGATCTTCCGGTGTACCACGGCACCGTGGGCCCGGACGTGGTGGACATCCGCAAGCTCTACAGCCAGACCGGCATGTTCACCTACGACCCCGGTTTCCTCTCCACCGCATCGTGCCAATCGACCATCACCTTCATCGATGGCGAGAAGGGGCGCCTGCTCTATCGCGGCTACCCCATCGAGCAACTGGCCACGCAATGCGACTTCCTCGACACCTGCTATCTGCTGCTCAAGGGTGATCTGCCCAACGCAGGCCAGCGCGACGAATTCCACAAGCTCGTGATCAGCCACACCATGGTGCACGAGCAGATGCAGTTCTTCCTGCGGGGTTTTCGCCGCGACGCGCACCCGATGGCGGTGCTCACCGGCCTGATCGGCGCGCTCTCGGCTTTCTACCACGACAGCACCGACATCCACAACGCGGAGCATCGCGAAATCGCCGCGATCCGCCTGATCTCCAAGCTCCCGACGCTCGTGGCCATGGCCTACAAGTACGGCGTGGGTCAGCCCTACATGTACCCGAGGAACGACCTTTCCTACGCCGGCAACTTCCTGCGCATGATGTTCGGCGTGCCCTCGGCCGACTACCAGGTCAACCCGGTGATCGAGCGCGCGATGGATCGCATCTTCATCCTGCACGCCGACCACGAGCAGAACGCCTCCACCTCCACCGTGCGCCTGTGCGGCAGCTCGGGCACCAACCCGTTCGCGGCGATCGCGGCCGGCGTGGCCTGCCTCTGGGGCCCGGCCCACGGCGGCGCCAACGAGGCTTGCCTGAACATGCTGGAACACCTGCAGGCCAACGGCGGCGTGGCCAAGGTCGGCGAGTTCATGGAGCAGGTCAAGGACAAGAACAGCGGCGTGAAGCTCATGGGCTTTGGCCACCGCGTCTACAAGAACTACGACCCGCGCGCCAAGCTCATGCAGGAAACCTGCAACGAGGTGCTGGCCGAGCTGGGCCTGGAGAAAGACCCGCTGTTCGCGCTGGCCAAGCAGGTCGAGAAGATCGCGCTGGAAGACGACTACTTCGTGCAGCGCAAGCTCTATCCGAACGTGGACTTCTACTCCGGCATCGTGCAGCGTGCGATCGGAATCCCGGTCAAGCTCTTCACCGGCATTTTCACCCTGGCGCGCACCGTGGGCTGGATCGCCCAGCTCAACGAGATGATCAGCGACCCCGAGTACAAGATCGGCCGCCCGCGCCAGCTCTACGTCGGTGCCGCCGAGCGCAACGTCAAGCCGGTGGGCGAACGCTGAGCCGCCCTCCCCGGCGCTTCGAGGTCCGCGTGCATTCCGTCCACGGGCCTTTTTTGGATCCATCTCCGGCCAACGGCATCTCCATCGATGACGCAATGGTGCGACATCGCTTGGCTCGGAATCAAAAGACCGGCACAATACAGGCACGACGCGCGGCCTGAAGCGCCAAGCGATGCACTGGCCCGGACAACCCTGTTGCCCGGGCCTTTGTCCGTTTGCGCCCGCCGCAGACACAAAGACGAATTTTTGACAGGAAACCCGCCATGGCAAGCAAACCCAAGATCACCTTGTCGTCGCTCGACTACGAGCGCCTGCAGACCTTGCTCGAAAAGAGCACGGGCGACTTTCCGGGCCGCGATGCGCTGGAAGCCGAGCTCGATCGCGCCGACGTGCTTGAACCCAAGGACATGCCGCCCAACGTGGTGACCATGAACTCCACGGTGCGCTTCACCCTCCTGGAAACCGGCAAGACCAGCACGCTGCAGCTGGTCTACCCCAAGGATTTCGACGGCTCCGCCGAGAAGGTTTCGGTGCTGGCCCCGGTGGGCATCGCACTGCTGGGCCTGAGTGTGGGCCAGGAGCTGCCAATGCCCAGCCCCACGGGTCAGGTCACGGTGCGCGTGGACGCCATCACCTGGCAACCCGAAAGCGCGGGCGAACTGCATCGCTGAAGGCCAGGCCTCCCCGCCACCGGGCTCTCAGGACAGCAGGGTGGTGGCCAGACCGGCGCCGATGAGCCCGACCTGCCAGCGCAGGGATGAACGCCAGCTGTGTGCGTGGCGCTCCACCAATTCATAGAGCAGCCAACCGCAGGTCACGGAAAGCCCCCAGGCTGTGATCATCCCGGCGGCAGCGGCCAGCACCGACGTGGGCCAGATCGTGCCCACCAGCGCGTTGACCAGCAGACACAGCGCAAAGTGCACCAGGAAGACCGAGTAGGAAATCCGCCCGAGCCAATGCAGCGGCGCCCAGTCGAGCCAGCGCTGCGCTTGCCCTGCGCGCAGCGCCACGACGAGCAGCAAGGCCGTGGCCGCCGCAAGCGCGATGCGGCCGCGCCAATCCATCCAGAGCGCCAGCGCGGCGAGCACGATGATCACGGTCGCCCACAGCCACGCCCTGCTCGCACGCCGTGCGTGCACACCCCAAAACGCCAGCATCCCCAGGCCATAGGCCCCGAAGAAATACACCGCCCACACGTCCCAGGCGCTGTTTCGGTTGAAGCCGAAGAGTGAAACCGCCACCAGGGCCACCGTGAGCAGTTGAGCCAGCGTCATCGGCCCATGCCAGCGCCAGCCCATGCGCCCGCGCGCCCACAGCGACAGCCCGTGCGCGCCAGCCAGCAGCAAGGTGAGCAGTGCAAACAGCTGGAAGTCGATCGCCACGTACCAGACCCCGGCCGACAGCGACTCCTGCCCGAGCACGCCCTGCAGCAGCAGCGCATGGGCCAGCAACTGCGCCAGGCCCGGATCGGTGCCGGCCACCGCAGGATCGTCCAGCCATGGACGCACCAGGGCATTGACCGCGATCACGACGACCAGCGCGGCCGCATAGGGCACCACGAGGCGCTCGAACCGCCCCGCGATGCGCAGCCACGGCTGACTTGCGCGCGCATGCCCGCCAGGCGCAAGGCGCGAGACCGCGAGGTAGCCCCCAAGCACGAGAAAGATCTGCACTGCCATGCGTGCATACTGCACCAGCCAGTCGATGAAGCCGGGAAAGGCTCCGTGCATCACATCCGACATCGGACCGTAAAACGCCAGGTGGTGCCAGACGATGGCAGTACAGGCCAGTGCCTTGGCCGCGTCGATGACGGCGCTGCGGGAAGTCTCGGACATGGAGGAAGCAACGAACGCGAGAAACCCGCCGGACCATCCGGCGGGCTTGCTGAAATCTAACGCAAGGGGCCACGCGCGCGTTGGCACGCGGCAAGAAAAAATCAGTGCAACGCGAGGCGCTCGCGCGCCGCCTGGTACTCGCGCTGCAGGCGTTGCACCAAAGCCGCGGCCGAAGTGATCTCCGTCACTGCGGCGATGCCTTGGCCGCAACCCCAGATGTCCTTCCACACCTTGGTCGTGGCGCCGCCGAAGTCCATCTTGCTCGGGTCGGACTCGGGCAGGTGGTCCGGATCGAGCCCGGCCGCGCGAATCGAGGGCGCAAGGTAGTTGCCGTGCACGCCGGTGAACAGGCTGGTGTAGACGATGTCGTCCGAAGTGCCGTCGACAATCGCCTGCTTGTAGGCTTCCTGCGCGCGCGCCTCGTGCGTGGCGATGAAGGCCGAACCGATGTAGGCCAGATCCGCGCCCATGGCCTGCGCCGCAAGCACCGCACCGCCGGTGGCGATGGCGCCCGAAAGCGCCACCGGCCCGTCGAACCAGCGACGAATCTCCTGCACCAGCGCGAACGGACTCTTCACACCCGCGTGGCCGCCGGCGCCTGCCGCCACCGGGATCAGACCATCGGCGCCCTTCTCGATCGCCTTGTGCGCGAAGCGGTCGTTGATGACGTCGTGCAGCACGATGCCGCCCCAGTCATGCACGGCGTGGTTCACATCCTCGCGCGCGCCCAGCGACGAGATCACGATGGGCACCTTGTACTTGGCGCACATCTGCATGTCATGCTCCAGCCGGTCGTTGCTCTTGTGCACGATCTGGTTGATGGCAAACGGCGCGGCCGGTTGATCGGGGTGCGCCTTGTCCCAGGCGGCCAGGGTTTCGGTGATCTCGGCCAGCCACTCGTCGAGCTGCGAAGCCGGGCGCGCGTTCAGCGCCGGCATGGAGCCGACGATGCCCGCCTGGCATTGCGCAATCACGAGCTTGGGGTTGCTGATGATGAACAGCGGCGAGCCGATCACCGGGAGCCGAAGATTTCTCAATACCGAAGGCAGAGCCATGAAGCAGTCTCCGAAAATAATGGTAAAAAGGTCTAAAAGCCAATACTGGCAAGGGCCAGCAGCTCTCTTTTGGTGAGCTAACTCAAAACGCCTCCAGCGCCAGCGCGCAGACGCTCTCGCCGCCATGGATGATCGCGTCGCGCCAGCCCGGAACGCGTGTGAGGATGTGTTCCGCGTAGAAATGCGCCGTTGCAATCTTGGCCTGCATGAACGCCACGTCCTGTCCCTTGCCAGCGAGCTCCTGCGCCACCAGGAGCGAACGCGCCAGCTGCCAGCCGGCCACCAGATTGCCTGCGAGCATCAGGTAGGGCACGCTGCCCGCGAAGATGGCGTTGATCTGCTTCTTTGCGTCCAGCGCCGTCATGAAGCCCACCACTTCCAGGTAGACCGCGCGGGCATTGCCCAGGCGCGCGGCCATGGCCAGCGCGGCGTCGGTGCCACTGGCGCGCAACTCGGTCTCGGCATGCTCGATGCGCGTGGCCACGGCCCGCGCGACCGTGCCGCCATCGCGCATGGTCTTGCGCCCCACCAGGTCGTTGGCCTGGATGGCCGTGGTGCCTTCATAAATCGTGAGGATGCGCGCGTCGCGCAGATGCTGGGCCGCGCCGGTCTCCTCGATGAAGCCCATGCCGCCATGCACCTGCACGCCCAGCGACGTCACTTCCTGGCTCATTTCGGTGGAGTAGCCCTTGACGAGCGGCACCAGGAATTCGTAGAAGATCTGGTTGTCCTTGCGGGTCTGCTCATCGGGATGGTGATGGGCCGCGTCGTACGCCGACGCCGCCACCGCTGCCATGGCACGGCAACCCTCGGTGAGCGCGCGCATGGTCATGAGCATACGGCGCACGTCCGGGTGGTGGATGATGGGCGCGCTGCCCGCCACGCTGCCATCCACGGGACGGCTTTGCACGCGTTCGCGCGCATAGGCCACGGCGCGCTGGTAAGCGCGTTCGGCCACCGCGATGCCCTGCACGCCCACGGCGTAGCGGGCAGCGTTCATCATGATGAACATGTACTCCAGCCCGCGGTTCTCCTCGCCGACGAGGTAACCCACGGCCCCGCCATGGTCGCCATACTGCAACACCGCCGTGGGACTGGCCTTGATGCCGAGCTTGTGCTCGATGCTCACGCAATGCACGTCATTGCGCGCGCCCAGGCTGCCGTCGGCCTGCACGAGGAACTTGGGCACGACGAACAGGCTGATGCCCTTGACCCCTTCGGGCGCACCGGGCACGCGCGCAAGCACCAGGTGCACGATGTTCGCCGCCATGTCATGCTCGCCGTAGGTGATGAAGATCTTGGTGCCGAAGACCTTGTAGCTGCCATCCCCCTGCGGTTCGGCCCGGGTGCGCACCAGCGCCAGGTCCGAGCCCGCCTGCGGCTCGGTCAGGTTCATGGTGCCTGTCCACTCGCCCGACACCAGCTTTTCAAGGTAGATGGCCTTGAGCTGCTCGCTGCCAGCCGTCAGCAAGGCCTCGATCGCACCATCGGTGAGCAGCGGACACAGCGCAAAACTCAGGTTGGCGCTGTTGAGCATTTCCACGCAGGCCGCGCCCACCGTCTTCGGCAGGCCCTGGCCGCCAAAATCCACGGGGTGCTGCAACCCCTGCCAGCCGCCTTCGGCAAACTGCTGGTAGGCCTGCTTGAACCCCGCCGTGGTCGTGACCTCGCCCGCCTTCCAGGTACTGGGGTGCAGATCTCCGTCGACGTTCAAAGGGGCGACCACGCCTTCGTTGAACTTCGCGCATTCCTCCAGCACCGCGGCAGCGGTATCGAGGTTCGCGTCCTCGAACCCGGGCATTCTCGAGAGTTGATCGATGCGCGCCAGATGCTCGATCGCGAACAGCATGTCCTTGAGGGGGGCCTGGTAGTTCATGATGGGTGTACTTCCTGTGTCTGTATCAATTCAGGGTTCGGTAGAGCGGATACAGATCCGCCTCTTCGCGGCGGATCCGGTCACCCAGAAGAACACCGATTTCGCGCAGCGCGGATCGCACCTGCTCGAAATCGATGTCGTCATCCTGTGCCTGCGTATAGGTGTCGATGAACTGAATGGCCGCCTCGCCGATATGGCCCATTTCCGCCTTGTAGCCATTGACGCGCTGATACGCATCCATGTCGCCACGCGCCTTCAGGGTCTGGCGCAGATAGGTGTAGACCTTGTACGCCTCCTTGACCACGTGCGGAACGAGCAAGGATTTGAATCGCGCCAGGGCCGCGCGAAATGTCGTGATATCGCCATCATCGGCGCTGCGTTTGAGGCCATGGTAGGCCTCCAGCAGCTGCCGATGATCGTTCACGAGCTCCTGCACCAACTCCACATGATGGGCGACATCATCAGCCATGCACGATCACCCCAATGCGCGACGGATGGGACATGCGAGCGCCGCCACTTCAGGTCGTGCAAGGTCTCAAAGTGCCTTGACCAGCTCGGGCACCGCGACGAACAGATCGGCCACCAGGCCGTAGTCGGCCACGGAGAAGATCGGCGCTTCCTCATCCTTGTTGATCGCGACGATCACCTTGGAATCCTTCATGCCGGCCAGGTGCTGGATGGCACCGGAGATGCCGCAGGCAATGTAGAGCTGAGGCGCGACGATCTTGCCGGTCTGACCGACCTGCAGGTCGTTGGCGGCGTAGCCTGCGTCCACGGCGGCGCGGCTCGCGCCGATGGCGGCGCCCAGCTTGTCGGCCAGCGGCGTGAGCACTTCCTGGAATTTCTCGTTGCTGCCCAGCGCGCGGCCACCCGAAACGATGATCTTGGCGGCGGTGAGCTCGGGGCGGTCGCTCTTGGAGAGTTCACGCCCGACAAAGCTGCTCTTGCCGGAATCGGCGACGGCGGCCACGGTTTCCACGGCGGCCGAGCCGCCGGTGGCCGCGGCCGCGTCAAAGCCGGTACCACGCACGGTAATGACCTTCACGGCATCCAGCGACTGCACTGTGGCAATCGCGTTGCCGGCGTAGATCGGCCGCTCGAAAGTATCGGGGCTCACCACCCGGGTGATGTCGGAAATCTGCGCGGCATCGAGCTTTGCCGCCACACGCGGCGCCGTGTTCTTGCCGCTGGCGGTGGCGGGGAAAAGGATGTGGCTGTAGTTGCCGGCCAGCGCCAGCACCTGAGCGGCGAGGTTCTCGGCGAGGCCGTCCTTGAGGCTGGCGCCATCGGCGTGCAGCACCTTGGCGACACCGGCGATCTGCGCAGCGGCCTGCGCGGCAGCACCGGCGTTTTCACCGGCGACGAGCACGTGCACGTCTGCGCCGCAGGCGGCGGCGGCGGTGACGGTGTTGAGGGTGGCAGCCTTGAGGCTGGCGTTGTCGTGTTCGGCAATGACGAGTGCGGTCATGTTGTTCGGTCCTTTCCCTCAGATCACCTTGGCTTCGTTGCGCAGCTTCTCGACGAGCGCGGCCACGTCCGGCACCTTCACGCCCGCACCGCGCTTGGGCGGTTCGCTCACTCTCAAAGTCTTCAGGCGCGGCGCGACGTCCACGCCCAGATCGGCCGGGGTGACGGTGTCGAGCGGCTTTTTCTTGGCCTTCATGATGTTGGGCAGCGTGACGTAGCGCGGCTCGTTCAGGCGCAGGTCGGTGGTGACGACGGCCGGCAGCGTGATCGAGACGGCTTCCAGGCCACCATCGACTTCACGCGTGACCGTGGCCTTGCCATCGGCGACCTCGACCTTGTTGGCAAACGTGGCCTGGGGCAGATCGGCCAGGGCAGCGAGCATCTGTCCGGTCTGGTTGGCGTCGTCATCGATCGCCTGCTTGCCCAGGATCACGAGGCCGGGCTGTTCCTTGTCCACGAGCGCCTTCAGGAGCTTGGCGACGGCCAGCGGCTGCAGCTCTTCGTCGGTCTGCACCAGGATGGCGCGATCGGCGCCGATGGCCATGGCCGTGCGCAGCGTCTCCTGACACTGCTGCACGCCACAGGAGACGGCGATCACCTCGGTGACCACGCCCTTTTCCTTGAGGCGCACGGCTTCCTCGACGGCAATCTCGTCAAAGGGGTTCATGCTCATCTTGACGTTGGCGATGTCCACACCCGTGCTGTCCGACTTGACGCGAACCTTCACGTTGTAGTCCACCACGCGCTTGACGGGGACCAAAACCTTCATTGCTGCAGCTCCTGGAGTTGATTGAGTTGACGTACACGTAAACCATCAGATTCTATGTTGCACTGCAAGGTCCGAAACCTGCGCGCAAATAAACGAACGGTCGTGCTTTTTTGCGATTATGCCAGCCCGTTGCGCCAGCGTCGAGCCCGCCCCGACAGGACGCGGGTCAATGCGGCTTCCACGTCGGTTCGCGCTTTTCGGCAAACGCGCGGGCGCCCTCCTGCGCGTCGGCGTCCATCATGTTCGTCGCCATGGTCTGGCAGGCCAGCTGGTACGCGGCCTGCAGGCCCAGTTCACGCTGCTGGTAGACCAACTTTTTGCCCATCGCCACGGCCACGGCGGGTTTCTCGACGATGGCACCGACCAGCGCGGCCACCTCGTCGTCGAGCCGCTCGGGCGCCACCACGCGGTTGACCAGGCCCTCCTTGAGCGCCGTCTGCGCATCGATGAAATCGCCGGTGAGCAGCATTTCCATCGCCCGTTTGGCGGGCACGTTGCGCACCAGAGGCACGCTGGGCGTGGCGCAGAACAGGCCGTAGTGGATGCCGCTCGTGGCAAAACGCGCCTCGGTGCTGGCGACCGCCAGGTCGCACTGCGCCACGAGCTGGCAGCCTGCCGCCGCCGCGATGCCATGCACGCGCGCGATCACGGGCACGCCGAGCTGGTTGATGGAAAGCATCACGCGGCTGCACTGGGCGAACAGGTCGCGATAGTAAGAGAGATCGGGGTGCGCGGCCATGTCCTTGAGGTTGTGCCCGGCGCAAAAGGCCTTGCCGCTGCCCGCCAGCACCACGACGCGTGCCTGCGCATCCCGGTCCACCGCGTCCAGCGCCTGTTGCAGGCGTTGCAGCATTTCGCTGCCCAGCGCATTGAAACGCTGGGGATCCTGCATCGTGAAGGCATAGACGCCACGCTCATCACGCACCACGCTCAGCAGTTCATTGGTATCGCTCATGACTCACTCCTGAAATCACAGATCGGCCAACGCGCGCAGATGGGCCTCGACGCTGTTGGCCAAGGGTACAAGAACATAGCCGCCCTCGAGGCAGGAAACGATACGCCCTTTGGAAAAACGCCGCGCAATGTCCTTGATTCGCAGCGTGATCCAGGCAAAGTCCTGCTCCGTCAGGCCCAGCTGCCCCATGTCGTCGTCGCGGTGGCTGTCGAAGCCCGCGCTGATGAAGATCATCTCGGGCTTGAAGACCTCCAGCCGCGGCACCCAGAAGGTGTCGACGATCTCCCGCACATCCATGCCCTTCGTGTAGGCCGCCAGCGGCACGTTGCACATGTTGGACGCGGGGCTCTGGTCGCCGCTGAAGGGGTAGAACGGGTGCTGGAAGAAACTGCACATGAGCGCGCGCTGGTCCCCCGCGAGGATGTCTTCCGTGCCGTTGCCGTGATGCACGTCGAAGTCGATCACCGCCACGCGCCGCAGGTTGTGCCGCTGCAGCGCGTATTTGGCGGCGACGGCCACGTTGTTGAAGAAACAGAACCCCATGGCCTTGTTGTGCGTGGCGTGATGCCCAGGCGGGCGCACCGAGCAGAACGCGTTCTCCAGCTCGCCCGCGATCACGGCGTCGGTCGCATCCAGCGCCGCGCCTGCGGCGCGCAGGGCCGCGGACCAGGTCCAGACGTTCATGGAAGTATCGGGGTCCACCTGTGCGTAGGCCGGGCCGCCCGCGGCCTGTTCCTCGGCGATGCGCTCGGACATGCCGCGCAGCGACGCCACGTACCAGCGATCGTGCGCGAGTTCGATGTCCGCCAGACTCGCCAGCGGCGCCTCGCGCTGGTCCAGCACGTCCGCCAGGCCCGTGATCAGGAGGCGATTGTGGATGGCATCGAGCCGCTCGGGGCACTCGGGATGCCCCGCGCCCATCTCGTGCCTGCGGCAATCCGCATGAGTGTAAAAACCCGTTCTGCTCATGCACCGTCTCCAGCATCTTTTTCGGATAACGTCGCGCTCATGGACACACAAGCAACCATCCAGGCGCTCCTGAACCAGCTTAACACGGTGATCGTGGGCAAATCGGCGCAAATCCGGGACAGCGTGGCCTGCCTGCTCGCGGGCGGGCACCTCTTGATCGAGGACGTGCCGGGCGTGGGCAAGACCACGCTCGCGCACGCGCTGGCGCGCAGCTTCGGCCTGGCTTTCGCGCGTGTGCAGTTCACCTCCGACCTGATGCCCAGCGACCTCACGGGCGTCGCGGTCTACGAGCGCGGCAAGGAGGCCTTCGTCTTTCACCCCGGGCCGGTGTTCACGCAGGTGCTGCTGGCCGACGAGATCAACCGCGCCAGCCCCCGCACGCAAAGCGCGCTGCTCGAAGCCATGGAGGAAAAACAGGTGTCGGTCGAAGGCGAAACACGCGCCCTGCCCGAGCCGTTCTTCGTGATCGCCACGCAGAACCCGCACGAGCAGATCGGCACCTTCCAGTTGCCCGAGAGCCAGCTCGACCGCTTTCTGATGCGCATCTCGCTGGGCTACCCCGACCATGCATCGGAACGCGCCCTCCTCCTGGGCGAGGATCGCCGCGCCCAGCTGCTGCAACTGCCGGCGCTGCTCGATGCCGCCGCGCTGGCGTCACTGCAACGCCAGGTGCTCGCCATTCACGTGGCACCGGCACTGCTGGACTATGTGCAGGCCCTGATCGCGGCAACGCGATCGGGCCATTGGTTCGTGCAAGGCCTGTCGCCACGCGCCGGTATCGCCCTGCTGCGCGCCGCCCGGGCACAGGCGCTCATGGCCGGGCGCAGCTACGCCGCGCCCGACGACGTGCAGGCCATCCTCGCGCAGACCATCGCCCATCGGCTGCAGCCCGTGGCGAGCAGCGGGCGCGGCGCGGTGGAGCAGGTGCGCGCCATGATGGAGGCCGTGGCGCTGCCATGACGGCCACCCTGCCCCGGGGCTGGCTGGCCGCGCGCTGGCAGCGGTGGTGGATGGCGCGCGTCGCACCCAGCGACCACCTGCGGCTAACCCAGCGCAACGTCTACATCCTGCCCACGGGCTCGGGCTGGATGCTGGCGCTGACACTGCTGGTGCTGCTGGTGGCGTCGATCAATTTCCAGCTCAATCTCGGCTACCTGCTCACCTTCCTGCTGGCCGGCTGCGCGGGCGCAAGCACCTGGATCAGCCACGCCACGCTGCGCGGGCTGCAGCTGCGCCTGCTGCCGCCCGAGCCGCAGTTTCTCGGGGGCAACGTGGTGCTGCCCGTGCAGCTGCTCAACGAGCGGCGCACGAGCCGCCATGCGATCGCGCTGGCGCTGCGCGGCTCGGGGCTCTGGTCCTGGGCCGATGTGCCCGCGCAGGGCAGTGCCTCGCTGCAATTGGCCTTCGAGCCGACGCGCCGCGGCCTGCAGGATGTGCCGCCGCTGGCCGTGCAGACGCACTATCCGATGGGCATCTTCCGCGTCTGGGCGTGGTGGCGGCCCAAGGCACGGGTGCTGGTCTATCCCAGACCCGAGCCGGGCGCCCCACCCCTGCCCGCGGGCGAGGCGCGCGCGGGGGCTGCCGCCAGCACGAGCCGCGCCAACGGCAGCGAATACGACGGGGTGCGCGCCTACCGGCGCGGCGATGCGCAACGCCTCATTGTCTGGAAGAAGGCGGCGCAAGCCATGGCCAGTGGCAGCGACGCGCTGGTGAGCCGCGACGGCCAGGCCGCGCAGCGCAGCGAGCTGTGGCTGAGCCTGCAGGCCACGGGTCTGCAGGCGCCGGAAGCGTGCCTCTCGCGCCTCACGGCCTGGGTGCTGCATGCCGACCGCCTGGGGTTGACCTACGGCCTGCGCCTGGGGGCCGTCACCATCACTCAGGACAGCGGCGCCGCGCAGCGCGAGCGCTGCCTGCGCACCCTGGCTCTGTACTGAATTTCAATGAAAATCAGTCAAAACACTGGCGAACCATGCGTCTGCAGCTATATGAACAATAGCCGCACCACACATGCCGACGTGAGGCCCCTTTGATCGCGCGCCTCAAAAACCTGCCGCGCGACGCGCGCGACACTCTGTTTCTGGTGCTGGTCATCGGGGTCTGCGTCGCGCCCCTTGCGGCGCAGATCCCGCTCTGGACCTCGGCGGCCACCGCCGTGCTGCTGTTGTGGCGCGCCACCCTCTCCTGGCTCCGACGGCCGCTGCCGCGGCGCTGGATCACCTTCGTCCTGCTGATCCTGGCCACGGCGGCCACGCTCATGAGCTTCGGCACCATCGTCGGGCCGGATGCGGGCGTGACGCTCATCGTGATGCTGCTGGCGCTCAAGACCCTGGAGCTGCGCGCGCGCCGCGACGCCATGGTGGTGTTCTTTCTCGGCTTCTTCACGCTGCTGTCCAACTTTTTTTTCTCGCAGTCGCTGGGCGTGGCGCTCATGATGCTGCTGGCGCTGCTGGGCCTGCTCACCGCGCTCATCAACGCGCACCAGCCCGTGGGACACCCGCCACTGCGCGACTCGCTCGCCACGGCCTTGCGCATGATCTTGCTTGGGGCTCCGCTCATGCTGGCGCTGTTCCTGTTTTTCCCGCGCTTCGCACCGTTGTGGGGCATCCCCAGCGAGGACCTGACGGGCCGCAGCGGCCTGTCGGGGCAGATGAGCGTGGGCTCGATCGCCAGGCTCGCGCTGGACGACAGTGTGGCGCTGCGCGTGCGCTTCGACACGCCGGGCGGTGAGCCACCGCCGCAGTCGGATCTGTATTTCCGCGGCCCCGTGCTCACGGCCTTCGACGGCCGCCAGTGGCATGCGCTGTCGCAGCCCGAGGCGCGCGCCATCACCTGGGCCAGCCCCACACCCGCCCACCTGCAGGTGCAGGGCGATCCCGTGCGCTACGAGATGACGCTCGAGGCCAGCCGCCGCCCGTGGCTGCTCACGCTGGATGTACCGTCCGAGCCGCCCGAGCTGCCCCAGGGCATGCGGGCGCACATGACGCCCGAGCTGCAATGGGTCACGCAGCGCCCCATCATGAGCGTGCTGCGCTATGAAGCGGCGAGCTACCTGCGCTTTCGCCACGGGCCGCTCGCACGCACGCCCCAGCTGCGCCCCTACGTGCAGCTGCCGCCCGGTTCCAACCCGCGCACGGCGGCGTTGGCTCAGGAGATGCGCGCCAATCCGCGTCTGGCGGCTGGCGGCGCACAAGCCATGGTGGATGCCGCCCTACAGCGCCTGCGCACCGGCGGCTACCGCTACACGCTGGAGCCCGGGGTCTATGACGAGAACACGGCCGACACCTTCTGGTTCGATCGCAAGGAAGGTTTTTGCGAGCACATCGCATCCAGCTTCGTGGTGCTGATGCGCGCTCTGGACATCCCGGCGCGCATCGTCACCGGCTACCAGGGGGGCGAGATGAACACCATCGACGGCTACTGGACCGTGCGCCAGAGCGACGCCCATGCCTGGACCGAGGTCTGGATGGAGGGCCGCGGCTGGGTGCGCGTCGACCCCACAGCCGCCGTCTCGCCCGCGCGCATCGGGACCTTCGAGCGGCTGCATGCACCGCGCACGGCTCTGGGCGGCGCACTGTCGTCGATGCTGAGCCCGTCGGCACTGCAGCGCCTGCGCTCCGTCTGGGAGGCGCTGAACAACCACTGGACGCAATGGGTGCTCAACTACACGCAGGACCGCCAGTTCGACCTGCTCAAGAGCCTGGGCCTGCAGGCACCCACCCGGGAGGACCTCGTGCGGGTACTTGGGCTGCTGCTGGCGGCAACCGCATTGCTGGGCGCCCTCTGGACACTGCGGGAGCGCCACCGGATCGACCCATGGCAGCGCCTGATGCGCGACACGCGCAGGCACATGGGCCGGCTGCGGCTGAGCGCGCCCGGCCATCTCGGCGCCCGGGCGATGGCAAGGCAGGCGAGCGATGCGCTCGGCTCCCAGGCGCAACCTCTCGTGGACTGGCTCATGCGGCTGGAGCAGGCGCGCTATGGCGCTCAAACGCGCGACACCCTCGCCACGCTCAGGCGCGACCTGCGCCGCCTGCCCTGGTCAGAGCTCGAAAATATCCGCCGCCATCCACCGCGGCGCCGATAGCGGCCTGGGCGGCGCTCAATGCGCGTCGTCGGGCAGGGGCGCCACGCCCTGTTGCTCGGCCTGCGGCTGCGCCACCGGCAGGACCTGCACCGGCGCCGCCGTGGCCGCGGGTGCGGGCGTGGGCAGGTACTTGGCGAACAGGTCGAAGAAGCGCGCGTAGAACTGCGCGTCCGCGATCGTCTCGCTGCCGACCTTGACCAGCGTGTCATCGGTCGAATTGAGCGGCAGCGAGAGCGAGCCCAGGCCACCGACCCCCACCGACGCCGAGTTGTTCACCTTCTTGATCACGTAGCGGTCCTGAATGGCGCTGGCAAAGGCCGAGGTGCCCATGTCGCCCTGCCCCCCGGCGGCGCACACCACGCGCATCTGCACCTCGTAGTGCACGTCGGGCGTGGGCTGGTAGTACTTGCGGCCCTTGACTTCATCCTTGGTCGCCGTCTCGACGATATAGCCCTGGCTGAGCAGCGCCCGGCGCGCGGCCTCGCAGGTCTGCGCCTGCGTCGCGCGCAGATGGCGCGTGTGCATGTCCGCGCTGTCGAAATCATTGGGGGTGAAGGCGATGGCGCGCTCCGATCCCGGCAGCGCCTCGGGCATGCGGGCACAACCGCCCACGAAGAGCGCGAACGCCGCGGCAGCGCACGCCATGGCCGGAAAACGTTGGATCAACACGGTCAACATAGGCGGGAGATTGTGCAGCAGCGCGTGACGCGCCGATGCCGGTGCACACTCTGTTTCAGCGCGACAAGTCCTGCAATGGCCAGCGCGGCTTCACATCAAAGGCGTAGTCGCAACCCGCCTCGGCCACCCCCGCCTGCACGCGCATGGCCGCGGCCATGGCGATCATGGCGCCGTTGTCGGTGCACAGATGCAGTTCGGGGTAATGCACACGCACGCCGCGCACGCGGCACGCCTGGTCGAGCGTGTCGCGCAGCAGCCGGTTGGCCCCCACACCGCCCGCCACCACCAGGCGCTTGAGCCCCGCGCCATCCAGCGCCTTGAGCGATTTCTTCACCAGCACTTCCACGATGGCGGCCTGGGTGCTCGCCGCGAGATCGGCCTTGCGCTCTTCGAGTGCCGAACCGAGCTTCCTGGCCTGCGTGAGCACGGCGGTCTTGAGCCCGGCGAAGGAGAAATCCAGATCGCCGCTGTGCAGCAGCGGCCGGGGCAGCTTGAATGCCGCCGCGTCGCCCTGCTCGGCCAGGCGCGCCAGCACCGGCCCGCCCGGGTAGGGCAGCCCCATGAGCTTGGCCGATTTGTCGAAGGCCTCGCCCGCCGCATCGTCGATCGTCTCCCCCAGCAGTTCGTAGCGCCCGACGCCATCCACGCGCATGAGTTGCGTGTGCCCGCCCGAGACCAGCAGGGCCACAAACGGGAACTCGGGCGGATCCGCACTCAGGAAGGGAGACAGCAGATGCCCTTCCAGGTGGTGCACGCCCAGCACCGGCACGCCCAGCGCCGCACCCAGCGCGCACGCCACGCCCGCGCCCACCAGCAGGGCACCGGCCAGCCCCGGACCGCGCGTGAACGCGACGAGATCGACCGCATCGAGCGATGCGCTCGCCTGCGCCATCACGGTTCGCGTCAGCGGCAGCACCCGGCGGATATGGTCCCGGCTGGCAAGCTCGGGCACCACGCCGCCATAGGCCTGGTGCAGGGCGATCTGGCTGTGCAGCGCATGCGCGAGCAGCACCGGGGCGCTGCCCGGCGCATCCGCGCGCACCAGCGCCACGCCGGTTTCGTCACACGAGGACTCGATACCGAGAATCAGACGATACATGGTGCCGAGTGTAGGGCTCGGCCCGAGGGGCCCGAGGGGCGCGAGTTCGCACACCCACCCACGCACCGTTCACCGCCGGAGAAGACCCTGCCATCCTTGGGCCTAATTTCGCGCAAAACGCCCATCGGGCAACCTAGAATCCGCGGGTTTACCCGATAGTTGATTTTTTTCAATTCCCACGTCCTCAGAATATGCTTGAGAAAAGGAAACCGTCATGGACAGCGCGGTAGTCAGTCTGTTGTCGGCCTTTGTGCTCTCCCTCATAGGGCTGTTCGCCTTCATGTGGTCGATGCGCAAGGGACTGTTCGTCGAAAACCCCAAGGCCGCAGGCACCATCTTCGCCCCCGGCGAAGTCGGCCAGGCCGATGACCCGTCGCTCACCAGCGCCGGAGTCGCCAAATTCCAGCAAGCGATCAACGAGACGCAGGACAAGGGGCGCGAGCTGGAGCAGGCCGAGGACCCCGAGGAACTGGAAGACCGCCTTGCGGCGGACCGCTCCACGGCCTTCCCGGCCTTCATGTTCATCGGTTTCGCCGTGATGTGGCTGGTGGTGGGCTCGATGGCGGGTCTGACCGCCTCGCTCAAGCTGCATTGGCCCGACTGGCTGGTAAGCGAGGCGTGGGAGACCTTCGGGCGCATGCGCACCTACCACCTCACGGCGGTGCTCTACGGCTGGATCACCAACTGCGAACTGGGCATCATCGTCTGGCTGCTGCCGCGCCTGATGCGCACGCCGCTGCGCGGGCCGCTGTTCGTGATGATGGGCGGCGCGCTGATCAACGTCGGCATCGCCAGCGCCATCGGCGGCTTCGGCATGGGCTGGACGGCCGGCATGGAGTACCTGGAAATTCCGTGGCAGATCGGCATTTTCCTGGTCATCGGCTTCATTCTCATCATCATCCCGGTGATCTCCACCGTCGTGCACCGCAAGTCGCACGAGATCTACGTCAGCGCCTGGTACCACGTCGGCTCGCTGCTGTGGATCGCGCTGCTGTTCACCGTGGCCAAGATCCCCGGCGCGCACTTCGGCGTGGAGCAGGCGACGATGAACTGGTGGTACGGCCACAACGTGCTCGGCCTGTGGTTCACGCCGGCGGCGCTGGGCGCGGTCTACTACTTCCTGCCCAAGGTGATCGGGCGGCGCGTGAGCTCCTACAACCTGTCCATCCTCGGCTTCTGGACGCTCGCGTTCTTCTACGCCCAGGTCGGCGGCCACCACCTGATCGGCGGCCCGGTGCCGGAATGGCTGATCACGCTGTCCATCGTGCAGAGCATGATGATGATCGTGCCGGTGGCCGCGTTCTCGGTGAACATGGCCGGCACGATGTGGGGCCGCATGAAGCTCGCGCGGTACTCGCCCACGCTGCGCTTCATGATGTTCGGCGGCTTCATGTACATGGCGTCGTCGGTGCAGGGCTCGTTCGAGGCGCTGCGCTCGGTCAACCAGGTGGCGCACTTCACGCACTTCACCGTGGCGCACGCCCACCTGGGTGCCTACGGCTTCGTCACCATGGTGCTGTTCGGCGCCATCTATTTCATGCTGCCGCGCATCCTGCGCTGGGAATGGCCTTTCCCCAAGCTCATTTCCTGGCACTTCTGGCTGGCCGCGATCGGCATCCTGATCTACTTCGGCCCGCTCACCTACGGCGGCTGGCTGCAGGGCCTGGCCATGCTCGACGAGACCAAGCCATTCATCGAATCCGTGAAGCTCACGATTCCCTACCTGGAATGGCGCAGCGTCGGCGGCTCGCTGATGCTCGCCAGCCACCTGATCTTCGCCTTCCACGTGCTGGCGATGGCACTGCGTTTCGGCCCCAACCGCACGGGCGCGGCCCTGTTCAGCCACGAATCGGGCAAGATGGAGATGGCTCATGGAAAATGAAGTCAAGCTGATCACCGGCACCCTGGTGACCTTCAGCATCGCCGTGGCGGCGCTGGTGCTCATCCCCTACTTCCAGGTGCGCGACATCCCCGCGCCCGACGGGCTCAAGCCCTACACCAGCGCCGAGTTGCGCGGGCGCGAGGTCTACATCGCCAACGGCTGCGTCTACTGTCACACGCAGCAGCCGCGCGACGCCAGTTTCGGCCCGGACGCCAAGCGCGGCTGGGGCCGTGTCTCGGTGCCGGCCGACTACATCTACGACCGTCCGCACCTGCTGGGCAGCATGCGCACGGGCCCCGACCTGTTCAACATCGGCGTGCGCCAGCCGAGCGCCGACTGGCAGCTCGGGCACCTGTTCCAGCCGCGGGCGTACGTGAAGGAATCGATCATGCCGTCTTACCCCTTCCTCTTCGACGTCAAGGACAAGGCGGACAAGGACGAGACCGTGGTGAACCTGCCGCCGGGCGCGGCGCCCGAGGGCAAGGTTGTCGTGGCCAAGCCCGAGGTGCTCGACCTGGTGAAATACCTGCAGTCGCTCAAGCACGTCTATCCGATCGTTCCGGCCGATCCGAAATGACCACCGTGCCCACCGAATCCATGAGGTACCCACATGCCTGACAACAACCAACGCTCGGGCGCGCAGCAGCGCGAGAGCACCGATCCGGAAGAACGCATCCGGCCCATGCCGCTGCTGCCCGCGCTGATCGCCCTGGGCATGGTGCTTTTCGGCATCATCTACATCGCGGTCTCCGGCCCCTACAGCCAGCCATGGATGGGCGACGAGCGCACGCTCGCCGACCTCAAGGCCAAGCCCGCCGGCGGGGCCGCGGGCGCGGCCTCGGGCGCACCGGTCGATGGTGCGGCCATCTTCTCGGCCAATTGCGCCGCCTGCCACCAACCCTCGGGCGAAGGCCTGCCGGGCGTGTTCCCGCCGCTCGATGGCTCCGAATGGGTGCACGGCAGCCCGAAGATCCTGGCCAACATCGTGCTGCACGGCATCGATGGCGAGATCACGGTCAAGGGCAACACCTACAAGGGCCAGATGCCGGCCTTCGGCCAACTGAGCGACGGCGAGCTCGCCGGCGTGCTGAGCTACATCCGCAGCGCCTGGAGCAACAAGAACGAGCCCGTCGCGGCCGACCTGCTGGCGCAGGAGCGCAAGAGCGGGCGCACCACGCCATTTGAGAGCGGCGACGCGCTCAAGGCGCTGGAAAAGTGATGCGGCGCCACGCCGCCCGGCCCCGCTGATGCTGCGTACCGCCCTGCTCAGCCTGCTGGTCATCCTGGGCGGCTACGCGGCGGCGGCGTGGCTCACGCACGACTTCCAGGCCTGGACGCAGGAAGGCTCGCGCCGTCTGGAAGTGGCCCTGAACCCCGTGCCGCTGCCGGATGTGCGTCTGCAGGGCACGGCGGCGCCCACGCTGCCCGGAGCCGCCGCGGGCCGGGTCACCATCGCGGATTTCTTCTACACCCGCTGCCAGACGGTCTGCCTGTCGCTGGGCAGCACCTTCCAGCAGTTGCAGGCCGAACTGCAGGCGCAGCCCGCGGCGCCGGGCGCCAGGCCGGTTCAGCTGCTCTCGCTCTCGTTTGACGGCGCGCACGACGACCCGCGGGTGCTGCAGGCCTACGCCCGCAAGATGGGGGCCGAACCGCGGATCTGGCAATTCGCCAGCGTCGCCGATGCCGGCGAGCAGCGGTCACTGCTTGAGCGCCTGGGCGTGGTGGTCATCCCTGACGAGCTCGGGGACTTCGAGCACAACGCCGCACTGCTGGTCTTCGACACCCGGGGCCGCATGGTGCGGGTCTTCGACATCGCCGAGCAGCAGCTCGCACTGAACTACGCACGCCACCTCGCCTCCAAGCGTTCATGAACGGGCACTGGCAAGAGAAACTGGCGCGCCGCCTCACCGCCGGGCGCCAGGGCGCCTTGGGCCTGGTCATCGCCCTGGCGCTGGCACTGCCTGCATCGCGCATGGCACTCGAAGCGAGCATGTGGCGGCACATGGTGCTGCAATATCCGCTGTGGATTCTTTCAGGCGCCCTGCTCATGGGCGCGCTGCCACCACGCGCGCGCGGCGCGGCGGCGCGCTGGAACCTGTCGGGCATCAGCGGCCTGCTGCTTGCGGGCAGCGTCATCACCGTGCTCATGATCCCGCGCGTCCTCGATCTGGCGCTGGTGCAGCCGTCCGTGGAACTGGCCAAGTGCGCAGCGCTGCTGGCCGCGGGCGGCGCGCTGCGCCTCTCGTGGCGCCTCGCGGGTTTCGTGGTGCAGAGTTTCTTTCTCGGCAACATGCTGCTCATGGGCGCCGCCGTGGGGCAGCTCTATGCCAATTCGCCGCTGCGCCTGTGCAATGCCTACCTGCTGGGCGACCAGCAGCGCCTGGGCAACTGGCTCACCGGCCTCTCGACGGCCGTGGCCGTGCTCTGGCTGGTGCAGGTCGTCTGGTGGATCATGCGCCGCGAGAGCGACGCCCGCGCGATGGCCGGCGCGCAGATCCGAACGGACGCAGCGCGGACGGGTGACGGCACTTCACTTCCACGGCAGTAGTCTCATTGCGGCGCCACGCCGCCCGCCTGCGCGGCGGCCCGTGATAATCACGGGCATGAACATCCTGCAAAACCTGTTCCCGCTGGGTTGGGAGCACTATCTTCTGGGCGGCCTGTGCATCGGCCTGGGCGTCTCGCTGCTCTTCATCATGACGGGCCTGGTCGGCGGCATGAGCACCGTGTTTTCGTCCACCTGGTCCTTCATCGTGCAGCGCCCGTTCTTTCAGCAGATCGGCCTGAAGGGATCACGCATCTGGCGGCTGGAGTACGCGCTGGGCCTCATTCTCGGCGCCCTGCTCTGGTGGCTGATGCTGGGGGGGCCAGGGCCCGAGACCACGGCCGTGCCCGCGTGGCAATTGCTGGTGGGCGGCTTCATCGGCGGATTCGGTGCGCGCCTGGGCCACGGCTGCACGTCGGGGCACGGCATCTGCGGACTGGGCTCGCTGCAATGGCCTTCGTTGGTGGCGGTCATCACCTTCATGATCACCGCCATCATCACGGCCAACCTCGTCCTGAGGCTGCAATCATGAAATTCGGCAATACGCTGGCCACGCTGGCCGCAGGCATGCTGTTCGGCTTCGGCCTGGCAGCTTCCACCATGATCCGCCCCGAGGTGGTGCTGAGCTTTCTGCGCTTTCAGGACTTCGGCCTGATGCTGGTGATGGGCGGAGCCCTGATCGTGACGGCGCTGGCCTATGCCCTGATTCCACGCCTGCTGCGCCAGCCCCTGCTCGGCGGCAGCTTTCAGAAGCACGCGATCCACAAGGGCGCGAGGATGGTGGCGGGCGCCGCGCTGTTCGGCGTGGGCTGGGGCCTGAGCGGCGTGTGCCCCGGCCCGGCCATTGCGGGCCTGGGAGCGGGCAACTGGATGCTGCTGTACGCGCTGGTCGGCTTGGCCCTGGGCGCGCTGGTGCAGGGCTTGACCGACAAGGCACCCTGAAATTTGAATGGAATATGACTGTAACGCTTGCTGTACATACGCAATCTGCTCCTTTGGCGATAGCGAAGCTGCCAACGCCTAAAATCGCCCTGCCCTTACCCTTTTGCCTAGCACGGCATCCTGCGGGATGCCGTTTTTCATTGCCATGAGCGAAACGCCAGAACAACCCGGCCTGCAGAGCCTGTCCAAATCCTTCGAGCCCGCGCAGCTGGAGGCGCACTGGGGCCCCGAATGGGAGAAGCGCGGCTACGGCGCCGCAGGCGTGCGCGGCAGCGGCGAGCCCGATGCCGCCGCGCCCTCGTTCGCTATCCAGCTGCCGCCGCCCAACGTGACGGGCACGCTGCACATGGGGCATGCGTTCAACCAGACCATCATGGACAGCCTGACGCGCTATCACCGCATGCGCGGCTACAACACCGTCTGGGTGCCGGGCACCGACCACGCGGGCATCGCCACGCAGATCGTCGTCGAGCGCCAGTTGCAGGAGCAAGGCGTGCAGCGGCGCGACATCGGCCGCAAGAATTTCGTCGCCAAGGTGTGGGAGTGGAAGGAAAAGAGCGGCAGCACCATCACCACGCAGATGCGCCGCATGGGCGACACCGTGGACTGGCGCCGCGAGTACTTCACGATGGACGACAAGCTCTCGGCTGTCGTCACCGAAACCTTCGTGCGGCTGTACCAGCAGGGGCTGATCTACCGCGGCAAGCGCCTCGTGAACTGGGACCCGGTCCTGCAGTCGGCCGTGTCCGATCTCGAAGTGGAAAACGAGGAAAAGGACGGCTCGCTCTGGCACATCGCCTACCCCTTGAGCGATGGCTCGGGCAGCCTGACGGTGGCCACCACCCGGCCCGAGACCATGCTCGGCGACGTGGCGCTGATGGTGCACCCCGAGGACGAGCGCTACCGGCACCTGGTCGGCAAGACGGTGCGGCTGCCGCTCGTCGGGCGCGAGCTGCCGGTGATCGCCGACAGCTACGTGGACAGGGAATTCGGCACCGGCGTGGTCAAGGTCACGCCCGCGCACGACCAGAACGACTACCAGGTCGGCCAGCGCCACAAGCTGCCGATGATCGTGGTGCTCACGCTCACAGCCACCATCAACGACAACGCACCCGAGAAGTACCGGGGGCTGGACCGCTTCGCCGCGCGCAAGGCCATCGTGGCGGACCTCGAAGCGCAGGGGCTGCTGGTCGAGACGAAGAAGCACAAGCTCATGGTGCCGATCTGCACGCGCACCGGCCAGATCATCGAGCCCATGCTGACGGATCAGTGGTTCGTCGCCATGAACCAGGTCGCCAGGGAAGGCACGGGCGACACCACGGGCAAATCCATCGCACAAAAAGCGATCGATGCCGTGACGTCGGGCGAAGTGAGGTTCGTGCCCGAAAACTGGGTCAATACCTACAACCAGTGGATGAACAACATCCAGGACTGGTGCATCTCGCGCCAGCTCTGGTGGGGCCACCAGATTCCGGCCTGGTACGACGAGGAGGGCAAGGTCTACGTCGCGCGCTCCGAGGCCGACGCGCAGGCCCAGGCGCCCGGCAAAACGCTCACGCGCGACGAGGACGTGCTCGACACCTGGTACTCCAGCGCGCTCGTGCCCTTTTCCACCATGGGCTGGCCGCGCCAGACCGATGCCGCCACCGACGACTACAACCTCTACCTGCCCAGCAGCGTGCTGGTCACGGGCTACGACATCATCTTCTTCTGGGTCGCCCGGATGATCATGATGAGCACGCACTTCACCGGCCGCGTGCCGTTCAGGCACGTCTACATCCACGGCCTGGTGCGCGACGCGCAGGGCAAGAAGATGAGCAAGAGCGAGGGCAACGTGCTCGATCCGGTCGATCTGATCGACGGCATCGCGCTCGAGCCGCTGCTCGAAAAACGCACGCTCGGCCTGCGCCGTCCCGAGACCGCGCCGCAGGTGCGCAGGAACACGCAAAAGGAATTTCCGGACGGCATTCCGGCCTACGGCGCCGACGCGCTGCGCTTCACCTTCGCCGCGCTCGCGAGCCTGGGGCGCTCCATCAATTTCGACAGCAAGCGCTGCGAGGGCTACCGCAATTTCTGCAACAAGCTGTGGAACGCCAGCCGCTTCGTGCTGATGAACTGCGAGGGCCACGACTGCGGGCTCGACGGCCTGAGCACCTGCCAGAACGAGCGCATGACCTTCACCGCGGCGGACCGCTGGATCGTCTCTGAACTGCAGAAGACCGAAGCCGCCGTGGCCCAGGGCTTCGCCGAATACCGGCTGGACAACGTCGCCACGGCCCTCTACGAATTCGTCTGGAATGCGTTTTGCGACTGGTACCTGGAAATCGCCAAGGTGCAGCTACAGACCGAAGGCGAGGCTGCTCAGCGTGGCACGCGGCGCACGCTGATTCGCACGCTCGAAGCCATCCTGCGCCTGGCGCATCCCGTCATCCCCTTCGTCACCGAGGCGCTGTGGCAGGTGGTGGCGCCGGTGGCCGGCCGCGCCGGCCCCTCCATCATGATCGCGCCCTACCCCGAGGCCCAGCCCGAGCGCATCGACGAAGCCGCGACGACCCACGTGCGCCACCTGCAGCAGATGGTCGATGCCTGCCGCCAGTTGCGTGGTGAGATGGGTGTTTCGCCCGCGCAGCGCCTGCCGCTGCTGGCGGTGGCCGACGACGCGGTCGAGGCCGCCTTCCTGCGCGAGAACGCCGCCGTGCTGCACAACCTCGCCAAACTCAGCGACGTTCAGGTGTTCGACGCCGAGGCGCCATGGCAGGAGGCGGCGGGCCATGCGCCGGTGCTGGTGGTGGGCAAGGCGCGGCTGGCGCTGCACGTGCAGATCGACCCGGCCGTCGAGCAGGCGCGCCTGTCCAAGGAGGCGGCCCGTCTGTCCGGCGAAATCGCCAAGGCAACGGCCAAGCTCGCCAACCAGGCCTTCGTCGCCAAGGCGCCGCCAGCGGTCATCGCGCAGGAGAAGCAGCGCATGGCCGACTTCAGCGCCACGCTGGGGCGCATCCAGGAGCAGCTCGCTCGTCTGGCTTGAATGAAAAACAGGAGCTGTTTGCGCACGTCAGTCCTTGATTTCGAATAGAAAACATTTCAAAGTCTTTGACGGGCAAGTGCAAGCAGCTCATCTATTCGAAACACCTCATGAACCACCCCGCCATCCGCAAGGCCGTGTTCCCCGTCGCCGGGCTGGGCACGCGCTTTCTGCCCGCTACCAAGGCCTCGCCCAAGGAAATGCTGCCGGTGGTGGACAAGCCGCTGATCCAGTACGCGGTGGAGGAAGCCTACGAGGCGGGCATCCGCGACATGGTCTTCGTCACCGGCCGCAGCAAGCGCGCAATCGAGGACCACTTCGACACCGCCTACGAGCTCGAAAGCGAGCTCGAAGCCGCGGGCAAGCACGAGCTGCTGCACCTCGTGCGCAGCGTGAGCCCCGACGACATGAACTGCCTGTTCGTGCGCCAGCCGCGCTCGCTGGGCCTGGGCCACGCCGTGCTCTGCGCCGAGCCACTCGTGGGTAACGAACCCTTTGCCGTGCTGCTGGCCGACGACCTGATGGTGGGCGCCAGCGGCGGGCCGGGCGTGATCGCGCAGATGACCGCCGCCTTTGAAAAGCAGGGCCGCTCGCTGCTGGCGGTGCAGGAGGTGCCGCAGGAAGAAACGCGCCGATACGGCATCGTCAAGGGCGAAAGCGCGGGCGGGCCGCTGCTGCGCATCGACGAGATCGTGGAAAAACCGGCGCCAGAGCTGGCGCCCTCACGCATGGGCGTGGCCGGCCGCTACGTGCTCACGCCGCGCATCTTCGACGAGATCCGCCAGCAGCCGCGCGGCGTGGGCGGCGAGATCCAGCTCACCGACGCGATCGCGCGGCTGATGCGGCATGAAGCGGTCTACGCGTATCAGTACAGCGGTAAGCGCTACGATTGCGGGAGCAAGGAAGGCTTTTTGCAAGCCACCGTGGAGCTGGCGCTGCAACACCCGCAGGTGGGCGCGCATTTCCACGACTACCTGAAAACGCTCACGCTCTGATCAGGGCTCGCGCAGCACGTCTGCCCCCTTGGGCGGCGTGAAGCGGAAGGTCTCGGGCGGCAGGCTGGGGTTGAGCTTGAAGTCGGTGAACGTGAGCTGCGAACGCTGGCCGAAGTGGTCGGTGATGTCGAGCCTCGCCAGCCGGTCTCCATCCAGGCCGATGCGCACGCTCGCGAGCTGTCCATCCTTGGCCCTGGGCAGGGCCAGCACCCAGTGCAGCCCATCGGCATCGGGCGCCTCGCTCAACGTGAAGTCCTTGCCCAGCGCCGCAAGATCGGGCCTGGACGTCAGCAGGGCCGCGGGCGTGCTGCCCAGTGCCTGCGCCTGCGCCCGCTCGGTCACCTGGTTCAGATCGGCATCGAAAAGCCACAGCGTCGTGCCATCGGCGACGATGGTCTGCACAAAGGGCTTTTCGTAGTCGAAGCGAAAGCGCCCCGGACGCTCGAACGAGAAGCTGCCGCTCGACACCTTGGGCGCCGCCGCCTGCCCGTCGCGCGGCGGCGCCGTCACCTTCTGCGTGAACCGCGCCTGCCCGCTGCGGGCGTCATGCATGAAATTTTCAAGGCTTTTCAGCGCCTGCGCCCATGCCCCACCTGCGCAAGCAGCTATCAAAAGTGCAAGAATCCAGCGTTTCATGTTCTGCAATGTCCACAGACGGGGCGTCTGCCCTATTCGGCGCGCGCGGCCACCAGCACCTCGCGCTGGCCGCTGGACGTGAGCGCGCTCACGAGCCCGGCCTTTTCCATGTCCTCGAGCAGCCGCGCCGAGCGGTTGTAGCCGATGCGGAGCTTGCGCTGCACGTAGGAGATGCTGGCCTTTCGGTCCTTGAGCACGATCTCCACCGCCTGGTCGTACATCGGGTCCTTCTCGCCGCCGTCCTCGTCGTCCGAGCCAAAGCCGCTGTCGCCCTCCTCGCCGTTGCCGCCTTCGAGCACGCCCTCGATGTAATCGGGCTCGCCCTGTTCCTTGAGGTAGCTGACCACGCGGTGCACCTCGTCATCGGAGACGAAGGCGCCATGCACGCGGATCGGCAGGCCCATGCCGCTAGGCAGGTAGAGCATGTCGCCCATGCCCAGCAGCGCCTCGGCGCCCATCTGGTCGAGGATGGTGCGACTGTCGATCTTGCTCGAAACCTGGAACGCGATGCGCGTCGGAATGTTGGCCTTGATCAGGCCGGTGATCACATCCACGCTCGGGCGCTGCGTCGCCAGGATCAGGTGGATGCCGGCCGCGCGTGCCTTCTGCGCCAGGCGCGCGATCAGCTCCTCGATCTTCTTGCCCACGACCATCATCAGGTCGGCGAGCTCATCGATGACGACGACGATGTGCGGCAGCCGGTCCAGCGGCTCGGGCTCCTCTGGCGTAAGGCTGAACGGGTTGCCTATGGACTCGCCGCGCGCGCTCGCCTCGGCCAGCTTGGCGTTGTAGCCGGCCAGGTTGCGCACGCCCAGCTTGCTCATCAGCTTGTAGCGCCGCTCCATCTCGCCCACGCACCAGTTCAGGCCACGCGCCGCCTGCTTCATGTCGGTGACCACCGGGCACAGCAGGTGCGGGATGCCTTCGTAGACCGACATCTCCAGCATCTTGGGGTCGATCATCATCAGCCGCACGTCGCGCGGCTCGGCCTTGTAAAGCAGCGAGAGGATCATCGCGTTGATGCCCACCGACTTGCCCGAACCGGTCGTACCCGCCACCAGGCAGTGCGGCATCTTGGCAAGGTCTGCCACGACCGGCGCGCCCACGATGTCCTTGCCCAATCCCATGGTCAGCAGGCTCTTGGCGTCGTGGTAGACCTGCGAGCCCAGCACCTGCGACAGATGGATCATCTGCCGACGCGCGTTGGGTAGCTCCAGCGCCATGAAATTCTTGCCGGGAATGGTCTCGATCACGCGGATCGACACCAGACTGAGCGAGCGCGCCAGGTCCTTGGCCAGGTTCACGACCTGCGAGCCCTTCACGCCCGTCGCCGGCTCGATCTCGTAGCGCGTCACCACCGGCCCCGGCATGGCCGCGACCACGGTCACCTCCACGCCAAAGTCGCGCAGCTTTTTCTCGATCAGGCGGCTCGTCATCTCCAGCGTCTCGCTGGAGACCACTTCCTGCCTGGAGGGCGCTGCATCCAGCAGATCGATCTGCGGCAGGTGGCTATCGGGCAGATCGCTGAACAGGGGCTTTTGCCGCTCCTGAACGACGCGCGTGCTCGGCGCCGCCTGCGCCGCCACCGGCTCGACGATCTGCATCACCGGCGCCAGGCGCTCCTCGGGCTCGCCCTGGCGCTCTCCCAGCATCACCTCCTGGCGCTCGCGGGCCGCGCGGCGTCCCGCCGCTTCGTCACGCGCGCGCTCGCGGCGCACTTTGGCCCACTGCGCCACGCCATCGACGGCCGCGCCCAGCGCCTGCGCCACGCGCCCCCAGGAAAAGCCGAACACCCAGCCCACCGCCACCACCATGAGCACCACGCCAGCCAGACCCGAACCGGTAAAGCCCAGCCACTTGACCGCCGCCGGGCCAGTCACGAAGCCCAGCACGCCCCCAGCATGGCCGGGGAGCCCACCTTCGAAACGGTAGAGGCGGGACCATTCCAGCGCGGTGCTCGCCAGCAGCAACAGCGCGAGGCCGGCCCAGAACAGCGCGCGCCGGCGCACCTGCACACTCCGGGGCTGCCCCGCGCGCATCCAGCCCGCCAGGCTCGCGAGCCACGCCGCTGCGCACGCCAGCACCAGCCACCACACCGAATAACCCAGCAGGAAATAGCTGCCATCGGCGAGCCAGGCGCCCATGCGCCCCACCCAATTGGCGACCAGCCGCCCCGCACCGGCTCCGGACGTGGACCACGCCGAATCCTGCCGCGAGTAGCTGTACAAGGCGAGCAACCAGAATACCCAGGCCAGCAACGAGAGCGCGAGCACGAACTCGTGCCCGAAACGCGCCACCACCCCGCGCACGGGCGCCTTGCCCGCTGCATTCAGACTGTTGAGGGAATACGTCATACCAGAGAGGGGCAAGCTTACTGCATGTCCCTTGCACTGCGCCGCCCACGGGCGGCCTTCTTACAATGACCCGTTTCGTTTTTTCAGTCGGTTACCTGTTCCAGCCTGACCCGCCATGCCCCAAACACTCCACGCCAAAGTCCTGATCCTCGGCTCCGGTCCCGCCGGCTACACCGCCGCCGTCTACGCCGCGCGCGCCAATCTCAAGCCGGTGCTGATCACCGGCATGGCGCAGGGCGGACAGCTCACCACGACCACCGAGGTCGACAACTGGCCCGCCGACGTCGAAGGCGTGCAGGGCCCGGCGCTCATGGAGCGCTTCCTCGCGCACGCCAAGCGGTTCGACACCGAAGTGATCTTCGACCACATCGAGCACGTGGACCTGGGCCAGCGCCCGTTCCAGCTCAAGGGCGAGAACACCTACACCTGCGACACGCTCATCATCGCCACCGGCGCCTCGGCCAAATACCTGGGCCTGCCGTCCGAGCAGGCGCTGATGGGCCAGGGCGTGTCCGCCTGCGCCACCTGCGACGGCTTCTTCTACCGCAACGAGGACGTGTGCGTGGTCGGCGGCGGCAACACCGCAGTGGAGGAGGCGCTGTACCTCGCCAACATCACGCGCAAGGTTACCTTGATCCACCGCCGCGACAAATTCCGCGCCGAGCCCATCATGGTGGACAAGCTCATGGAGCGCGTGGCCGCGGGCAAGATCGTGCTCAAGACCCCCTACACGCTCGACGAAGTGCTGGGCGACGCCAAGGGCGTGGTCGGCGTGCGCGTGAAGCACGCGGACAGCGGCGCCACCGAGGACATCCCCGTGCAGGGCTGCTTCATCGCCATCGGCCACGCGCCCAACACCGAGATATTCAAGGGGCAGGTCGCGATGGAAGGCGGCTACATCCTCACCCAGGGCGGCCACAAGGGCCTTGCCACCCAGACCAGCGTGCCCGGCGTGTTCGCCGCGGGCGACGTGCAGGATCACATCTACCGCCAGGCCATCACCAGCGCGGGCTCGGGCTGCATGGCGGCGCTCGATGCGCAGCGCTTTCTTGAGCAGCAGGAGTGAAACGACTTGCGGCTATAATGCTTGGCTTTGCCACACACAGGCCCTCTCATGGGGCGCCTGCGGCGGCAACGGGCCACCGCCACCCGATTGATCTGGCGAGGTGAGATGGACAGCATCCGCCCTGCTCCCGCAGGGCCTTCCGGGCTGCCATCGTTTGACGAAAGAACGGAGCGTCCTCATGGCACGCGTATGTGAAGTCACGGGCAAGAAGCCCCAGGTGGGACACAAGGTCTCCCACTCCAACATCAAGACCAAGCGCCGGTTCCTGCCGAATCTGCAATACCGCCGCTTCTGGGTGGAGAGCGAAAACCGCTGGGTGCGTCTGCGCGTCTCCAGCGCCGCGCTGCGCCTGATCGACAAGAATGGCATCGACGCCGTGCTCGCGGACATGCGCGCACGCGGCCAAGCCTGATCCACTGAAAGGAAAGCATCATGGCATCCAAAGGCGGACGCGAAAAAATCAAGCTCGAATCGAGCGCGGGCACCGGTCACTTCTACACCACGACGAAGAACAAGAAGACCATGCCCGAGAAGATGGCCATCATGAAGTTCGACCCCAAGGCCCGCAAGCACGTCGAATACAAGGAAACCAAGCTCAAGTAGAGCCTGGCTTTCTCCCCGCGAAAACCGCCACTGCTTTTCAAGCATGGCGGTTTTTTCTTGGCTGCGGCGAAATGCAAACACAGCACCCGTCATATTCATGCTGCATCGCCCCGGTCTCTGTACATCGACAGCCCGTTCAACGATGATAGGATGGCTTTTGGTATTCTTAATGCATAGCAAAGATTGAAATGGCCACCGCCAGTCCCGTACAAAAAGACGCCCCGCTTGCGCTGCCCAGCGTGGCCCGCGCGCTCATGTCGGCGGGCAAGCTGACACAGGCCGCGGCGGAAGACGTCCTGCGTAAATCCCATTCCAACCGCATCAGCTTCATCTCCGAACTGGTCGGCTCCAAGGCGATCAGCGCCCCCGACCTGGCCCAGACGCTTTCCAGCACCTTCGGCGCGCCGCTGCTGGACATCGATGCCATTGATACGGTGCGCCTGCCCAAAGACCTGCTCGACCCCAAGCTCTGCCAGGCCTACAAGGTGATCGTGCTGGGCAAGCGCAGCAACCGCCTGATCGCCATCACCGCCGACCCGACCAATCAGGAGGCCGCGGAAAAAATCAAATTCACCACGCAGCTGGGCGTGGACTGGATCGTCGGCGAATACGACAAGCTCTCCAGGCTGGTCGATGCCACGACCAAAAGCGTGGCCGAGAGCCTGGAGGGCATCACCAGCGGCGACTTTGAGTTCGACGATACGACTGTCGAGGAGGAAGCGGAGAGCCCGGACACGGCGGGCGCCGAAGTGGAAGACGCCCCGGTGGTGCGTTTTCTGCACAAGATGCTGCTGGATGCGTTCAACATGCGCGCCTCCGACCTGCACTTCGAGCCCTACGAGCACAACTACCGCGTGCGCTTTCGCATCGACGGCGAGCTGCAGGAGATCACCTCGCCGCCGATCGCGATCAAGGACAAGCTCGCCTCGCGCATCAAGGTGATTTCGCGCCTGGACATCTCGGAAAAGCGCGTGCCGCAGGACGGGCGCATGAAGCTCAAGGTCGGCCCCGACCGCGTCATCGATTTCCGCGTCAGCACCCTGCCCACGCTGTTCGGCGAGAAGATCGTGATCCGTATCCTCGACCCAAGCAGCGCGCGCATGGGCATCGATGCGCTCGGCTACGAGCCCGAGGAAAAGGAGCGGCTGCTGGCGGCCATCAACCGGCCCTACGGCATGATCCTCGTGACCGGCCCCACGGGGTCGGGCAAGACCGTGTCGCTGTACACCTGTCTGAACCTGCTGAACAAGCCGGGCGTGAACATTTCCACGGCGGAAGACCCGTCGGAAATCAACATGCCGGGTGTCAACCAAGTCAATGTCAATGAAAAGGCCGGGATGACGTTCGCGGTGGCGCTCAAGGCCTTCCTGCGCCAGGATCCGGACATCATCATGGTCGGTGAAATCCGCGACCTGGAAACCGCCGATATCGCGATCAAGGCCGCGCAGACCGGCCACCTGGTGCTCTCCACGCTGCACACCAACGACGCGCCGACCACGCTCACGCGCATGCGCAACATGGGCATCGCGCCATTCAACATCGCCTCCAGCGTGATCCTGATCACCGCCCAGCGACTGGCGCGGCGCCTGTGCCCCCAGTGCAAGCAGCCGGCCGACATTCCCCATGAAAACCTGCTGGAGGCGGGCTACCGCGAGGAAGACATCGACGGCAGCTGGATCACCTACAAACCGGTGGGCTGCCCGGCCTGCAACAACGGCTACAAGGGCCGGGTCGGCATCTATGAAGTGATGCCGATTTCCGAGGAACTGCAGCGCATCATCCTGCAGGACGGCAGCGCGCTGGAGATCGCCGCGCAGGCACGCGCCGAGGGCGTGCGCTCCCTGCGGCAATCGGGCCTGCAGAAGGCCAGAATGGGTTTCACCTCGCTGGAAGAGGTGCTGGCCGTGACCAACGAATAATTTCCAGGGAGAACGCACACCATGGCGACAGCTGCGGCCAAAGGCATCAAGGATTTCGTCTTCGAATGGGAAGGCAAGGACCGCAACGGCAAGATCGTGCGCGGCGAGCTGCGCGCCGGCGGCGAGAACCAGGTCCAGGCCAGCCTGCGCCGCCAGGGCGTGCTGCCCACCAGGATCAAGAAGCGGCGCACGCGTTCGGGCAAGAAGATCAAGCCCAAGGACATTGCCCTGTTCACGCGCCAGATGGCCACGATGATGAAGGCCGGCGTACCCCTGCTGCAGGCGTTCGACATCGTCGGGCGCGGCAACACGAACGCAAGCGTGACCAAGCTGCTCAACGACATCCGCACCGATGTGGAGACCGGTACGTCGCTGAACGCGGCCTTCCGCAAGTACCCGCTGTACTTCGACAGCCTCTACTGCAACCTCGTCGAGGCGGGCGAGGCCGCCGGTATCCTGGAGGCGCTGCTCGACCGCCTGGCCACCTACATGGAAAAAACCGAGGCGATCAAGAGCAAGATCAAATCGGCGCTGATGTATCCGATCTCCGTGATCATCGTGGCCTTCGTCGTGGTCACCGTGATCATGATTTTCGTCATTCCCGCATTCAAGGAAGTTTTCACCTCGTTCGGCGCGGATCTGCCCGGCCCCACGCTGGTCGTGATGGCCATGAGCGAGATCTTCGTCAAGTACTGGTGGCTGATCTTCGGCGTGATCGGCGGGGGCTTCTACTTCTTCATGCAGGCCTGGAGGCGCAGCGAAAAGATGCAGATCGCGATGGACCGCTTCCTGCTGAAAATCCCGGTCTTCGGCGACCTGATCAACAAGGCGGCCGTCGCGCGCTGGACCCGCACACTCTCGACCATGTTCGCTGCCGGCGTGCCGCTGGTGGAAGCGCTTGATTCGGTGGGCGGCGCCGCCGGCAACGCCGTGTACGCCATCGCCACCGACAAGATCCAGCAGGAAGTCTCCACCGGCACCAGCCTCACGGTGGCCATGACCAACGCCAACGTCTTCCCCTCGATGGTGCTGCAGATGTGCGCGATTGGCGAGGAATCGGGCTCGATCGATCACATGCTGGGCAAGGCCGCCGATTTCTACGAGGACGAGGTGGACGAGATGGTCAAGGGCCTGTCCAGCCTGCTCGAGCCCATCATCATCGTGTTCCTCGGCACCGTCATCGGCGGCATCGTGGTCGCAATGTACCTGCCCATCTTCAAGCTCGGCCAGGTGGTCTGAAGCATGACCGGTTCCGTCTGGGTGGATGCCACGCTGTGGGGCATCCTCGGGTTGCTGATCGGCAGCTTTCTGAACGTCGTGATCCACCGGCTGCCGCGCATGATGCAGCAGGAATGGAAAGAGGAATGCGCGGCGTACGCGCGTGAGCAGGGGCTCGTCGCCGAAGCGAACAACGGCGAGGCGGCTGCGCCACGCTACAACCTGCTGGTGCCGCGCTCGCAGTGTCCGCACTGTCAGCACCTGATCCGCTGGTACGAAAACATCCCTGTGCTGAGCTATCTGGCACTGCGCGGGCGCTGCGCGAATTGCCACGCGCCCATTAGCCTGCGCTACCCGCTCGTGGAGCTGGCGTGCGGCCTGTTGTTCTTTTTCTGCGCCGTGCGCTGGGGCTGGAGCGCGAGCGCGCTGGCATGGTGCGCTTTTTCGGCCGTGCTTCTGGCAGCGGCCTGCATCGACTGGGACACCACGTTGCTGCCGGACGACCTCACGCTGCCGCTGCTGTGGGCAGGGCTGCTCGCCGCCGTTGCCCACTACACCTCGGTGTCCGTCACCGATGCGGTGCTGGGCGCCGCCTTTGGCTATCTGTCGCTGTGGTGCGTCTACTGGGGCTTCAAGCTGGCCACCGGCAAGGAAGGCATGGGCTATGGCGACTTCAAGCTGTTCGCCGCGCTGGGCGCCTGGTTCGGCTGGCAGGCGCTCGTGCCCATCATTTTGCTGGCCTCGGTGATCGGCGCGCTGGTGGGCATCGCGCTCAAGCTCAAGGGCGGCCTGCGCGAGGGCAAGTATGTGCCCTTCGGCCCCTTTCTCGCGGGAGGCGGGTTTGCCGCGCTGCTGTGGGGGCCGCAGCAGATCATGCAAGCGCTGCTCGGCACGCTGGGCCTGGGCGCCTGAGCCATGCCGATACGCCGCAGCATTCGCCTCGGGGCCACGGGCGGCATCGGCAGCGGCAAAAGCACTTTCTCCGGCATGCTCGCGCACTGCGGCGCGGCGGTGATTGATGCCGACGCCATCTCCCGGTCGGTCACGGCCGCGGGCGGCGCGGCAATCGCACCGATACGTACCCGCTTCGGCGCGCAGTTCATCACCGCGGACGGCGCCCTGGACCGCGCGAGGATGCGAGCGCTGGCGTTTGCCGATGCGGGCGCCCGTGCACGCCTTGAAGCCATCGTTCACCCTTTGGTCGTGCAGGCCGTTCTTCAGGCTTCACAGGAAGCCGAACGCGGTGGAGCTCGCCTGATCGTCCACGATATCCCGCTGCTGACGGAATCGAGCCACTGGCTGCCGCGACTCGATGCGGTGCTGGTGGTCGATTGCCTGGAGGAAACCCAGGTGCGGCGGGTCGTCGAGCGCAGCCAGCTGGACGCGCAAGCCGTGCGGGCGATCATGGCAACGCAAAGCTCGCGGGCCACGCGCCTGGCCGCGGCGGACTGCGTCGTGTTCAATGACGGCATCGGGCTGGACGAACTCAATACAAAAGCACACCAGGTCGCTGCCTGGTTCGGGCTATGATTCGCCGCGCCCTTATGAGAGTCTCGCCAGAGTGATCCTGTACGAATATCCCTTCAACGAACGCCTGAGAACCTATCTCCGGCTTGAACATCTTCTGAGGCGCCTGGGTGAGCTGGTGCCCCGCAGTCATCCGCTGGACCATCACTACGCGCTGGCGACGATTTTCGAAGTCATGGACGTGGCCGCGCGCGCCGATCTCAAGTCCGACCTGCTCAAGGACCTGGACAAGCAGAAATCGCTCTTCGAAAGCTATCGCGGCAACCCATCCATCTCCGAAGACGCGCTGGAATCCGTGCTCGGGCAGTTGCGCGGCTGCTTCGCGGCACTCAACGGCCAGAGCGGCAAGGCCGGCCAGTCCCTGCTGGACAGCGACTGGCTCTCCAGCGTGCGTGCGCGCATGGGCATCCCGGGTGGTACCTGCAGTTTCGATCTGCCCGTCTACCACGCCTGGCAGCACCAGGGCGTCGAGCAGCGCCAGCGAGACCTCCAGGTCTGGGCGGGCACGCTCGCGCCTCTGGCCGATTCGGTCTACCTGCTGCTGCACCTGCTGCGCGACTCTGGCACGCCGCAAAAAGTGGCTGCCGAGCATGGCCAGTTTCAGCAGAATCTGCCGGCTGGGCGCACATTCCAGCTCCTGCGTCTGCGCATCGATCCCTCGCTGGGCCTGATTCCAGAGATCAGCGGCAATCGGCTGATCGTCTCGGTGCGTTTGATGCAGCCCGACAGCGATGGCAAACTGGTGGTAAGCACGCAGGACACGGCGTTCGAGTTGACACTGTGCGCCTGAGCGGGCTGCCCTGCGACGCGTCCAGCGCGTTTCTTTACTTCTGAAGGAGTTTGCACCATGTCAGCCGCCTACCTCGTCGGCCATGTCACCGTCAAGAACAACGACAAATGGGCCGAGTACCGCAGCAAGGTGCCCGCCACGCTTGCGCCCTGGGGCGCCGAGCTGGTGTTTCGCGGCACGCAGGCCGCAAGCTATGCGGGCGAGATGACACACCCCGAGATCGTGGTGATCCGCTTCCCCGACCAGGCCGCCGTGGATCAATGGCACCGCTCAGCTGCCTACCAGGCGCTGCTGCCGGTGCGCGCGCTGGCAGCCGAGGTGGTGCTCACCTCTTACCAGGCCTGAACAATCGGCGGCGCGTCAGGCGCTCCAGCGCACCCAGCCTGCAGCCCAGGTGACGAGCACCACAAGGCCGAACACGATCCGGTACCAGGCAAACGGCACGAAGCTGTGCGCGCTGATGTAGCGCAACAGCCAGCGCACGCACAGCCAGGCGCTGATGAAGGAAAACACCAGACCGGTGGCGAACATCGGCACATCGGCCCAGGCGAGCAGCGCGCGCTCCTTGTACAGGCTATAGACGCCAGCGCCGATCAGCGTCGGGATCGCGAGAAAGAACGAATAATCCGTCGCTGCCTTGCGCGACAGGCCGAGCAGCATGCCACCGATGATGGTCGCACCGCTGCGGCTGGTGCCGGGCACCAGCGCCAGGCACTGCGCCAGGCCCACCTTGAGCGCGTCTTGCGGCCCCATCTCGTCCACGGACTGGATACGCGCCTCGGTCTGCGGACGCCGCTCGGCCCACAGGATCACGAAAGCGCCGAGGATGAACGTGCTGGCCACCACTTGCGGCGTGAACAGGTGCGCCTGGATCATCTTGCCCAGCGCCAGCCCGAATACGACAGCAGGGAAGAAGCCAATCAGCACATTGAGTGCAAAGCGCTGCGCCTGCCGCTGGCTCGGCAGGTTCACCAGCGTCTTGCGAATCTGCTGCCAATAGACCAGGATGACGGCAAGGATCGCGCCCGTCTGGATCGCGATGTCGAACACCTTGGCCTTGTCGTCGTCAAAGCCCAGCAAGCTGCCGGTGAGGATCAAGTGGCCGGTGGAGGAAATCGGCAGGAACTCGGTCAGCCCCTCCACGACGCCCATGATGGCAGTCTTCAGCAGCACAATTGGATCCACGTCGGGTCTTTCTTGATGGGGTGCCGATTTTATGGTGGCCAGCGCTTCATCCAGGAGGGACGAGCGCGTTTTCATTCTCGATGCGGCCGTGGCCACCGACGGTAGCGCGCGCGACACGGGCCGCGCGCCAAATCGCTGTAGCCTCGCACCCCATGCCCACCGCATCCACCACCGCCGACCCGCCCGCCCCACTGGCCCCCCGCGCCACCTTGTGGATGCTGCTGGCGCTGATCGGCGCTTTCAACATGAGTCAGGCGTTTCGTACCGTGGGCGCCATCATGGCGCCGCCGCTGCAAAACGACTTCGCTCTGTCGCCCGATCAACTCGGGGTGTTTTCGGGCGCATTTCACTTCGCCTTCGGTGCCATGCAGCTCTTCATGGGGATTGGCATCGACTTGTACGGCGTGCGCCGCACCATCCTCGCGGCGTTCCCGCTGGCGATTCTGGGCGCGGTGGTTTCGGCGCTGGCACCGGGCTATCTACCACTGACGCTCGCGCAGGTGCTGATCGGCCTGGGATGCGCTCCCGCGTTTCTCGTCTGCACCGTGTTCATCGCGCGGCACTTCCCGCCGCAGCGCTTCGCGGCGATCTCGGGCATGGCGTTGGCCGTGGGCACGTTCGGCATGCTGCTCACCGGCACGCCGCTGGCATGGATCGTCGAGCGCTGGAGCTGGCGCGCAGGCTTCTGGGTGTTGGCGCTGCTGGCGGCGCTGGCCTGGCTGTGGATCTGGCGCACGGTGTTCGAGCCGACCCAATTGACCACGGTGCCCACCGGGCAAAGAGAATCCGTGCCCGAGGCGCTGCGCCGCTTCACTGCGTTGTTCACACTGCCGCACACCTGGGGCATCGTGGTGTTGGGCAGTACAACCTATGCCGCGCTCATCACGCTGCGGGGCCTGTGGATGGGGCCGATGCTGATCGAGCGCCACGGCTACACGCTGGTGCAAGGCGGCAACGCGGCAGTGCTGCTCTCGCTCGTCGCGCTCGTCGGCCCGGTGCTGTTCGGGCGCTTCGATCCCGGCCCCGCCACGCGCAGGCGCTGGCTGACGATCTGGACACTGGCCCTGGCCGCGCTGTTCGCACTATTGGCGTTCGGCTTCGCCGCCTGGCTGGACGTGGCACTGATGCTCGCGATCGGCCTGGTTTCGGGCTTCATCGTGCTGCAGTACGCGGACGTGCGCATCGCATACCCGATGGCGATCACGGGCCGTGCGATGGCGGCGTTCACGATGGCCATGTTCATGGGCGTGGCGGTCATGCAGTGGGCCACCGGCGTCATCGCCACGCTGGCCAAGGCCGCCGGTGGCGACCCCTACGAGGTGGTGATGGGCAGCATCGCCGCCTGGCTGGCGCTTTCGGCTGTCGGGTTCGCGCTGCTGCCGCAACCGCCCAGGTCGTGAATGCACCGTGGCCGAATACCGCGCGCGGCCATCGCATGGTTCGCATGATGGCGCGCCCAGAGGTGACGCGCGCACGGCGAGGAAAATCGGCTTTGCCGGCAAGCCCTGTGGGCGACCTGCTCAGCCGCCGCGCGCACGCTCCCTGCGTTCGCGGCGCTCTTTCTGGCGCGCCTGACGCTCGGCGTCGCGCACCTGGCCCGCCGCCAACCACTGCTCGTATTCCTGCGGCAGTTCCAGCGTGATGCGCCCGATGGCCGCGCTGCGGAAGTCGGTCAACACGATCTCGGCCGCCTTCTGCCAATCGAGGCGCCCGCCAGACATCACCGCCCCCCTGCGCCGCGCAATTCTCTCCAGTAGTTCATCGTCGTGCAATGCTTGTATTTCAATAGCTGATAACGCAATGCGGTAGCGCTCTGCAAGCTCTTTTTGATAATGAACCTTGAGGTAGGCGAGCAGATCCAGCACCACTTCCTGCTCGTCGTAGGCATTGCGTCCCACGGCGCCGCTGGCGGCCAGACGCACGCCGCTCTCGGGCACGATGATGCGCGGCCAGAGCATGCCGGGCGTGTCCCACAAGTAAAAGTCATCGTCGAGCACGATGCGCTGCTCCTGCTTGGTGACACCGGCCTCGTCGCCGGTTTTCGCCTGGGTCTTGCGCGTGAGGGTGTTGATGAGCGTGGACTTGCCCACGTTGGGCACGCCCACGATCAGCACACGCATGGGCCGCGCCATGCCCCGGCGCGAGGGTGCCAGCTGGCGGCAGGCCTCGATCAGGCGGCGCGCCGGGGCGCGGTCGGAGGCATCGAGCGCAATCGCCCGCGTATCGGCCTGCGCGCCATACCAGGCAAGCCACGCCTGCGTGCGCTCGGGGTCGGCCAGATCCTGCTTGTTGAGCACCTTGAGCGTGGGCCTGTGCCCCGCCAATTCGCCTAGCAGCGGGTTGCTGCTGGAGCCCGGCAGGCGCGCGTCCAGCAGTTCGATGACCACGTCGATGCTCTTGATGCGCGCGGCGATCGCCTGGCGCGTCAGGTGCATGTGACCGGGAAACCATTGGATGGCCATGAGGCAGTGCTTTCTCGTATGAAATGAAACAGGCGCGCAAGGATAATGGCCCCGTCATTCTTGCACCTGCCATGTCCGAATCCCCTGCACCCCCTTCACGCACAGGCGCACACATCCTGGTCGATCAACTGCTCATCCAGGGCGTGCGGCAGCTGTTTTGCGTGCCCGGTGAAAGTTATCTCGCGGTACTCGATGCGCTGCACGACGCGGCCATCCAGGTCGTGGTCTGCCGGCAGGAGGGCGGCGCCGCCATGATGGCCGAGGCGCAAGGCAAGCTCACGGGCCGCCCCGGCATCTGCTTCGTCACGCGCGGGCCGGGCATCTCCAATGCCATGGCGGGCATTCACATCGCGCGGCAGGACTCCACGCCGCTCATTGTCTTCGTCGGCCAGGTGGCGCGCGGCGTGCTCCAGCGCGAGGCCTTCCAGGAAGTGGACTACACGGCCTTGTTCGGCCACTTCGCCAAGTGGGTGGTTCAGATCGGCGATGCCGCACGCATCCCCGAACTCGTCGCGCGGGCCTTTCACGTGGCCATGAACGGCCGCCCCGGACCGGTTGTGGTGGCGCTGCCCGAAGACATGCTCACCGAGCTTGCCCGCACCTCCGATGCTCTGCCCAGCCACGCGCTGGAGACGGCGCCCGGCGAGGCGGCGATCGCCGCGTTGGCCGAAGGGTTGCGGACGGCCGAGCGGCCCATGGTTCTGCTGGGCGGCAGCCGCTGGAGCGAGCAGGCCGTGCAGGACATGACCGACTTCGCCACGCGCTGGCAACTACCCATCGCCACGACCTTTCGGCGCCAGATGCTGTTTCCCGCGGGCCATGCCTGCCACGCGGGCGACCTCGGAATCGGCACCAACCCGAAACTGCTGGAGCGCCTGAAGGCCGCCGACCTCATCCTCGCCATCGGCACGCGCCTGGGCGACGTGCCCTCTCAGGGCTACACGCTCTGGGACATCCCCGTGCCTGGCCAGGCGCTGATCCATGTCTACCCGGATGCCGAAGAGCTGGGCCGCTTCTACCAACCGCAACTCGCCATTCACGCCACGCCTGCGGCGATGGTGGCGGCGCTGCTGCGCCTGCCCGCGCCCGCGGACCCCTCGTGGGCCGACCACACGCAGGCCGCGCACGCCGACCGGCTCGCGTGGAGCGACCCGGCGGGCATCACCATCCCCGGCGAGCTGCAACTGGGCGCAGTGATGCAGCACCTGCGCGAGGTGCTGCCCGCGGACACCATCGTGTGCAGCGGCGCGGGCAACTTCACCACCTGGGTGCACCGCTTCTGGCCCTTCACCCGCTGGGCCAGCCAGCTCGCGCCCGTGAGTGGATCGATGGGCTACGGCCTGCCGGCGGCCGTGGGCGCGAAAAGCCTGTACCCCGAGCGCGAAGTGATCGCCTTCGCGGGCGACGGAGACTTTCTCATGCACGGCCAGGAATTCGCCACGGCCGTGCAGTACGCGCTGCCGATCACCGTCATCGTGCTGGACAACGGCATGTACGGCACGATACGCATGCACCAGGAGCGCCGCTACCCCGGCCGCGTGAGCGCCACGCAACTGAAGAACCCGGATTTCTGTGCCTATGCGCGCGCCTTCGGCGGACACGGCGAGCGCGTGCGGCGCACCGAGGAATTCGCCCCGGCGCTCGAGCGCGCACGCGCCAGCGGCCAGCCGGCGCTGATCCATTGCCTGGTCGATCCGCAAGCCATCACGCCAACCACAACCATCGCTGCGCTGCGGCGAAATGCTCAGCAGGCCGGCACCTGACGCGAGTAGGTGCTGAGCGACACGGTCACCGTGCTGCCCTGCACCTCCTGGCGGTACACGCCGGGGCCGAAGCGCTCGATCAGCTCGCCCTTGTAATTCTGGAAGAACCGCTCAAAGAACTTGCGCCCGACCGCGCCCGTGGCCGAGAGCTGGTCCGTGGCGGCGTCGTGGCTCAGGCGTACCGGCATCAGCGGGTTTTGCGTCGGCCCCGAGACGCGCGCCGCCCCCTGCGCCGGGTCATAGACGCTGCCATGCGCGCAGCAGACAATGCGCCCCGGCCCGCCGCCGAGCTCGCTGCCGCCCGCCGCGTAGCGCAGATAGCTCGCCACAGGGGTCGGGTAGCTGAGCTGATGCGTGCAGATGGCAATGAAGGCCACCAGATTGGCCTTGGGGCCCACACCCGGCGGGTTGGTGTAATCGCCATCGTCGGGCGACGTGAACGTCTGCATCGTCGCTTTCCTGTCCCCGAGGTTGATGAGGTAGCACGGGATGCCCTTGAGCGGGTAGGCAAACACCATGGCCTCTTCGGTGCCGACTTCCGACGCCTTGAGCGGCGCGCCATCGGGGTGCACGAGGGGAATGCTGGCGTAGTCCTCGATGGGCGCGGCCCAGCTCGCGAAGCCCTGCGCCAGCATGGCGCCCGAGCACCACTGCGTGAAGCATCTGCGATCCATTTTTGTCTCCTTGAAGCGAAAAAAGGCCACGCTCGGGTGGCCTTCATTTGCAGGATGCGCGCTTCAGGCGTTGAACATGTCGCGATACAGACCCTTGGCCCATTCCAGCGTCGCCTGCCCCTTGGCGGCGTCGCGGTTGTCGAAGACCTTGGTGTCGGGCGAGAAGCCGGTGATCGCGTCCTTGCCCGCGTCGTACACATAGTGCGCCTTGACCGAAATCGCCTGCATCGGGAAGGCATTGACCACCGAGTAGCAGATGGTTTCGGGCGTGCTCCAGGCGATCTCCTTGCCCTGCGCGCGCGCCGCCAGCACCTTCGCCACGTAGTGCGCTTCGGTGTTGGAGGTGTTGGCGCTCTTCGAATACGGGTGCGGGCGCGAGTCGCCCGTCACGTACACCGAGGTGTCGCCGATGATGTTGTAGAAGCGCGTGTCGATGTTCGCTTCCTTCTGGTTCGACTTGGTCGAGGGTGCCAGCAGGCCGAGCTGCTCGATCAGCGTGGAGGCGCGCACGTTCGGGTAGATCGCCGCGTCGTCGAACTGGTAGCTGTCGAAATCGGTTTCTATCGTGCGCTTGGCCACGTCCACGCCCTTGACGGCCACGCCCGGCTTGTACTCGAGGATGCCCTTGTAGAGCTCGTCGAAGGCCGCATGAAAGCCCTTGGCCTTGATCGTCACCTCGGGGTTGGCGTCCAGGATGACGACCTTGCCCTTGATCTTGTTGTGCTTGATGAGCGAAGCGATCAGGCAGGCGCGCTCGTACGGCGCGGGCAGGCACCGGTAGTTGCCGCTGGGCACGGTCTGGATGAATACCCCGCCCTCGAACTCGCGGATCTTGCGGTTCAAGGTGACATGCTCGGTCGGCGAGACGAAACCGCCCGGGTAGATCTGTCGCAACGCGGTTTTCGTATCGACGTCGCTGACGCCGATCTTGTCGTAGTCGTAGGAAATGCCGGGAGCAATCACCAGGTAGTCGTACTTGATGTCGCCCTCATTGGTCGCCAGCACCTTGCCCGCGCGGTCGAGCCCCGTCACCGTGGCGTTGAAATAGACATAGTGGTTGTTCACCGCCGCATCGAGGAAGCTGTGGTTGGCCAGGTTCTCCAGCGTGATGAGCCCGGCGTACCAGAGGTTGCTGGTGAAGCACGAGGAATACATGTCGCGCTTTTCCACGAGCACAACGTCGAACTTGGGGAATTCCTTCTTGGCGTATTTGGCGATGGTCAGGCCCGAGGTGCCGCCGCCCACCACCACCAGCCGTGGCCCCTTGGCCTTGGGCAAGTCCGCCATGCGTCCGCTGCTCACGGCGGGGGCCGCCGCCGTGGCGCAACCGCTCGTGCCCGCCGCCACACCCGCGGCGCCGGCCGCCAGGGCCAGTCCACTGCTTTTCAGAAAACCTCTGCGATCCGACATTGCTCTCTCCTTGCATCGTGGTGAAAACCTGAAAAGGCCCACGAATCGGCCACCGCCGCCGGACAGAGAACACGGAACACAACGGGACATCAGGCACGAAGTCTGGTGCTCAGCCAACCGCAAACTACTGGAGCCGGGACCCACGACGGCACGCTCGTGACCCTGTGCGATTCATTCTAGGCCTCTATATTCAACAATGCGAATATTTGAAAATTACGAAAAAATCGTAGTGATTCACGATCGCCTGGCGCCCATCCAGCGCCATTCGCTTCGAATCGGAAACCGCCATGCCCGCCGTGGCGGCACCGACTCAACGCCTGACCAGCACCTGCAGGACGGCCTCGCGCACCAGAGGCCGCAGATCCTGCAGCGCAAAATCCAGGGCCCGGTTGAGCCGCTCCTCGAGCAGCGCGTGCACGCGCTCGGCAATCGCTGTTTCCATCTCGCGAGAGAGCGGGAAATCCGCTTCGGCAGATGCATCGCGCGGCACGTCCACCGAAACAGGCACCACGTTCGCTGTGGGTACCGCTGCCGCGGGATCGGCTTGCGGCAGCGGCGCAGGCACATCCACCACATCGGTGAGCGTGGGGACGAAACGCGGCGGTGTGCGCCCGGTCACCATGGCTATTTCCCTCGCCTGCGAGCAGGGGCCGTATCGGCCGCCGCCAGCAGGTAATGCACCAGCAGCCCCACGGGGCGGCCGGTGGCGCCCTTGGCCGAGCCGGACTTCCAGGCCGTACCCGCGATGTCCAGGTGCGCCCACGGCCAGGCCCCGACGAAGCGCTGCAGGAATTTGGCCGCCGTCACCGCGCCGGCCGGGCGCCCGGCGACGTTGGCCACGTCGGCGAATGCGCTCTTGAGGCCGTCGGCGTATTCGTCATCGAGCGGCATGCGCCAGCACGGATCGAGCGCATCTTCACCCGCTGCCAGCAGCTGCGCGGCGAGCGCGTCGTCGCTGGCGAACAGACCGCTGCGCACGGCCCCCAGGGCCACCACGCACGCCCCCGTGAGCGTGGCCATGTCCACCACCGCCTTCGGCTTGAAGCGCGCGGCGTAGGCCAGCGCATCGCACAGCGCGAGGCGCCCTTCGGCGTCGGTGTTCAGGATTTCTATGGTCTGCCCGCTCATGCTCGTGACCACATCGCCGGGCTTGACGGCCTTGCCGTCGGGCAGGTTCTCGCAACTGGGAATCAGGCCGACCACGTTGATTTTGGGCCGCAGCTCGGCCAACGCGCGGAAGGTGCCGAGCACACTCGCGGCGCCACCCATGTCGAACTTCATTTCGTCCATGCCCGCGGCGGGCTTGAGCGAGATGCCTCCGGCGTCAAACGTGATGCCCTTGCCCACGAGTACGACGGGCGCCTGTGCCTTGGGCCCACCCTGGTAGTGCAGTTCGATGAAGCGCAGGGGCTCGCTCGAGCCCCGCGCCACCGCCATGAACGCCCCCATGCCCAGCCGCGCCACCTGCGCCGGGCCGTGCAGCTTGCAGCTGATGCCCGCATGGCGCGCGAGCGAGCGCGCCGCCTCGCCGAGCATCGTGGGCGTGGCGTGGTTGGCCGGGCGATTGGCCCACTCGCGTGCGAACTCCACCCCCGCCACCACCGCGACGGCGGTATCGAACGCCGCGCGCACCCGCGCCGCATCGGGCACGCCCACCGTGGCGCGAGCCAGCGCACGTGGCTCGGTTTTGCTCTTGGTCGTGGTGTAGACGTAGCTGGCCTCGGCAATGCAGCGCACCAGCACGCCGATGGCGTCAGGACCGGGCGCCGCCGACCCAAAGGCGAACACGACGTGCCTGGACACCCCGGCCTTGAGCAGGCCGGACAGTGCCAGCACCGCCTTGCGCACGGCGACGGGACCGCCGTCTCCCGCACCCAGCAGCAAGACGCTGCGCGCCGTGATCGTGGGTGGCGCGTAGCACTGCAGCAGACTGCCCGCACGCGCCTTGAAATCACCGTGGCGCAGCGCCACGGCCGCCAGGGACGAGAGCGCATCGGCCCCGGGCACAAAGCTCTCGTCGACCAGCAGCACCAGCAAATCACAACGCTGGCTCGGCGCTTTGGCAAGCGCCAGCGTTTTCAGTTCAAAATCCATGCTTGTTTTCCTCACCGGGTGGCGCAAGGTCTTTCCGGCCCGATGGCGCGCCCCACATCACCCTGAGATCAATGTTATTCGATTCATCCATCCGCAAGGAGCTGGCCCGCAGCTTCGGTGCCACGCTCATCGTGCTGGTGACCGTCGTGATGACCATCATGCTCGTGCGCACGCTCGGGCAGGCGGCGCGCGGCGGCGTGGCGCCCGGCGACGTGCTGCTGGTGATGGGCTTCACGGTGCTCGGGAACCTGTCCACCATTCTCAGCCTGAGCCTGTTCGTGGCCGTCTTGAGCACGCTCTCGCGCATGTACCGCGACAGCGAAATGGTGATCTGGTTCAGCGCCGGACAGGGCCTGCTGGACACGCTCGCCCCGCTGTTGCGCTTTGCCTGGCCGATCACGCTGGCCGTGGGCGCGCTCGCACTCATCGTGTGGCCCTGGGCCAATCAGCAAATCGACGAACTGAAAACCCGCTACGAGCAGCGCAGCGACGTCGATCGCATCGCTCCGGGCGAATTCCAGGAAACGGCCGGCGGCTCGCGCGTGTTCTTCATCGACAAGGACACTCCCGACGCCAACACCGCGAGCAAGATTTTCATCGCCTCCACCACACCGGAGCGCGAAACCGTGACCTCCGCGCAAAGCGCGCGGCTGGTGGTGGAGAACGGCAAGCGCGTTGCGCTGCTGTCCAACGGCGAGCGCGTGGAAACCCTGCTGACCAAGCCGGGGCTGCGCATCGCGGAATTCGCGCAGTACGGCACACAGGTCGGCAAGACCAGCGGCGAGGTGCGCGACGACGCCTCGGCCAAGACGACGAACACCTGGCAACTCGTCACGAGCACGTCGCCCGAGCTGCGCGCCGAACTGGGCTGGCGCCTGGGTCTGGTGTTTGCCTCGGTGAACCTCGTGCTGCTGGGCCTGGCCGTGGCCGTGGTGCAGCCGCGCGCGGGGCGCAGCGCTGGCGTGCTGGCGGCGCTCTTCGGCTTCGTGGTGTACTACAACCTGATGAACCTGGGCCAGCGCTGGGTCGAGGCCGGACGCATGAGCCTGCCCGAGCTGATCGTGCTGTTGCACGGCGGCATGCTGGTGCTGAGCCTCGTGATCCTGGTGATCCGCCACAACCACTGGAGCTGGCGCTCTTTGCTGCCCCGGCGAGACTACGCATGAAGACACTGCGCCGTTACCTTTTCCGGGAAGTGGTATTGAGCGTGGGCTTTGCCACGCTGGCCTTCGTCGCGCTGTTCTTCTTCTTCGACATGGTCGACGAGCTGCGCGTCGCGGGCTCCGCCGCACGCGGCTACCCGCTGTCCACGGCGATGCTGTACGTGCTGCTGCGCCAGCCCCAGCACGTGTACGAACTGCTGCCCATCACGGTGCTGATCGGCACCATCTTCGTGATGGCACGCCTGGCGCAGAACTCCGAGTCCACCATCATGCGCACCAGCGGCCTGGGGCCCTGGCGGGCGCTGGGCGAGGCGGCGCTCATGGGCGTGGTGTTCGTGGTGGCAACGTTCGCCATCGGCGACTACGTGGCGCCCGCCAGTGAACGGGCGGCCGAGATCGTGCGCGCGCGCCAGTTCGGCCCGCTGAGCACAGGCCTCACCGGCTCCTGGCTCAAGGAGCAGCAAGGCGATCGGTCGTATGCCATCAACGTGCGTGCGCTCGATGCCGATGGCCTCATGCGCGGCATCCGCATCTTCGGCTTCGACGCCCGGGGCCACCTGGCGCTCACCGCCCGCGCCGCGCAGGGATATTTTGGCGAGGGCGGCTGGGATCTTGCAACGGTGCAGCGCAACACCTTCATCCAGACGGCCACCGACCAGGCGCGGGTCGAGCGGCTCAGCGAAGACAGCTGGCACTGGCCGACGCAGATCACCTCGTCCATGGTCGCCGCCTCCCTGCTCAATCCGCAAAAGATGGCGACGCTCGACCTGTTCCTCTATGTGCGCCACCTGCAGGCCAACGGCCAGTCGGCGCAGCGCTACGAGATCGAACTCTGGCACAAGGTGTTCTACCCCCTGTCCTGCCTGGTGATGGTGGTGCTCTCGCTGCCCTTCGCCTACCTGCACTTTCGCTCGGGTGGCATGGCCGCCTATATATTCGGCGGCGTGATGGCCGGCATCAGTTTCTTCCTGCTCAACAGCGTCTTCGGCTTCGCGGGCAACCTGCAGAACTGGTCGCCCTGGCTCAGTGCCGCCGCACCGGGCATGATTTATTCGGTGCTGTCGCTGGCAATGTTCGGCTGGCTGGTACTGCGTCAATAACATTCACATTCGTGGATCTTTTGAAGGCATAATGAACGCGGTTTTTATACGCTTTAAGTTATGAACCTTCACCAATTCCGCTTCGTCCAGGAGGCGGTGCGGCGCCAGCTCAATCTGACCGAAGCGGCCAAGGCGCTGCACACCTCGCAACCGGGCGTTTCCAAGGCCATCCTGGAACTGGAAGACGAGCTGGGCGTGGACATCTTCGCGCGCCACGGCAAGCGCCTCAAGCGCATCACCGAGCCAGGTGAACACGTGCTCAAGAGCATCGAGGTGATCATGCGAGAGGTGGGCAACCTGAAGCGCATCGGCGAGCAGTTCAGCGCGCAGGACAGCGGCACGCTCTCGATCGCCACCACGCACACGCAGGCACGCTACGTACTGCCACCGGCCGTGACCAGGCTGCGCGAGCAATACCCCAAGGTGAACGTGAGCCTGCACCAGGCCAAGCCCGATGAAGTGGCGCGCATGGTGCTCGACGAGGTGGCCGAGATCGGCATGGCCACCGAATCGCTCGCCGACTACCCCGAGCTCGTGACCCTGCCCAGCTACGAGTGGCAGCACGTGTTCGTGCTGCCCACCACGCACCCGCTGGTGAAAAAGGAGCGCATCGACCTCGAAGACCTGTCGCACGAGTCGCTCATCACCTACCACCCCTCATTTACCGGACGCAGCCGCATCGACCAGGCCTTTGCGCTGCGCAAACTGCAGCCGCGCGTGGTGCTGGAGGCGATGGATTCGGACATCATCAAGACCTATGTGCGCCTGGGGATGGGCATAGGCATCGTGGCCGAAATGGCCACACGCGAAGGCCTGCCGCCCGATCTCGCCACACGCCCGGCCGGCCATCTGTTCGGCCACAGCGTGGCGCGCATCGCGTTCAAGCGCGGCGCCTGGCTGCGCCACTTCGTCTACCGACTGGCCGAGCTGGTCAGCGACCGCCTGAACCGCCCGCTGATCGAGCGCGCGATGTCGGGCCACGCCGAAGACTACGGCCTTTGAGCACATTCCTCCCTCATGACCACTCCTCAGATCGTCAGCCGCCTGCCCCAGGTCGGCACCACCATCTTCACTGTCATGTCGGCGCTCGCCGCCGAGCATGGCGCCGTCAACCTCGGACAGGGCTTCCCCGATTTCGGGTGCGATCCGGCGCTGGTCGAGGCCGTGCACCGCGCGATGCAGGCGGGCCACAACCAATACCCGCCCATGGCCGGCGTGCGCGGCCTGCGCGAGGTGGTAAGCCGCAAGACCGAGCTGCTCCATGGCCGCCATTACGACGTGGATGCCGAAGTCACGATCACGGCCGGCGCCACGCAGGCCATCCTGACCGTGATCCTCGCCTGTGTGCACCCGGGCGACGAGGTGATCGTGCTCGACCCCTGCTACGACAGCTATCTGCCCAACATCGAGCTGGCCGGCGGCGTGGCCGTGCATGTGCCATTGACGCCGCACACCTTCAAACCCGACGTGGCCCGGATCGCGGCCGCCATCACGCCGCGCACGCGCCTGCTCATCATCAACACGCCGCACAACCCGAGCGCCAGCGTCTGGACGCAGGAGGACATGCGCGCGCTCGAACAGGTACTGGCACCGACCAACGTGCTGCTGCTGAGCGATGAGGTCTACGAGCACATGGTCTACGACGGTGCGCCGCACCAGAGCGCGGCACGCCTGCCGGGCCTGGCCGAGCGCGCCTTCGTCGCATCGAGCTTCGGCAAGACGCTGCATGTGACGGGCTGGAAGATCGGCTCGGTCTGCGCCCCGGCCGCGCTCACGGCGGAATTCCGCAAGGTGCACCAGTTCAACGTCTTCAGCGTGAACACGCCGATGCAGCACGGCATCGCCGAATACATGGCCAGCCCCGCGAGCTACAACGGCCTGAGCGGCTTCTACCAGGCCAAGCGCGACTTGTTCCGCCAGGGCCTGGCGGACTCGCGCCTCAAGCTCCTGCCCTCCTCGGGCAGCTTCTTCCAGTGCGTGGACATCTCTGCCGTCAGCGATCTGGGCGACGCCGAGTTCTGCCAGTGGCTCACGCGCGAGATCGGCGTGGCGGCGATTCCGCTGTCGGCCTTCTACGCCGACGGGTTCGACCAGCATGTGGTGCGCTTTTGCTTCGCCAAGAACGACGAGACGCTGCGCAAGGCGCTGGAACGCTTGAAAAAACTATGAAAACATGAGCTGCTCGCGCTTTACCATAGAGAGATTCAGCCACTTTTCATAATAAAACGATATCGTACTGATCCGGCCCGAGCTCCCCTTCGGCCTGCAGCGAGATCGGCTTGCCGATGAAGTCCGACAGCCCCGCCAGATGCTGGCTTTCCTCGTCGAGGAACATTTCCACCACCTTGGGCGCGGCAATCACGCGAAACTCCCTGGGGTTGAACTGGCGCGATTCGCGCAGCACCTCGCGCAGGATGTCGTAGCAGACGGTGCGCGCCGTTTTCACCTCGCCCACGCCGCGGCACGTCGGACAGGGCTCGCAGAGCATGTGCGCGAGCGACTCGCGCGTGCGCTTGCGCGTCATCTCGACCAGGCCCAGCGGTGAAAATCCGCCCACCACCGTCTTGACCCGATCGCGCGCCAGGTGCTTCTTCAGCTCGTCGAGCACCGCCGCCTGATGCTCGTGGCGCGCCATGTCGATGAAGTCCACCACCACGATGCCGCCCAGGTTGCGCAGGCGCAATTGCCGCGCGATCGTGCCGGCCGCCTCCAGATTGGTCTTGAAGATGGTCTCGTCGAAATTGCGTGCGCCGACGTAGCCGCCGGTGTTCACGTCGATGGTCGTGAGCGCCTCGGTCTGATCGACGATCAGGTAGCCGCCCGATTTCAGATCCACGCGCCGCCCGAGCGCACGGGCAATTTCCTCGTCGGTGCCGAAGAGGTCAAAAATGGGCCGCTCACCCTTGTACAGCTGCAGGCGATCGACTGACTTGGGCATGTATTCGCGGCTGTAGGACTGCAACTGGGCGAACTGCTCGCGCGAATCGATGCGCACGGAGAGCGTCTGCTCACCCACCAGGTCGCGCATCACGCGCTGCAGCAGGCTCAGGTCCTGGTGCAGCAGCGACATCACCGGCAGCCGCTGGGCGGCCGCGCGTATGCTGGCCCAGGCCTTGCGCAGATAGGCGATGTCGTCGGCCAGCTCCTCGTCGCTGGCTTCCTCGGCATTGGTGCGCAGGATGAAGCCGCCGCCCGCGCCCTGGGCCTCCTGCCCCACGAGTGCCACGAGGCGCGAGCGCAGGGCCTCGCGCTCGTCCGCCGGAATTTTCTGCGACACCCCCACATGCTGGTCCTGCGGCAGAAACACCAGCAGGTGCCCGGCCACGCTGATCTGAGTGGACAGGCGCGCGCCCTTGGTGCCTATCGGGTCCTTGATGACCTGCACCATGAGGGGCTGGCCCTCGAAGATCTGCTTTTCGATGGGCAGGAGCGCCTCCCCGCGGCGCGGCGCGGGATCGGCGCCGTCATGGCGCTGCCACACATCGGCCACATGCAGGAAGGCCGCGCGCTCCAGGCCGATGTCGACGAACGCCGACTGCATGCCCGGCAGCACGCGCGAAACCTTGCCCAGATAGATGTTGCCCACGAGGCCGCGCTCGAGCGTGCGCTCCACATGCAGTTCCTGCACCGCGCCGTTTTCCACCACAGCGACGCGCGTCTCCTGCGGCGACCAGTTCACCAGAATGTCGTTTTGCATGAATACCTTCCAACGCTCTGATCATGCCTGAATGGCGGCGGGTACGATGAGCCCATGCGTCTCTTCGCCCTGCTGATCTGCACTCTCGTGCTCGCAGCCGCGGCCCACCTGCGTGCGTGGGGCCAGGTGCCACCATCGGCGCTGCTGGTGCTGCACGACGCGGGCCGCCAGGTCACGCTGCTCGATGCGCGGGACGGCGTGGTGCTGGCCGCCCGACTGCTTCCCGTTCGTCTCTCCGGGCCGCCGCAGGTGTCTCCCGACCCAGCCCAACTGTATTGGGGCACGCCAGAGGGCCACATCGTGCAACTGACGTTGCCCGACCTGGGCATCGCAGCGCAGGTGCCCGCGCGCGTGGGTTCCGGCACGCCCCGGCTTGCGCTCTCGGGCGACGGGCGCTGGCTGCTGGCGGCGGGCGCTCAGGACGCACTGGTGCAGATTTTCGACGCCACGCTGAAGCCGGTGCGCCGCATCGCCATCGCCTCGCCCGATGGCCGCGAGCAAAGCGGTGCAGCGCAGGTGCTGACGCTTGCTGGCTCACGCAGCTGGCTGCTCGCGCTGGACACGCTGCGCGAGCTGTGGGAAATCTCCTACGACCCTGCCGCCGCGCCCATCTTCGACGGCCTGGTGCACGACTACCGCATGGGCGAAGCCCTGCCGCGCAGCGGCTTTCTCGGCGTGCGCCGCACCCCCCTGCCCGCACCACTGCCCGACGTGCTCGTGCCCGATGGGACGCGGCTGGTGGTGGGCAGCGAACGCTGCCCCCGCCCGCGCCCTGCACCCTGCGCCTGCTGCACCTGGACACGCGCAGCCAGATCAGCACGGTGGCGCTCGACGGCACCCCGCACCCGGGCGCGTCGGCCGCCTGGAAGCAGGACGGGCACCTGTGGCTGGCGCTTGCCGGCCTGCACAGCGCCGCCACGTCCTTGGAACTACCGCGAATGCAGCCCGGCACCGGCGAGCCGCTGCCCGCGAACGCGCGAAGGATCATCCGCTCGGCCGCACCCGCGGCCCTGTGGCTGCAGCGTGCCGATGGCGTGTGGCTGAAGCTCGATGCCCGCACCCTGCAGGCGCAGGCCGAGCTCGACGCCAGGCCGCAGACCCAACTGCTCGTGCTGCAGGGCGCGCCTGTCCTCGCCACGCCAGGCGCGCAGGGGCACATCTGTCTGCGCGATGCATCCACGCTGCAGGAGCGGCTGCGCCTGCCTTTCACCGACCTCGTAGGCGCGTGGGTGCTTCATCCCTGAGAACGCGGGCGGCACGCAACAGCATCGCCGTCTCATGCAGCGGCAGGCCCATGATGCCGCTGTAGCTGCCGCTCAGATGCTCGACGTACTGGGCGGCAGCGCCCTGGATGGCGTAAGCGCCCGCCTTGCCCAGCGGCTCGCCGCTGGCCACGTAGGCGTCGATCTGCCGCGCCGACATGGGCGCGAAACGCACGCGCGAGACCGACAGCGCGGCCAGGCGCCGTTGCCCGTCCACCTGCAACGCCACGGCGCTGAGCACGCGATGCTCGCGCCCCGACAGGCTGGCCAGCATACGTGCCGCATCCCGCGCATCCTCGGGCTTGCCAAGAATCTCACGCCCCAGCGCCACCGTGGTGTCCGCGCAGAGGATGGGCGCCGCCGCCAGGGCCCGGCGCCTGCGCCGCAGCATCGCCGCATCGAGCTTCAGACCGGTGATACGCTGCACATAGGCGGCCGGCGCCTCACCGCGCACGACGGCTTCGATGCCTTCGGCATCCTCCACGATGTCGCCAGCGACGTTCGGCAGCAAGGGCTCATGGCGCACGCCGAGCTGATCGAGCAACTGGCGGCGGCGCGGGCTCTGGGACGCAAGGTAGATGAAGGCAGGCATGGCGCGCATTGTCTGACATGCGTGTGTGCCTGCTTTGCACGGACATTCGAACTGGCACTATGATTTTCAGGTTTTGACCTCACACGGAGACACTCTCATGCAACGACGCGACCTTCTGGCGGCAGGCCTTGCCACCGCCGCCCTGCCCACCCTCGGCCTAGCGCAGACGCTGGAAAAACCCAAGATCACCATCTCCGTGGGTGGCAAGAACCTGTTCTATTACCTGCCGCTCACCATCGCCGAGCAGTTGGGTTACTTCAAGGACGAGGGGCTGGATGTGACCATCGTCGATTTCGCCGGCGGCTCCAAGGCCCTGCAGGCCGTGGTCGGCGGCAGCGCGGACGTGGTCTCGGGCGCGTTCGAGCACACCATTCCCATGCAGCTCAAGGGCCAGCCCATGCGCGCCTTCGTGCTGCAGGGCGCGGCGCCACAGATCGTGCTGGGCATCAACCCCAAGACCATGCCCGACTACAAGAGCATCGCGGACCTCAAGGGCAAGAAGATCGGCGTGACCGCGCCGGGCAGCTCGACCAACATCGTGGCCAACTTCGTGCTGGCCAAGGGGGGCTTGAAGCCCAGCGACGTGAGCTTCGTCGGCGTGGGCGCGGGCAATGGCGCGGTGGCGGCGATCCGCGCGGGCCAGATCGACGCGATCTCCAACCTCGACCCGGTGATTACGCTGCTCGCGCGTTCGGGCGACCTGAAGATCATCTCCGACACGCGCAAGCCCGACGAAGCCGAGAAGGTCTTCGGCGGCCCCATGCCCGCAGCCTGCCTGTACGCGCCGCAGCCCTTTCTCGACAAGAATCCGCACACGGCGCAGGCGCTGGCCAATGCCATCGTGCGCGCCGACAAGTGGATCCAGCAGGCCGGCCCCGGCGACGTGATCAAGGTGGTGCCCGAGAGCTATCTGCTGGGCGACCGCGCGGTCTACATCGACGGCTTCCTCGCGGCCAAGCAGGCGCTCTCGCACGACGGACTCTTTCCCGCCAAGGGTCCGCAGACCGCGTATCGCGCCATGGCCAGCATCGACCCGAAGATCGCCGCGGCCAAGGTGGACCTGAATGCGCTCCACACCAACGAGTTCGCCAAGAAGGCCAACGCCAAATACCCCAAGGGCTGAAGCCGCATGACCGCACCCGCAATCGCCCTGCAGGGCGTGGCCTGCACCTTCGTGAACAAGGATCACCCCGGGCAGCGCTACACCGCCGTGCAGGGGGTGGATCTGAGCGTGGGCGCGGGCGAGTTCGTCAGCGTCGTCGGCCCGACGGGCTGCGGCAAGAGCACGCTGCTCAACGTCGCGGCCGGGCTGCTCGAGCCCAGCGAAGGCAGCGTGCGCATCTTCGGCGAGCCGCTCACCGGCACCAATCGGCGCGCGGGCTACATGTTCCAGGCCGAAAGCCTGATGCCCTGGCGTACCGGTCTGCGCAACGTGATGGCGGGCCTGCAGTTCCGTGGCGTGCCGGAGCCCGAGGCGCGCGAACGCGCACAGGAGTGGCTCGCGCGCGTGGGCCTGGCGGATTTCGGCGACCGCTACCCGCACCAGATGAGCGGCGGCATGAGGAAGCGCGCGGCGCTGGCGCAGACGCTGGTGCTCGACCCCGACATCATCCTGATGGACGAGCCCTTCTCGGCGCTCGACATCCAGACGCGCCAGCTCATGGAAAACGAAGTGCTCTCGCTCTGGCAGGCCAAGAAGAAAGCGGTGCTCTTCATCACCCACGACCTCGATGAAGCCATTGCCATGAGCGACCGCGTGGTGGTGATGAGCGCGGGGCCAGCCTCGCACCCCATGGGCGAATTTGCCATCGACCTGCCGCGCCCGCGCGACGTGGCCGAAGTCAAGACCCAGCCGCGCTTCCTGGAGCTGCACGCCGCCATCTGGGCGGAGCTGCGCGAGGAAGTGCTCAAGGGCTACGCCCAGCAACTGAAGAAGGCCTGAACGCGCATGTGGAACCTGATCAAACCGCGCCCCGCGACGCTGCGCCTGTGGCAGCTGGGCCTGCTGGCACTGCTCTTCCTGTTCTGGCACGTGATGACCAGGCCGGGGCTGATCCCGCCCTTCATGTTCGACAACGACAAGCAGGCGGCCTTCTTCTTCGGCGAGCCGATCAAGATCTTCGGCGTGATCCGCGACTGGTTTTTCATCAACGCCGACATCTACCAGCACCTGTGGGTGACGCTGGCCGAAACCGTGATGGCGTTCGCGATCGGCGCGGCCGGGGGACTGGCGGGTGGGCTGTGGCTGGCGCTTTCGCCCATGGCCTCGGCGATCCTGGACCCCTACATCAAGGCGATGAACGCGATGCCGCGCATCATCCTCGCGCCCATCTTCGCGGTCTGGTTCGGCCTGGGCATGGGCTCCAAGGTGGCGCTGGGCGTCACGCTGGTGTTCTTCATCGTCTTCTTCAACGTCTACCAGGGCGTCAAGGAAGTCAGCCCCGTGGTGCTGTCCAGCGCCCGCATGCTGGGCGCCAGCGCCCGCCAACTGCTGCGCCACGTCTACCTGCCCAGCGCCACGAGCTGGGTCTTCAGCTCGCTGCACACCAGCGTGGGACTGGCCTTCGTCGGCGCCGTGGTGGGCGAATACCTCGGCTCCAGCCAGGGCGTGGGCTACCTGATCCTGCAGGCCGAAGGGAGCTTCGACATCAACACCGTGATGGCCGGCATCCTTGTGCTCACCGCCTTCGCGCTGGTGCTCGACGAGATGGTGGGCGCGATCGAGAAGCGCCTGATGGTCTGGCAGCCCAAGGTGGGCGAGACCGAAAAACTCTGATCTCTATTCCCTGTGGTAAGGGTGCCCCGCGTTCACCGACCAGGCGCGGTAGAGCTGCTCGATCAGCAGCACCCGAACCAGCGCGTGCGGCAACGTCATGTCCGAAAGCCGGATGCGCTCGTGCGCGCCCGCAAGCAGCGCCGGATCGAGCCCGTCCGGCCCGCCGATGATGAGCGCGACGTCGTCGCCCGCGAGTTGCCAGTCCTTGAGCCGCCGGGCCAGCGCCTGCGTGCTCAGGCGCGTGCCGTGCTCGTCGAGCGCCACGCGGTGCACGCCGCGCGGGAGCTGCGCCTCGATGCGTTCACGCTCGGCCGCCTGCAGGCTCGCAAGCGTTTTGGAGCCCCGAGGCTCGGTCTTGACGGCCCTGAGCTCGACCTTGATTTCGGGCGGAAAGCGCTTGGCGTAGTCGTCCCAGGCGGTGCGTGCCCAATCGGGCACACGCTGGCCCACGGCCACGATGGCGAGGCGCATCGGCGTGCTTCTTCACGCCTTGCGGCCGGGCGCCTTCTTGGCGGGTGCCTTCTTGGCGGCAGCGCGGCGCACAGCCGCCTTCTTGGCCACTGGCTCGTTCACCCGCACGGTCTTGACGGGCGCGGCCTTCCTGGCAGGTGCCTTGCGGGTGGCCACCACCGGCTTGGCCGTGGTCTTCTTGGCAGCAGGAGCTTTCTTGGCCGCCGTCTTCTTCGCGGGTGCCTTGCCTGCAGGCGTCTTCTTGGCGGCAGGCTTGCGCGCGGGCGCAGGCGCAGCATCGGCCGGCGCAGTGAACGAGCGAGGCTTGGCGTCGCCCAGCTTCAGGCGAACCGGCTTGTCGCCCCAGATCTCTTCGAGCCGGTAGTACTGGCGAATCGCGGGCTGCATGATGTGGCACACCGCCGTACCGCAATCGATGATGATCCACTCGCCGTTGTCCTCGCCCTCGCTGCGCGGCTTGGCAAACCCGGCATCGCGCACGGCATCGCGCACGCTCGCGGCCAGCGCCTTGGTCTGGCGGTTGGTGTTGCCGGTGGCGACGATCACGCGCTCGAACAGCGGCGAGAGGTGCGTGGTGTCGAACACGCGAATGTCCACCGCCTTCACGTCTTCCAGGCCGTCAACGATGGCGCGCTGCAGTTTGACGAGGGATTTCTTGGCGGCAGCGTCCGTGGCGGGTGCAATGGTCATCGAGTGGTGTGGATGTAGTGATTGGAAGTGCAAAGTGTCGGGGATTTGGCTTTTCAGATCAAATCGGGCTCCAGCGCCCTTCTGGCGGGCGCTGACAGCTATCAAATCCAGGAACGCGGTTTGAGGAAGTGGCTGGTGAGGCGCTCTTCGGGCGTGCCCGGCTCGTCACAACGCTGGTAGCTCCACGCCGCCTGCGGCGGCATCGACAGCAAAATCGACTCCGTGCGCCCGCCCGACTGCAGACCAAAGTGCGTGCCGCGATCCCAGACCAGGTTGAACTCCACGTAACGCCCGCGCCGATAGAGCTGGAACGCCCGCTCGCGCTCGCCATACGGCATGTTCCTGCGCTGCTGCACGATGGGCAGGTAGGCGTCAAGGAAGGCATTGCCCACGCTTTGCAGCATGGCAAAGCCCTGCTCGAAACCCAGTTCGGAAAAGTCGTCGAAGAAGATGCCGCCGATGCCGCGCTGCTCATTGCGGTGCTTGTTGCAGAAGTACTCGTCGCACCAGGTCTTGAAGCGTGGGTACAGCTGCTCGCCAAACGGCGCGAGCGCGTCGCGGCAGACACGGTGAAAGTGCACGGCGTCTTCCTCGAAGCCGTAGTAGGGCGTGAGGTCCATGCCACCGCCGAACCAACACACCGGCTTCTGCCCCTCATGGCCCGCCGCAATCATGCGCACGTTCATGTGCACCGTGGGAACATAGGGGTTGCGCGGGTGAAAGACGAGCGAGACGCCCATGGCCTCGAAGGGCGCACCCGCCAGTTCCTGCCGGTGCTGCGTGGCCGAGGGCGGCAACCGAGGCCCGCTGACATCGGAAAAACCACAGCCCGCGCGCTCGAACACCAGGCCACCTTCGATGATGCGCGTGATGCCGTTGCCCTGAAGCTGCTCGCCTGGCGCTTTTTCCCAGGCATCGCTGAGTGCGCGCGCGCCGCCCGTGCCTTCGATTTCCCCAAGCGCATTCATGATGCGCGCCTGCAAGCCCACGAGATAGCTGCGAACCGGCTGCACCGTGCCCGCAGGGTTGAATTGACTCATTTGATGGCCCTGTGTCCAATGTCGTTGCGGTATTGCGCGCCATCGAAATGGATGCCATGCACCACTTCATATGCGCGTTGCTGCGCCTGGCGCACGCTGTCTGCCAATGCCGTCACGCACAGCACACGCCCGCCAGAGACCTGGAGTGTGCCGCCGTCGAGCCGCGTGCCCGCATGGAAAACCATGGCGTCATCCTGTTCGGGGGCGATGCCGGTGATCGCATCGCCCTGGCGCGGGCTCTCGGGGTAACCCTGCGCGGCCATCACCACACCGAGGGCGGTGCGCCGGTCCCACTGCAACTCCACGCCATCGAGCTTGCCATCGACGGCTGCGTTGATCAGATCGACCAGATCGCTTTTCAGGCGCATCAGGATGGGCTGCGTCTCGGGGTCGCCCATGCGGCAATTGAATTCGAGCACCTTGAGCTGGCCCTTGGCGTCGATCATCAGGCCCGCGTAGAGAAAGCCGGTGTAGACGATGCCGTCCTTTTCCATGCCACGCACGGCGGGCAGGATGACCTCGCGCATGGCGCGCGCATGCACGTCCGCGGTGACTACGGGCGCGGGCGAATACGCGCCCATGCCGCCGGTGTTGGGGCCCTGGTCGTTGTCCTTCAGGCGCTTGTGGTCCTGGCTGGTCGCGAGCGCTGCCACATGGCGACCGTCCGAGAGCACGATGAAACTGGCCTCCTCGCCTTCGAGGAATTCCTCGATGACGACGCGCGCCACGCCTTCGTCGGTGCCGCCATAAACCTCGTCGACCAGCATCGCGTCCACCGCGTCATGCGCTTCGCGCAGGCTCGTCGCCACGACCACGCCCTTGCCCGCAGCCAAGCCGTCGGCCTTGATGACGATGGGCGCGCCCAGCCGATCCACGAAGGCATGCGCCGCCAGCGGATCGGTGAAGGTGTCGTAATTGGCCGTGGGAATGCCGTGGCGGCGCATGAAGGCCTTGGAAAAGGCCTTGGAACTCTCCAGTTGCGCGCCCGCCTGCGTCGGGCCGAAGATGCGCAGGCCCTTGGCGCGAAAGAGATCGACCACGCCAGCGGCCAGCGGCGCCTCGGGGCCGACCACCGTCAGGCCGATCTTGTTCTCCTGCGCCCAGCCGGCCAGCTGCTGCACATCGGTGATGGGAAGATTCTCCAGGCGCGGCGAAAGCGCGGTGCCGCCGTTGCCCGGCGCCACATAAACCATGCTGGCCTTGGGCGACTGCACGAGCTTCCAGGCCAGTGCATGCTCGCGCCCGCCGCCACCGATCACGAGAATTTTCATGCCGGCCTCCAACGAGCCGCCGCCGGGAGGCCGGTGGCCTCCGCGGGGGGCAGCGATGACACATGGTGCAAAGCGTGGGGGCTCATAGTTCCGCGTTGTGATAGACGTCCTGCACGTCATCCAGATCTTCGATCATGTCCAGGAGCTTCTGCATGCGCTCGCCATCGTCACCGGACAGCTCGATCGTGTTTTCCGCGCGCATGGTCACCTCGGCCACCTCGGGGGTGAACCCGGCCGCCTCCAGCGCCTGCTTCACCGCCTCGAAAACACCGGGCTCGGTCAGTACCTCGACCGCGCCTTCTTCGTCGGTGATGACGTCGTCCGCGCCCGCCTCCAGCGCCGCTTCCATGAGCTTTTCCTCGTCGGCACCCGGCGCAAAAATCAATTGGCCGCAATGCCTGAACTGAAACGCCACCGAACCTTCCGTGCCCAGGTTGCCGCCGTATTTGCTGAATACATGGCGCACGTCGGCCACGGTGCGCACGCGGTTGTCGGTCATGGTGTCCACGATGATGGCCGCGCCGGCGATGCCGTAGCCTTCGTAGCGGATCTCTTCGTAGGTCACGCCTTCCAGATTGCCCGTGGCCTTGTCCACGTTGCGCTTGATGGTGTCGGCCGGCATGTTGGCCGCCTTGGCCTTGTCGATCGCCAGGCGCAGGCGCGGGTTGCTGGTCGGGTCGCCGCCGCCGGTGCGCGCCGCCACCATGATCTCGCGCACCACGCGGGTCCAGATGCGCTGGCGCTTTTCATCCTGCCTGCCCTTGCGGTGCTGGATGTTGGCCCATTTGCTGTGTCCTGCCACGACGCTTTCCTTTGATCTACTTTGGTTTAATCTGCAGCCTGCGATTCTACTTTTGAGCACGCCATGGCCGATCCACTCCTCATAGCCCAGCACGGCGACACCCGCTGTGAACTTCTGCCAGGCCTCGCCAACCGCCACGGCCTGATCACCGGCGCCACGGGCACGGGCAAGACTGTGACGCTACAAAAGCTCGCCGAGGAATTTTCGCGCATCGGCGTGCCGGTCTTCATGGCCGACGTCAAGGGCGATCTCGGCGGCATCAGCCAGCCGGGCCGGATCGGTGACAAGCTCGCAGGCGTGCTCAAGGAACGCGGCGTACCCGTGCCCGAGCCGACCGCCTGCCCCACCACGTTCTGGGACGTGTTCGGCGAACAAGGCCACCCGGTGCGGGCAACGATTTCCGACATGGGGCCGCTGCTGCTCGCGCGCATGCTCGATCTGAACGAAACGCAGTCGGGTGTCCTCAACCTCGTGTTCAAGATCGCCGACGACAACGGATTGCTGCTGCTGGACCTCAGAGACCTGCGGGCCATGCTGCAGCACGTGGGCGACAACGCAAAGAATTTCACCACGCAATACGGCAACATCTCGTCTGCCAGTGTCGGCGCGATCCAGCGCGGCCTGATGCAGATCGAGACCCAGGGCGGCGACAAGTTCTTCGGCGAGCCCATGCTCGACATCGAGGACTTCATGCAGACCGTGGGCGGGCGCGGCGTCATCAACATCCTCGCGGCCGACAAACTGATGACCGCGCCGCGCCTGTACGCGAGCTTTCTGCTGTGGCTGCTCTCGGACCTGTTCGAGCGTCTGCCCGAGATCGGCGACCCGGAAAAGCCCAAGCTGGTGTTCTTCTTCGACGAAGCGCACCTGTTGTTCGCCGACGCGCCCAAGGTGCTGCTCGAGCGCATCGAACTCGTGGTGCGCCTGGTGCGCTCCAAGGGCGTGGGCGTGTACTTCGCCACGCAAAATCCGCTCGACATTCCCGACACCGTGCTTGCGCAACTGGGCAACCGGGTGCAGCACGCACTGCGCGCCTTCACGCCGCGCGACCAGAAGGCAGTGAAGGCCACGGCCAGCACCATGCGGCCCAAGGCCGGCTTGGACATCGAGGCGGCGATCACCGAGCTGGCCGTGGGTGAGGCGCTAGTGAGCCTACTGGACACCAAGGGGCGTCCCTCGGAAACCGAGCGCGTCTACGTGCTGCTGCCCGGCAGCCAGCTCGGGCCGATCACGGCCGAGCAGCGCCAGGTGCTCATCAAGAACTCGCTCGTGGCGGGCACCTACGACACCCCCGCCGACCGTGAGTCGGCCTACGAACGACTGGCCCAGCGCGGTGCCCATGCAGCGGGTGCCGCGGACGGTGCGATCGCAGGCACCGCACAGGCGCCTGGCGCCGACAACGGCGGCATGTTCGGCGGCATAGGCACCATGCTCAAGGAAGCGCTGATCGGACGCACCGGCCCACGCGGCGGGCAGTACGACGGGCTGGTGCAGGACATCGTCAAGGGCGAAGCGCGGCGCATGGGACGCGAGTTGCTGCGCGGCGCGCTGGGCAGCCTGATCGGCGGCAAGCGCCGGTAAGGGACACGCGACACGTGCAGCGCTGCCAGAAGAGAGGCCACGCCTGGTCATATTCTGATAGCTATAAGCGCACTACCCTACTGCGTCAGAGCCGTATTTGTTGAAAAAACACATGAGGCCATCGCCATGAACCCGACAGCCCTGCCCCTGCCCACGCCCGATGACGTCACGGCCGCCGCGCGGCTGCTGGCGGGCGTGGCCCACCGCACGCCGGTGCTGCGCTCGACCACCATCGACCGGCTTTTCGGCGGCGAACTGCATTTCAAGTGCGAAAACCTGCAGCGCGCCGGTTCGTTCAAATTTCGCGGCGCCTATTGCGCATTGGCACAATTTGACGCGCGGCAACGCGAAAAGGGCGTGCTCGCCTACTCTTCGGGCAACCACGCGCAGGCCATCGCCCTGGCCGCGCGCCAGCACGATATTCCAGCGCTGGTCGTCATGCCCGACGACGCGGCACTGACCAAACTGGAAGCCGCGCGCGGCTACGGCGCGCAGGTGGTCACCTACCACCGCGACACGGAAGACCGCAACGCCATCAGCGAACGCCTGGCCGCCGAGCGCGGCATGAGCATCGTGCCGCCCTCCGACCATCCACAGGTCATCGCGGGCCACGGCACGGCGGCGCTGGAGCTGCTGCAGGAAGTGCCCAAGCTCGACTACCTCTTCGTGCCCACCGGCGGCGGTGCGCTGCTGGCGGGCAGCCTGCTGGCCGTTCAAGCGGCGGGCAGCGGCTGCGAAGTCTTTGGCGTCGAACCCGAGGCGGCCGACCATGCCCGACAATCGCTCAAGGCCGGCCACATCATCACCATCGCACACCCGCGCACCATCGCGGATGCGGCCCAGACCCCGGCGCTGGCCCCGCTGGCGTTCGAGATCATCCGCAAGGCGGCGCCGCAGATACTTACGGCATCCGACGCGCAAATGCTGCAGGCGCTGCGCTTCCTGGCCCAACGCATGAAGCTCGTGGTCGAACCCACCGGAGCCCTGGCCCTCGCCGGTGCGCAGGGCGGCGGCATCGCGCTGCACGGCAAGCGCGTGGGCATCCTCGTGAGCGGCGGCAACGTCGATCTGCCCCGCTACGCCCGTTTCATTTCAGACTGACCTCCATCAATCCTTCCATGAGCAACATCCACGTCATCGATCACCCCCTAGTTCAGCACAAACTCACGCTCATGCGCCGCAAGGACGCCAGCACCAACAGCTTCCGTCGGCTGCTCGGGGAACTCGCCACGCTCATGGCCTACGAGGTCACGCGCGACATGCCGCTGCAGGACATCGAAATCGAGACGCCCCTGGAGACCATGACGGGCAAGGTGATCGACGGCAAGAAGCTCGTACTCGTCTCCATCTTGCGCGCGGGCAACGGCTTTCTGGACGGCATGCTCAACGTCGTGCCCGGCGCGCGCGTGGGCCACATCGGCCTGTACCGCGACCCCGAAAGCCTGCAGGCCGTGGAGTACTACTTCAAGATGCCCTCAGGCATGAACGAGCGCGACGTGATCGTCGTCGACCCCATGCTCGCCACGGGCAACTCGGCCAGCGCGGCGCTCACGCGCCTGAAGCAGACCGAACCGCGCTCCATCAAATTCGTCTGCCTGCTGGCCGCGCCCGAAGGCATCGCCAAACTGCAGCAGGCGCATCCGGACGTCCCCATCTACACCGCGGCCATCGATCGGCAGCTCAACAGCCACGGGTATATCCTGCCGGGATTGGGCGATGCCGGAGACCGCATCTTCGGCACCAAATGAGTTCCCGCACGCCTTGCAGGAGGTGAACCATGAGCATTCCCGTTGAACTGAGCGACCTGGCCACGGCCATGGCACGCTACCGCTTCGCCTACCTGCTGACCGGCGCCGACCAGGGCGCGCCCCACGCCATCGCCATCACGCCGACGCTGGACGGCTCGACGCTGGTGGTGCAGGGTGTCGGGCGGCGCACCGGCAAGAACCTGCAGACGCGTGCCGAGGTGGCGCTGGTCTGGCCTCCTCTGGAGGCGGCGGACTATTCCCTGATCGTGGACGGCAGCGCCAGCGTCGCGGGCGATCAGGTCCGAATCGTGCCCGCGCGGGCGGTGTTGCACCGCCCTGCCCCGGCACCCGAACCCCAACCACAGGGATCGTGCACCTCCGACTGCGTGGAGCTCAAGCTGTAGATCCCGGCGTACACCCGCTTTCACCATGACCTGTCCTGAACGGCGTTGACACCCCCCTCGGGGTCGCAATTCAGACCGCCGCCCGAAGACCATTGGCAACAGACGCCCGGTGCACCGCATCGGGCGTTCGCGTTTTCAACGGTCGGTGGGACACCCTTGTTGGGGACCTGAACTGGCTCTTTGACCCTCTTGCCGCGAGCAACGCGACGACGTTCAAGGATCGCAGGCCTTGGCTCGTGCAGGCTCGAACGGGTCGGCCCCGACAAGATGCGACGTGAAGAAAATTTCTTTTAAATGAGAAAGATTCGTATTAGAATTTGACCACTCCACCCGAAGGACTACTCCATGCGCAATCGTTTCCTGCCCCTGTTTGCGGCCCTGGCCATTGTCGGCAGCGTTCATGCTGCAGCGCCTGAAGCAGCCCTGGCCATCAAGAATCACCAGTTTGAACCCTCCGAACTTCGAGTCCCTGCGGGGCAGCGTATCAAGCTCGTTGTCCACAACCAGGACAGCACAGCGGAAGAGTTCGAGAGCCACAAAATGAACCGCGAGAAGGTGATTCCGGGCGGAGCAAAGGCCACCCTCTACATCGGCCCGCTCGAGCCCGGACGCTATGAGTTCTTTGGCGAATACAACGAAGCCACGGCCAAGGGCGTGGTCGTCGCCGAATGAGTTGACCCCGCCATGTTTACCACCCTTCTCATCGTCTTTCGTGAATCGCTGGAAGCCGCCTTGCTGGTTGGCGTTGTCGCTGCGGCAACCCGGGGACTCGCAAGCCGAGGCAAGTGGCTGGGTGCGGGTGTTTTCACGGGTTTCCTCGGCGCCATCGCGCTTGCGCTGCTGGCGGGCCAGTTGAGCGGGTGGCTGGATGGTTTGGGGCAGGACGCGGTGAACATCGGTGTGCTCTCACTGGCGCTGGCGATGCTCCTGTGGCACTGCATCTGGGTATCTGCGCACACCCGGGAGATGGTCAGCGACGCGAAGAGGCTGGGAAAGGCCGTCCAGGAGGGGCAGCGCGCCCCTTGGGCCCTGTTGGCGGTGGTCAGCCTGGCGGTGCTGCGCGAGGGTGCTGAAACGGTCCTCTTTGTCAGTGGCTCCTTGACCGGCAACGGCACAGCACAGCCGGGATTCGTTCTCGCCGCCGGGGCAGGCGGCTTGCTGCTCGGGGCGTTTGTCGGCCTGGTCATCTACGCCGGACTGACCCGAGTGCCCACACGCCACATCTTCACGGTCACCAATGCATTCATTGCTTTTCTGGCTGCCTCTCTGGCCAGTCAATTGATGAAGGCGCTTGCGCAGGCCGGGTTGCTCGAACACGGGTCAACGCCCGTATGGGACAGCTCCTGGGCGCTTTCCCAAGACTCGGCCCTCGGGACCTTCCTGCACGCCTTGCTTGGGTATGAGGCACGTCCGTCTGCAAGCCAGCTCGGTGCCTACGCGATGGTCCTGGCATGTATCTACCTTGGAACGCGTTTGATGCGTCCTCGAACAGCCTTCAGTTCGCCTAGCCACTAAGGCAACGGCCCTCCTTTTTTCATCCTGGAGTTCATATGATGCGAACCGCCGCCCGGGCGGGGGCGCTGGCCGCCCTCAGCCTGCAAATTTTCTCGTTCACGACGCCCGCCCTTGCTGGGCCCGCGGATTACGTCTACACCCCCCTGGTGCAGGAGGGCGAGCGGGAGATCGACTTCAAGGCAGGAACCCAAGAAAACAAGGACGGGACACGCGAGAGTGCATGGTCCGTCGGCCTGGGCTACGGTGTGACCCACTGGTGGTTCACCGAGTTCTATGGGAAATGGCACAAAGAACCCGGAGAAAAGCACAGCTTCGACGCATGGGAGTGGGAGAACAAGTTCCAGTTGACGGAGACCGGAAAATACCCGGTGGAGGTCGGTTTCCTGTTTGAAATCGAGCGCCCGAAAGACCGCACCGAAGGGTACGAATACAAGTGGGGGCCCTTGCTGCAGACGGACCTCACCTCGAAAATCCAGGCCAATTTGAACGTCCTGGTCGAAAAGCACATCCGTAGCGCAACGCCGAGCGAAGCGGAACTGGGCTACCAGTGGCAACTCAAGTACCGCTGGCAACCCGCCTTCGAATATGGCTTGCAGGGCATCGGTAGCCTGGGCCCAGTATCCAACTGGAGCCCTCACGACGAGCAGACGCACAAGATCGGCCCGGCCATTTTCGGTCGTATCCGGGCGGGGCAGCAGGAATTCATCAAGTACAACGCGACCCTGTTGTTCGGCACCACAAGCGCCACGCCGAACACAACGCTGCGTCTTCAAGCCGAATACGAGTTTTAAAGCTCAGGGGGGGCGAGCGAACAAGGGCTTCCTGGTGGGACTTTCTCGCGTGCATCGCCACCAACAAAAAGGCCAGCGGTCACGCTGGCCTTTCTGCTGAAAACCACCCGGCATGCGCGGCACGCCGGGGTGGCGCGATCAATACACGTCGTGCTGCGTGTTGTAGACGTTGAACTTGCCGGTCGGCGTGACCAGCTTCGGGTCCTTGATCACCGTCTTGCAGGTGCGGGTCTTGTCGTCCACGACCACGATCGCCGACTGCTTGTCCTTGGCGCTCCAGACGGAGAACCAGACTTCGTCGCCCTTCTGGTTGTACTCGGGTTGCACCACGCGCTTGGCGCCATCGTCCTTGAGGTCGGCGCAGGCAGCGATGTCGATGATCTGCGGCTTCTTGGAGAAGTCGCGGATATCGAACACCGCCACGCTCTGACTGACCTTGGCGTCGGGGTTGAGCGTGGTGTCCACCCACAGGTTGTTGGACTTGGGGTGCGTCTTGATGAACAGCGAACCACCGCCCTGACCCTCGAGCGTGCGCACGACCTTCCAGGCGTTCTTCTTGTGGCCCTTGGGATCGGTACCGATGATGGAGATGCTCTCGTCACCCAAACCGGACGTCGCCCACACCGGGCCGTATTTCGGATCCTTGAAGTTGGCGCCACGCCCCGGGTGCGGCGTCTTGCCCACTTCGATCAGCGCCGCCAGCTTGTCTTCCTTCGTATCCACCACAGCGATCTTGTTGGACGCGTTGGCGGCGGTCATGAAGTAGCGCCGCGTGGAGTCGAAGCCCCCGTCGTGCAGGTACTTGGCTGCATCGAGCTGCTTGATCGCAAGATTCTTCAGATCGGTGTAATCCACCATGAAGATCTTGCCGGTTTCCTTGGCATTGACCAAGAACTCCGGGCGCTGGTGGCTGGAGACGATCGCGGCCACGCGCGGCTCGGGGTGGTATTCGTTGTCTACCGTCACCCCGCGAGTGGAAACGATCTTCTGCGGCTTGAGCGTGTCACCATCCATGAGCACGAATTGCGGCGGCCAGTAGGTGCCGGCGATCGCGATCTTGTCTTCCCAGCCCTTGTACTTGGACGTCTCGACCGAGCGTGCCTCCAGGCCGATCTTGATTTCGGCGACGTTGTCGGGCTTTTCCATCCAGAGGTCGATCAGGTTCAGACGCGCGTCGCGCCCGATCACGTACAGGTAGCGCCCCGACGCGGACAGACGCGAGATGTGCACCGCGTAGCCGGTCTTGATGATGTTGATGATCTGCTTGGTGTCACCGTCGATCAGCGCGATCTCGCCCGCGTCGCGCAGCGTCACGGAAAAGATGTTGTTGATGTTGTAGTTGTTGAGCTTCTTCTTGGGGCGCGCGGAAACCGCGATGTACTCCTTGCGGCTCTTTTCCATGTCCTCGAGCGAGAATTCGGGCGGCGTGGGAGGGTCTTGCTGGATGTAGCGTGCCATCAGATCGACCGTGGCTTCGTCGAATTCGCCCGAGGTCTGCCAGTTCGGCATGCCGGCGGGCGAACCATAGGCGATGAAGGTCTTGAGGTAGTCCGTGCCCTTGTCGATCGTGATGTCGGGCGTCAGCGGCTTGCCGGTTGCACCTTTGCGCAACACACCATGGCAACCTGCGCAGCGCTCGAAGTAGATCTGACGCGCCTTGTCGAATTCCGCCTGCGTCATGGCCGGCGCCTTGGCGTTGGAATTCTGATGCATCAGCGCTTCGCCGACGGGGGAGGAGCCGGCCTGCAGATTGATTTCAGCCTGCGGAAGGATGGCGTCTTTTTTCTCCTGCGCCAGGGCAGTCACGGCGATGGCGGAAAGCACCAGCGCGGCTACGGTCGTCATCGGGCGGATTTTCATGCTCGATCCTCTCTCGTTCCTAGATAGAGAAAACGCCACCCGTCTCCTGTGTATTGAGCCAACCGGGGGCGGCAGGAAAGTCCGGTGGCCATAACTTCATTATCCGTGTGGTTTACCCTGATATGAAAAAAGCTGTACCAAAAAACTCCGCCTTTTGTCACAATGGTGATACCTCTTGGCCAAGCCATATGTCACCCTAGGGTTCACCCTTATTTTCTATTTTTCATTCGCTTTCGGCGACCAGGGATCTCCATGCGACTGCGTTCCAGCCCCTCCCACCCGCGCCGCCACACGATGGCGTTGTGCGGCCTGCTCGCCTGCGGCATGAGCGGCCACGCCGCAGCGCAGGGTAGCCCAGCCGCGACACTGCCGCAGATGGTTGTCAGCGGCTCCATGCAGGAGCAGGCGGTGGATGATCTGCCGCAGTCCATCGACGTCATCGACGCAGGCCAGATCGAGGAGCAACAAAGCCAGACGCTGCGTGACGCGCTGCAGGACCTGCCCAACACATCGGTACGCACAGCCCCGGCCCGCCTGGCCGTGGGCGCCGCATCCTCGGCCTTCGCACGCGACGGCAATACCGGCATCAACATCCGCGGCATCGGCGGCAACCGCGTTCTGATGACCGTGGACGGCATCCGCATGCCGCGCAGCTACGTCTCGCGCTCGGCCATCTTCGATCGCGAATACCTCTCGCTCGAGCTGTTCAAGCGCGTGGAACTCCTGCGCGGGCCGGCCTCGGCCCTGTACAGTTCGGACGCGCTGGCAGGCGTGGTGAATTTCGTCACGTTCAACCCGCAGGATTTCCTCGGTGGCACCGAAGGCACTCCGGAGAAAACCATAGGCGGGCGCATCTCCGCGCAATACGCCAGCGAAGACGACGCGAAGACCGTTGCCGGCACGGTCGCGGGCAAGGCCAGCGACACGGTGCAATGGATGCTCACGGCCACCGCGCGCCGCGCGCACGCGCTCGAGACCATGGGCAGCAACAACGCGCCCAACGCCAGCCGCACGACGGCCAACCCCGAAAGCGACGGCGATCAGGCGCTGCTGGCCAAGGTCGTACTGACGCCGAATGGCACACAGCGCCACATACTCAGCTTCGAGCACGTCAACCGCGATTCGGATGTCGAGCTGCTCTCCAGCCGCACCCCCGCCCCCACCAAGCCGGGCGACATTCTCGATGAGACCTCGCGCTACGACGCGCGGCGCCAGCGGCTCACCTGGGATGCGCGCTACGACATCGCCAGCGGCTGGGCCGACCACGTGCGCAGCATCGTGGCGTTGCAGAAAAGCACATCGCGGCGCATCGGCACGAGCGACCTCAAAAGCGGCGTGCACCGGGTGCGCGACAACCGTTACGGCGAACGCATCTGGCAGTTGGGCCTGCAGGCCGAGAAGGTGCTGCGCGCGGGCGACTGGTCGCACCGCATCGTCTACGGCGGCGAATACACCCGCAACACGATCGACAACCTCTACGACGGCCAGGCGCCGCTGCCGCCCGATGTCTTCCCGCTCAAGCGCTTTCCGGACACACGCGAGACCACGGGCGCGCTGTTCGTGCAGAACGAATCGATCTGGGGCAATTGGACGTTCACGCCCGGTCTGCGCATCGACCATTTCTCGATTGACGTGACCAGCCAGAACGGCTTCTACCCGCCAGCGGCGCTGCCAGGCAAGTCGCTGTCGCAATCCAAGGTGCTGCCCAAGCTTGGCGTGCTTTGGCGCGCCACGCCCGAGTGGAGCGTGTTCGGCCAGTACTCCGAAGGCTTTCGCGCGCCCGAGCCAGGGCAGCTCAACGATCATCTCGACTACGTCGTGCCCGGTGCGCACGTCGTCGTCCGACCCAATCCCAACTTGCAGCCCGAGAAGAGCCGCGGCTTCGAGCTCGGCGCGCGCGGGCGCTTCGAGCGCCTGAAACTGGATTTCACCGCCTTCGTCAACGACTATTCGAACCTGATCGTCGATGCTGAATTCGTCGAACAGATCGGTATCGATCGCTACTTCCAGGCGGTGAACATCGGACGCGCACGCATCCACGGCTTTGAATTCAAGGGCAGCTACGACTGGGGCGTGGTGGCGGGCGGGCGCCTGTCGAGCACCTTCGCCTGGGGCACGGCGCGCGGGCGCAACCGCGAGACAGGCCGACCCCTCAATTCGGTGGACCCGGCGCAGTTCGCGCTCGGCCTGCGCCACGACAGCGCCGACTGGTCGCTCTGGGCCAAGCTGCGCCACCGCCAGGCCAAGAAGCCAGGCGACATCGACAACGCCACCATCTTCAACTCCAAACCCAACACCCAGTTTGCACCGCCATCATTCACCACCCTGGATCTTGGCGCGCAATGGCGCCTTGCCAAGGACACGCGCCTGAACCTGGCGCTGTACAACCTCACGAACCGCAAATACTGGCTGTGGCCGGACGTTTACGGGCAGGCCGCCGGTTCGTCCGTGCTCGACGCCTACACCCAGCCCGGGCGCAGCGTGCGTGTCTCGCTGGTGAAGGACTTCTGACCGGAGTCCTCCGCGCAAGCCGGTTGGAATTTCAAATCAACTCAGGCCATGGCCCTTGATACACGGGCGCTTACAGCCATCTTTCGTGGAGCAATCAGGTAGGCGCCGACAACGCCAGAACCTGCTCCACGCCATGGTTGGCCAGCGCATCGGCATGTTCATTGCCGGGGTGGCCCGCATGCCCCTTCACCCAATGCCAGCGGATCACGTGCTCCGACTGGTGCGTCAGCGCATCGAGACGCTGCCAGAGCTCCACGTTCTTCACGGGCTGGCCTGACGCCGTGCGCCAGCCCTTTTTCTTCCAGCCGTGGATCCACTGGGTGATGCCCTGGCGCACATACTGGCTGTCCAGATAGACATCCACTTCACAGGGACGCCTGAGAGCCGACAACCCCTTGATCACCGCCAGCAGCTCCATCCTGTTGTTGGTTGTCAGGCGCTCGCCACCGCTCAATTCCTTTTCCGTCGTTCCATGGCGCAACAGCACACCCCAGCCTCCCGGCCCGGGGTTGCCTTTGCACGCGCCATCCGTGTACATCTCGACCACGTCCACTCTCACTCCCTGCATTCATCACGCAAAACAGGCGCGCCACCGGACTCACGCCGAGCCACGGGCATCGTCGCTCCCTTGGGCGGCCGCGCGCTGCGCCAGGCAGGCTCCAGCAGCCGCAGGCCCAGCACACGCTTGACCGCCACCATCACGTAGCCCGCACCAAAAACCGGCCAGCCGCGTGGCCCCATGGCATCCATCCAGCCCATGCGCTCAAGCCAGCCGCCTCCACGGGTCGCAGGGCGAAAGCACCCGAGGCTCACCGTCTCCACTTCCAGATCCAGCAGGCGCAGCCAGTCACGCAGACGCCATGGCGAAAAGAATTCCTGCGCCTCAGGAATGAACAAGGGGCCACTCGCGCCCAGACGCCGGAACCATTGCATGCGGCTCTGGCGCAGCCCCCACAGGCTCCAAGGGTTCACGCCACTGATGAGCACGCGCCCCTCGGGCACCAGCACCCGCGCCGCCTCGCGCAAGGCTGCGTGCGGACTCACGCTGAGCTCCAGCGTATGCGGCATGAGCACCAGATCGACGCTTGCCGCAGGAAAGGGGAGCTGCACCGCATCCGCCCACAAGGCCGGAGCCGGGCTCCCTTCAGCCGCACCGGCCGCCGCGGCGTTCACCGCCAGCCAGCGATGCTGGATACGATTGGCACGCAAACCCTGCAGCCGCGGCAGGCCCAGTTGCAAGGCGTGGTAGCCAAAACAATCGGCCACCAGTTCATCGTAACGCTCCTGTTCCCACGCCAGCAGGTAGCGGCCCGGCGGTGATTCCAGCCAGTCGTCGAAACCTATAATTTTGCTGCTCATGAAACTGCTGCCACTGCCCGCTTTCTCCGACAACTACATCTGGCTGGTGCACGATGGACATGAGGCCCTGGTCGTCGACCCGGGCGATGCCGCGCCGGTGCTCGAAGCGCTGCGCAGCATGCGATTGTCACTGCGCGCGATTCTAGTCACGCATCACCATGGCGACCACACGGGTGGCGTATCGGCCTTACACAGCGCAAGCTCGGCCACCGTCTACGGCCCCGCGCGAGAAACCATCCCCCGGCCCTTTACCGCACTGAACGGCGGCGATGAGGTACAGGCACTGGGCCTGCGCCTTACGGTCATCGACGTGCCGGGCCACACCGCAGGGCATATCGCCTATTTTTGCGACAACCTCGACGGCGCACCGGCACTCTTCTGCGGAGATACCCTCTTCTGCGGCGGGTGCGGCCGCCTCTTCGAAGGGACACCGGTGCAGATGCACGCATCACTGGCGCGGCTGGCCGCGCTGCCACCGGCCACCCGCGTGTGCTGCGCCCACGAATACACACTTTCCAACCTCGCCTTCGCACGCGCTGTCGAGCCCCAAAACACCGAACTGGAACGTCATTTGCAACACTGCAAACAGCTGCGCGACGCACAGATGCCGACACTGCCATCGACCATCGCTACCGAGCTGGCCATCAACCCGTTTCTGCGCACGGGCGCGGCATCCGTCGTCCACAGTGCCTACGCGCACGACCCTGAAACCAACCCCAACGATCCCGCCGCCGTTTTCGCGACCCTTCGCCAATGGAAAAACGATTTCCGATGAAATGGCTGCCCCTTGCGGCCCTGAGCTGCCTGATCCTGCTGGCTGGTTGCGCCAACCTGCAGAACTCCCCCTCCACCACGCAAGACAGCAGCGCCGCCGCTGAACACGACTACCCCACCGCGCCTTTGAAGAACATCACCGAAGGCAAGGCCACGCAGGCCAACGTGACCAGCGTGGCCGCCCCCTCCGACCTGTGGGAACGCATACGCCGCGGGTTCGCGATGCCAGACCTCAAGAACGAGCTGGTTGCGGATCGGGAGCAGTGGTATTCGACCCGCGCCGATTACATCGAGCGCATGGCGGAGCGGTCAAGCAAATATCTCTTTCACATCGTCGAAGAGCTGGAGCGGCGCAACATGCCCACCGAGCTGGCGCTTCTGCCCTACATCGAAAGCGCCTTCAACCCGCTGGCCGTCTCCAGCGCGAAGGCCGCCGGAATGTGGCAATTCATGCCCGCGACAGGCACCACCTACGACTTGAAGCAAAACGCCTTCCGCGACGATCGCCGCGACGTACTTGCCTCGACCCGCGCGGCGCTCGACTACCTGCAAAAGCTCCATGACATGTTCGACGACTGGGATCTCGCGCTGGCCGCCTACAACTGGGGGGAAGGCAGCGTGGCGCGCGCCATCGCACGCAACGAGAAGGCGGGCCTAGGCACCAGCTACAGCGACCTCACCATGCCGGCCGAGACGCGGATGTACGTGCCCAAGCTGCAGGCCGTCAAGAACATCATCGCCCACCCCGAGCAATACGGACTCACGCTGCCGAGCATCGGCAACCACCCCTACTTCGACACGGTGGACATCACACGCGACATCGATGTCACCGTCGTGGCGCGCATGGCGGGCATTAGTGAAGCGGACTTTCGCGCGCTCAACCCGTCGCTGCACCGCCCGGTCATCCTCGCCGCGGGCATGCCAAAAATCCTGCTGCCCTGGGACAGCGCGCAAACATTCCGGCGCAATTACCAGACCTACAACGAAGGACAGCTCGCCAGCTGGACGGTCTGGACCGTTCCCACCACGATGAGCGTGGCCTCGGCCGCGCAGCGCACGGGAACGAGCGAAGCGCAACTGCGCTCCATCAACGCCATTCCTCCCCGCATGATGATCAAGGCGGGATCGGCGCTGATGGTGGCACGCTCGGCCACCTCCGGCAAGGACGTGCCGGGCAGCATTGCCGACAATGGCCAGGTCGCCTTCACACCGGAAGTAGTCATCCACCGCAGCACCATACGCGCGGGCAGGCACGACAGTGTCGCGAGCATCGCCAGACACTACAAGGTCAAGCCTGGCGACGTGGCAGACTGGAACGACCTCAAAGCCACCAGCCACTTCAAGCCGGGCGAAGCCATCGTCCTCTACCTGCCCGTGCGCGCCCAGACCGCGCAACACGGCGTGCGCACCGCCCACGCGGCGACACGCAAATCGGCCGCGAAGCCCCGGGCGGTTTCCCGCAAACCAGCGACGACGGCAAAACCCGCCACCATCGCGGCGGCCACCCTCAGGCGCGCCCAGTCCGCATCTGCCCCCAAGCGCAAACCTCGCTGAATACCGCTCAGGCCGTCTTCATGATCCCCATCGTCTTCTCGCACGCCAACAGCTTTCCTGCGGGTACCTACCGCATCCTGTTCAACGCACTGCGCGAACGGGGTTTCGAAGTTCATGCCATTGAGCGCTACGGCCATGATCCGCGCTACCCGGTCACGAACAACTGGATCCACCTCGTCGATCAGCTCGCCGACCACGCCGCAGACTTGCAGCAGCGCACGGGCGAGCGCGCTTTCCTCGTGGGCCACTCTCTCGGCGGCTACCTGAGCATCATGGCCGCGGCCAAGCGCCCCGAACTCGCGCGCGGCGTGCTGCTGCTGGATTCACCGCTGGTGGGCGGCTGGAAAGCGGGCGCCGTCGGCGTAGCCAAGCAAGTGCAGGTGATCGGAGCGCTCACCCCCGGCCGCATCAGCCGCGCCCGCCGTGACTCATGGCCGAGCCGGCAAGAAGCGCTGGAGCACTTTCAGCGGAAAAAGGCGTTCATCCACTGGAAGCCGGAGGTGCTGCAGGACTACATTGCCAGTGGCTTGACGCAGGAGCAGGCGGGAGGCTGCACCCTGGCCTTTGACCGCAAGGTGGAAACACAGATCTACAACACGCTGCCGCACAATCTTGCCCATCTGTTTCGCCGCCATCCGCTGCAATGCCCCGTCGCATTCATCGGCGGCAGGGCATCGCACGAGGCGCACCGGGTCGGCATGGCCATGACCGAGCGCATCACCCAAGGCCGGATCATGATGCTCGATGGCAGCCACCTTTTCCCCATGGAGCAGCCCCTGGCCACCGCCGCCGCCATCGAAGCCGCGCTTCTGAATCTGCGCGCGCAGACGCGCGCGTGATTCCGCGCCGCGCCAATGGAAAAGGCCTTCAGGATACTGAAGGCCTTTCTGCAATTTTTCTGGGGTGGCTGATGGGGCTCGAACCCACGACAACAGGAATCACAATCCTGGACTCTACCAACTGAGCTACAGCCACCGCAGCCGCTCATTATAGTTGGTATTCACCACACGAAACCTGTCCGGCTACTCCTGATCGTCAGTTTGCGCCGCAGGGCGCTCTACCTTGATCTGCGCCTTGTAGCGCTGCTTGAGCACATCGTAATAAGCGAGCGCCTCCGCTTGCGTCCACGCCTGCAGATACTGTTGCTGCATGGCCCTTTGCTGCGCATCATCGTCGCTGCGCGGCACGATGCGCTCGATCTTCGCGACGGCGTAACCCTGCGGCCCGAGATCGATGCCGGCCCATGCAGGCAGTTGATCGGCCGGAGCACCCAACACCGCGCTCACCAGCTTGGGCGGCTGCCCTTGGGGCTGATCACGCGAAACCGTGATCGCCGGGGCCAATCCAGTTGCGCTGTCGGGTGATTTTTGCCACTGCGCCAGCTTGGCCGAGCCATCGGCACGAGCAAGTTCAGCCGATTGTTGCGCGACGTAGGCACTGCGGACCCGATCCTTGGCCTTGTCAAAAGGCAAGGCCTCGGCTGGCTGATACGCCGTGATCCGGCCGGCCACCAGCACGTTGCTGCCGATTTCCGTGGCCTCGGTGTTGCGCTTGCTCTGGATCGATTCCGGTGCAAACAGTGCCTCGAGGAAACGTGGATTGGCCAGCGCCCCCTTGGCACTCGCCTGCGGCTTGCGCATCACGCCCGTTGCCGTCTGGATCTTCAATTTCAGCTTGTCGGCCACCGGCTGGAGACTATCAGGCTGCTCATAGACAAGGTTGGAGAACGTTTCGGCCACTTCGGCAAACTTGCGTTGCGCCTGCTGCTGACGCAGCTCGGCCTCAAGCTTCGGCCGGACTTCATCAAAGCTCGGCACTTTCGGCGTCTTGACGTCGGTCAGCTTGATGATGTGGTAACCAAAATCCGTCTCCACCACATCGCTGATATCGCCCTTCTTCATTGCAAAAACAGCATCCGCAAAAGGTTTGACCATGGCGTCACGCGCGAAGAAGCCCAGATCGCCGCCCTGCGGTGCGGAACCCGGATCCTGGGAGTATTTCCTGGCCAGTTCGGCGAAGCTGGACGGATCCTTGCGCACCTGGGCAAGCAGTTCTTCGGCCTTTTGCCTGGCCTTTTCTCGCTCGGCAGCCGGTTCATCCTTGGGCGCGTTGATCAGGATATGGCTGGCGCGGCGCTCCTCCTTGCCCGCCAGCCGATCCTGGTTTTCCTTGTAGTACGTGCGCAGGTCGTCTTCACTCACCGACAGGCCATTTTTGATGGCGTCCAGATCCAGCACGACATACTCGACGGATGCCTCTTCGGTCTGACGGAACAGCTCCGGGTGCGCCGCGTAGAACGCCTGCATCTGCGCGTCGTCCACCGTCACCTTGGAGACATAATCCTTCGCATCAAAACGCGCGATCTGGATTTCGCGACGCTGCAAAAGTGCATCCAGCCCCAATTTGCTTTCCACGGGGCTGGCAAAGGAAGTGGACACAGCCCCGCCAAGCACCTGGTTGACGGAGAGCTCATTGCGCAGCTGCGCCTCGAACCCTTCCGGAGTCAGGCCCTGCGCGGCCACCAATGCGCGGTATGCCTGCGCATCAAGACTGCCATCGGGCTTGCGCAACTGCGCAATCGCCGGAATTTTCTGCAACTCGCGAGCCAACTGCGCGTCGCTCGCCATCAGATGCATGTGCCGCGCTGCGGCTGACAGCACCCGATCACGCACGAGCTTTTCCAGCGTGGCATAGCGTGCCTGAGGCGAATCGAGCAGCCTGCCGTCGATGCCCGGTTGCTGAGCACGAATGCGGTCGCTCTCGGTGCGGTGGGCGTTGTCCCACTCGGTCTGCGTGATGGCCTTGCCGTCGACACTGGCCACGGTCGCGCTGTTTCCAGAGAAATAATTGCCATCGATCCCGAAGAGCACAAACGAGGGAATGATCAGCAAAAACAAGATCCCCATGACGACCTTGGAGTGCTTTCGGATGGCTTCAAACATGGACTGGTTTCTCGTAACGACAGCAAAACAAAAGGCGAACCCGATGTTCGCCTTCGCGTTGTGATTGGTGGGTGCTGACGGTCTCGAACCGCCGACCTACGCCGTGTAAAGGCGCCGCTCTACCAACTGAGCTAAGCACCCTTTCATCAATCGACCATCAGTTCAAGGCATCCTTCAACGCCTTGCCGGGACGGAACTTCGGCACCTTGGCAGCCTTGATTTTAATCGTCGCGCCGGTACGGGGATTGCGGCCCGTGCGCGCAGCACGCTTGCCCACGGCAAACGTCCCGAACCCGACGAGCGACACCGTTCCACCTTTCTTCAGCGTCTTCTTGACGGCATCGATGGTGGACTCCAACGCCCGCGTGGCGGCCGCCTTGGAGATGTCAGCGTGGTTTGCAATGTGCTCGATCAGTTCGGTTTTGTTCACAAGGAGCCTCTCATGGAAAGGATGAATGAAATAGTTGATTCTGTCTCATGCCCACACGCCAAACCGAAACCAACTCCGGGTAGCCGACGAGTGAAGCACCAGCGGCTGCATCCCGCAGCCGCACCCATTAAAACCGCCGCACTTTCAGGTGTCAATCGGTCTGAATCCTGATTCGCGGCCGGGCAAATTCTAGTCGCATTTCTCACGGTCACACGGGCCCGGCGCCACGCTCCCGTTTACTTGGCACGCGCCCGGATTTCCGGCAGGGCACGCTGCAGGTAGTAGACCATGGACCACACAGTCAGCACCGCCGCCAGCCAGATGAGCCATGTCCCCCAAGCGCCCGTATCGATCCAATCCAGAATCCGCCCGTCGTACAACAGAAAGGGAATGGCAACCATCTGCACCGTGGTCTTGAGCTTGCCCAGCATGTGCACGGCCACACTTCTGCTGGCGCCGATGTGCGCCATCCACTCGCGCAGTGCGCTGATCGCGATTTCGCGCCCGATGATGATGAGCGCGACAAACACGTCCACGCGATGCAGGTGCACCAGCACCAAGAGCGACGCACTCACCAGGAATTTGTCTGCAACCGGATCGAGAAACGCGCCAAACGCGGAGGTTTGATCAAGTTTGCGCGCGAGATAACCATCGAACCAGTCCGTTGCCGCAAAGACAACGAACAGCACCGTCGCCACTTCGTTGCGCGTCCCACTCTCCAGAGGCAGATAGAACACGCCGACGATCAATGGAATGGCGACAATGCGCGCCCAGGTCAGCAGGGTGGGTATCGTCAGAAACATCGTTTCGGCGTGATGTATGTGCTGTTGCTGGCGGGCATGCAGACAATGCGGGAATCAGCTTGCACGCTGCCCCAACTGGATCATCTTCATCGCCGACGTGATCAGGGCGGACACCTCCGTCATGTTGCTCGGCACGACCAGCGTGGTGGTCGCGTCCGACGCCAGGCGGCTGTAGGCGTCCACCGCCTTTTCCGCCACCTTGAGCTGGACCGCCTGGTCACCCGCCGGCTGGCGTATGGCCGCCGCGACGCGTTCGATGGCCTCTGCCGTCGCCCGGGCCACGAACAGGATGGCCGCCGCCTCGCCCTCGGCGTTGTTGATCTGCGATTGCTTCTCGCCCTCGGATTTTGCGATCGCGGCCTGCTTCTGGCCTTCGGCCAGGTTGATCTCTTCCTGGCGCTTGCCTTCGGACGTGGCGATCACCGCGCGTTTTTCGCGCTCCGCCGTGATCTGCGCCTGCATGGCGCGCAGGATTTCCGCCGGTGGCGTGAGGTCCTTGATTTCGTAGCGCAGCACCTTCACGCCCCAATTGAGCGCAGCCTGATCAATCGCTTCGACCACCTGGGCGTTGATGATGTCCCGCTCCTCGAAGGTCTTGTCCAGTTCGAGCTTGCCGATGACGCTGCGCAGCGTTGTCTGCGCCAACTGCGTGATGGCCACGATGTAGTTGCTCGATCCATAGCTCGCGCGCATCGGGTCCGTGACCTGAAAATACAGCATGCCATCGACCTGCAGCTGCGTGTTGTCGCGCGTGATGCAGACCTGACTCGGCACGTCCAGCGGGATCTCCTTGAGGCTGTGCTTGTACGCCACCCGATCGACGAACGGGATGATGAACTTCGGCCCCGGTGCCAGCGTACCCGCATATTTGCCCAAGCGCTCGACGACCCAGGCGTGCTGCTGAGGCACGATCTTCACCGCACGAACGATGAAGATCACGGCAATGATGAAAACGGCTATGGCAATTTCCATGGTCAACTTTCCCCCTGTCAATGGCTGTTCGGTTTTTGTTCCTCGTCGCGCGACACGGATTCCACCATCAGGCGGTTGCCGATCAACTCGACCACGCGGTGCGCGCCCGGCACGGGCGTCACTCCCGGGCGGTGGACGGCCGTCCAGTTGGCACCACGGTATTTCACCACGGCCGTTCCATCAGACTCCCATGCGTCAACCTGGATACGCTCGCCCACATCCAGGTTGACGCTGCGATCCGCACGCGCCGACGGATCGCCCGGACGATGCCGCTTGACCCAGTACGCGGTGAACACGCATCCCGACCCCACCACCGCGCAAATGACGATCTGCGCCACACCACCCAGGCCGAGGTGCGCCGCCACGGCACCTGCCGCGAGGCCGATGGCCAGCATCAACAGATAGAACGTTCCGCTCAGCAACTCCACGATGACGACCACCCCCGTGGCCAGCCACCATAGGGTGGAAGCGTTGAGTTCCATGACAAAGCCTCCCTGTTCAGCACAAGATACATTCGAGCGTAGCCGCATTCTGCGTCAATCGGCACCCCAAGCACACCCACTTACGCACAGCCCCAGCTTTTTTCATACACTTCGCGCCGTTTTGTCATCCCGAGCATGCCGGAGGCAGCCCATGAAATTCCGTTTTCCGATTGTCATCATCGATGAGGACTACCGCTCCGACAACACCTCGGGTCTGGGCATCCGCGCGCTCGCGCAGGCGATCGAGGAAGAAGGCTTCGAGGTGCTGGGCGTCACCAGCTACGGCGACCTGACGCAGTTCGCGCAGCAGCAAAGCCGTGCCAGCGCCTTCATCCTCTCGATCGACGACGAGGAATTCACGCTCGGCGCGGGACAGGACCCCATCGTGCACAGCCTGCGCTCCTTCATCGGCGAGGTGCGGCGCAAAAACGTGGACGTGCCGATCTACATCTACGGCGAGACCAAGACCAGCCGTCACCTGCCCAACGACATCCTGCGCGAGCTGCACGGTTTCATCCACATGTTCGAGGACACGCCGGAATTCGTCGCGCGCCACATCATCCGAGAAGCCAAGAGCTACCTGGAAACCATCCAGCCGCCCTTCTTCAAGGCGCTGCTCGACTACGCCGAGGACGGCTCCTACTCCTGGCACTGCCCGGGGCACTCGGGCGGCGTCGCCTTCCTGAAAAGCCCCATCGGCCAGATGTACCACCAGTTCTACGGCGAGAACATGCTGCGCGCGGACGTGTGCAATGCCGTCGAGGAGCTGGGGCAGCTGCTGGACCACGACGGCGCGATCGGCGAGAGCGAGCGCAACGCCGCGCGCATCTTCAACGCCGACCACTGCTTCTTCGTCACCAACGGCACCTCGACGAGCAACAAGATGGTCTGGCACCACACGGTGGCGCCGGGCGACGTGGTGGTGGTGGACCGCAACTGCCACAAGTCCATCCTGCACTCGATCATCATGACGGGCGCGATTCCGGTGTTCCTCAAGCCCACGCGCAACCATTTCGGCATCATCGGCCCGATTCCGCAAAGCGAATTCGAGCCCGCCACCATCCAGGCCAAGATCCGCGCCAACCCGCTGCTCAAGGGGGTGGATGCGAAGAAGGTGCGCCCACGCATTCTCACGCTCACGCAGTCCACCTACGACGGCGTGCTCTACAACACCGAGACCATCAAGGGCCTGCTCGACGGTTACGTGGACAACCTGCACTTTGACGAAGCCTGGGTGCCGCACGCCGCGTTTCATCCGTTCTATGGCAACTACCACGCGATGGGCAAGAAGCGCGCCCGGCCGAAGAAGTCGGTGGTGTACGCGACGCAGTCCATCCACAAGCTGCTCGCGGGCATCAGCCAGGCGTCGCACGTGCTGGTGCAGGACAGCCAGACGACCAAGCTGGACAGGCACTTGTTCAACGAGGCCTACCTGATGCACACCTCCACGAGCCCGCAGTACAGCATCATCGCCAGTTGCGACGTGGCGGCCGCGATGATGGAGCCGCCGGGCGGCACGGCACTCGTGGAGGAGTCGATCCTGGAAGCGCTGAACTTCCGCCGTGCGATGCGCAAGGTGGAGCGGGAGTTCGGCAAGGACGACTGGTGGTTCAAGGTCTGGGGACCGGAAAAGATCGCCGAGGAGGGCATAGGCCGCGCCGAGGACTGGATCATCCGCAGCGACGGCAAGGGCCGCAAGAACGGCAGCAAATGGCATGGCTTCGGCGACCTGGCCGACGGCTTCAACATGCTCGACCCGATCAAGTCGACCATCGTCACGCCGGGGCTGGATCTGGACGGCAAGTTCCACAAGGTGGGCATTCCGGCGAGCATCGTCACCAAATACCTGGCCGAGCACGGCGTGGTGGTCGAGAAGACCGGGCTCTACAGCTTCTTCATCATGTTCACCATCGGCATCACCAAGGGCCGCTGGAACACCATGCTGACGGCGCTGCAGCAGTTCAAGGACGATTACGAGAAGAACCACCCGATGTGGCGCATCCTGCCCGAGTTCTGCCAGCAGCACCGCCGCTACGAGCACATGGGCCTGAAGGACCTGTGCCAGCACGTGCACGAACTGTACGCACGCTACAACGTGGCGCGCCTGACCACCGAGATGTACCTTTCGCCGCTCACTCCGGCGATGAAGCCGAGCGACGCCTTCGCCCACATTGCCTCGCGCAAGACCGAACGCGTGGAGATCGACCAGCTCGAAGGGCGCGTGACCACGAGCCTCATCACGCCCTACCCGCCCGGCATCCCGCTACTCATTCCGGGCGAGGTGTTCAACCGCAAGATCGTCGATTACCTGAAGTTCGCGCGCGAGTTTTCGCGCCTGTGCCCGGGGTTCGAGACCGACATCCACGGCCTTGTCGAGATCGAGGATGAAAACGGCACGGTGCGCTATTTCGCCGACTGCGTGGCGTAAAACGGCGATCGGGCTAGAATCAGCCTCGTTTCGAGCAACAAGGGCGAGAAAGGCATCATCGGTTATGACACCGCGAACTACCAAGCAAAAGGATTTCGGCCCCAGGGGCTGATGGTTCGCGCCTGCTTCAAATTCCCTTGCCCAAACTTGCCAGCGCGGACCCTTGTTCCGCGCTTTTTTGTTTTTCGAACGCTCTATTCCCAAGGATCACGCCATGGTTCAGATCACGCTCCCCGACGGTTCGCAGCGCCAGTTCCCGGGGCCCGTCACCGTTGCCGACGTCGCCGCATCGATCGGGGCGGGACTCGCCAAGGCCGCCATCGCAGGCAAGGTGGACGACAGGGTGGTCGACACGAGCTTTTCCATCGCCCGTGACAGCCGGCTCGCCATCCTCACGGCCAAGGACGCCGAGGGGCTGGAAGTCATCCGCCACTCCACCGCCCACCTGCTGGCCTACGCCGTCAAGGAGCTGTTCCCGGACGCGCAGGTCACGATCGGCCCAGTGATCGAAAACGGCTTCTACTACGATTTCAGCTACAAGCGCCCTTTCACGCCCGAGGACCTGGCCGCCATCGAAAAGCGCATGGCGGAACTCGCCGCCAAGGATGAACCCGTGGTGCGCCGCGTGCTGCCGCGTGACGCCGCCGTGGCGTATTTCAAGGACCTGGGCGAGCACTACAAGGCCGAGATCATCCAGAGCATTCCGCAGGGTCAGGAGGTGAGCCTGTACCGTGAAGGCGGCTTCGAGGATCTGTGCCGCGGCCCCCACGTGCCGAGCACTGGCAAACTCAAACACTTCAAGCTGATGAAGGTGGCCGGGGCCTATTGGCGCGGTGACCATCACAACGAGATGCTGCAGCGCATCTACGGCACAGCCTGGGCGAGCAAGGACGACCTTCAGCAGTACCTGACGATGCTCGAAGAGGCCGAGAAGCGCGATCACCGGCGCCTGGGGCGCGAGCTCGATCTGTTCCACATCGACGAGCATTCGCCCGGCACGGTGTTCTGGCACCCGCGCGGCTGGGCCATCTGGCAGGAGGTGGAGCAGTACATGCGGCAGGTGTACCGCGACAACGGCTACCAGGAAGTGAAGGCGCCTCAGATCCTGGACAAGACGCTCTGGGAAAAGACCGGGCACTGGGCCAAGTACCGCGAGAACATGTTCACAACGGAAAGCGAGAAGCGCGACTACGCGCTCAAGCCGATGAACTGCCCCGGCCACATCCTGATCTTCAAGCAGGGCGTGAAAAGCTACCGCGACCTGCCGCTGCGCTACGGCGAGTTCGGCCAGTGCCACAGGAACGAGCCCACGGGTGGCCTGCACGGCATCATGCGCGTGCGCGCGTTCACGCAGGACGACGGGCACATCTTCTGCACCGAGGATCAGATCCAGAGCGAGGTGCTCGCATTCACACGCGTGCTGCAGAAGGTCTATTCGGACTTCGGCTTCCAGGACATCATCTACAAGATCGCCACGCGCCCCGAGGCGCGCATTGGCTCCGATGCGGTCTGGGACAAAGCCGAGGCGGCGCTGATCGAGAGCCTGGACGCCTCGGGCTGCCATTACGAACTGTCGCCCGGCGAAGGCGCGTTCTACGGCCCCAAGATCGAGTACACGCTCAAGGACGCGATCGGTCGCCAGTGGCAGTGCGGTACCATTCAGGTGGACTTTTCCATGCCCGAGCGGCTCGACGCCGAATACGTCGGCGAAGACGGCGCGCGCCATCGCCCGGTGATGCTGCACCGCGCGATCGTCGGCAGCCTGGAGCGCTTCATCGGCATCCTGATCGAACAGCATGCCGGCGCCCTGCCCGCCTGGCTGGCTCCGGTGCAGGTGGCGGTGCTCAACATCACCGACGCCCAGGCGGACTACTGTCGCGAAATCGCCGAAAAGCTCAAAAAAGCATTGCCGAATCAAGACCTTAGGGTAGTGACCGCATTGGGCAACCAAAAGATTACGTATAAAATACGCGAGCAGGCGCTGCAAAAGCCCCCGTATATCCTCGTCGCGGGCGACAAGGAAAAGGCGGCTGGCGCGGTCGCGGTGCGTGCCCGGGGCAATGTAGACCTGGGCGTGATGTCTCTCGACGCTTTCGTCGAACGGATCGCACGGGACATCGCCTCCAAGGCTTGAATGATTGTTGGTCAAACCATGCTTTGGTGCACGCCGGACGTGCGCGAGCGGCTACGCTTTTCGTAGTCAAATTGAACAGAGGTGAAAACCATCGCTACTGAATACCGTGACCGCCGTCACCGCGAGGAACGCAAGCACAGGCTCAATCGTGAAATCATGGCCCCCGAGGTACGCCTGACCGGGCCGGAGAACGAAGCCATAGGCGTCGTGAGCCTGCAGGAAGCCCTGCGCATGGCGGGTGATCTGGATGTGGACCTGGTGGAAATCGCCGCCACGGCCAATCCGCCCGTCTGCCGCCTGATGGATTACGGCAAGTTCAAGTACCAGGAACAGAAGAAGGCGGCCGAGGCCAAGGCCAAGCAGACCGTCATCGACATCAAGGAAGTCAAGTTCCGCCCCGGCACCGACGATGGCGACTACAACATCAAGATGCGCAACATCCGCCGCTTCCTGGCCGATGGCGACAAGGTGAAGGTGACGCTGCGCTTTCGCGGCCGTGAAATCACGCACCAGAATCTGGGGCTGGACCTGCTCAACCGCGTGCGCGATGACTTGGCCGACACCATCCTGGTGGAGCAGTTCCCGAAGCTGGAAGGCCGCCAGATGATCATGATGATCGCTCCCGCGCGCAAGAAGCCGGGCGCGGCCGCCAAGGCCCCGGCGGCGGCCAGTGGCACGACGGCGACGGCGTGAAGAAGAATGGAATGTGGTGCGGCGGCCTGTCGCCGCGCCAACAGGCGGTGTAAACGCACCGCCGCACGAGCAGCGCCGCAAGGCCTGATCGTCAAAAAGTGGCTCGGGGCCTGCAAGGATGCGCAAGGTGCGCAGACGCCTCACGAGCACAAATGAAGAGGAGCATGCAAATGCCCAAAATGAAGACCAAGAGCGGCGCGAAGAAGCGTTTCCGCGTTCGTCCGGGGGGCACCGTCAAGCGGGGCCAGGCGTTCAAGCGCCACATCCTGACCAAGAAGAGCACCAAGAACAAGCGCCAGTTGCGTGGCATGGTCGGGGTGCACGACGGCGACATGGGCTCCATCGCCAAGATGATGCCCATGGCCGGTCTGTAATTCACTGACGAACAAGGAGAAAACACATGTCTCGCGTCAAACGTGGTGTTACGGCTCGCGCCCGCCATAAAAAGGTTCTCGCTCTCGCCAAGGGCTTTCGCGGTCGCCGCGGCAACGTCTTCCGCATCGCCAAGCAGGCGGTGATGAAGGCGGGCCAGTACGCCTACCGTGATCGCCGCAACAAAAAGCGTGTCTTCCGTCGTCTGTGGATCACCCGCATCAACGCCGCCGTGCGTGCGCAGGGCCTGACCTACAGCCAGTTCACCAACGGCCTGAAGAAGGCCGCGATCGAGATCGACCGCAAGATGCTGGCCGACCTCGCGGTGCACGACGAAGCCGCCTTCGGCAGCATCGTGGAGCAGGTCAAGGCCAGGCTGGCCGCCTGAGTCCGCGAGCGGCGACTATCGTTTCGATAGCTGCCAGCGCGCCACCCACGAGGGCCAGGGCTTGAAAAGGCACTGGCCCTCGTTTTTTTGCATGAACACTGCCATGAACGATCTCGATACCCTGGTTGAAGGCGCCCGTCAACAATTTGCCGCCGCGGCTCAGCCTGCCGAACTGGAAAATGCGAAGGCACACTACATCGGCAAGTCGGGGCGCCTCACCGAACTGATGAAGGGCATGGCGCAGCTCTCCCCCGAGGAAAAGCGCACGCGCGGCGCCGCGATCAATGCGGCCAAGCAGGCGATAGAGGCGCTGCTGGCCGAGCGCCGCCAGGCCCTGCAGGACGCGGAGCTGGCGCAGCACCTGAAGGCCGAGGCGCTCGATGTGACGCTGCCCGGGCGCGCGCATGGGCGCGGCGGCCTGCACCCGGTGACGCTCACGCTGGAGCGCATCGAGGGCATCTTCGGCTCGATGGGTTTCGACGTGGCCGACGGCCCCGAGATCGAGACCGACTGGTTCAGCTTCACCTCGCTGAACAACCCGCCCAACCACCCGGCGCGCTCGATGCAGGACACCTTCTACATCGACGGCAACGGCGCCGACGGCCTGCCGCTGAACCTGCGCCCGCACACCAGCCCGATGCAGGTGCGCTATGCCCACGCCCACGTGCGCAGGTACGGCAAGGGTTTTGATCCGCGCTCGGGCCGGCTCTACGACGGCCCCATGCCCGACATCCGGGTGATCGTGCCGGGGCGCACCTACCGCGTCGATTCCGACGCCACGCACTCGCCGATGTTCCACCAGTGCGAAGGCCTGTGGCTGGGCGAGAACGTGAGCTTCAGCGATCTCAAGACCATCTTCACGGGCTTTTGCAGGACCTTCTTCGAGAACGACGACCTGGTGCTGCGTTTTCGCCCGAGCTTCTTCCCCTTCACCGAGCCCAGCGCCGAGATCGACATCCAGTTCCCCTCGGGGCCGCTGGCCGGCAAATGGCTGGAAGTGGCGGGCTCGGGCCAGGTGCATCCCAACGTGGTGCGCCACATGGGGCTCGATCCCGAGCGCTACATCGGCTTCGCTTTCGGCATGGGGCCGGACCGCCTGACCATGCTGCGCTATGGTGTGAACGATCTGCGGCTGTTCTTCGATGGCGACATCCGCTTCCTGTCGCAATTCCATTAAACAAAATGAGAGCTGCAAGCGCCTGCTACGCCTTGGTTTCAAAATAGTTCATATTTGAGATCATTATCCATAAAGCGCGAGTAGCTCCTCATTCAAGAGCACCCCGAGAAACCGAACATGCAATTTCCTGAATCCTGGTTGCGCGAATTCTGCAATCCGCCCCTGAGCACGCGGGAGCTGGCCGACACGCTCACCATGGCGGGCCTGGAGGTGGAAGAGACCCGGCCGGCCGCGCCGCCGTTCTCCGGCATCGTTGTGGGCGAAATCAAGCAGGCCGAGCCCCACCCGAATGCCGACCGCCTGCGCGTGTGCCAGGTCGATGCGGGCGGTCCGCAGCTGCTCACCATCGTCTGCGGCGCGCCCAACGCCCGCGCGGGCATCCGCGTGCCCTGCGCGCTCGTCGGCGCCGAGCTGCCGCCGGGCGAGGACGGCAAGCCGTTTCACATCAAGGTCGGCAAGCTGCGCGGCGTGGAAAGCCACGGCATGCTGTGCTCGGCGCGCGAGCTCAAGCTCTCCGACGATCACGGCGGGCTGCTGGAACTGGCGGCCGACGCGCCCATCGGCCAGGACATCCGTCAGCATCTGAACCTGAACGACACGCTGTTCACGCTCAAGCTCACGCCCAACCTCGGGCATGCGCTCAGCGTCTACGGCGTCGCACGCGAGCTGGCCGCGCTCACCGGCGCGCCGCTCAAGACCCCGCAGTTTCCAAAGGCCGCCACGGCCACCGACGAGCGTCTGGCCGTGCACGTCGAGGCCACCGACCTGTGCGGGCGCTTTTCCGGGCGCATCGTGCGACACATCAATCCCGGTGCCAGCACGCCGCAGTGGATGGTCGAGCGCCTGGCGCGCTGCGGCCAGCGCAGCGTCTCGCCGCTGGTGGACATCTCCAACTACGTGATGTTCGAGCTGGGCCGGCCGACGCACATCTTCGACCTGGACAAGATCGAAGGCGGGCTCACCGTGCGCTGGGGCCGCGCGGGCGAGACGCTCAAGCTGCTCAACGGCAACACCGTCACCGTCGATGAAAAAGTAGGCGTGATCACCGACGCGCGCGCTCTCGAATCGCTCGCGGGCATCATGGGCGGCGACGCCACCGCCGTCAGCGACGACACCCGGCACATCTTCATCGAGGCCGCGTTCTGGTGGCCCGACGCCATTGCCGGGCGTTCGCGCCGCTTCAATTTCGCGACCGACGCCGGCCACCGCTTCGAGCGCGGCGTCGACCCCGAATTGACGGTGCAGCACATCGAGCGCATCACCGAACTTGTGTTGCAAATCTGCGGCACGCCCGACACCCGCTGCGGCCCGATCGACGACCAACAGCCCAACATGCCCGCGCCCGCCCCCGTGGTGCTGCGCGTGGCGCGCGCGGCCAAGGTCATCGGCATGGCGCTCACGCAGGCGCAGTGCGTGGATGCACTCACGCGCCTGGGCCTGGCGCTCACCGAGCACGACGGCGCCATCCACGTCACGCCGCCCAGCTACCGTTTCGACCTTCGCATCGAAGAGGATTTGATCGAGGAAGTCGCGCGCCTCATCGGCTACCAGAAGCTGCCCGACGAAGCGCCGCTGGGCCGCATCACGCCGCGCCTGCGAGCGGAAAACCGGCGCGGGCGCTACGCCGCGCGCCGCGAGCTGGCCGCGCTCGGCTACCAGGAGACGGTGAACTTCAGCTTCGTCGAGGAACGCTGGGAGCGCGAGCTCGCGGGCAATGACGCGCCGATCCGCCTGCTCAACCCCATCGCCAGCCAGATGAGCGTGATGCGCTCCAGTCTGCTGGGCTCGCTGATGCAGGCGCTCAAGTTCAACCTGGACCGCAAGGCCGCCCGCGTGCGCATCTTCGAGGTCGGCCGTGTGTACCGGCGCGATGCCAGCGTGCAGGACACCGACGCCACCGTGCAGGGCTACGCCCAGCCGGTGCACATCGCGGCGCTGGCCTGGGGCGGAGCCGAGCCTCTGCAATGGGGCCACAAAGAGCGACAGGTGGACTTCTTCGACATCAAGGGTGACGTACAGGCCCTGCTCGATCCCCTGCAGCCCACGTTCGAAGCCGCCGAACACCCCGCCATGCACCCGGGACGCTGCGCCCGCGTGCTGCTGCGGGGCCGGGCCATCGGCCACGTCGGCGAGCTGCACCCGCGCTGGCGCCAGTCCTGGAACCTGCCGCACGCACCCATGCTCTTCGAGCTCGATTTCGATGCCGTGCTCGAGCGCCCCATACCGGCCTTCACGCCGGTGGCGCGCCTGCAGCACGTCGAGCGTGACATCGCCATCGTCGTGGCCGAAAGCGTCACGCACCAGCAGATCATGCACGCCGTCCAGGGCACATCCGCCCTGCTGCGCTCGTGCGTGCTGTTCGACGTCTTCCGGCCGCAAGCGACGGGCTCATCGGCGGGCATCGCCGCCGGGGAAAAGAGCCTGGCCTTGCGCCTCACGCTGGAAAGCGGCAGCACCACGCTGACCGATGTCGACATCGACGCCGCCGTCAGGCAGGTGCTGCAGGCACTGGCGCAACACACCGGAGCACGCTTGCGATGAGCGAAAACCCTTCCCCCTTCGAGATCGAGCTGGCCGTCGAAAGCCTGGAAACCCCCGCGCTCACCAAGGCCCACCTTGCCGAGATGCTGTTCGAGCAGATCGGGCTGAACAAACGCGAAGCCAAGGACATGGTGGACGCGTTCTTCGACCTCATCGTCACGAGCCTCACGCGTGGCGAGGATGTCAAGCTCTCCAACTTCGGCAATTTCCAGATCCGAACCAAGGCGCCACGCCCGGGGCGCAACCCGCGCACCGGCGAAGTCATCCCCATCGAAGCACGGCGCGTGGTGACGTTTCATGCAAGCAACAAACTCAAGGAGCAGCTGCAGGAGTGATCTCGAAATTTCTGCCATCGCTTCCCGCGCGTGCGTCGCTGCGGTAACCTGTAACATTTGGAGTGCATTTTCCCGATTCGACCGCCATGAGTGCCCTGCTGCCCGCCATCCCCGCCAAGCGCTATTTCACCATCGGTGAGGTGGCTGAGCTGTGCAGCGTCAAGGCTCACGTGCTCCGCTATTGGGAGCAAGAATTCACGCAGCTGCGCCCGATGAAGCGCCGCGGCAACCGGCGCTATTACCAGCACCACGAGGTTCTGATGATTCGCCGCATCCGCGAACTGCTGTATGAGCAGGGTTTCACCATCAGCGGCGCGCGCAATCGGTTGCTGGAGTTGGGGCATGCTGGCGGCGAGGCCGATCTCGCCCACACCGCGCACTCCGATACGGCCGTAGCTGCCCAAGTGGCTGCGCCACCGCTGACGAGCGGCCAGCTGCGCTCAGAGCTCGAAGAAATCCGCGCGCTGCTGCTGAATGCCTGACAAGCGCGCTACAATTGACCGCTTCGGCGTGTAGCGCAGCCTGGTAGCGCACTTGCATGGGGTGCAAGGGGTCGCGAGTTCGAATCCCGCCACGCCGACCAATAACGACAAGGGCTCCTAGCCATCAAGTTAGGGGCCCTTTTCTTCGCCTCGGAGCCACGACATGCCGACATTTCTCCAGAAATTTCAAGCGCATACACGGGCGACGAGGCGCTGCTGAAGCACCGCTCCCCGAACACCGACAGCCCCCGCCACTGCCGTTCTGCTGCATCGGGCACATTGCCTTTCCCCCGTGGAGAAACCATGCTCCTGAACGCACTCCGGGAATTTTTCGCGGGCTTTTTGCGTACGCGTCACATCACGCGTCATTTCCGGCGCCTGGCGCTGCTGGAGACGTTGACGCGCGCCAACGTCAACCGTGAACCGCCCGCCGGGCTGGGACAGGCGCTGGTGTCGGCCGCGCGCAGTGACAGCGCCGAGCTGCTCGCCCAGCTGCACAGTCGCGAAACAGGCCTGACCGACTCCGAAGCCGAGGCCGCACGCGCAGTCCATGGCCGCAACGAAATCGAACAGGAAAAGCCGCTGCCCTGGCAGCGCCACCTCTGGCACTGCTATCGCAACCCGTTCAACCTGCTGCTGACCCTGCTGGCACTCGTCTCCTGGGCCACCGCCGACATGCAGGCCACCGGCGTCATCATCACCATGGTGCTGATCTCGACGCTGCTGCGCTTCTGGCAAGAGGGCAAATCCAACCGCGCCGCCGACGCCCTCAAGACCATGGTGAGCAACACCACCACGGTGCTGCGGCCCGATGATGCGGGCCACGCGCAGCGCGCGGAGCTGCCCATCCAGCAGCTGGTGCCGGGCGACGTGATCGCGCTCTCGGCCGGCGACATGATCCCGGCCGACTGCCGGCTGCTGAGCGCCAAGGACCTGTTCGTCGCGCAGGCGGCCATGACGGGCGAGTCCCTTCCCGTGGAAAAATTCGCCCGGCAGCGCGACCTTGAAACTGCGAGCGCGCTGGGGCTGGACAACATCGTCTTCATGGGCACCAACGTGATTTCGGGCGCCGCGCAGGCGCTCGTGCTCACCACGGGCAATGCCACCTATTTCGGCGCGCTGGCCGGCCGCATCGGTGCCAGCGAACGTGCACCCACCTCGTTTCAGAATGGCGTGAACCGCGTCAGCTGGCTGCTGATCCGTTTCATGCTGGTGATGGCGCCGGCCGTGCTCTTCATCAACGGCTTCACCAAGGGCGACTGGATGGAGGCGCTGCTGTTCGCGCTGTCGGTGGCCGTGGGACTCACGCCGGAGATGCTGCCGATGATCGTCACCTCCACGCTGGCCAAGGGCGCGGTGGTCCTCTCGCGCAAGAAAGTGATCGTCAAGCGCCTGGATGCCATCCAGAATTTTGGCGCCATGGATGTGCTGTGCACCGACAAGACCGGCACGCTCACGCAGGACAAGATCTTCCTGGCCCGCCACGTGGACGTCTGGGGCGAGGAATCCGACGAGGTGCTGGAGCTGGCCTACCTCAACAGCTACTACCAGACGGGGCTGAAAAACCTGCTGGACGTGGCGGTGCTCGAGCACGCCGAGGTGCAGCGCGAGCTCGGACCTGCCGCCAACTACCGCAAGGTCGATGAAATTCCGTTCGACTTCAGCCGCCGCCGCATGTCCGTCGTGGTGGCCACGCATGATGCGCGGCACCTCATGATCACCAAGGGCGCCGTCGAGGAAATTCTCTCCGTGTGCTCGCATGTGCGCCATGCGAGCGCGCAGGAAGAGCTCACGCCTGAGCTGCTTCAGCGCATCCGCGCCGTGACCGCCGCACTCAACGAGGAGGGGTTGCGCGTCGTGGCCGTCGCCGCCAGGGAGCTAGCGCCCGAACGCGAGGTCTACGGCCTGGCGGACGAAAGCGAGCTCGTGCTGATCGGCTACGTCGCGTTCCTCGATCCGCCCAAGGAATCGACCGCGCCCGCGCTCAAGGCGCTGGCGGCGCACGGCATCGCCGTCAAGGTGCTGACCGGTGACAACGAGCGCGTCACCGCCAAGATCTGCCGCGAGGTCGGGCTGGTGCAGCAGGGCCTGCTGCTGGGCGACGACATCGAGCGCATGAACGACACCGAACTCGCCCACGCCGTGCAGGAGCACAACGTCTTCGCCCGCCTCACGCCCGCGCACAAGGAACGCATCGTGCACCAGCTCAAGGCAGCCGGTCACGTGGTGGGCTTCGTGGGCGACGGCATCAACGACGCGCCGGCGCTGCGAGCGGCCGACATCGGCATTTCGGTGGATACCGCCGTGGACATCGCCAAGGAAGCCGCCGACATCATCCTGCTGGAGAAGAGCTTGCTCGTGCTCGAGCAAGGCGTGCAGGAAGGCCGGCGCACCTTCGCCAACATGCTCAAGTACATCAAGATGACGGCGAGCTCGAACTTCGGCAACGTGTTCTCCGTGCTCATCGCCTCGGCCGCCCTGCCCTTTCTGCCGATGCTGCCCATCCAGCTGCTGGTGCTGAATCTGCTCTACGACATTTCGCAGATCGTGATTCCGTTCGACAACGTGGACGAGGACATGCTGAGCCGCCCCCAGCGCTGGCAACCCGCGGAGATCGGCCGCTTCATGCTCTTCTTCGGGCCGCTGAGCTCGGTTTTCGACATCGTCACGTTCGCGATGATGTGGTACGTCTTTGGCGCGTGCACGCCGGAGCAGCAGACGTTGTTTCAGTCCGGCTGGTTCGTCGTGAGCCTGCTCACGCAGACGCTGATCGTGCACATGATCCGCACATCCAGGCTGCCCTTCGTGCAAAGCCGCGCGGCCAACTCGCTGCTGGTGATGACCGCCGTGATCATCGCCATCGGCCTGTTTCTGCCCGAGGGGCCGCTGGCCGAGCACTTCAAGCTGCAGCCGCTGCCGTGGCTGTACTTCGTGCTGCTGCCGTTCATCGTGCTCGGCTATGTTGCCCTGACGCAAACGGTAAAGGGTTTTTACCGACGCCGCTGGGGCTGGCAGTAAATCGCATCCGGGGACCAACGCTCTAGAATCTGTTGCACTGCAGAATGCGTGGCGAAATGAATGTTCGCCACAAGGAGACCACCGTGCCAGACAATAGTTCGACCCCACAGGCGCAGGCGCCGCAACGCGTCATCAAGAAGTACCCCAACCGGCGCCTGTACGACACCTCCACCTCCACCTACATCACGCTCGCGCAAGTGCGCCAGCTCGTGATCGACGGCGCCGACGTGCGGGTGCGCGACGCCAAGTCGGGCGAGGACCTCACGCGTGCCATCCTGCTGCAGATCATCCTGGAAGAGGAGGCGGGCGGCGCGCCCATGTTCAGCGAGGCGGCACTGGCCAACATCATCCGTTTCTACGGGCACGCGATGCAGGGATTCATGGGCGCCTACATCGAGAAGAACGTGCAGATGTTCACCGAAGTGCAAGCGCGCCTCGCCGATCAGGCCAAGACCATCACGCCCGAAATGTGGAACCAGTTCATGAACCTGCAGTCGCCCATGATGCAGAACCTCATGGGCAGCTACATCGAGCAATCGCACAGCGTGTTCCAGCACATGCAGGAGCAGGTGAACAAACAGACGGAGCAGATGCTGGGGGCCTTTGGCCTCAACAAACGCTGAACCGACGCGCGGGGGCGATTCCTTCCCCATCCCCAAAAAAAGCAGGTTCACCATGCTGACAACGTGATGGTGTTACCCTTTTCGCTGTTCCGAATCCACCGGGAAGCACCACCATGAACCGAGTCGAGACCACCGTGCTCGCCGCGGCGCGGAGCCCGTTCGCGCTGGCTCGCCGCCTTTCATTGAACGCCACCAGCCCCCAGGCGTTTCGCGAGGCGCTGCGTGCCTACTTCATTGAAACCTTCGACGCCACCGAATCCCTCTTTCGCACGCTGGCCTGCGAGGAAGCCTGGTACCGGCGGCCGATCACGCTGCGCCACCCGCTGATCTTCTATTACGGGCATGTGGCCACCTTCTTCGTCAACAAGCTCACGCTCACGCGCCTGATCAGCCGGCGCATCGACCCCCATCTGGAGTCGATCTTCGCCGTGGGCGTGGACGAGATGAGCTGGGACGATCTCGACGACGCGCACTACGACTGGCCCAGCGTGCAAAAGGTGCAGGCTTATCGCGACCAGGTGCGCGCCATGGTGCTGGACCTGGTCGACCACGCCCCGCTCAGCTTGCCCGTCCATTGGGACAACCCGTGGTGGGCCATCGTCATGGGGGTGGAGCACGAGCGCATTCACATCGAGACGTCTTCCGTTCTCATTCGCCAGCAGAAACTCGAGTGGGTGCAATCGCAGCCCGACTGGCCCATCTGCCCGGACAGCGGCCCCGCGCCGCAAAACAGCCTCGTCGAGGTGCCTCCGGGCCACGTGAGGCTGGGCAAACCGCTTGACAGCGAGCGCTACGGCTGGGACAACGAATACGGCCATCACGAAGCCGACGTGCCCGGCTTTGAAGCCAGCCGCCTGCTCGTGAGCAACGGCGAATTCCACGCCTTCGTGAAGGCCGGCGGCTACGCCAACGATGCCTTCTGGGATGACGAGGGCCGGCGCTGGCGCGACTTCGCCAGGGCCGAGCACCCCACGTTCTGGCTGCGCAGGGGCGGGAGCTGGTTTCTGCGGCTCATGACGCAGGAAGTTCCCATGCCCTGGAACTGGCCCGTGGAGGTCAACTGCCTGGAAGCGCGCGCATTCTGCCGCTGGAAATCACAGGAATGCGGCCAGAGCGTGCGCCTGCCCACCGAAGACGAATGGCAGCGCATCCTCGCCACGAGCGACTGGCAACTGAGCGAAGCGAAGCCGGCCAACGCCAACCTGTACCTAGAGCACTGGGCCTCGTCGTGCCCGGTGGACCGTTTCGAGCACGGGCCGTTTTGCGACGCGGTCGGCAATGTCTGGCAGTGGACCGAGACGCCCACCTACCCCTTCGAGGGGTTCGAGACGCATCCGATCTACGACGATTTCACGACACCGACGTTCGACGACCGGCACAACCTCATCAAGGGCGGCTCCTGGGTATCCACCGGCAACGAAGCCGAGCCCGAGTCGCGCTACGCCTTCCGGCGCCACTTCTTCCAGCACGCGGGCTTTCGCTACGTGCTGACGGACACGCCCGTGGCATCGCAGACTTCACGCTACGAAGCCGATGAACTCGTGACGCAGTACATGGAATTTCACTATGGCGCCGAGTACTGGGACGTACCCAACTTCCCCAGGGCACTGGCCCGACTGGCCGTCGATGCCGTAGGCCACGGCCCGCATTGCCGTGCCATGGACCTGGGCTGCGCCGTGGGCCGCGCCGTGTTCGAGCTGGCCCGGCACTTCGACGAGGTGGTGGGCGTGGATTTCTCCGCACGTTTCATCGACCAGGGCGTGGCGCTGGCGCGTGGAGACACCGTGCGCTACACCGTGGCCGAAGAAGGCGAGCTCGTGCAATACAAGGCCGCGAAGCTGGCCGATCTGGGCCTGAGCGACACGGCCGCGCGCGTGCAGTTCTGGCAGGGCGATGCCTGCAATCTCAAGCCACAGTTCACGGGCTACGACCTGATCCTGGCGGCCAACCTGATCGATCGGCTCTACGACCCGGCGCGTTTCCTGCACGGGGTGCACGAGCGGCTGAACATGGGCGGCACGCTCGTGATCGCCTCCCCCTACACCTGGCTGGTCGAACACACCCCACGCGACAAATGGCTGGGCGGCTTCAAGAAGGACGGCGAGAGCTGGCGCACGCTCGATGCTCTCAAGGCACTGCTGGGCACGCACTTCCAGATGGTCGGCCAGCCGCGCGAGCTACCCTTCGTGATCCGCGAAACCCGGCACAAATTCCAGCACACACTATCGGAAGTCACGGTCTGGAAGCGCACACACTGAACCTGTACCGGGCGGCCCACCGCCCATTTCACCACGATGCATCGCACTCCCTTGCACACCCGGATGTCATGGGTCGCCATGGCGGCCTTTTCAACCGTCTGCCTGCTGCCCGCGGCACGGGCCAACATGCCCGAGGCTTCGGCGCCCGTGGTACGCGGCTTCAGCGCTCCCGCCCCCCTGGCGCAGAATCTGCGCTACAAAATGGTGTCTCCCATGGTGCGCGAGCTGCAGATCCGCCTGCGCCACGCGAAATACCTCGCTACCTATGACGCGCACGACAAGTACGACGGCAAGACGCGTGCCGCCGTCGAAAAATTCCAACGCGACAGCGCGCTGCCCGTCACGGGCATCGTGAACCAGACCACCTGGGATCGGCTGCGACAACAATCGCATAAGCCCACCCAGGCCGAACTGGGCAATACCGACGTCGGTCCGTGGTTCACCGGGCCGAAACACCCAGCCTTCGTCATGGAGCTCCAGTCGCGCCTGAAACAGGCAGGCACGTATTCGGGCCCGATCGATGGCGAACTCAACAACGCCACACGGCAGGCGGTGGCGTCGTACCGCACGCGCATGGGCCTGCCCGCCGCGGACGTCATGGACGAGCGCACCTGGGCGCGCCTCATGCCCGCCACACGCAATCCCAGCTACAGGCAGCTCTTCAACGCTCCGCCGCAAAGCACGGTGACCCAGACGCTTGATCCGCGCTGCGCCAGCGGCAAGGTGGTGTGCATCTCCAAGGCGCAAAAGAAACTCTCTTACGTCGTGGATGGCGATATCAAGTTCACGCGCGAGGCGCGCTTTTCCAGGCCGGGCTGGGACAGCCCGGAAGGGGACTTCCGCATCTGGTACATGAACAAGGATACGGTGTCCTCTATCTTCGGTGAACGCACACCCATGCCCTACGCCATTTTTTACCATGGCAACGTCGCCATCCACTTCTCCGACGACTTTGCCGACAACGGCTACGCCAGCGGCTCGCACGGCTGCAGCCAGATCCGCGACTACCAGGCGGCCAAATGGCTCTATGAGCAGGTCAAGGTGGGCGATCGCGTCGTGGTCTACCAATGAGCCACTGATACGGTCTTGCATTCAAGCGTAGAACAAGGCGGGAAGCCGCAAACAGTGCCTTAGCACGGCAAGGCGAATCAACGCAGTGATGCGTTTGAAGGCGAAGCCGCATGAACCGACCCGCCAGCGCAGGCAAGGGCACAGAGCCAGCAGAAATCGCGCGCGCGCAGTACCCTCCATGGACTCATGGAGGTGGATCATGGCTGACAGATCATTTGAAGACCGCGCCACCGGCGCGCTCATGGGCGCGCTGATCGGCGAGGCGCTGGCGGTGGGGCCGCACTGGTATTACGACCTGGACGAGTTGCGCGCCGCTCACGGGCCGTGGATCAGCGACTACACCACGCCCAAGCCTGGGCGCTACCACGACGGACTCAAGGCCGGCGAATCTTCGCAGGCCGGGCTGCTGCTTGAGCTCACAATGCGCTCGCTGGCCGAGCGCGGGCACTACGACGAAGCCGATTTCTGCGCGCGGCTCGATCGCGACTTCTTCCCGCAGATCGACGGTACACCGAACAACGGCCCCGGCGGCTATACCAGCCAATCGATGCGCGAAGCCTGGCGCCTGCGCGTCACATTCGGCAAGCCCTGGGGCCAGGTCGGCGGCTGGGCCGACGACACCGAGGCGGCCGAGCGCACGCTCGCCATCGCGGTGCGCGATGCGCGCGACCCGCTGGCGCTGGCCACGCACGTCAGCAGCAATACCGCACTCACGCAGATCGACGACGTGGTGGGCGCGATGACCACGGCCTACGGCCTTGCGCTCGGCCAGCTCGTGCAGGGTGAGCGCTTCGACGGCTCGATCAGCGGCAAACTGCTCGCGCTCGTGCGCAGCGGCAAGCTGCCGTTTCACAGCGTGACCACCGCCGCGCAGGACGCCGTGCCGCCCGGCCCGGAAAAGCCGCGCAAGGCCGGGCAGTTTTCCTCGCCCGACGCGCTGATCGGCATGGGCCACATCGCCGCCGCCGCGCTTGACCCCACCATACGCATCGAACCCGCATGGAAGGTCTCGCAGGTCTACGGCATGCCCTGCGCCGTGTATCACCAGTTTCCGGCGGTCTATCACCTCACCGCGCGGTTCGCGGATGACTTTGAATCGGCGGTGCTGCACGCGGTCAACGGCGGCGGACAGAACCAGGCACGCGCCATGCTCACGGGTGCGCTGGTGGGCGCCATGGTGGGGCTCACGGGCATACCCGAACGCTTCGTCACGGGGCTGGACCGGCACGAGGAGCGACTCGCGCTCGCCCGTGCCATCGCCACGCAGGCAGCGCAGTAGGGCCGCAGGAGGAAAACCATGGTGACACATTACGACGTGCAGCTGCTGCACAAGAAGGAAGTGGCCGAGCACACGCTGGAATTCACGCTTGAAAAGCCCCAGGGGTTCGAATACCGCGCCGGGCAGTTCGGCGACATCGTTCTGCCGGCTTCGACCGGCCTGGACGAGAGCCACAACAAGCACGGTTTCTCCTTTGCCAGCGCTCCGTTCGAGGACACGCTGCGCATGGCCACGCTGATGCGGCCGAGCAAGTTCAAGCAGGCCGCGGCGCAGGTGCCCGACGGGACCGTCGTCGGGCTGCTGGCGCTCTGGGGCAGCTTCACGCTGCACAAGAACGCCGACATCCCCGCGGTGTTCATCACCAGCGGCATCGGCATCACTCCCGTGCGCGGCATCATCGCGCAGGCCACGCACGAGCAGGCGCGCCACGGCATCACGCTGATCTACGCCAACGCCAGCAGGGCGCAAACGGCCTACCACGAAGAGTTCGTGCAACTGGCCGCGCGCAACCCCCACTTTCGCTATCTGCCGGTGTTCACGCAGGCGCAGGGGCCGCTCACGGCCGAGGCCCTGCGGTCGCAGGTGAGCAAGCTCGCGGCAGCCATCGTCTACCTCTCGGGCGCCAAGAGCACAATCGCCAGCATGCGCGCGCTGGCGCTGCAGGCCGGGGCCGACGAAGATCAGTTGCGGACCGAGGAATTCGAGGGCTATTGAACCGGGTAGCTCTTGACCAACACCACCGCCAACGCCGGTACGAGCGGGCGTATGGCATGGCTGCGCGCTGTGGCAGCCGACGCCAGGGCCTCAACGAGCGAGAAGCGCCACCGCACGTGCCTGCATCGCCAGGCCCTGCCCCACGGGACCCATGCGCTCGGCGGTCTTGGCCTTCACGCTCACCTGTCCCACGTCGATGCCAAGCGCGCCGGCGATGCGCTCGCGCATCGCCGGAATGTGTGCGGCCAGGCGCGGCGCCTGGGCAATGACGGTGCTGTCCACGTTCACGATCTGCCAGCCCGCGGCCTGCACCACGCGCGCAGTCTCCGTCAGAAGCACGCGTGAATCAGCGCCGCTCCAGCGCGGATCGGTATCGGGAAAGTGACTGCCGATATCGCCCAGCGCGGCTGCACCCAACAGTGCGTCGGTGATCGCGTGCAGCAGCACGTCGGCGTCGGAGTGGCCCAGCAGCCCCTGCGCGTGCTCGATGGACACGCCACCGATCACGAGCTTCCTCCCCGGCACGAGCGCGTGAATGTCCCAGCCCTCGCCCACACGCATCTGCGGCCATGTGTTCATCGACCAAGGCCCTTCAATATTTTTTCGGCAAGCATGAAATCCTCGGGATAGGTCACCTTGAAATTGTGCGCACTGCCGTGCACCAGCAGAGGCTGGTGGCCCGCGTGCTCCATGGCACTGGCCTCGTCCGTGACGCCGGCAAAACCCTCCGAGACATGCGACTGCAGCGCCGCATGCAGCGCCCCGAGGCGGAACATCTGCGGCGTCTGCGCCAGCCACTTGTCGCCGCGCGGCACCGTGCGGCGCACGCGCCCGCCACGCGCCACCTTCAACGTATCGGGCAGGGGCAGCGCCAGCAGCCCACCCACCGCATCTCCCGCGCAGGCATCGATCAATGCATCCACGAGCGCGGGCGTCACGAGGCAGCGCGCCGCGTCGTGCACCAGCACCCAGTCCGCGTCCGACGCGTCGCCGGCGCGCAGATGCGCAAGGCCGTTGAACACGCTTTCGGCACGCGTGGTGCCGCCGCAGCGCGCCACCTCCCAATCTGCGGTGGTGGCAAGCGTGGCATCCCCTGGCGCCACGACGACCAGCACGCGGCTGATGCGCGCCACGGCCGTCAGCGCAGCCAGCGTGTGTTCGATCAGCCGACGACCCGCGAGGATCTCGTATTGCTTGGGCCCGGCGGTACCCGCGCGCGAGCCGGTACCGGCACAGGGCACGAGCGCGATCAACGCCGGCGCATCAGCCATGCAGCAGGGTCCACAGGCGAGCCGCGGTGACGGGCATCTGCAGGCGCGGGGCCACGTCCGCACGGCCCGCGCGGTCCAGCGCGTCGGCCACGGCATTGATCACGCAGGGTGCGGCGCCTATGGTGCCGAGCTCACCCACGCCCTTGACGCCCAGCAGGTTGTTCCGGCAGGGCGTGGATTCGTCCATCTCCATGCGCAGCTCGCACGCAAAATCCCGGGCACGCGGCGCGGCGTAATCCATCAGGCTGCCCGTGAGCAGCTGCCCCGACTCGCCGTCGTACACCACGCGCTCCATCAGCGCCTGGCCTATACCCTGCACCGCGCCGCCCACCAGCTGCCCGCGCACGATCATCGGGTTCACCACACGACCGATGTCGTTCACGCCCACATAGGACTGAAGCGAGACGACGCCGGTCTCGGGGTCGATCTCCACCTCGCACAGATGTGCGCCATTGGGCCAGGTCGGGCCCGCCACGGTGTGCGTGTGCTCCACGTGGATGTGCCTTGCGCTCTGGTGCGCGGCAAGTTCGAACAGGCCGATGCCGCGATCCGTGCCCGCGACCGTGAAACGCCCGGCCGCGTAGCGGATGTCCGGCTCGGCCACCTCGAGTTCACTCGCGGCGAGCTTGCGCGCCTGCGCGAGCGTGTGCTGCGCACCCGTGGCCATGGCCGAGCCGCCGGTGAACAGCGAGCGTGATCCGGCCGTGCCGTAGCCATTGCCGCGATCGGTATCGCCAAGCACCACGCGCACTTGATCGATCGGCACGTCGAAGACATCGACCACGAGCTGCGCGAGCGACGTGGCGATGCCCTGCCCCATCTGGTTCACGGCCGAAAAGACCTCGATCACGCCATCGGCGCGCACCTCCAGCGTCACGTGTTCCTCGAATGCGTTGCCGCCGGTCCACTCGAGAAACGTGGCCACGCCCAGGCCGCGCCAGCGCCCGCGCGCGAGCGACTTCCGCGCCCGCTCAGCAAAGCCCGGCAGATCCGCGAGCGCCAGCGCCTGCTCCAGCACATGCTCGAAGCGCCCCACGTCATAGGTCTGCCCCATGGAATTGGTGTAGGGCATCTGCTCGGGGCGTATGAAGTTGCGCCGGCGCAATTCGAAGCGGTCCATGCCGATCTGCCGCGCAGCCTCGTCCATGAGGCGCTCGATATTGAAGATCGCCTCGGGCCGGCCCGCGCCGCGGTACGCCCCGGTGGGTGCCTGGTGCGTGAGCACGGCGCGGAAATGAAAATCGATCGTCGGCACGTCGTACACGCTGGTCTGCACCCACGGGCCCACGAGCAACTGGATCGCGGTGCTCGTGGACGTCGGGTAGGCGCCGACGTTGGCCTCGGAGCGCAGGCGCAGCGCGAGGATGCGCCCGTCCGCGTCCAGAGCCAGCTCCGCATGCGCATGCACGTCGCGCCCATGCGTCGTGGAGCTGAATTCCTCGCTTCGCTCGCCGCTCCAGCGCACCGCCGTGCCGAGCGCGCGCGCGGCCCAGCCGATGGCCGCATCCTCGGGATAGGAGCCCACCTTCATGCCGAAGCCGCCGCCCACGTCGCCCACGCGCACGCGCACCTGCTCGGGCGCAAGGCCCAACGCATGGGAAACCGCCTTGCGCACCGAGGTCGGCATCTGCGAGGACACGTGCATGTCCAGCCGGCCCGCGACCGCGTCCCAGCGCGCGCGCACACTGCGTGGCTCAAGCGTCAACGCGGCCACGCGCTGGTGCACGAGGTCGAGCCTGACGACATGCGCCGCGCGCGCAAACGCCGCATCGGTCGCCTCGCGGTCGCCGTGACGCGCTTCGCAGGCGATGTTGTCGAGCGCATCGGCCGTGACGCACGCATCGGCGCGCAGGGCCGCTTCAAGCGAAGGCACGCACGGGCGCTCTTCGTACTGCACCTGCACGGCCTCGGCCGCATCACGGGCCTGCTGCAGCGTGTCAGCCACGACCAGCGCCACTGCCTCGCCAACGAAACGAACCTCATCCACAGCAAGCGGATAGCGCACCGGCGCCGCGCACGGGCCGCCATCAGCCCGGCGAAAGGACACACCGGGCTTGATGGGCGGCATGCCCGCCACGCGCAGATCGGCGCCCGTGAACACACCGCGCACGCCCGGCATGGCCCGCGCCCTTGCTGCATCCACACCGCTGATCACCGCATGCGCGTGCGGCGAGCGCACGAACATGGCCCAGCCATCCCCGCGCTCGCAGACATCATCGACAAAGCGGCCACGGCCCTGCAGCAGCGCCTCATCTTCAACGCGCTGCACGGCGCGGCCGCTGCCATAACGCGTGGCGATGGGGATGGGGGTGTCGTCCATGGTGAATGCGATGCGTGCGCCCAGCGTTGTGGAAGCGGCAACTATAGGCGACGACGGCGCAGGCAGAGAGGCTTCTTGCGCCGCGGCGGCGGCCCGCACGACAAAGTACCGCCGTAGCGGTGACTCAGGCGAGGACGCTCAGATACTGGCCCACGACGTAGTCGGCTGCCGCAGGTGCTGCTGGCGACGTGGCAGGCATCGGTGCCGGCGGCATGGCATCACGCCTGGTGCCATCCAGATCGGATTGCGCCGCTCCGATCGAACGCTGCGCTGCCACGGAGCGCCTTGAGGCATCCTGCGAGCGCTGAGTCAATCCGCTCGCGCGCTCCTGTTCGCGATCGGCGCTGCGCTGGGCCGCGTCAGCCTCGGAACGCAGACGCTGTGCCGTGTCCTGCGCTTGCCTGGCCTCCTGCTGCGCCGCCGACAGACGGGACTGCGCCGACATCCCGCCCAAAGATGAGGTGATGCTTATCGGCATGGTCTGTCCCCTTCACGACACCACAACCACATGCGCCTCAGGCGTGTCCGTCGTAGGCCCGCAGCAACCGGGCATTGCGCGAATCCGCTGCATCGCCGTTCGCGGGTTCGGCCTGATCCTGGCCCGCAGTCTGATCAGACTGGACCGCGAGCTCCTGCGCGCGGGCGCTGAGCGTGACACGGGTGCCGTCCTGCGGCTCCTGCACGGCCTGCCGTGGCGGCGCATCGCCCTGCGGGTCCCGGCTCGCCCCGGACACGCCCTGGGGCGAAACCAATGCGGAAAGGCGCTGGGCATCACTGCTGACCGATGCGGTAGGCATGACGAACTCCTGTGGTTGCGCTGCCCATGCTAGTCCACTTGGCAACAAAAATAAAGTCGGCCCGGAAGAGCGGCCAAAAGCGCCGCGGCGACGACGGCGAAAGGCTTTCAAGCACCTTCTCTAAAATAGGCGCCTCACCCCCTCCCCACAGCGGCCGGGGGTTTGTGTCGTTGTCTTTCGGTCTCATCTTCATGCAACTCCCCACCCTCGTCCGCGGAAAACGCTACACCATGCCGCGCCCCGTGGGCAGCAGCGATGCGCTGCTGCTGGCGCGCCTGGCCGGGCGCGAGGCCGCCGACCGGCACACCACCGCCATCGTCTGCGCCGATGCATCGGATGCGCGCCGCCTGATGGACGAGATGGCCTTCTTCGCGCCCGACCTGCGCAGCGCGCTGTTTCCGGACTGGGAAACGCTGCCCTACGACAACTTCTCACCGCACCAGGACCTGATCAGCGAGCGGCTCTCGACACTCTGGCGCATTCGCCAGGGCGAGGTGGACGTGGTGCTGGTGCCGGCCACCACGGCGCTGTATCGCCTGGCGCCGCCCTCGTTCCTCGCGGGCTACACCTTTCACTTCAAGACCGGGCAGAAGCTCGATGAAGCCAGGTTCCGCGCCCAGCTCACGCTCGCGGGCTACCAGCACGTGGCGCAGGTGGTGGCGCACGGCGAATACGCGGTGCGCGGCGGGCTGATCGACCTGTTTCCCATGGGCTCGGCCCAGCCGCTGCGCGTGGACCTGTTCGACGACGAGATCGACTCCATCCGCACCTTTGACCCCGACACGCAGCGCAGCCTCTACCCCGTGCCCGAGGTCCGGTTGCTGCCGGGGCGCGAATTTCCGATGGACGAGGAAGCGCGCACGCGCTTTCGCAATCGCTGGCGCGAGCTGCTCGAAGGCGATCCGACCAAGAGCCGCATCTACAAGGACATGGGCGCGGGCCTGGCGACCGCAGGCATCGAGTACTACCTGCCGCTGTTCTTCGATGCGACCGCGACGGTCTTCGATTACCTGGGCGAGGCCGCCACGCTCGTACTGCACGGGGACCTGGAAGCCGCTTTCCAGCGCTTCTGGCAGGACACGCGCGAGCGCCATCGCCTCCTGGCCGGCGACCCAGAGCATCCGGCAATGCCACCTGAAGCACTGTTTCTCACGAGCGAGCAGTTCTACGGCAACGCGAACGCACATGCCCAGCTTGCCCTGCGCCCGGCAGACGCCAATCCAGACGATCCGCAATTTCGGCCACTGCCTGATCTCACGGCCATTCGCGGCGCCGAAGACCCGATCGCCAGGCTGCACGCCCACATTGCCCGCACGCCGCACCGCGTGCTGCTGCTGGCCGAAAGCGACGGCCGGCGCGAAAGCCTGCTGGATTTCCTGCGCGCCAGCCACCTGAATCCGCCCTCTTTTGATTCGCTGGAGGAATTCCTGGGCGCGCAGGGCGAGCGCTTGGGCATGGCCACCTCGGCGCTCGCCAACGGGTTCAGCTGGCAGGAGCAGGGCATCGACTTGGTCACTGAAACCGAGCTGTTTTCGGCCGCCGGCGGCGCGCGGCGCCGGCGCAAGCAGGAGCAGACAAGCGACCTGGAGGCGATGATCAAGGATCTGGCCGAACTGCAAATCGGCGACCCGGTCGTGCACGCGCAGCACGGCATCGGCCGCTACCGGGGTCTGGTGAACATGGACATGGGGCAGAAGAACCCTGACGGCACACCGGCGCTGCAGGAGTTCCTGCACCTGGAATACGCCGACCAGGCCGTACTCTACGTGCCCGTGAGCCAGCTGCAGCAGATCAGCCGCTACAGCGGCATCGCAGGCGACGAGGCGCCGCTGCACAAGCTGGGCGGCCACCAGTGGGAAAAGGCCAAACGCAAGGCGGCCGAGCAGGTGCGCGACACCGCGGCCGAGCTGCTCAACATCTACGCGCGGCGCGCGGCGCGCGAGGGCTTTGCCTTTCGGTTCTCGCCGCAGGATTACGAGCAGTTCGTGAGCGATTTCGGCTTCGAGGAAACGGCCGACCAGAACGCCGCGATCCACGCTGTGATCCAGGACATGATCAGCCCGCGCCCCATGGATCGCCTCGTGTGCGGCGACGTGGGCTTCGGCAAGACCGAGGTGGCGCTGCGCGCGGCCTTCATCGCGGTCACGGGCAGCAAGCAGGTGGCGCTGCTCGCGCCCACTACGCTGCTCGCGGAGCAGCACTACCAGACGCTGGTGGACCGCTTCGCGCGCTGGCCGGTGAAGGTGGCCCAGGTGAGCCGCTTTGCCTCAGGCAAGGAGGCCACGGCCGCGCTCAAGGGCCTGGCGGAAGGCAGCGTGGACATCGTCGTCGGCACGCACAAGCTGCTCTCGCCCTCGACGAAGTTCAAGAACCTGGGGCTGCTCATCATCGACGAGGAGCACCGCTTCGGCGTGCGCCACAAGGAGGCCATGAAGGCCATGCGCGCCGAGGTGGACGTGCTCACGCTCACCGCCACGCCGATCCCGCGCACCATGGGCATGGCGCTGGAAGGCCTTCGCGACCTGTCCGTCATCGCCACCGCGCCGCAGCGGCGCCTGGCCATCAAGACCTTCCTGCGCGAAGAAAACCAGGGCGTGATCCGCGAAGCCGTGCTGCGCGAATTGAAGCGCGGCGGGCAGGTGTACTTCCTGCACAACGAGGTCGAAACCATAGAAAACCGGCGTGAGCGCCTGCAGGAAATCCTGCCTGAGGCACGCATTGCCGTCGCGCACGGCCAGATGCCCGAGCGCCAGCTCGAACATGTGATGCGCGACTTCATCGCCCAGCGCACCAACGTGCTGCTGTGCTCGACCATCATCGAGACCGGCATCGACGTGCCCACGGCCAACACCATCCTGATCTCGCGCGCCGACAAGTTCGGCCTGGCGCAGCTGCACCAGCTGCGCGGGCGCGTGGGGCGCAGCCACCATCAAGCCTACGCTTACCTCATGGTGCCGGACGTGCGCGGCCTCAGGGGACATGCGGCGCAGCGCCTGGAGGCGATCCAGCAAATGGAGGAACTGGGCAGCGGCTTCTACCTGGCCATGCACGACCTGGAAATCCGCGGCGCGGGCGAGGTGCTGGGCGAAAACCAGTCGGGCAACATGATCGAGGTGGGCTTTCAGCTCTACAACGAGATGCTGGCCGAGGCCGTGCGCAGCCTGAAGGCAGGCAAGGAGCCCGACCTGCTGGCGCCGATGCAGGCAACGACCGACATCAACCTGCACGCCCCGGCGCTGCTGCCCAGCGACTACTGCGCCGACGTGCAGACGCGCCTGTCGCTCTACAAACGGCTGGCCACCGCGCGCACCAGCGATCAGATCGACACGCTGCTCGAAGAAATCGTGGACCGCTTCGGCAAGCTCCCGGCCCAGACGCAGACCCTCGTCGACGTGCACCGCTTGCGCGTGCTGTGCGCACCCTACGGCGTGACCAAGGTGGACGCGGCACCGGGCGTGATCACCATCAGCTTCGTGCCGCAGCCGCCGATCGATCCCATGTCCATCATCCGGCTGGTGCAGAAAAACCGCGACATCAAGCTCGCGGGCAATGAGAAGCTGCGCATCGAGCGCCAGCTCCCCGAACCGATGCAGCGCGCGCAGATGGTGCGCGACCTGCTGCGCGGCCTGGGCGAGCCGATGAAGGAGGCGGTGGCCGCGTGAGGGATGCCGTCCAACTCAGATTTGTCCATATATAAACCACATTCGTTATATCAAAATAGATTTATATTCGACCCGAACATACTGGTTAACCCTTAGACTCTGCCATCGGCCCAGCCCTTGGCGCTTTCGCTGCCTCCACCGATGCGCACGGGCCTGTCGCCATTCGTGATGAATTCAAAAGGTAAACACTCATGTTCAAACAAGTCTTCTCGGCGCTGGCGCTTGCCGCGCTCGCGGTGTCGGTCCAGGCTGCCGACGTGCTCAAGGTGGCGGCCACGCCGGTGCCGCATGCGGAAATCCTGAATTTCGTCAAACCCAGACTCCAGGCCGAAGGCATCGAGCTGCAAGTCAAGGAATTCAGCGATTACGTGCAGCCCAACATGGCCGTGGCGGACAAGCAGCTTGACGCCAATTTCTTCCAGCACCAGCCCTACCTGGACAGCTTCAACAGAGACCGCAAGACCAACCTGGTCGTCGTGCCCAACGGCAAGGTGCACGTGGAGCCGTTTGGCGCCTATTCCAGCAAGATCAAGAACCTCAAGGAGCTGAAGGACGGCGCGACGGTGGCCATTCCGAACGACCCGTCCAATGGCGGGCGCGCGCTCATCCTGCTGGCCAAGCAGGGGCTGATCACGCTCAAGGACCCAGGCAGTCTCACGCCCACGCCATTGGACGTGGTGCAAAACCCGAAAAAGCTGAAATTCCGCGAACTGGAAGCGCCGCTGCTGCCACGCGCGCTGCCCGACGTGGATCTGGCGCTGATCAACACCAACTACGCGATCGAGGCCAAGCTGAATCCGACCCAGGACGCGCTCTTCATCGAAGGCGCCGATTCGCCCTATACGAACATCGTTGCCGCACGCGCCGATCGCGCCAACGACCCGGCCATCGCCAAGCTCATCAAGGCACTGCACTCGCCCGAGACCAGGCAGTTCATCCTGGACAAATACAAAGGCGCCGTGGTTCCGGCATTCTGATCCGACAAGGCGGTGGCACGCCGCCGGGCGGGCCGCTCACGCGCCCGCGCAGGATTCGCTGGCGTGCGACGGCATGACCTCCTGCAGAAAATCCAGGAAGCTGCGCACCGCCGGCGACATGCCCCGGCGCGAGGCGAACACCGCGTGCACGATAGCCCGGGGTTGGCTCCACTCAGGCAGCAGCCGAACCAGGCGTCCGTCACGCAATTCGCTGGCGACCATGTAGTCGGGCAGCCACCCCATGCCGGTGCCCGCCATGGCGGCGAACTTGAGTGACAGCAGATCGTCGATCACGCAGCGCGGCGCGATCTCCAGACTCTGCGCCTTGCCCTGGGGACCGACGAGCTGCACGGTGCACTGGCCCTCGCGGCTGGACGGCATGAGCACATCCACCCGCGCCAGATCCTGCAGCGTCGCGGGCGTGCCCTGGCGCCTGAGCTGCGCGGGGCTGGCCACCAGCACTTGGCAGACTTCATCGAGGCGCTTGACCACCATGGAGCCGCTGTCCTCCAGCGAGGTACGCACACGCAGCGCCACGTCCACACCCTCCTCCACCAGATTCACCACGCGGTTGGTCACCTGCAGATCCAGGCGCACCTCGGGATAGCGATCCAGATAGAAGGGCAGCTGCTGTGCCAGCACGGTCTGCGCCAACGTCACCGGGCAGGTCACGCGCACCGTGCCGCGCGGCACGGCCTGCACCTGCGCCACCGCATCGGCCGCGGCCTGTGCCGATTCGCGCACCGCCGCACAATGGGCCAGAAAGGCCTGCCCCGCATCCGTGAGCGAGAGCGTGCGCGTGGTTCGTTGCAGCAGCCGAACGTCCAGTTGCGCCTCCAGCTCGGAGATGCGCCGCGACAGGCGCGACTTCGGGATACCCAACGCCCGCCCTGCCGCAGCGAAGCTGCCACGCTCCACCACCTCGGCGAAGTAGAGCATGTCGTTCAAATCATGCATGGTTCTATTTTCAGGACAATCAAACGCAATAATGCTTATCAATTCCACATAGCGCGCATTCGATAATACTTCGCGCACCCACTTTCGGGTTTACCCGGTGCAACACTCACGAAAGCCGATCACTCCGAAGGAGCAAACATGAGCAAAGTTCAACTCGCCATCGTCTACTACAGTGCCTATGGCACCAACCATGCCATGGCGGAAGTAGCCGCCGAAGCAGCCAAGGCAGCGGGCGCCGAGGTGCGTCTGCGCAAGGTGCTGGAAACCGCGCCACAGACGGTCATCGACTCGGTGCCCGCCTGGAAGGCATTCCAGCAAAAGACAGCCGACGTCCCGGTGGCCACGCCCGAGGACCTGACCTGGGCCAACGCCTATCTGTTCAGCGCCCCCACGCGCTTCGGCACCGTGGCCAGCCAGATGCGCGCCTTCATTGATACGCTCGGCCCCATCTGGCAGCAAGGACACCTGTCGGGCAAGGTGGCGAGCATGATGACCAGCGCGCAAAACGTGCATGGCGGGCAGGAAACCACGATCACGGGCATGTACACCACGTTCGCGCACTGGGGCTCGATCATCGTGCCACCCGGCTTCACCGACGCGGCGATGTTCAAGGGCCTGGGCAACCCCTATGGCGCCAGCAACAACATGGGCCCGCTGAACGAAGAAGTGGCGGACATCATCCGCTACCAGACCACGCGCCTCGTGACGTTTGCCCAGAAGCTCGTCGCCTGAGGCACCCGAAGAGGGGCGTGGCTACCACGCCCCTACCATGCGCCCTTGTGCTCGGGCACGAGCCGTACCAGCATGAACAGTGCCGCCACCAGCGCGGCAGCGGTCACCGCGTAGATCCAGGCCTGCGCCACGCCTGGGTCTTGCACCGGCGCCAGGATGGCGGTGCTGATCGAGACGATCAGAATGGTGCCCACCTGCATGAACATCGAGCGCATGGCTGCGAGCGATGACGCGTACCGCGGCGCCAGCTGCAGCCCCGCATTGCGGCTGGCGGGATTGACGATGCCTATCCCCGTTCCGGCGATGAAGGTCGCGCCGACCAGCCACGCGTAGGGCGGGATGCCTTCCTGCGGCGGTATCGCCAGCATCAGCAGCCCGGCGGCCGCCAAGGCGCCGCCCAGGGCGATGGGTTTGCGGTAACCCGTGCGCCGCAGCACCATGATTGCCAGCACCGACATCACCACCGCAGCCAGCCCTTGCGCCACCAGCAGCGTGCCCGCCGACAGCGCATCGATGCCGTAGCGGTTGGTGGCATACAGCGGCGCCAGCACGATCGCGCCCACGGGGATTCCGCCGAACATGATGTTCACGAGGTTGACGGTGCCGAAATCCGCGCCGAACAGCAGGCGCGGCGCGATGAAAGGCTCGGCCGCGCGGTTCAGATGGCGCACGAACGCCCAGCCAGCCAGCACGGCGATGGCCAGCGGCAGCCACACCACGGGCGCCAGCAAGGGCACGTCGCGTTCACCCAGGAAGTTCACGCCCAGCATTCCACCGAGCACACACACCGCCAGCAGACTCATGCCCCGCAGGTCCAGGCTGGCGACGGCGCGATGCCGCTTGCGATCGTGCGGGATCAGGCGCCAGGCGAAGATCAGGATGACGATGCCGATGGGCACGTTCACGAGGAACACACCGCGCCAGTCCCAGTAGTTGACGAAGAGCCCGCCGAAGATCGGCCCGATCATCGCGCCGATGGGAAAGATGCTGCCAAAGAGGCTCACAGCCCGGTCACGCGCGCTGCCGAAGTGATCGACGATGATGCCCGTGGCCGAAGGCGTGAAACCTGCGCCGCCCGCTGCCTGAATGACGCGCAGAGCAATGAGCGCGTAGATATTGGTGGCCAGCCCGCACAGCAGAGACGAGAGCGTGAACACCGCCACCGAGGCCAGAAACACGCGCCGCCTGCCGTAGCGCTCGCTGAGCTTGCCGGTGATGGGCACCGCCACCACGAAGCCCAGCGAATATGCGGTCAGCGTCCAGCCCGCCCAGTTGATCGTCGTGTCGAGCCCATGCTGCAGCGCATGCAGGGCCGTGGCGACGATGGTGGAATCCAGCGACATCATCAGGAGCGCCAGCGCGATCACGATGAAGATGGGCACGCGCGGCACCCCGCCTGCTTCGGCGGCAGCAGCCGCACCCTGTTCTTTTTCTTCCAGCATTCCGCCAGTGTGCCCGAGCACCAGTGAGCCTGCCCTCGCGTGGCACACTTTCGGGTTTTTCCGTTCGCCACTCCAACCCACAGTCATGCAAGACATCGTGCGGCAGATCGCCGCTGAAATCCGCGCCACCGAACGCCAGGTGCAGGCCGCCGTGCAACTGCTCGACGAGGGCGCCACCGTGCCCTTCATCGCCCGCTACCGCAAGGAGGCCACCGGGGGGCTGGACGACGCACAGTTGCGCGAGCTGCAGTCGCGTCTGAGCTATCTGCGCGAACTCGCCGAGCGGCGCGCCGCCATCCTCAAGAGCATCGAAGAGCAAGGCAAGCTCACGCCCGAGTTGGCCGCCGCGCTCGCCGCCGCCACCACCAAGCAGGAACTCGAAGACCTCTACCTGCCCCACAAGCCCAAACGCCGCACCAAGGGCCAGATCGCGCGCGAATTCGGCATAGCGCCGCTGGCGGACGCGCTGTTTGCCGACCCCGCGCTCGACCCGCAGCAAGCCGCCCTGCCCTACGTCCGGCAGGACAAGGGCGAGGCCGGCGAAGACTTCACCACCGTGCCTGCGGTACTCGACGGCGTGCGCGACATCCTCTCCGAGCGCTGGGCCGAGGACGTCACGCTGGTGCAAGGCCTGCGCGAATGGCTCTGGGCCGAGGGCTTGCTGCAAAGCCGCCTGGTGAGCGGCAAGAACGAAAACGACCCCGAGGTGGCGAAGTTTCGCGACTACTTCGACTACGACGAACCCATCGCCCGCGTGCCCAGCCACCGCGCGCTGGCCGTCTTTCGCGGGCGCCAGCTTGAAATTCTCGACGCCAAATTGGCCCTGCCGCAGGCAGAGCAGGCGCCAGATGCTACCAAGCCAATAGCACAACCCAGCCTCGCCGAAGGCCGCATCGCCCAGCACCTGCGCTGGAGCCACCGGGGCCGCCCTGCCGACGACCTGTTGCGCAAGTGCGTCGCGTGGACCTGGCGCGTGAAGCTCAGCCTCTCGATCGAGCGCGACCTGTTCACGCGCCTGCGCGAGGCGGCCGAACAGGTGGCCATCAAGGTCTTCGCCGACAACCTGCGCGACCTGCTGCTGGCCGCGCCCGCCGGGCCCAAGGTGGTGATGGGACTCGATCCCGGCATCCGCACCGGTGTGAAGGTGGCCGTGGTGGATGCCACCGGCAAGCTGCTGGAGACCGCCACCATCTACCCCCACGAACCGCGCCGCGACTGGGACGGCAGCCTCCACACGCTGGCCCGGCTCGTCGCCAGGCACGGCGTGCAGCTCATCGCCATCGGCAACGGCACCGCCAGCCGCGAGACCGACAAGCTGGCGGCTGATCTCATCAAATCTATACAAAATGTGGCTCAAACGCAGTCAGGGAAAGCGTCAGAGGCTATTCAAAAAGTAGTGGTCAGTGAAGCCGGTGCCTCGGTCTATTCCGCCAGCGAATACGCCAGCCAGGAACTACCCGACGTGGACGTGAGCCTGCGCGGCGCCGCCAGCATCGCGCGGCGCCTGCAGGACCCGCTGGCCGAACTGGTGAAGATCGACCCCAAGAGCATAGGCGTGGGCCAGTACCAGCACGACGTGAACCAGAGCCAGCTCGCGCACACGCTGGGCGCGGTGGTGGAGGACTGCGTGAACGGCGTCGGCGTGGACCTGAACACCGCCAGCCCGCCGCTGCTGGCGCGCGTCTCGGGCCTGACGCCGACCACGGCGAAGGCCATCGTGCGCTGGCGCGAGCAGCACGGCGCCTTCGCCAGCCGCCAGCAGTTGCTGCAGGTGACCGGCCTGGGGCCGCGCACCTTCGAGCAATCGGCCGGGTTCCTGCGTATCCGCGGCGGCGACAACCCGCTGGACTTGACCGGCGTGCACCCCGAGACCTACCCCGTCGTCGAGACCATCCTCGCCCAGACCGGCCAGACCATAGACCAGCTCATGGGCCGCGCCGAGGTGCTCAAGACCCTGCGCCCCGAGCAGTTCGCCACCGAGCGATTCGGCGCCATCACCGTGAAGGACATCCTCGCCGAACTCGAAAAACCTGGTCGCGACCCGCGCCCGGATTTCCAGGTGGCGCGCTTCAACGAAGGCGTGCAGGACATCGCCGACCTGACCGCGGGCATGGTGCTCGAAGGCACGGTGAGCAACGTCGCGCAGTTTGGCGCCTTTGTCGATCTGGGCGTGCACCAGGACGGCCTGGTGCACGTGAGCCAGCTTTCCAACCGCTTCGTGCAGGATGCCCGCGAGGTGGTCAAGACCGGCCAGATCGTGAAAGTGAAGGTGCTGGAGGTTGACGCGCCCCGCAAGCGCATCAGCCTGACGATGAAGCTGGACGCGCAGGCACCGCGGCGCGACGGCGCGCGCGAGAACCGCTTCGAGGCTACCAGGCGAGGCGCGGGGCGGCAGCCCACGCGCGACGCGCCGCCGCAGTCGGCAATGGCCGCGGCGTTTTCAAAATTGCGTGAAGACCCGCGCCGCTGAGCCTGCGCGAGCGTGCGGCTTCAGTCGCGCGCCGACAGGTACCGCACCAGCAGGCGCGCGGCCGGCGTGAGCGTTTTCTCGCCGCGGTAGCACAGCGCAAACCTGCGCCGCGCCCAGACGTCGGTGAGCGGCAGCACGCGCAATCCGTAGGCGTCCACGTAGGTCATCACCGCCTCCATCGGCACGACGCTGATGGCCAGACGCGCGCGCACGATGCGCATGGCGGCCTCGAAACTCGTCACGATCATGCGGAAGTTCAGTCGTTGGCCCCGCTCGGCGGCGGCCCGCATCAGCATGATCTCCACGGCGCTGTTCACCGGCAAGCCCACGTGCTCCCAGGCCAGCGAGTCGGCGAAGGAAACCTCGTCACGCGCCGCCAGTGGATGCTCCGGCGGCACCACGATCGCCAGATGATCGTGGCGGTAACCACACGACTGCAGATCCTGCAAATCCGCCGTATCCCAGCAAATGCCGACCGAGGCGACCCCCTCCCGGATGCCTCGAACCACAGCGGCGCTGATGCGCTCCTCGACATCCACCCGGATGCCCGCATGCTCCGGCTGTGACAGGAACGCGGCAATGTCGTCCGCCAGCGATTCGGCCATGGTCGACAACGTCGCCAGCACGCGCACCTGGCCGCGCGCACCAGCGGCGAAGGCGTCCATGTCTCGCTCCAGATGCTCTGCCGCCAACAGCATGGCGCGGGCATGTTCCAGCACCGCTTCACCCGCGCCGGTAAGTTCGATGCCATGACGCCGGCGAACCATCAAGGGCGTCCTCAGCTGCGCCTCCAATTGGGCGATCCGCTTGCTGATGGCGCTGCCCACGATATGCGAACGCGCCGCCGCACGGGTAATGCTGCCGGCATCACAGGTGGCCACGAACAACTTCAGGGTGGTCAGATCCAGGTCGCGCATCAGTCAAACCCAAAACAATTTCCCAAATGGAATATTTACCATTCCAAAATGTCTCTTTACTTCCGAAGCACGAATTTTAGACTGCACGCATTCATCGCCACCCAAGGGCGCATTCCCGAAGGGGAGAACGTCGAACATGCCATCGGATATCGTCGTGATCCGCGAAGTCGGCCTCAGAGACGGCTTGCAGAGCATCGAGCGCACGGTACCCACCGCGCACAAACTGCAGTGGATCCAATCGGCCTGGCAGGCAGGATTGCGCGAAATCGAAGTGGGCTCGTTTGTTCCTCCCAGACTGCTGCCGCAGTTGGCCGACACCGCCGATCTGGTCGCATACGCCAAGACGCTACCAGGCCTTTCGGTGTCGGTGCTGGTACCCAATCTCAAGGGCGCCCAGCGGGCCATCGGCTCCGGCGCCGACCTGATGCTGCTGCCCCTGTCAGCCAGCCGCGCGCACAGCCTGGCAAACTTGCGCAAGGCGCCCGAAGAGGTCGTTCAGGAAATAAAACAAATCCGTGCCGCGCGCGACGCCGCAGGATCGACCTGCCTGATCGAGGTCGGCATCAGCACCGCATTCGGCTGCACGATTCAAGGGCGGGTGGAGCCTGCAGAGGTGCTTGACCTGCTGCGCGCCGTGCTCGACGCCGGAGTGGATCGGGTCGGCCTGGCGGACACCGTCGGCTACGCGGACCCGCGCGCGGTCGAGACCCTGTTCACGCAGGCATTCGCGATCGCGGGCGAACGCCTGGCGTGCGGCCACTTCCACGACACGCGTGGCCTGGGCATCGCCAACGTGATGGCAGCGCTGAACACCGGCGTCAGGCGTTTCGACGCCAGCCTTGCAAGTATCGGCGGGTGTCCCTACGCGCCTGGGGCAAGCGGCAACGTGGCCAGCGAAGACCTTGCCTATCTTTTCGCCAGCATGGGCATGCCTACAGGCATCGACATCCAGCAACTGCTGGCGCTGCGCACGCGCGTGGCCCAGTGGCTCGACGGCGAGGCCTTGCACGGCACGCTCTGGCGCGCCGGCCTGCCCAAAACCTTGCAACCTGCGGTCGCTGGAGCCGCAGCATGAGCGCGCACGACCGCTCCATGCCCCAACCGCTGGCGGGTTTGCGCGTCATCGAATTCACCCATATGGTCATGGGTCCGACGTGCGGGTTGATGCTGGCGGACCTGGGCGCGGAAGTGATCAAGGTCGAACCCATCGACGGCGACCGCACCCGGCGCCTGCTGGGAGCCGGAGCCGGCTTCTTTCCCATGTTCAACCGCAACAAGAAGAGCATCGCAATCGACCTGCACCATCCGCAAGGCACCGCGGTGGCCCGGCGGTTGGCGGCCAGCGCGGACGTGGTCATCGAGAACTTCAAGCCCGGGACCATGGACAAGTACGGACTGGATTACGCATCGCTTTCGCAAGCCCATCCACGCGTGATCTACGTGGCCAACAAAGGATTCCTGCCCGGACCCTACGAGCACCGCACCGCACTGGATGAAGTCGTGCAGATGATGGGGGGACTGGCCTACATGACGGGTCGGCCCGGAGATCCGCTGCGCGCCGGCGCCAGCGTCAACGACATCATGGGTGGGCTGTTCGGCGCCATCGGCGTTCTTGGCGCGCTGATCCAGCGCGGCATCACGGGCCGCGGCATGCAAGTGCAGAGCGCGCTGTACGAGAACAACGTGTTCCTGGTCGGTCAGCACATGCTGCAGTACGCGCTGACGGGCAAACCCGCTGCCCCCTTGCCCGCCCGCGACAACCCCTGGGCCGTGTACGACGTGTTCACGGTGAAGGGCGGTGAACAGATTTTCCTCGCCGCGGTCAGCGACGCACAATGGCAGACCTTCTGCCGTGTCCTCGACCTGCAGGACCTCGTCCAGGACCCGGCATTGGCCACCAACAATGACCGCGTTCGCGCCCGACCGCGTTTGCTTACCCTGCTGCGCGAACGACTGGCGCAGCGCAGCGCAGCGGAACTGTCGCAAGTGATGGAAGACGCAGGCCTGCCATTCGCGCCCATCCGCCGCCCAGAAGATCTGTACGACGACCCGCATCTGCTGGAAACAGGCGGTTTTGCGCGGATACGGCTGCCGGATGGAGCGCGCGCGGGTGAATTCGCGCAAGCTCCGCTTTTTCCCATCACGCTGGACGGCATGCGCCTGAAATCCCGGCGCGATCCACCGCGCCTGGGCGAAGACACGGACGACCTGCTCAAGTGCCTGGGATACGGCCCCGAGGATATTCAGATACTGCGCACGGAGCACGCGGTGGCCTGATGTGCGACAACCATTCATTCAAAGGAGACCAACGATGCCCAAACTGTTCCATCACCTGTGCCGCGCGGCCCTCATCGCCGCGCTGTCCACCACGACCGCCAGCATGGCACTCGCGGCGGACTACACCATGCGGATCAGCCACCAGTTCCCGCCCACGCATCAAACGGCCGTCAACCTGGCCCAGTTCGCAAAGGACGTCCAGACCGCGACGCAGGGCCGTGTGGAGGTGCAGATCTTCGGGGCGGCACAGCTCTACAAACCCAACCAGAATCATCCGGCCGTGGCCAGCGGCAAAATCGAGGCAGCGTCCATCCTGAGCTTCCAGTGGGGCGGCACCATCCCCGAGATGAGCGTCACGATCATTCCCTACCTCATGACCTCGGTAGCCAAACAGAAGGCGTTCATCGGTTCGGATGCGGCACGCCTGCTGGACAGCAAGATGGCTCAGCGCGGCGTCAAAAACATTGCCTGGATCGTCGATGCCAACAACGGCATCTTCACCTCGGCGCAAAAGCCGCTGATCGCTCCCGCCGACTTCGCCGGCCTGAAGATCCGTGGCCTCAACAAGCTGTGGGATACCGGCCTGTCGGCAATGGGGGCCCATCCTTCGGCCATGCCCGGATCCGAGGTGTACCAGGCACTGCAAACCGGCGTGCTCGATGCCGGCTTCACGGGTGTCAAGGCCGCGTACAGCCGCAAGTTCTACGAGGTACAGAAGTACGGCGTGGCCTCCAACATCATCCTGGCGTTCGACAACCTGGTGGTCAATCCAGCCTGGTGGGACAGCCTGCCGGGTGACGTGCGCGACGCCATCCAGAAGGCGGCCGACAGCGCCGTGCAACGCTCCATCCAACCGGATGAGATTCCCGCCGAGGATCTGAAGGTACTCAACGAACATGGCATGCAGGCCATCGCCCTGACCAAGGCACAGGAAGACGCCATGGCCAAGGCGATGCAACCAACGGTGAAAAAGACATTCCTTGACGACACCGGAGCCGACGGTGAAAGGTTGCTGCAGTTGATCGACAAGCTGTAGTCGTCCGGATGCACCAGGGGACGATGTTCCATGCACCAACTTCCTGACACGACCGGCGAGAGCGCCGCGCTGCGCATCCTGAGCCAGGCCGTGGCCACCGTCTGCGCCGCCGCCATGGCGCTTTCGGCCATCGCGATCCTCGTTTCATTCGTGCTGATCGGCTGGGCCGTCGTGATGCGCTACTTCTTCAACGCCGCGCCCGCCTGGGTCGACGAACTCGTCGGCCATCTGCTGGTGGCCACCGTGATGCTGGCCGTGGCCCAGACCTTCCGGCGCGGTGAACACATAGGCGTGGACGTGCTGGTGCAGCGGCTTTCACTCGCCGGCAGGCGCTGGGCCATGGCATGGGCCGCCGCGGCTTGCGCCGCCGTGGCGGCGGTGCTTGTCGTCAGCGGATGGCAGACTGCCGTGCTGGCGCGCACGCTCGGACTGGTGACCGAAGGCCACCTCGAATGGCCCGTGTGGTGGCTGATGCTGCTGCTGCCCCTGGGCGGCGCCTTGCTGTTGCTGGCCACCATCGAGGCGCTCTGGCGCACATGGGTCGGCCAGCCCCTGCGCTTTGCATCCACAAGCCAGCCGGTCACGCCCGGGGATACCCCATGACGATCACCGTGCTATTTGTCGCACTGCTCCTGCTGCTGTTCACCGGGCTGCCGATCTTCGCGGGACTGGCCGCGTTCGGCGGCGCGCTGCTGCTGATCACCCAGGGCGAGCTGGGCTCCGTCACCGAGGTGATGTTTGGCGAGATGGATCATTACCTGCTGGTGGCCATTCCGCTGTTTGCCTTCATGGCCTACCTGATGATCCGCAGCAAGATCGTGGACGATCTCTACCAGACTGCGTACACACTCACGCGCCACCTGCCGGGCGGTCTGGGCATCGCCACCATCGCCGCCTGCACTGTATTCGCGGCGATCTCCGGCTCCAGTGTCGCCACCGCGCTCACCATAGGTGCCGTGGCCATTCCGCAAATGGTCCGTTATGGCTACGACCCGCGCGCGGCCTATGGCCTGGTCGCGGCAGGCGGCACGCTGGGCATCCTGATTCCGCCTTCCGGACCGATGATTCTTTACGGCGTGATCACCGACACCTCGATCGGCGCGCTGTTCATGGCAGGCGTCTTCCCCGGCTTGCTGATGGCCGCCGTCTTCATCGCCTGGAGCATGGTGACCACTGCCGTGAAACACCGCCACATCCGGTGCGAACCGCGCGCCAGCATCGGTGAAGCGCTGCATGCCATACGCAAGGCGCTGTGGGCGCTGTCCTTGCCCGTGTTCGTGCTGGGCGGGATGTACGCCGGCCTGTTCACCGCCACCGAAGCCGCCGCCGCAGGCGCCTGGCTGGCCTTGCTGATCGGGGTACTGGTCTATCGCACGCTGAACCTGCGCGCCATCTGGGAAGCAGCCGTCGATGCAAGCCGGATCTCCGCGATGCTGTTCATGATTCTTGCGGGCGCATCTGTGTTCGGGCACGTGCTGACCAAGCTGCGCATACCGCAGCAGATGGTGGAACTGGTGACAGCCGCCAACATGGGGGCGATCGGCTTCCTGCTGACCATGATGGCGTTGATCTTCGTGCTCGGCATGTTCCTGGAGTCCATCTCCATCATCCTGATCACGACGCCGGTGATTCTTCCGGTGATGCACCATCTCGGCATCAACCCCGTCTGGTACGGGGTAATGCTGGTCATTAACCTGGAACTGGCGCAAATCACTCCGCCCGTCGGCATGAACCTGTTCACGATCAAGGCCATCACGAATGCCCCTCTGGGCGCCATCGTGCGCGGAGCCATGCCCTACGTGTTCTTGATGATCGCCGTGATGGGTATGGTGATGTTCTGGCCCCAGATTGCACTCTGGCTGCCGGGCACCATGCGCAACTGATCCGCGGGCGTCGGATTCAGCCGGTTTCGCGGGTGCGCCGCACCGTCATCGGCTGCATGATCCCCTGCCCGGGCGCCCCACAGCCGTTGTCGCAGCACTTGCCGGGCTGGGTGTTCGCCGTGATCGGGCGGTCCGGGTCATGCACCACGCCGCGCTCCAGCAGGCGTTCAACGAGCTGCACCTTGCTGCCCACAGGGTAGTTGCGCCAGATTTCCTGCTTCATCGCCGCGGGCGAACCGCCGCCGTGCAGACTGATGAGCGAGTACCAGCCGCCCTGGTAGGAGGCTGTCAAATCTTCCAGCAGGCGCGCCACCTCGATGCGCTTGTCGTAGGGCACGGACGGGCTGGCGCGCAGCACCTCGGAGAGTTTGGCCGCCGTCTCAGGGTTATGGTCCTCGTCCGGCCCGGGCAGCGCGACGATGAGGCCGCCCGAAACCTCGTGCGCGAGGCGGTGCATGTCGTAGATCTGCGTGCCCAGCAGCAGCTTGCCGATGTTGGCGTACACCGGCTCGGGCATGAAGGTCTTGCTGTGTTCGTCCGGCTGCGCGTAGACGCTCGCGGCCACGCCGCAGGCATAGAAGCCTTCGACAATCTTGATGAGTTCGACCATGGGTTCGCGCAGGCTGCTCACCTTGCCGGGGTCGTCGAAGCCGTTGGCCTCGCACATCAGCGCGCCCGCACCGATGAGCAGGTCGCCGAAGCCGGCGCGCGCGGCGATGCAGCTGTGGCGGTGGTGTGTGGCATAGCTGTAGGTGAGGATGTGGCTGTGCTTCCAGTCGCCCGCGTAGAACACGCGCTCCCACGGCACGAAGACCTCCTCGAACAGCACCACCGCCGTGGATTGGCCGTACTTGCGCGAAAACAGCGGCTCGCCATGCTCGGGCGTTTCGCTTGGCCGCCCCGCCACGCGCGAGACGATGGTGACGCCCGGCGCATCCACCGGCACCGCGCAGCAGACGGCGAACGCCGCGTCCTGCGGGCCCATGTTGCGGCTGGGCATGACGAGCAATTCGTGCATGTAGGGCGCACCGGTCACGATGGCCTTGGCGCCGCTGATCCACACGCCCTTGCCGTCCTGGCGCACCACGTGCACATAGGCATCCAGGTTCGCCTGCTCGTGGGGCTTCTTCGTTCGGTCGCCCTTGGCGTCGGTCATCGCGATGCCGATGGCCAAATCGTTGTCCTGCGCATGCGCTAGGTAGGCGCGAAAACGATCGCCCGCCTCGCGCGTGCCACTCGCGTCGTCGATGGCCGCGGTGGCCTGCGCCAGGCCGTTGAGCGCGTCGTGTGCCAGATAGCGCTGCGCGCAACCGGTTTCCTGGCACAGCACGCGCACCGCTTCGAGCTTGTTGAGCAGGTCGCCCGCGGCCTCGTTCACGTGCAGCATGCGCGGCACGATGCGGCCTCGGCTCGTCTGCGTGGCCAGCGCGATCGGCGCCAGTTCTTGCTTGAGCGCGAAGTCGTAGGTGTAGGCGAGCGCATTCACGCCCGGCACAAGTTCGGGCGCATCGGCCACGTTCTCGATGCGCCTGCCATCGACAAATACGCGGGGTTTGAGACGCCTGAGCGACTCGCGGTAGGCATCCCCTGTCATCAAGGCCACCCGCGCGGGTGCGGCGTCTGCATTCATGCCCATCACTCTTCCCTTGAAACAAACATGAATATATTTGAACAGTGTTCAATGTTCTTGTCAATCCTACAATGAGCCGTATGCCTCTCACAGAAAAAAAAGCCACGACCTCCCCCATTTCCACCCACACCCAGCGCGACGAGCGCCGACGCAAGCTCGCCGACGTCCGACAGGAACTGGTGCTGGATGCGGCACGGTCGGTTTTCTTTGAACTGGGCATGGAAAAGACCAGCATCCGCGAAATCGCGCGGCGCGCGGGTTACACGCCGGGGGCGCTCTACAGCTACTTTCCGAGCAAGGAGCACATCTATGGCGCGCTGCTGGGTGAATCGCTGGAGCGCCTGAACACTCAGGTGCAACTGGCGCTCGAGGCAGCCGCGAGTCCGGCCGAGCGGTTGCGCGCGGGCGCCAGCGCCTTCTTCGACTTCTACCGCGTGAACCCGCATGACCTGGATCTGGGCTTCTACCTCTTCCAGGGCATGGCGCCGCGCGGCCTCACGCCCGAGCTCGACGTGCGCCTGAACACCCGGCTGCGCGACGCCCTGCTGCCCTGTCAGGCAGCGCTGCAGGCCATGGGGCTGGACGAGGCCCGGGCCACGGCGGAAGTCACCGCGCTGTTTGCTCATATCGTCGGCCTGCTTGTGATGAGCCACACCGGGCGCATACGCATGTTCGGGCAGTCGTCGCAGGAACTCTTCAGCGCCTATCTTGCCCACCTGCTCAAACGTGCGCAGGGTGGTAAATCCGCGTAGACCTGCGCAAATCTCGTGAGGGCGTCGATCAAAGGCGCGCTCGTGTCACAGGGGAAATTCCCGACCCCAAGCCACATGATTGCGCAAATCCCTCTTGAGTACCTTGCCCGCAGCCGACCGTGGCAACGGTGAAGACGAGAAGCTGACGAACTGCGGCACCTTGTAACGCGCCAATCGGCTCCTGCAGTGAGCCACGATGGCCTCAGGTGAAATCTCCTGCTCGCCCGTGTGCACGACCACGCCCACCTTCTCGCCGAGGACATCATCCGCCACTGCCAGGACGGCCGCTTCCAGCACCTCGGGCATGGCTAGCACCGCCGCCTCCACTTCCACGCTGGAGATGTTTTCCCCACCGCGGATGATGATGTCCTTCTTGCGATCCACCAGAAACAGCCGCCCATGGTCATCAACGCGAACAATGTCGCCGGTGTAGTACCAACCGCCCCTGAAGCTGCGCGCTGTCTCCTCCGGCTTGTTCCAATACCCCGCCGTCACATTGCCGCCGCGCGCGACCAGTTCGCCGACGTTCGGATCGTCGTCGAGCGCGACGACACCCAGATCCACCGTTGGCACCGCATAGCCCACCGAATCGGCGAACTCCAGCGTGTCCTCGTCGGGCAGCGCGGCAATGATGGACGTGGTTTCGGTCATGCCGAAACCATTGGCCATCCGGGCGTGGGCAAAGGCCTGCTTGAGCTCGCGCACCAGCGTGGGCGCGATCGGCGCGCCGCCATAGGCCACCCAGCGCACACGCGTGCGATCAATGGCCTGAAACTGCGGCATTCTGAGGACCAGCGCATAGATCGTCGGCACGGTGATGATGAAGTTGATGCCCTCCTCGACGATGGCCGAAACGAATTTCTCCCTGTCAAACTGGGGCATGATCACCGCGGTGCCACCGAGGAAGGCCACCACCATCATCTGCGTGTTGCAGCCCGTCACGTGAAACAGCGGCACCGAGATCAACGTGCGGATGTCCGACGCAGACGGCGCGCTGATCCTGAGCGCATCGATGATGTTGCGCGAGCTCGTCAGCAGGTTTTCGTGGGTGAAGGGAACGCCCTTGGCGTTTCCCGTGGTGCCCGAGGTATAGAAGATCGTGACCACCGAGGTCGCCGAAACATCTGGCGCAAGATAAGGTGCACCCTTGGGGCACTCGTGGTCCGGCCCGAGCTCGCGAACGACACCCGCGTCCTGGCGGACATAAGCCACCTCCTCGGCGGTGAGCCGCGTGTTCACCGCCACGGAAATGCCTCCGGCCATCATGACGGCCCAATAGGCCAGCACCCACTGCACGCCCGCCGGATGGGTGATGGCCACGCGTTCACCGTGCTTGAGGCCGCTGGCGCGCAGCCCACCGGCCATTTCGGCGCAGCGATCCCAGAGCTGCCGATAGGAAAGCCGCTCGCCGCCGAGCTCCACCACGGCCTCGGCATCGGGCGTGCGCTGCACATGCCCCTGCAGCATGGCCAGCAGGGAGGTCGGCAGGTCGGTGTAGTGGGCCGTGCCATCTGCGGCGATTTCGACGCCACGACGAACGAAAGGATTCTGTTCGCGGCCAATCCTGCGAATCTGCGCTGTCATGTCCTGTTTCCTGGTTGAGGCAGACACCCGTTCTGCCCGATGTTCACAAGGCCGGTTTTCGTCGGCGATTCAATAAAAGGCCTGCAGTCCCGTCTGGGAACGCCCCAGCACCAGCGAGTGGATGTCGTGCGTGCCCTCGTAAGTGGAATCCGCTTCGAGATTCATCACGTGGTGCATGATGCCGTAGCTCGTGCGCAGGCCGTTGCCGCCGTGCATGTCCCTGGCCATGCGCGCGATCTGCAGCGCCTTCTCGCAGCTGTTGCGCTTGATCAGGCTGATCATCTCCGCGCTGCCGCGCCCCTCATCCAGCAGGCGCCCCACGCGCAGGCAGCCCTGCAGACCCAGCGCAATCTCGCTCTGCATGGTCGCAAGCTTGCCTTGGGCCAACTGCGTCTGCGCCAGCGGACGGCCAAAGGGCTTGCGCTCCATCGCGTAGTCACGCGCACGCATCCAGCAATCCTCCGCCGCGCCGAGTGCCCCCCAGGCGATGCCATAGCGCGCGCTGGACAGCGTGGCAAGCGGCCCTGTCAAACCCGTGGCCTCGGGCAACAAGTGGTCTTCGGGCACGAAGACGTCGGTCAGCATCACCTCACCGGTCGAGCTGTTGGGCAGCCCCACCTTGTCAGCGATCCTGCGTACCTCCAAGCCCTGCGCACCCTTGGCCAGGATGAAGCCGCGGACCGCCGCAGGCCCGTTTCCGGCACCCTGCAGCTTGGCCCAGATGATGAAGAGATCGGCCACGGGTGAGAACGAAATCCACATCTTGTGTCCGTTCAGCCGATAGCCTCCGGGAATCTCTCGCGCACTCGTCTCCATCGCAGCAGGGTTGGAGCCATGCTCGGGTTCGGTCATGCCAAAGCAGCCGATCAACTCGCCCGTCGCCAGCTTCGGAAGGTAGGCGCTTTTCTGCGCCTGGCTGCCAAAGTGAAAGATCGAATTCATGACGAGCGAGCCCTGCACGCTCAGAATTCCGCGGTAGCCCGCATCCACACGCTCGAGCTCGCGAGTGGCAATGCCATAGGACACGTGGCTCGCACCCGCGCCCCCGTAGCCATCGATCGTGCTGCCAAGCAGCCCGAGCCGTCCCAGCTCGCGGATGATGCCGGGGTCATAACCCGTGCGGTGCACCTCCTGCAGGTGCGCCCGCAGGTGCGTCTCGCAGAACTTGCGCAGTTCTGCCTGGGCGATGCGCTCCTCCTGCGTGAGCTGCTCCGTGAAATGGAAGGGATCCTTCCAGTCAAAATTCGAGGTCGTCATTCTGGGTATGTCTCCAAAGGGTTCATTCGATCCTGGCGCTGTCGCGGGCAGCGATCCGGTCGCGCCACTCCTGCAGCGCATGAAACCCGGCGTCGCGCGGTCGGAAATGAACCACGCGCGCCACCTCCAGCGCGCAGAACGCCGTGATGTCCGCTATCGTGAACCGCTCCCCCGCCACCCAGGACTGGCGCGCAAGCTGCTCATCCAGCCACGCGGCCGTTTTGAACACGATCTCCCTCTGCCCCTGGGCAAAATCGGGGTACTGTCTGCCCACCAGCGTCTCCATGTTCGGCAGGCTGTTGCGGATCCACGCAATGATCGGAGACATCCAGTAAAAATCCATGCGGCGATCGTGCATTTCGATCCACGCACGTTCCTCGGGGTCGCTGCCCATGAGATTGGGTTCGGGGAATTTCGCCTCGATCCAGGAGCAGATGGCCCTGGATTCGCCGAGGGCCCGGCCGCCGTCAAGCTGCAGGACGGGAATTCGAGCAAAGGGACTCAGCGCCTTGAAGCTCTCCGTGCGGTGCTCGTTTTTCATCAGATCGATATTCACGATCTCGACATCCGCGATCTGCTTTTCACGGATGAACATCAGCGCCCTGCGTGGATAGGGCGCCCTGTAGGCGGTGTACAGCTTCATTTTTGTTCTCGAAATTCCCAGGAATTTCCAGGCCCGGATTGCCCGTGGCCCATTCGGCATTGAAGCTGGCAGTCTTGCAGTGCCTGGCAGGTGTGACAAGCCTACAATTTCGATATCCGAAATCATGCAAGCCCCGCCCACTTCGCCCTCCACCCGAGCACAGACCCGGCTGTCGGGACGTTACGTGCGCGCTACCAGCGGCAGCCAGTCGCTTGAACGCGGACTGGCGCTGCTGCGTGCCTTCAAGTCCGGAACCAGCGTGCTGACCAATGCGGAACTGGCCAGCCGCGCGCGTCTGCCACGGCCCACCGTCAGCCGACTGACACGCTCACTCGTGGAGAGCGACTTTCTCGTCTACGACCACGCCCAACGCGGATATCGGCTTGCGCCGGTGTGCCTGAGCCTGGGCCTGAATTTCCGCTCGGCATGCACCGAGCTCGATCTGGCGCTGCCGCTGATGCGCGAAACCGCCGAGGCATTCAAGGTGAACGTGGGTCTGGCCGCGCTAGACGGAACTGAAATGGTCTACCTCGATTCGGTGCGCATGGGGCGCACCGGCATTCCCAGGCGTGTACTGCCCGGTACCCGGCTCCCGCTGGCGCGCTCGGCGCTCGGCTGCGCTTATCTGGCTGCCGTGCCCGCCGTCGAACGCCAGGCTCTGATGAACTCGTTGACCGGCGGGCACGGCACTGGCGACTTGCATGATCTGGCCGCCCAGGTGGAGCACGCTTGCCGACACGTCGAGGCCGTCGGCTATTGCTGGACCCAATGGCTGCCGCGCATCGTCTCCATTGCCACCCCCATCGCCAGCGGCCTGGGAGAGCACTACGCCCTGAACATCAGCGCCGCCGTCGGCGACACGCCCGACCCCGCCGTGATCGAAGCGCACGGGCAAGCCCTCCTCACGCTCAAGCGCCGGGTATCGGATGCCTGGGCCCGAAACAGCGCATGAACCTCGCGCCTCCCAGCGCATAACTGGCGCGGCGCACAAAAAAGGCCGAAGAAAACTCCGGCCCTTTCAAACGGCTGCCCCGGCAGCCTTACAGCACTTCGAACACCCCGGCCGCGCCCATGCCGCCGCCGATGCACATCGTCACGCACACGCGCTTGGCGCCACGGCGCTTGCCTTCGATGAGGGCATGGCCCGTCAGGCGCTGACCGGTCACGCCATAAGGGTGGCCCACGGCGATCGCGCCGCCGTTGACGTTCAGGCGATCGGCCGGGATGCCCAGCCGGTCGCGGCAATAGATGACCTGCACAGCGAAGGCTTCGTTGAGCTCCCACAGGTCGATGTCACCCACCGAGAGGCCCAGCTTCTTCAGCACCTTGGGTACGGCAAACACCGGGCCTATGCCCATCTCGTCGGGCTCGCAACCCGCCACGGCAAAGCCGAGGAAGCGGCCAAGGGGCTTCAGGCCCTTGCGGCTGGCATAACCCTCGCTCACCACCACGCAGGCGCCCGCGCCGTCGGAAAACTGGCTGGCATTGCCCGCCGAAACCAGGCCGCCGGGCAACGCAGGCTTGATGCCGCGTATGCCTTCGACCGTCGTGCCCTCGCGCAGGCCCTCGTCCTTGCTGACGGTGACCTGTTTCGTGATCAGGCCCATTGTCTTGTCGGCGATGCCCGCCGTGACGGTGATGGGCGCGATCTCAGCCTCGAACAGCCCGGCCGCCTGCGCCGCGCAGGCCTTCTGCTGGCTGGCGGCGCCGTATTCATCCATGGCCTCGCGGCCGATGTGGTAGCGCTTGGCGACCTGTTCGGCCGTCTGCAGCATGCTCCAGTAGATCTCGGGCTTTTTCTTCTGCAGCGCGGGGTCGAAGAGCATGTGCATGTTCATCTCCTGCTGCACGCAGGAGATGCTCTCCACGCCGCCGGCCACGTACACGTCGCCCTCGCCCGCGATGATGCGCTGGCTGGCGATGGCGATGGTCTGCAGGCCCGAGGAGCAGAAGCGGTTCACGGTCATGCCGGCGGTCGTGACGGGCAGATCGGCCATGAGCGCGATCTGGCGCGCGATGTTCATGCCGGTCGCGCCCTCGGGGTTGGCGCAGCCCATGATCACGTCTTCGACCTCGGCACCTTCGATGCCGGCGCGCTCGACGGCGGCGCGCACCACGTGGCCACCCAGCGTGGCGCCATGGGTCATGTTGAACGAGCCCTTCCAGCTCTTGGCGAGCGGCGTGCGGGCGGTGGAAACGATTACTGCGGATGTCATTGCGTTGGTCCTTGTGTCTTCGGTTGCGTTCGATCGCTTTCGGATTCAAGCGAAGCGCTTGCCTTGAGCCACCAGGCGCGCCAGCAGGGGCGCGGGCTGCCAGAACGCAGCGTCGTCGAGCGGGTTCTGCGCAAAGCGCTTCATCGTGGCCACCACGTTGAACAGGCCGAACTCATTGGCGTAGTTCAGCGGCCCGCCGCGAAACACCGGGAAGCCGTAGCCGAAGATATAGACCACGTCGATGTCGCTCGCCTTGTTGGCGATGCCTTCTTCCAGGATGTGCGCGGCCTCGTTCACCAGCGAGAACACCAGGCGCTGCACGATTTCCTCGTCGGTCACCTTGCGCGGTGTGATGCCCTGGCTCTTGCGATAGTCCTCGATCATGGCCACGACCTCGGCGTTCGGGATGGCGTCGCGCTTGCCCGGAACGTAGTCGTACCAGCCCTTGCCCACCTTCTGCCCGAAGCGGCCCTGCTCGCACAGCAGATCCGCGGTCTTGCTGTACTTCATGCCGGGATGCTCGACGGCGCGGCGCTTGCGGATCGCCCAGCCGATGTCGTTGCCCGCGAGGTCGCTCATGCGAAACGGCCCCATGGCAAAGCCGAACTTCTCGATCGCCTTGTCCACCTGGGCCGGCGTGCAGCCTTCATCGATCAGGAAGCCCGCCTGGCGCACGTACTGCTCGATCATGCGGTTGCCGATGAAGCCATCGCACACGCCCGCCACCACGGCGGTCTTGCGGATCTTCTTGGCCACGGCCATGACGGTGGCCAGTACGTCCTTGGCGGTCTTCTCGCCGCGCACCACCTCCAGCAGCTTCATGACATTGGCCGGGCTGAAGAAGTGCATGCCCACCACATCCTGCGGCCGCTTGGTGAATGCGGCGATTCTGTTGACGTCCAGCGTCGAGGTATTGCTCGCCAGAATCGCGCCGGGCTTGACCACGGCGTCGAGCTGCCTGAACACCTGCTCCTTCACGCCGATATCCTCGAACACCGCCTCGATGACGAGGTCGGCGTCCTTGAGATCGTCATAGCTCAGCGTGGTGGTGAGCAGCGCCATGCGTTGCTCGTACTTGTCCTGTTTGAGCTTGCCCTTCTTGACCTGCGCCTCGTAATTCTTGCGCATCACGCCCACGCCGCGCTCGAGGGCCTCGGGCTTCATCTCCAGCATGGTCACGGGGACGCCCGCGTTGAGGAAATTCATCGCAATGCCGCCACCCATGGTGCCCGCCCCGATCACGGCCACCTTCTTCACCTCGCGCAGCGGGGTGTCAGAAGACACGTCTGGAATCTTGCTGGCGGCGCGCTCGGCAAAGAACAGGTGGCGCAATGCGCGCGATTCGGCCGACCACATCAGCTGCGTGAACAGTTCACGCTCGGCCAGCAGTCCGTCGGCAAATTTCTTCTTGGTCGCCGCCTCGACCGCGTCCACGCATTTGGCGGGTGCCGGGAAGTTCTTCGCCATGCCCTTGACCATGTTGCGCGCAAACTGGAAATAGGCATCGCCCTGCGGGTGCTTGCACGGCAGGTTGCGCACCAGCGGCAGCGGGCGCGCATCAGCGATGCCACGCGCAAACGCCAGCGCCTCGTCGATCAGCGATTCGGCGGAGGCGGTGAGCTTGTCAAACAGCTTTTGCCCCGGCACGCCCGCGATGAATTCGCTCTTGACCGGCTCGCCGCTCACGATCATGTTGAGCGCCGCTTCCACGCCGATCACTCGCGGCAGGCGCTGCGTGCCACCCGCGCCGGGCAGCAGGCCGAGTTTGACCTCGGGCAGGGCCACATTGCAGCCAGGCGCCACCACGCGGTAGTGGCAGGCGAGCGAAAGCTCCAGGCCACCGCCCATGCAGACGCTGTGAATGGCCGCCACCACCGGCTTGGCGCATTGCTCCACCAGTGAGATGACCGTGTGCAGGTTGGGCTCGGCAAAGGCTTTTTCGGTGCCGAATTCGGTGATGTCCGCGCCACCCGAAAAGGCCTTGCCCGCCCCCGCGATGACGATGGCCTTGACGGCAGCGTCCTGCTGGGCCTTGTCCAGCCCCGCCGCCAGCGCCTGGCGGGTGGCCAGGCCCAGCCCGTTCACGGGCGGATTGTTGAGTGTGATCACGGCCACATCGCCGTGCACCTGATAGCTTGCCGTCATGCTGTCTTCCTTGTCAAAACGAAAAACGCCAAAAAAGTACGATCGTGCTTTTTGTGAAGTCTAAGCGTCGTTCACAGCGCAGTTTGTCCCGAGAGAGACAAAACCGCAAATGCAGCCAGCGATGGCCGATCTGGGAAAAGATGCACTCACCTTGGGCGCATGGACCACAAATGCACCATGCAGGTGCATGCAATGTGCAATTCTGGTGCAATCACCTGCAAAAGACACTCTTGTCGTCAGGGGCGGCAACCTGGCACGGCTCATGCTGTACAGAGTCCATACCCCTACCCTGGATGGAGCACTCAGATGGCAAAAACCGTTTCCGAAGTCATGAAGATGATGACCGACAAGGCCGTGCAGTTCGTGGATCTGCGCTTCACGGACACCCGTGGCAAGGAGCAGCACGTCACCGTGCCGGTGTCCGCGTTCGATGAAGGCAAGTTCAGCGCGGGCCACGCATTCGACGGCTCGTCGATTGCCGGATGGAAAGGCATCGAAGCCTCGGACATGATTCTCATGCCCGATCCGAACACCGCCAACATCGACCCGTTCTTCCAGGAGCCCACGCTGATCCTGAGCTGCGACGTGCACGACCCGAGCGACGGCCGGCCCTACGACCGCGACCCGCGCTCGCTCGCGCACCGCGCCGAGGCCTACCTCAAGAGCAGCGGCATCGGCGACACCGCCTACTTCGGCCCCGAGCCCGAGTTCTTCGTCTTCGACAGCGTGCGCTGGCATGCCGACATGTCCGGCTGCTTCCTGCAGATCGAGTCCGAAGAAGCCGCCTGGAACACCGGCACCGAATACGCCCACGGCAACTCGGGCCACCGCCCCGCCGTCAAGGGTGGCTACTTTCCGGTGCCACCGGTGGACAGCCTGCATGACATGCGCTCCGAGATGTGCCTGACGCTGGAGGCGCTGGGCATCCCCGTCGAGGTGCACCACCACGAGGTGGCAACCGCCGGCCAGCTGGAACTGGGCACGAAATTCAGCACCCTGGTGCAACGCGCCGACTGGCTGCAACTGCAGAAATACGTGATCCACAACGTGGCGCACCGCCACGGCAAGACGGCCACCTTCATGCCCAAGCCCATCGTGGGCGACAACGGCTCGGGCATGCACGTGCACCAGTCGGTCTGGAAGGACGGCAAGAACCTGTTCGCGGGCGACGGCTACGCGGGCCTGAGCGAATTTGCGCTGTTCTACATCGGTGGCATCATCAAGCATGCGCGCGCGCTCAACGCCATCACCAACCCCGGCACCAACAGCTACAAGCGCCTGGTGCCGCACTACGAGGCACCGGTTAAGCTGGCCTACAGCGCGCGCAACCGCTCGGCCTCGATCCGCATTCCCTATGTCGCCAACCCGGTGGGACGGCGCGTCGAGGTGCGCTTTCCGGACCCGCTGGCCAACCCCTACCTGGCGTTTGCCGCGCTGCTCATGGCAGGACTCGATGGCGTGGAGAACCGCATCCACCCCGGAGAAGCCATGGACAAGGACCTCTACCACCTGCCCCCGGAAGAAGATGCCAAGGTGCCTACCGTGTGCCACAGCCTCGACCAGGCGCTCGGCTACCTCGACCAGGACCGCGGCTTCCTGACCCGCGGCGGCGTGTTCTCGGACGCGATGATCGATGCCTACCTGGAACTGAAGATGGCCGAAGTCACGCGCCTGCGCCTGACCACCCATCCCATCGAATTCGACATGTACTACAGCATGTGAGCTTCAAGAGGCGCCATGAAATTCACCAAGATGCACGGCATCGGCAACGACTACATCTACGTCAACACGTTCGATGAGGCGGTGGCCGACCCCTCGGCCCTGGCCGTGGCCATGTCGCGCCCGCATTTCGGCGTCGGCGCCGACGGACTGGTGCTCATCGGCGCCTCGGATACGGCGGATTTCGACATGCGCATGTTCAACGCCGACGGCTCCGAAGGCGAAATGTGCGGCAACGCCGTGCGCTGCATCGCCAAGTATGTCTACGAGCGCGGCCTGACGCAAAAGACCAGGCTCACGCTCGCCACGAAGGCCGGCATCAAGACACTGGAGCTGCAGATCGACGCGGGCCAGGTCACGCAGGTGCGCGTGGACATGGGCGAGCCGCTGCTCGCGCCCGCGGCGATACCGGTCGACCTGCCTGGCGAGCGCGTGATCGATCAACCCATCACCGTCGGCGGCCAGGCCTGGCGCATGAGCTGCGTGAGCATGGGCAACCCGCACGCGGTGATCTTCGTGGACGACCCGGCGACCTTCGACGTTCACGGCATCGGCCGGCAGATCGAGCACCACCCGCTGTTTCCCCGGCGCACGAATGTGGAGTTCGTGCGCGTGCACTCGCGCGAGCAGCTCGAGATGCGCGTCTGGGAGCGCGGCAGCGGCGAGACGCTGGCCTGCGGCACCGGCGCCGCCGCCATCGTCGTTGCAGCCGTGCTCAACGGACTGACCGAGCGCAGCGTGCGCGTCAAGTTGCTGGGCGGCGAACTGCACGTCCACTGGGACGAGGCCGACAACCACATCTACCAGAGCGGTCCGGCAAGCTTCGTGTTTGACGGCGTCTGGCTCGCCTCATGAGGTAGCACAGGCCGCAAGCGCCGCACCGCCATGACCGCCGCGTTCGACCCCAGAACCCAGGAAGCCTACGACAGGCTGGCCACGCTCGTGGCGCTGGTGCGCGTGGACGGCGTCTGCCTGATGGTCAACACCGCGCTTGAAAACACCTTGCACCAATCCCGACGCAAGCTCACGGGAAGCAACGCGTTCGAGTGGTTTGCCGAACCCGCTCCCATGCGCGAAGCGCTGCAGCGCGTGGCCGATCAGACCGTGATGACCAGCCGCCTGCAGGCGAGCCTGCACTTCCACCCACCGGGACCATCCGACCTGCCGGTCCACGTGTGCGTGAGCCCGGCGCCATCCGATGGCCCTTTGCCGGTCGTGCTCGTCGAGATGACTGAAACCGAGCAGCAGGTCCGGCTTGAACGCGAGGAACATGCCAACGACCTGATCGAGGCACACAAGCAATTGCTGCGCAATCTGGCCCACGAGATCAAGAACCCGCTGGGGGGCATTCGCGGCGCCGCGCAGCTGCTGGCGCTGGACGCCGCATCGCATGAAGTCAGCGAGTACACCGACGTCGTCATCCACGAAGTGGACCGGCTGCAAACGCTGGTCGACCGCCTGCTCGCCCCGCACCAGGGCGCCCCCGTCCAGGCGCGGTTGAACATCCACGAGGTCTGCGAACGCGTGCGCACGCTGGTGTTCGCCGAATTCGCGCGCGGGCTGCAAATCCGGCGTGACTACGACACGTCACTGCCGGACCTGATCGGAGACCGGGAGCGCCTGATCCAGGCGCTGCTCAACATCGTGCGCAACGCCGCGCAGGCACTGGGCGATCGCATCAGCCAAGGGGATGCCCGCATCGTGCTGCGCACGCGCATCGCGCGCCAGGCCACGCTCGGGGGCAGGCGCCACCGGCTGGCAATCCAGATCGACGTCGAGGACAACGGTCCGGGCGTGCCACAGGCACTGCGCGAGCGCATCTTCCAGCCGCTGGTTTCCGGGCGGGCCGGCGGCAGCGGACTGGGGCTCACGCTGGCGCAGACCTACGTGCAGCAGCACGGCGGCATCATCGAATGCGACAGCGTGCCTGGCCAGACCCGGTTCACGCTGCTGCTGCCTCTGGCAGACTCACACTGATGTCCCAGCCCGCCATGCAACCGATCTGGATCGTCGACGACGATCAGTCCATCCGTTTCGTGCTCGAGCGCGCGCTCGAACGCGGCGACCTGCCGGTGCGCGCGTTCACCGGCCCGGACGAGGTGCTGGCCGCGCTCCAGGCGGGCGAGACGCCGCAGGTGCTGGTAAGCGACATCCGCATGCCCGGCGGTAACGGCCTGGCCCTGCTGGCCGAGGTCAAGCGGCGCCTGCCCTTGCTTCCCGTCATCGTGATGACGGCCTACACCGACCTGGACAGCGCCGTCGGCGCACTGCAGGGCGGTGCCTTCGAGTACCTGCCCAAGCCCTTCGACATCTCACGGGCGCTGGATCTGATCCGCCGCGCCGCCGACGAGAGCCTGCGCGCTGCCACGCCACCCCCGGGCTCCCCGGACATCCCGCAGATGCTGGGCCAGGCCCCGGCCATGCAGGACGTGTTTCGTGCCATTGGCCGGCTGAGCCTGAGCCATACCACGGTGCTCATAACGGGCGAGAGCGGCAGCGGCAAGGAGCTGGTCGCCCACGCCTTGCACCGCCACAGCCCGCGCGCAAACGGGCCGTTCATCGCCATCAACACCGCCGCCGTGCCGCGCGAGCTTCTGGAGAGCGAGCTGTTCGGCCATGAACGCGGCGCCTTTACCGGCGCGCAGGCCACCCGGCGCGGGCGCTTCGAGCAGGCGGCGGGCGGCACGCTGTTTCTCGATGAAATCGGCGACATGCCGCTGGAGTTGCAGACGCGGCTGCTGCGCGTGCTCAGCGACGGGCACTTCTATCGCGTGGGCGGCCAGGAGCCGCTCAGGGCCGACGCGCGCGTGATCACGGCCACGCACCAGAACCTGGAGCAGCGCGTGCGCGAAGGGCACTTTCGCGAGGACCTGTACCACCGTCTGAATGTCATCCGCCTGCGCCTGCCGCCGCTGCGAGAGCGCCGTGAGGACATCCCCATGCTCACGTCCTATTTCCTCGCCCGCAGCGCGCGCGAGCTGGGCGTCGAAACCAAGCACATCGGCGAAGCAGCGCTCGCACGGCTGAGCGCGTTCGACTTTCCGGGCAACGTGCGCCAGCTCGAAAATCTGTGCCGCTGGCTCACCGTGATGGCTCCGGCGCAGACGATCGAGCTCGGCGACCTGCCCCCGGACATCATCGCGCCCGCGCCCGGACACCCCGCGTCCGAGGGCAGCGTGCAGATCGACGGCGCAACGACCGCGCACTGGCTCGGGCCGCTGGCCGAGGAAGCGCGCCTGCGTCTGCAAGCCGGCGAGAGCGACATCTGGCGCACGCTCGGCAGTCTGTTCGAGACTCAGCTGCTGCGCACGGCGCTGGCGCTGACCGGCGGACATCGAGCGGAGGCGGCACACAAGCTGGGCATTGGCCGCAACACCCTCACGCGCAAGATTCAGGAGCTGGGGCTCGATGACTGAGTTCGCGCTACCGCCCTCTTCGTCGCCGCGCAGTTGGCCTCGCCGTGCCGCTTTTGAGGGGATGCAAACGGCAGGCAGGCCGCATTCGTGACCACGCGCCATGGCCCGCCTGCCCCGCCTCGTCCTTGCCGGCCAGCCGCACCTGCTGATCCAGCGCGCACTGGACCAGCAGGCCATCTTCATGGACGAGCAAGACCTTGCCCATCTGATTGAAGTGCTCCGCATGGGCCTGGCGGATGAACGCGTGCAGCTGCATGCCTACGCGCTGCGCACCCATGAAATCCAGCTGCTGGCCACGCCTGCCGCAGCGCAATCACTGGCCCGGCTGATGCAGACCATCGGTCGCCGCTATGTCGTCGCCTTCAACCACCGCCATGGTCGCAGCGGAACACTGTGGAATGGACGGTTCAGCGCCGCCGTCGTCGAGCCGGGCGAGCCCCTGCTGACCGCGATGAGCTGGGTGGAACAAAGCGGCAACACGGTTGAAGCCACCAGCGCCGCGCACCACCTCGGCCACCGCCGCGATCCGCTGATCACGGACCCGCCGGCCTACTGGGGTCTCGGCAACACGCCGTTTGCACGCGAAGCGGCATGGCGCGATCGTCTGATGGGCGGGATTGCCGAAGCCCAGGCGGCACGCCTGCGCCGTGCGGCCCGCGGGGGCTGGGCTTTCGGCTCGCCCGGGTTCGTCAGCACCGCCGGCGCGCACGGCCGTCCGGCCGCCCCGCGCGCTCCGGGGCGCCCGCCACGCAATCAGCCTTTGATCTGACCCCTATTTAATCGCCAGCGGGTATTGCCGATGCCAGCGGGTGGGGCGTTCCGCCTCAGACGGCCGCGACAGATCGCTCCAAACTCTGATCAGACCTTGTCAATTTCAATTTGTTCTGACCCTTATTTAATTAACTAGTAAATCAAGCTTATTTAATTGTTATCTGACCCCGTTTTATTGTTCTTGTGATGCGATTCGGCGAGTGTTAGCCTCACTGCCGAGTCAGCCATTGCCGGAGTCCATCTTGAGCCATCGCACCTGTGCCCCATCCGAAGAAATCCGCGCCGCCACGGCGGGCGGCCTGTATGACCCGCGCTTTGAACACGACGCTTGCGGCGTCGGTTTCGTTGCCCACATCAAGGGAGATCGCAGACACGCCATCGTCACGCAGGCGCTCAAGATCCTCGAGCACCTGAACCATCGTGGCGCCGTCGGCGCCGACCCGCTCATGGGTGACGGCGCCGGCATCCTGCTGCAAATTCCGGACGCGCTCTACCGCGCCGAGATGGCCGCGCAGGGCGTGCAGTTGCCGCCCCCAGGCGAATACGGCGTGGGCATGATCTTCTTGCCCAAGGAGCATGCGAGCCGCCTCGCCTGCGAAGAAGAGCTTGAGCGCGCGATCCAGGCCGAGGGCCAGGTGCTGCTGGGCTGGCGCGACGTACCCGTCGACCGCGAACTGCCGATGTCGCCCACGGTGCGCGCCAAGGAGCCGGTGATCCGCCAGGTCTTCATCGGCCGCGGGGCCGACGTGATCGTGCAGGACGCGCTGGAACGCAAGCTCTACGTGATCCGCAAGACCGCCAGCGCCGCCATAGAGCGCCTGGAGCTCAAATACAGCAAGGAATATTACGTTCCGAGCATGAGCAGCCGCACGGTGATCTACAAGGGGCTGCTGCTGGCGCACCAGGTCGGCGCCTATTACTTCGACCTGCAGGATGAGCGCTGCGTCTCGGCGCTGGGCCTGGTGCACCAGCGCTTTTCGACCAACACCTTCCCCGAGTGGCCGCTGGCGCACCCCTACCGCTACATCGCGCACAACGGCGAAATCAACACCGTGCGTGGCAATTACAACTGGATGCGCGCACGCGAAGGCGTGATGAGCTCGCCCGTGCTTGGCGCCGATCTGCAAAAGCTCTATCCCATCAGCTTTCCGCACCAGTCGGACACCGCCGTGTTCGACAACTGCCTGGAACTGCTCACCATGGCCGGCTACCCGCTGGCGCAGGCCATGATGATGATGATCCCCGAGCCCTGGGAGCAGCACACCACGATGGACGAGCGCCGCCGCGCGTTCTACGAGTACCACGCGTCCATGCTCGAACCTTGGGACGGACCGGCCGCCATCGTCTTCACCGACGGGCGCCAGATCGGCGCGACGCTGGACCGCAACGGCCTGCGCCCCGCGCGCTACTGCGTGACCGACGACGACCTCGTGGTGATGGCCTCGGAATCGGGCGTGCTGCCGATTCCCGAGCACAAGATCGTCAAGAAATGGCGCCTGCAGCCGGGCAAGATGTTCCTCATCGACCTGGACCAGGGCCGCATGATCGACGACGAGGAACTGAAGGCGGGCCTGGCCAACGCCAAGCCCTACAAGCGCTGGATCGACAACCTCTGCGTGCGCCTGGACGACGTGGTGCAGCCGGTGGCCGGCGCCGACGCGCACGAGCTGCCCATGGCGGCGACCGATTCGCAACTGGCGGGCGCGGCGTCGGCCTCACCCGACCTGCTCGATCTGCAGCAAGCCTTCGGCTACTCGCTGGAGGACATCAAGTTCCTGCTCAGCCCCATGGCGGTGCATGGCGAGGAAGCCATTGGCTCGATGGGCGACGACAGCCCGCTGGCGGTGCTCTCCGACCAGAACAAGCCGCTGTACAACTACTTCCGGCAGATGTTCGCGCAGGTGACGAACCCGCCGATCGACCCGATCCGCGAGGCCATCGTGATGAGCCTGGTGAGCTACATCGGCCCCAACCCCAATCTGCTGGACATCAACCAGGTCAACCCGCCGATGCGGCTGCAGGTGAGCCAGCCGGTGCTCGACCCCGATGACATGGCCAAGCTGCGCGACATCAAGCGGCGCACGCAGGGCAAGTTCAGTTCGCACGTGATCGACATCACCTACCCGCTCGCCTGGGGTGCGGAAGGCGTAGAGGCGCGCCTGGCGAGCCTGTGCGCGCAGGCCGTGGACGCCATCCACAACGGGCACAACGTGCTGATCCTGAGCGACCGCGCCGTGAGCCGCGACCGCGTCGCGATCCCGGCGCTGCTGGCGCTCTCCAGCGTGCACCAGCACCTGGTGCGCACGGGCCTGCGCACCAGCACCGGCGTGGTGGTGGAAACCGGCAGCGCACGCGAGGTGCATCACTTCGCCGTGCTCGCCGGCTACGGCGCCGAGGCGGTGCACCCGTGGCTGGCGATGGAGACGCTGGCCGCGATGCACAAGGATCTGCCCGGACCGCTGAGCGCCGAGGAGGCGATCGCGCACTTCATCAAGGCCATCGACAAGGGCCTCTCGAAGGTGATGTCCAAGATGGGCGTCTCCACCCACATGAGCTACTGCGGCGCGCAGCTCTTCGAGGCCATCGGCATCAACACCGAGACCATCGAGAAATACTTCACCGGCACCTCCAGCCGCGTCGAGGGCATAGGCGTGTTCGAGATCGCCGAAGAGGCGCTGCGCTGCCACCGCGCGGCCTTTGGCGAAGAGATGGTGCTCGCGCACCGGCTGGCCGACGGCGGCGACTACGCCTGGCGCGTGCGCGGCGACGAGCATATGTGGACGCCGGACGCCATCGCCAAGCTGCAGCACGCCACGCGTTCCAACCAGTTCGGCACCTACAAGGAATACGCGCAGATCATCAACGACCAGTCGCGCCGCCTCATGACGCTGCGCGGCCTGTTCGAATTCAAGGTCGATCCGGCGAAGGCGATTTCCGTGGACGAGGTGGAACCGGCGAGCGAAATCGTCAAGCGTTTTGCCACGGGCGCGATGTCGCTGGGCTCCATCTCCACCGAGGCGCACACCACGCTCGCCATTGCCATGAACCGCCTGGGCGGCAAGAGCAACACCGGCGAGGGCGGCGAAGACCCGCACCGCTACCGCGAGGAACGCAAACCCATCACGGTGCGCAAGCGCAAGTCGCTCGCCGCGGTGATCGGCAAGGACGTGGTCGAGGTGGACCAGCCACTGCAGGACGGCGACAGCCTGAGAAGCCGCATCAAGCAGGTGGCATCGGGGCGCTTTGGCGTGACCACCGAGTATCTCGTTTCGAGCGACCAGATCCAGATCAAGATGGCGCAAGGCGCCAAGCCCGGCGAAGGCGGGCAGCTGCCCGGCGGCAAGGTCACTGACTACATCGCCAAGCTGCGTCACAGCGTGCCTGGCGTGGGCCTGATCAGCCCGCCGCCGCACCACGACATCTACTCCATCGAAGACCTGGCGCAGCTCATTCACGACCTCAAGAGCGTCGCGCCGCACGCAAGCATCAGCGTCAAGCTGGTGTCGGAAGTGGGCGTGGGCACGGTGGCCACGGGCGTGGCCAAGTGCAAGGCCGACCACGTGGTGATTGCCGGGCACGATGGTGGCACCGGGGCATCCCCCTGGTCGTCGGTCAAGCGCGTGGGCAGCCCGTGGGAGATCGGCCTGGCCGAGACGCAGCAGACGCTGGTCTTGAACCGCCTGCGCGGACGCATCCGCGTGCAGGCCGACGGCCAGATGAAGACCGGGCGCGACGTGGTGATCGGGGCGCTGCTGGGCGCGGACGAATTCGGCTTTGCCACCGCGCCGCTGGTGGTCGAAGGATGTATCCAGATGCGCAAGGGCCATCTGAACACCTGCCCCGTGGGTATCGCCACGCAGGACCCGGTGCTGCGCAAGCGCTACACCGGCAAGCCCGAGCACGTCATCCACTACTTCCTCTTCGTCGCCGAAGAGGTGCGCCAGATCATGGCGCAGCTGGGCATCCGCACCTTCGATGAGCTGATTGGCCGCAGCGACCTGCTGGACACGCGCCGCGGCCTGGACCACTGGAAATCCGAGGGGCTGGATTTTTCGCGCCTGTTCGCGCAGCCGCAGGTGGACGCCAACGTGGCGCGCAGGCACTGCGAGGAGCAGGACCACGACCTGGGACGCGCGCTCGACCATCGCCTGATTGCCAAGGCCCGGCCCGCGATCGAATCAGGCGAGCGCGTGCGCATCCTGGATACCACGCGCAATGGCGACCGCTCGGTCGGCGCGATGCTGGCGGGCGTGGTGACGCAGGCGCATCCCGAAGGCCTGGGCGACGACAGCATCCACGTGCAACTGGAGGGCACGGGCGGGCAAAGCTTCGGCGCCTTCCTGTGCCGAGGCATCACGCTAATGCTGATCGGCGACGCCAACGACTACACCGGCAAGGGCCTGTCGGGCGGGCGCATCGTGGTGCGGCCCAGCCTGGATTTCCGCGGCGCCTGGCACGAGAACATCATCGCCGGCAACACCGTGCTGTATGGCGCGACCAGCGGCGAGGCCTACTTCGCCGGGGTCGCGGGCGAGCGCTTCGCGGTGCGCCTGTCGGGCGCCACCGCGGTGGTCGAGGGCACGGGCGACCATGGCTGCGAATACATGACCGGCGGCACGGTCGTGGTGCTGGGCGGCACGGGGCGCAATTTCGCCGCCGGCATGTCGGGCGGCGTCGCCTACGTGCATGACGAGGATGGCCGTTTTGCCAGCCGCTGCAACCACGCGATGGTCAAGCTCGAACGCGTGCTGCCCCGAGCCGAGCAGGCCGCGCGCGAGACCGCCGCCTGCATGCACCGCGGGCGCACCGACGAAGAGCAGCTCAAGGCGCTGCTGGATGAGCACCTGCGCTGGACCGGCAGTCGGCGCGCGCGCGCACTGCTCGACGACTGGGAGGCAGCACGCGCGCGCTTCGTCAAGGTCTTCCCCACCGAATACCAGCGCGCCCTGGCCCATCTATCAGAACAAAACACGGCCTCAGGGCAATCTGGACAAGCGCAAATAGCTACCAAAACGAAAGCGTCAACCCATTCTTGAGGAAGACCTGCGCGCTGCAGCGCACTGCGGCGCGCCACATCTTCACCAGGCCAAGACACACGACAGGACAGCACACCATGGGCAAGATCACAGGCTTTCTTGAATTCGACCGCATCGAAGAGCCCCACGCGCCGGTCGCCGAGCGCGTCACGCACTTTCACGAATTCGTCACCACCCTGACCGAATCGCAGGCGCGCCAGCAGGCGGCGCGCTGCATGGATTGCGGCATACCGTTTTGCAGCAACGGCTGCCCGGTCAACAACATCATTCCGGATTTCAACGATCTGGTCTACCGCAACGACTGGAAGAACGCTTTTCTGGTGCTCGACTCCACCAACAACTTCCCCGAGTTCACCGGCCGCATCTGCCCCGCGCCTTGCGAAGTCGCCTGCACGCTCAACATCAACAGCGAGCCCGTGGGCATCAAGTCGCTGGAGCGCGCGATCATCGACCGCGCCTGGGCCGAGGGCTGGGTGGTGTCACGCCCGGCACCGCGCAAGAGCGGCAAGCGCGTGGCGGTGGTCGGCTCCGGGCCTGCGGGGCTCGCGGCGGCGCAGCAGCTCGGGCGCGCGGGGCACGAGGTGACGGTGTTCGAGAAGAACGACCGCATCGGCGGCCTGCTGCGCTACGGCATTCCAGACTTCAAGCTCGAGAAGTCGCACATCGACCGGCGCATGGCGCAAATGCAGGGTGAAGGCGTGAGCTTTCGCACCGGCGTACTGGTGGGCGGCATGCCCAGCGAGGGCGTGGGCGCCACGATCACCAACCTGTCGCGCGAGACCTTGTCCGCCGACCAGATGCTCGATGAATTCGACGCCGTGCTGCTCACCTGCGGCGCCGAGCAGTCGCGCGACCTGCCCGTGCCGGGGCGTGAGTTGCGTGGCGTGCACTTCGCGATGCAATTGCTGCCGCAGCAAAACCGCATCGACGCGGGCGACAAGGTCAAGGACGCCATTTCAGCCAAGGGCAAGCACGTCATCGTGATCGGCGGGGGCGACACCGGCAGCGATTGCGTCGGCACCTGCAACCGCCAGGGCGCCGCAAGCGTGACGCAGTTCGAGCTCATGCCCATGCCGCCGCTGCGCGAAAACAAGGAGCTCACCTGGCCCTACTGGCCCATCAAGCTGCGCACCAGCGACAGCCACAATGAAGGTGTGCAGCGCGAGTTCGCCATTTCCACCCAGGGGTTCGTGAGCAGTGGACGCGGCAACGCCGTCAAGGCACTCAAGACCGTGCAAATCGAAATCAAGGGCGGCAAGCCCACCGAAATTCCGGGCACCGAGAAAGACTGGCCGGCCGATCTCGTGCTGCTGGCCATGGGCTTCACCGGGCCCACGACCACGCTGCTCGATGCCCTGGGCGTGGAGCGCGACGCGCGTGGCAACGCGCGCGCCAGCGTGGACGATTCCCTGGGCTACAAGACCAATGCCAAGGGCGTCTTCGCCGCCGGTGACATGCGCCGCGGCCAGAGCCTGGTGGTCTGGGCCATCCGCGAAGGCCGCCAGGCGGCGCGCGCGGTGGACAAATACCTGATGGGCAACACCACGCTGCCGCGTTGAATCCGGCGCGTCCGGGGCCACCCAGCGAGCCGAATGGCCCGGTGGCCATGAGGACCTACCCGCACAAGGATGCGCCGCACGCGAGGGAGACGTTCAGCGCTGCTTCAGACCTCCAGCCACTCCTTGCGCACCTGGGCGTTGGCGCGCAGGGCGTCGGGCGTACCTTCGAACACGATGCTGCCGTGCCCCATGACGAGCACGCGGTCTGAAATATCCATCGCAATCGTCAGCTTCTGCTCGATGAGCAGTACCGCGATCCCGCGCTCCTTGAGCCGCGTGAGGTACTGCCCCACCTGCTCGACGATCTTGGGCGCAAGGCCCTCGGTCGGCTCGTCGATCAGGATGCAGTCCGGGTCGCCCATGAGCGTGCGGCACAGGGTGAGCATCTGCTGCTCGCCGCCCGAGAGCAGCCCCGCTTCGATCGCGCAGCGCTCCTTCAGGCGCGGGAACATCGCGTACATATCGTCCATCGTCCAGCGGCTGCCGCGCCCACGGCCCTTTTGCCCCAGCAGCAGGTTCTGCTGCACCGTCAGGCGCGGGAAGACGTCACGGCTTTCGGGCACATAGCCCAGACCCAGATGCGCGATCTCGAAGGGCTTGCGGCCCAACAGCTCCTGGTCCTTGAAACGCACGCTGCCCTCAGCATGCACCATGCCCATGACGGCCTTGGCGCAGGTGGAACGCCCCGAGCCATTGCGCCCGAGCAGCGCAACGATCTCGCCCGGACGCACCGTGAAATTCACGCCATGCAGCACATGGCTCTTGCCGTACCAGGCATGAAGGCTCTGAATGTTCAGCATCAGTGCGCCCCTTCCTGCGCTTCGGCCACGCTGGAGCCGAGATAGGCCTCCTGCACGCGCGCGTTGGCGCGAATCGCCTCGGGGGTGTCAAACGCGATCACCTCGCCATAGACGACCACGGCGATCCTGTCGGCCAGGCCGAACACCACGCCCATGTCGTGCTCCACGGTAAGCAGGGTCTTGCCCTCGGTCACCTCGCGAATCAGTGCGATGAAGTGGGCTGTCTCGGTCGTGCTCATGCCGGCCGTGGGCTCGTCGAGCAGGATCACCTGCGCGCCGCCCGCGATGGTGATGCCGATCTCCAGTGCACGCTGTTCGGCATAGGTGAGGTTCACCGCCTGCACATCGCGCTTGGCCGCAAGGCCCACCTGCGCCACCAGCTGGTCGGCGCGTGCGTTCGCATCATGCAGGCTGGAAAGAAAACGCAGGAAGGTGTAGCGATAACCGAGGCTCCAGAGCACGGCGCAGCGCAGGTTCTCGAACACGCTCAGGCGCGGGAAGATGTTGGTGATCTGAAAGCTGCGCGAGAGCCCGAGGCGGTTGATCTCGAACGGCTTCTTGCCATCGATGCGTGTGCCGTTCAGCAACACTTCGCCACTCGTTGGCGCCAGGCGCCCGCTGATCAGATTGAACAAGGTGGACTTGCCCGCGCCGTTCGGCCCGATGATGGCCACGCGCTCGCCCGCGCGCACCGCCAGGTTGGCACCGCGAATGATCTCGGTCTTGCCGAAGCTCTTGCAGAGGTTTTTCAGTTCGAGCGCGCAGGTCATGCCGTCTGCCCCCCGTGCTGCAGCCCGGCCTCGATCTCTTCCTGTGCCTTGCCCCAGGCGTGCGCAAAGCGTCGGCCCACCTGGTGCACCGCCAGCGCGCCGGTGAGCGCGACGGCCACCGCACCCAGCCACGGAGCAACCGTGGCGGCATCGAGCCGCATGCCGAGGTACTTTACCTCCGAGCCGACAGCGGCGTTGAGCTGCATGTGGTAAATCATCTCGATCAGCGCCGACGCGCCCAGCATCAGCAGCGCGCATGCCAGCACCAGCGCGCCGTACAGTCCGGCAAAGCGCGCCAGCTTGCCCGCGCGCGCCATCCGCACATTCATCATGATGAGGCTGGCCACGCCGCCGGGCGCATACATGATCATCAGCACGAAGACCAGGCCCAGGTACAGCAGCCACGCCGCCGTGAGTTCCGACAGCAGCACGGTGCACAGCACCATCAGCACCGCGCCTATCATCGGCCCGAAGAAGAAGGTCACGCCACCCAGGAAGGTGAACAGCAGATAGGCGCCCGAGCGCATTCCGCTGAGCGAATCGGCGGCGTTGAAGATTTCGAAGTTGACGGTGGAGAGCGCCCCGCCCACGCCCGCGAAGAAGCCGGCGATGATGAAGCTGTACCAGCGCACAAGCTGGGTGTTGTAGCCAACGAACTGTGCGCGTTCGGGGTTGTCGCGCACGGCGTTGAGCATGCGCCCGAGCGGCGTCGCGGTGAAGGCATACATCAGCGCGGTGCAGATGAAGCAGTAGGCCGCGATCAGGTAGTACAGCTGGATCTGCGGGCCGAAGGTGAGGCCCGCAAAAGGCTTGCCATAGGTGCGGTTGATGGTGATGCCGCCATCGCCGCCGAACAGATCCGGCAGCATGATGGCGAACGCCACCACCAGCTCGCCGATGCCGAGCGAAATCATGGCGAACGTGGTGCCCGCCTTGCGGGTCGAGACATAGCCCAGTGGCACCGACACCAGCGCACCCATGAGGCCGCCGACCAGCGGCATCAGCACCAGCGGGAACGCGATGCCATGGCCATCCACATAGCTGATCGCCGCCACCGCCGCGTAGCCGCCCAGGCCCGTGAACACCGCGTGACCGAAGCTCAGCATTCCGCCCTGCCCCAGCAGCAGGTTGTAGGACAGGCAGATGATGATGAGATAGCCCATCTGCGAGAGCATGTTCAGCGCCAGGCTGCTGCGGAATATCCACGGCGCCGCGATCAGCACCACCGCCAGTCCACCCCAGGCGAGCCAGCGCCTGCGCACGGTTGTCATCGTCGAAGCGCTCACGTCAGTCCTCCCGCGTGCCCATGAGCCCACGTGGGCGGAAGATGAGGATCAGCACCATGAACAGGTAAGGCAGCATGGGCGCCACCTGTGCCACGGTCAGGCGCAGCGCCTGCTCCAGCGGGTTGCCGCTGGCCACCTTGAACCCGACGGAGCCCAGCAGATCGGCCAGCGAGACGTCGATCGCCACCGCGAAGGTCTGCACTACGCCGATGAGGATGGACGCCAGAAAGGCCCCGGCCAGAGACCCCATGCCGCCCACGACCACCACCACGAAGATGATGGAGCCCACGGCATAAGCCATGGCAGGCTCGGTCACGTAGGTATTGCCGGCCACCACGCCCGCGAGCGCGGCCAGCGCCGCGCCGCCGCCAAACACCAGCATGAACACGCGCGGCACGTTGTGCCCCAGCGCCTGCACCGTGTCCGGGTGCGTGAGCGCCGCCTGGATCACGAGACCGATACGCGTGCGCTGAAGCACCAGCCAGATGGTGCCCAGCATCAGCACGGCCACCAGCATCACGAAGGCGCGCGATTTCGGAAACTGCGTGCCGTACAGCGTGAACAGCGGCCCCTGCAGTTGGTCGGGCAGGCCATAGGGCACGACGTTGCGCCCCCAGATGAGCTGCACCACCTCGAGCACCAGATACGAGAGGCCGAAGGTGATGAGCAGCTCCGGCACGTGCCCCCACTTGTGCACGCGGCGCAGGCACAGCTGCTCGAACGCCGCCCCGACCAACCCGACGGCCAGCGGCGCGATCAGGAGCGCGGGCCAGTAGCCGACGGACCGCGACAGCGCAAAGGCGAAATACGCGCCCAGCATGTAGAAGCTCGCGTGCGCGAAATTGAGCACGCCCATCATGCTGAAGATGAGTGTGAGGCCAGAGCTGAGCATGAACAGCATCAGCCCGTAGCTCAGCCCGTTGAGCAACGAGATCGTGAAAAATTCCATCTGCCCTCCCAAGGCAGCAAGACGACACGCGGCGCCGATCGCCAGGCCCCGCGGCCCGGCGTCGGCGGTTCGTGGCAGCAGGCGGCGCTTACTTGCCCGGGCGCTTCATCTGGCAGCTCGTGGGAGTGCTGGCGATGTAGGGCTCGAGGTATTTGACCGGCGCGAAGGTGTAGCCGGTGTTCTCCACGCTGTAGCTGTTCTTGGCATCGACCTTCTGCCACTTGGAGATCCACATGCCCAGTTGCAACTGGTGGTCTGTGGCGCGCATCTGCGATTCGCCGTTGAAACCATCGAAGCGCAGACCTTCGAGCGCCGCGGCCACCTTCACCGGGTCGGTGGACTTGGTCTTGGCCATAGCGTCGGAGAGGGCCACCAGCGCGTTGTAGACCGAGAAAGTGTAGAAGTCGTCGTTGTACTGCGCCTTGAACCCCTTCATCAACTCACCCATGCGGCCGGGGTAGTTGGAGTGGTTGTAGGCGATCTGGTAGACCTCGGCGATCTTGCCCTGCGCCAGCGCCGTGGGCGTGCCCGAGACGCCCGCGTAGTAGGCGTAGATCGGGATGTTCAGGCCCGCGTCGTTCATGGCCTTGACCAGCAAGGTGAAGTCCTGGCCCCAACTGCCCGTCACCAGCGTGTCGGCGCCCGCGGCCCTCATCTTCGCCACGTAGGGCGCGAAGTCCTTGACCTGGCCGAGCGCCACATAGTCCTCGCCGACGATCTTGACATCGGGGCGGTTGCGCTCGATGCCTTCCTTGAAGTACTTGGCCACCTGATGGCCGTGCGAGTAGTTCTGGTTGACCAGATACACGTTGTGGATCTCGCCCTGGCCCTTCATGAAGTTGGTGAGCGCGGCCATCTTCATCGACGTATCGGCGTCGAAACGGAAGTGCCAGTAGTTGCACTTCTCGTTGGTCGATGCGGGATCGACCGCCGCATAGTTCATGTAGATGACTTCCTTGCCGGGGTTGCGCTCGTTGCTCTTGGCCACGGCGTCGGCCAGCGGCAGCGCGACGTTGGAGCCATTGCCCTGCGCGACGTAGTGGATGCCCTGATCGACTGCGGCCTTGAGCAGGTTGATCGCCTCCTGCGGCGAGCTCTTGCTGTCCATGGGCACGATCTCGAACTTCACGCCCGCGGGGTTTTCCCGGGCGTTCAGGTGCGCCGCCACGTACTGCCAGCTCTTGAACTGGTTGGTGCCGACATTGCCCATGGGCCCGGAAAGCCCCTCGATCATGGCGATCTTAACCGTCTGACCACTTTGAGCAAAAACACCGCCAGCGCACGCCAATGCTGCGCAAGCCGCAATCGTTTTGATAGTGAAATGCATGATGTCTCCTGGAGAAGGTTGGCGTTGCGTCATAGCCTACAGGAGACCTTTGCCGCAGCAGTGCAGGGTTTGCCCCAGTATTTCCACGTTCCAGTCACGTACATGACTGGAACGTGGGCGAAAACGCGCATCAGAGCCCGGGCAGCTTGTAGCCCTTGAGTTCCTCGCGCAGCTTGCTCTTCTGCATCTTGCCGGTCGCGCCCAGCGGTATCGCGTCGACGAACACTACATCGTCCGGAATCTGCCACTTGGCCAGCTTGCCTTCGTAGAACGCGAGCAGATCCTCGCGCGTCACCTCGGCGCCCGGCTTCCTGACCACCGCGATGATTGGCCGCTCATCCCACTTGGGGTGCGGCATGCCGACGCAGGCGGCCATCGCGACCGCCGGGTGCGCCATCGCGATGTTCTCGATGTCGATCGAGCTGATCCACTCACCGCCCGACTTGATCACGTCCTTGCTGCGGTCGGTGATCTGCATGAAGCCGTCGGCGTCTATCGTCGCCACGTCCCCGGTCGGAAACCAGCCGCGACCCTGGGCGTCCTTGATGAGCGGGCTGCCTTCCACCTTGAAGTAGTGGTCCATGATCCACGGACCGCGCACCAGCAGATCGCCGTAGGTGCTGCCATCCCAGGGCTGGTCCTGGCCGTTGTCGCCCACGATCCTCATGTCCACGCCAAAGATCGCGCGCCCCTGCTTGGTGCGGATGTGCAGCTGCTCCTCGGCGGGCAACTTCAGGTGCTTGTTCTTGAGCGTGCACACGGTGCCCAGCGGACTCGTTTCCGTCATGCCCCAGGCGTGCAGGACATCCACCCCGTACTGGTCGCGGAAGGCGTCGATCATCGCCGGAGGACATGCCGAACCACCGATGATGGTGCGCTGCAACGTGGAGAACTTCAGCTTGTTCGCCGCCAGATGCCCTAGCAGCATCTGCCAGATCGTCGGCACGCCCGCGGCCATAGTGACCTGCTCGGCCTCCATCAGCTCATAGATCGACTTGCCGTCCATCGCCGGGCCGGGGAACACCACCTTGCAGCCCGTGAGCGCGGCGCCATAGGGCAGTCCCCAGGCGTTGACGTGAAACATCGGCACCACTGGCATCATCGAGTCGCGCGCCGACAGGTTCATGGCGTCGGGCAGGCTGCCGCCGTAGGCATGCAGCACCGTGGAGCGGTGGCTGTAGAGCGCGCCCTTGGGGTCACCCGTCGTGCCGCTGGTGTAGCACAGGCCAGCGGCCGTGTTTTCGTCGAACTGCGGCCAGGCGTATTCGTCGGAGGCACCGGCAATCCAAGCCTCGTAGCTCGTCAGCCCCGGAATGCCGCTGTCCACCGGCAGCTTGTCCGCGTCGCACAGCAGCACCCAGTTCTTGACCGTCGGGCACTTGGCGTGCACCGCCTGCACCAGCGGCAGGAAGGTGGCGTCAAAGCACACCACCTTGTCCTCGGCGTGGTTGACGATCCACACCAGCTGCGCCGGATGCAGGCGCGGGTTGAGCGTGTGCATCACGCGCCCGGAACCGGCCACGCCAAAGTACAGCTCCATGTGGCGGTAGCCATTCCAGGCGATGGACGCGATGCGATCCCCCTGCTGCGTGCCGCTGGCCTGCAGCGCATTGGCCAGTTGCCTGGAGCGCCGCGCCAGATCGCGGTAGGTGTATCGGTGGATGTCGCCCTCGACACGGCGCGAAACGATTTCGCCATCGCCGTGGTGGCGTTCGGCGAAATTGATCAGCATTGAAATCAACAGTGGTTGACTTTGCATCTGGCCCAGCATGGTTGCTCCTCTTTGTGTGGTTGATGTCCGGCGGAAATATTAATCGACGCCAATGGCCGCGGCCGTCCCCGCCGGGACCGTCATTCGGTGCTGATGTTGAGCGCCGTCTTGCTCGCATCGAACAGCAACTTGCCGGGCCACGGCTTCCAGTTCACGCCGAGCCCGGCATGGGCGGGATTGCCGGTGCGGACGAAGGTCGCGAGTGTGGTCATCATCGCGTCGGACAACGCCAGCCGGCCGGCCTCGTTGGCCTTGCCGCCAACCGCGTTGGAGAACAGCGACGGGCCGAAGTTGCCGAACAGGAACGGCAGGTCGAAGGCGTGCGCGGCGCCGTAGATGGTGTTCCAGGGCGCTGGCTCCTGCGCCCAGTTGAACTGGTAGTACCAGACGTTGGACTGCTGCGATGCCAGCGCATCGAGTACGTTGTCGCGGTTGGCCGTCATGAACAGGCTGCCCAGCAACGCGCTCTTGGTGGTCCAGCCAGTGCCTGGCGCCGAAGAAGGCACGTAGTCCGCGGTCAGGATGTCCGCCTCGGTCAACGCGGTGGGCGCGTCGGGATTGAAGCCGGCCATCATCTTGAAGCGATCGGCGTCGCTGATCTTGAAGCCGGGCGGGCCGCCCAGCAGCGTGAGGAACGGCGCGAACAGCTTGCCCTCGTCGGCTGTCATGCCGGCCAACACCGGCACCTTGTGGTAGTTGCCCGCGACGATCGCGGCGATCGGATCAGCCGCCATGAACTGACCGTCGGGAATCGGGCCGGAGCCGGTCAGACCATTCATCAGCAGCGTGGTCAGCAGCTTGCCGCCACCGGTGCCGCGCAGGTAGCTGGCGACGTCGGCTGTACTGTGGGCACCAATCCAGGCTTGGGCGGCTGCGGCATCGGCGGCCTTGCCGTCGGTAATCAGCTGGCGCGTGAGCAGACCGATACCCTGCGCCGCGTAGGTGCTGGGCGGCGACAGGGTCGGGATGCGTCCCGACGGCAGGTTGGTCGCGAGCGAAATGCCGCCCGACAACGGCACCGCCTTGTGAAACAGGCCGGCAGCCGACGGCACTGTCAGCAGCGCGTAGACGTTGATGGCACCGGCCGACTGGCCCATCAGGGTGACGTTGCCGGCATCGCCGCCAAAGGCTGCGGCGTTGTTCTTGACGAACTTGAGCGCCTGCACGATGTCCATCAAGGCGAAGTTGCCCGAATCTTCGGCAGGGTTTCCGGTCTTGAGCTGGGCCAGGTTGAAAAAGCCCAGCGGGCCGACACGGTAATTGGCAGTCACGACGACCGCATTGGCCTTCCTGGCAAGCGCCGCGCCGTCATACACCGGATCGGCGGTATAATCCGAGATGTTGCTGCCGCCATAGACGAAAAAGATCACCGGCAGATCCTTGATGCCGGTCGCGGGACGCCAGATGTTCAGCGTCAGGCAGTCCTCGTCGCCGACCGGCGTATTCAGCGTCGTACCTATGGTCGCGTCGTAGGTGTTGTTCGCGCCCGGCCCGTAGATACGCCCGTTCTGCAGACAGGCGTGGCCGAAGCTCGACGCATCGCGCGTGCCCTTCCACGCCGCGGGCTCGACGGGCGCGCGCCAGCGCAGGTCGCCGACCGGCGGCTGGGCGAACGGAATGCCTTTCCAGGCAAAAGTGCCATTGACCTTGGCGTTGTCGACACCCTGGACCTCGCCATAGCTCGTCGCCTTGAGCGTCGGGTCGTCGGAACCACCACAGCCACCTAGCGCCAGCACGGCCGCGAGGGCCGCCACGGGGAATACCGCGCGCATCTTGCTCATCGTTTGTCTCCTGCGTGCGGACGCACGCGTTGAATGGAATACCGGTCGGTCATGGTTGCACTTCGCCGCCAGTCGCCGCTATTGTGGGAAGCGGGCCGGCATCGTGCTCTGTCGCAACGCGGCCAGACCACTGACTTTGCAAGCCAAACTAGTGCTTTCCCTAGTACCATGCAGACCATGCAGCGCAGCAGTTCCTCCGGATGGGTCAAGGGCCTGGCGGACATGTTCGCCTCCCAGGGCGTCGATGTGCCGCGGCTGTTTCAGGTCGCTGGCGTCAACCCGCGCTCGCTTGAACAACCCGAGCAACGCATCGCCGGTGACAAGCTGTCCGAACTGTGGAACCTGGCCGTGGCATGGTCGGGCAATCCGCAACTAGGCATGGATGCCGAACTCGCGACGCGTTTCCTGAATTTCGATCTGGTCGCTTACCCGATGCTGGCCAGCGCCGACCTGCTCAGCGGACTGCGCAGCCTGTCGCATTACATGGCGCTGCTGTCGGACGCCACCATCCTCGAGCCGATCGATGGCGCCGCGGGTTGCTGGGTCGGCATAGACCACATCGGCGTCGCGCGCGCGGTGCCACGCCAGCGCCAGGAACACGCGCTGCTGGCAGTACTGACGCTGTGCCGCTGGATCACGCGCCGCGACATCCAGCCGCTTGCGGTGGATCTGCGTTTTCCGGCGCCGCGCGACACCGCGCCCTATCGCGCGGCCTTCGGCTGCCCGCTGCGCTTCGACCAGCCGAAAACCCGGCTGCTGCTCGCGCCGGCCGAAGTGCACGCGCCGCTACCGTCGCGCAACCCGCTGCTGCAGCCAGTGCTCGAGCGCGCGATGAACGAGCGGCTCGCCGCGCTCGGTCACACGAGTCTGAGCCAGCGTGTGAGCGACATCATCCTGCGCAGTCTGCCGAGAGGCGAGCCGCGGCGCGAGGACGTGGCGCACAGCCTGGGCGTGACCGAGCGCACGTTGCAACGCCGGCTGCAGGATGAGAACACGTGCTTCCAGAGCTTGCTCGACACCACACGGCGCGAGCTCGCGGCCAGTTACCTGGCCAACAGCGAGTACTCGATGGGCCAGATCGCTGATGCGCTGGGTTTTGCCGACGAGAGCAATTTCTTTCGCGCCAGCCGGCGCTGGTTCGGCGTAACGCCCGGCCACTACCGCGAAGCACTGGCGCGCCAGAGACCTTGACAACGCTGGCCACAAGCCTAATCGGCCGCTCGCCCGCACCGCCAGACGCGGCGGCCGACAATGGCCTCATGGCTTCCGAAATCGCCACCTCCGTGCCGACCGCGGCCGCGCAGCTCACGTGGCAACCGGGTTTCGCCGCGCTCGGCGGCGCATTCGTCACTCCGGTGGCACCCATGCCACTGCCCGACCCGCATTGGGTCGCGCGCGATGCCGACGTGGCGGCGCTGCTCGGCCTGCCCGAGGGCTGGGTGGCCTCGGATGAGGCGCTGCAGGCCCTCAGCGGCAACGCGCTGCTGCCCGGCAGCACGCCGCTGGCCACCGTCTACGGCGGGCACCAGTTCGGCGTCTGGGCCGGGCGCCTGGGAGACGGCCGGGCCGTGCTGCTGGGTGAAACCACGCAGGGACAGGAGATCCAGCTCAAGGGCAGCGGGCGCACGCCCTATTCCCGCGGCGCCGACGGGCGCGCCGTGCTGCGCTCGTCGATCCGCGAATTCCTGGCCTGCACCGCCATGCATGGCCTGGGCATCCCCACCACGCGGGCGCTGGCGCTCATCGGCTCGCCCCTGCCCGTTCAGCGCGAGGAACCGGAAACCGCCGCCGTCCTCACGCGCGTCGCGCCCAGCTTCATCCGCTTCGGCCACTTCGAATGGCTCGCGTCCCAGGGCCAGACGACAGAGCTGCGCCAGCTCGCCGACTACGTCATTGAGCGCTACTACCCCGAATGCCGCGAAGCAGACAGCGCACACGGCAATGCCTACGCCGACCTGCTGCGCGCGGTCAGCGAGCGCACCGCGCGCCTGATCGCGCAGTGGCAGGCCGCGGGCTTCATGCACGGCGTGATGAACACCGACAACATGAGCATCCTCGGCCTCACGCTCGACTACGGACCGTTCCAGTTCATGGACGGCTACGACCCGCGCCACATCTGCAACCACAGCGATCCGCTGGGCCGCTACGCCTACGATGAGCAGCCCGCCGTGGCTCACTGGAATCTCGCCTGCCTGGCGCGCGCGCTGCTGCCGCTGATCGGCGAGACGGCGCAGGCACAGGCCGCCATCGCCGTTTACCCGCAGGCTTTCAACCGTGCCTACCTCAAACAGATGCGGCGAAAACTCGGCCTGCAGGACGCCTGGGAAGGCGACGAAGCGAGCATCGCCGCACTGCTGGCGCTGCTGGCCAGCGAGCACGTGGACTATCCGGTCTTCTGGCGGCGCCTGTCCCGGGCCATCGCCTCCGACCACATGGCACCCGTACGCGACCTGTTCGTGGACCGAAGCGCATTCGACGCCTGGTTGCTCTCATTACAAAAGCAACTCGCGCAGTATGGTAAAGCGCAAAACCCGGATTTGATGCTAAAAACCAATCCCCGATTCGTGTTGCGCACGCACCTGGCCGAACACGCCATCCGGGATGCGAAACTTCAGAACTTCGAAACACTCCAAACGCTGCACGAGGTGCTCACGCATCCTTGCGACGAACACCCGGGCCAGGACGCCTGGGCAGGTTTGCCTCCCGATTGGGCCGACACCCTCACCCTGAGCTGCTCATCATGATTTTCAACATCACCCGGACCGACGACGAATGGCGCGCCGCGCTCGCCGGCAAACATGCCGAGTCCGGCGCCTTCGAAGTCACGCGCCACGCCGCTACCGAACGCCCGTTCACGGGCAAGTATGAACGCCACTGGGAGGATGGCAGCTACCATTGCATCTGCTGCGGCGCCAAGCTGTTCGAATCGGGCACCAAGTTCGACGCGGGCTGCGGCTGGCCCAGCTTTTCCGAGGCTCTTCCCGGCGCCATCCGAGAAATCGAGGACGGCAGCCTCGGCATGCGGCGCACCGAAACCGTGTGCGCGCAGTGCGGCGCGCACCTGGGCCACGTTTTCAACGATGGGCCGGCCCCCACCGGTCTGCGATACTGCATGAATTCCGCCTCGCTCGATTTCGAGCCTCCCTCGCGATGAAGCTGCTGATCGACTTTTTCCCCATCATCCTGTTCTTTGCAGCATTCAAGTTCTGGGGCATCTACACCGCCACCGCCGTGGCCATCGCCGCCACCGTGGTGCAGATCGGCTACATGCGCATGCGCCATGGCAAGGTCGATGCCATGCAGTGGCTGAGCCTGGGCGTGATCGTGGTGTTCGGCGGCGCGACGCTGCTGGCCCACAGCGAGACCTTCATCAAGTGGAAGCCCACGGTGCTCTATTGGCTCATGGGCGGGGCGCTGCTCGTGGGGCAGTTGATTCTGAAGAAGAACTTCATCAAGACCCTCATGGGCGCGCAGATCACGCTGCCAGACACCATCTGGGCGCGCCTGAACTGGGGCTGGACCGGATTCTTCACGACCATGGGCGCCATCAACCTCTGGGTGGCCTACACCTTCGACACCGACACCTGGGTCAATTTCAAACTCTTCGGCAGCCTCGGCCTCATGGTCGTCTTCATCATCGCGCAGGCCCTATATCTCTCGCGCTATGTCGAAGAAGACGCCAGCGCGCCGCGCCAGGACGTACAACCATGAGCACCACCATCACTCCGCCGGGCACAGGCAACACCGTCACCGCCGAAGTCATCGACAGCCATCTGCGCACGGTCTTCGAGCCCACGCAGCTCGAGGTGCTGGACGAGAGCTGGCTGCACGAAGGCCACACCGGCGCCAACGGCACGGGTTACGGTACCCACTTTCGCGTGCGCATAGCCGCAGCCGCCCTGCACGGCAAGCGCCGCGTGGAGCAACACCGCCTTGTGTATGATGCGCTTCGCGATGACATCGCGTCAGGCGCGCATGCCGTCGCCATCGAAATTCTCTGAATCTCAGCCCTATGTTGCCCTGCGGGCACGCTGCCCGTTCTCTTTCCTTCCTCGCATCATCTCCATGCAAAACAAGCTCTTGTCCGGCCTGATGGCCGTTGCCGTCGCGGGCGCATTCGCCCTGCCGGTTGCTGCTCAAAACATCGCCGTCGTCAACGGCAAGCCCGTGCCGACGTCACGCGCCGACCTGTTTCAACACCAGCTGGAGCAGTCAGGCCGCGAAGTCACGCCTGAGCTCAAGAAACAGATCCGGGAAGAAGTCATCGCGCGCGAGGTCTTCATGCAGGAAGCGCAGAAGCGCGGTCTGCAAAACGGCCAGGATTTCAAGGACCAGATGGAATTGGCCCGCCAGGCCCTGCTGATCCGCGAGCTGTTCACCGATTACCAGAAGAAGAACCCGGTCACCGACGCTGAAATCAAGGCCGAGTACGACAAGTTCGTTGCCGCCAATACCGGCAAGGAATACAAGGCCAGCCACATCCTGGTCGACAGCGAAGACAAGGCCAAGGCCATCGTCGCGCAACTGGACAAGGGCGGCAATTTCGAGGAAATCGCCAAGAAGGAATCCAAGGATCCGGGCTCCGGCGCCAAGGGCGGTGACCTGGGCTGGGCCAATCCGAGCAGCTACGTCCCCGAATTCACCGAGGCCATGATCAAGCTGGAAAAAGGCAAGATCACGCAAACGCCGGTCAAGAGCCAGTTCGGCTGGCACGTCATCCGCCTGGACGACGTGCGTGATGCCCAGCTGCCCAAGCTCGACGACGTGAAAGCCCAGATCCGCCAGCAGCTGGAACAGCAAAAGCTCGTGCAATTCCAGAAGGATCTGCGCGAGAAGGCCAAGGTGGAATAAGTACACCCGAGCTCTTCGAGAACAACGCGGCCGATGGCCGCGTTTTTCATGCCCTGGCGACCCAGCCCGCCATCACCAGTGCAGCAATCATGACCGGTTGATGCAGCATGTAGTACAGCAGGCTGTGGCGTCCGAGCGACGCGAGCGCCCTCCCCCCACCGCTCGCAAGCGGCCTGGCAAGCCACGCCGGGTGATGCCGCAACAGCCATTGCCCGCTGGCCACGCCCCACCAGAAGACCCCCATCCACGGGAAGAGCGGCACGTAGTCTTCCGTGACGGGCTTGCGCGTGATCAGACCCAGCCAGTTCAGCCAGCGGCTGTCGAACGCATCGGCTGCAAACGCCAAGGGCCCGCTCAGCAGCCACGAGGCCGCCGACGGCAACAGCAAGGCCAAGCCACCGGCAAGCCAGAGCCAGTTCCCCAGGCCCCGCGTGACGCGCGCGAGCAGCCACATCAACGCCATGCCATGCAGCACCCCGAAATAGATGAAGCTGCGCGGAAACATCACCAGCGAGCCCGCCGTCACCAAAAGCGCGCACGCGGCAATCTGCCCCCAGCGCCTGCCCAGGCGCCGCCACGGGACACTGCGCGCCTCGGCGATGGCCTGCCCCATGCCTGCGCACAGCAGGAACAGGCTCAGGATCAGCGTGCGCTGCACCGTCCAGAGCGGGTCGCGGTAAAAATCCTGGTGCCAGTAACCAAAGTGGTTCAGGTCAAAACCGAAGTGGTAGAGCGTCATCCACACCAGCGCGAGGGCGCGCAGGGCATCCAGCGCGGCGTAGCGGCTTGAAGGGTTCGATTCATCCGACGGCATGTTCACCTCTTGGGTCCGCCTGCACGGCAGAAACAAAAATGGGGTTGACCTTGAAGTCAACCCCATGCATTTTGGTCGGAGCGATAGGATTCGAACCTACGACCCTCTGGTCCCAAACCAGATGCGCTACCAGACTGCGCTACGCTCCGAAGAGTAAACCCACGCGCCTTCGCGCGGCAACCGGATCAGGTTGGAGCCGGCCCGCGCCCCGCCAGGTGGCGGAAGGTGATGCGCCCCTTGGTCAGATCGTAGGGCGACATCTCCAGCGAAACCTTGTCACCCGCCAGGATGCGGATGTGGTGCTTGCGCATCTTGCCGCCCGTATAGGCGATAAGCTGGTGGCCGTTGTCGAGCGTGACGCGAAAGCGCGAATCAGGCAGCACTTCAGTCACGCTGCCCTGCATTTCAATGAGTTCTTCCTTTGCCATAAAGGTCTGTGCTTTTCTCCGGAGGGGTCGCCATCGCGCTCGAGCCAACCCAGCCGCGCAAGCGAAAATCAATCGCGTATTGTACTGTGAGTCGTAACTTCGAGGTACGCTTTCGGGGCATGCCGTTACACTGCGCGCTTTTGCACCCGCCGTGTCAGACCGCTTCGCCACCGCCCTTCAATACCTGGCCCCCAAGCAGGCCCTGACGCAACTGGCCGGTCGTTGGGCACACGCACGAGCGGGCCGCTTCACCACGGCCACGATACGCTGGTTCGTCAGGCGCTATCAGGTGGACATGGCCGAAGCTCTTGAGCCCGACATCACGGCCTATGCGAGCTTCAACGATTTTTTCACCCGTGCGCTCAGACCCGAGGCCCGGCCCATCGCACCCGCGCGCCTGAGCTGCCCGGTGGACGGGGCGGTCAGCCAGCTGGGCCGCATCACGCAGGGCTGCATCGTCCAGGCCAAGGGCCACACCTACACCGCCAGTGCCCTGCTCGGGGGCGACAGTGCCCTGGCGGCGCAGTTCGAGGGGGGGCGGTTCGTCACGCTCTACCTGAGCCCGCGCGACTACCACCGCATCCACATGCCCTGCCGCGGACGGCTCATGCACATGACGCACATTCCGGGCAGCCTCTTTTCGGTCAACCCGGTGACGGCACGCAACGTCCCGGGACTGTTCGCCCGCAATGAACGCGTCGTCTGCCAGTTCGAAACCGAACTCGGCGCCATGGCGCTCGTGCTGGTGGGTGCCACCATCGTCGGCAGCATGTGCACGGTCTGGCACGGCCAGGTCAATCCCCCACGATCCGGCCACATCCGCCACTGGGACTATGCGCAACAAGACATCATCCTGGACCAGGGCGAGGAAATGGGGCGATTCCAGCTCGGCTCCACCGTGATCGTGCTGCTGCCCGAAGGGCCCACGCAGTGGCAGGCCGGCTGGGCTCCCGGACGCGCCGTGCGCCTGGGAGAAGCCATGGCACAGGAAGACATCGAACCTGAAAACAGACGTTGACCGCTCGCGCCCCATGGCCTGCCGCACCGATGACCGGCTCTTCGGACACGGCCGCCTTCAGGCTCAGAGGCCGTGGGTGTAGCCCAGGTTCTGCAGCATCGGTATCCGCTCTGTCGTGAACAAGGTGGGGGCCAGCTCCAGCTCGCGCGTCGCTACCGGCTCCGCATGGTCCAGCAGATACACCACCAGCTCAAGCCGGCGCAGTTTCACATAGTCCACAGTTTCCCAGCGACCCGCGTACTTGACCCGAACGCCATGGCGGAACACCGGCATGACGAAGTGTTTGCTCCATCCCTGCCGGACGGATTCGGACGAGTGCTCACGGGTCGTTGCCTGGACTTGCATGCCATTTGTATCGGCAATTGCCGACCATACCTGAGCCCGAAAACGCAAAACCACCCCATGGGGTGGTTCTGTCGTCTGTCCACCGAGGGGCAGCAGAGCTGCCCGAGGCCTCAGTGGAACTGCGCTTCTTCGGTGGAACCGGTGAGCGCCTTGACCGAGGAGCTGCCCCCCTGGATCACGGTGGTCACGTCGTCGAAGTAGCCCGCGCCCACTTCCTGCTGGTGGCTCACGAAGGTGTAGCCTTGCTGGCGCGCCGCGAACTCGGGCTCCTGCACCATTTCCACGTAGTGCTTCATGCCCTCGCCCTGCGCATAGGCATGCGCCAGCTTGAAGGTGTTGAACCAGTTGCTGTGGATGCCTGCGAGCGTGATGAACTGGAACTTGTAGCCCAGCGCCGAGAGATCGTCCTGGAAGGTGGCGATCTGCTTGTCGCTCAGGTTCTTCTTCCAGTTGAACGAGGGCGAGCAGTTGTAGGCCAGCAGCTTGTTGGGCGACGAGGCCAGCACGGCCTGCGCGAACTCGCGGGCAAAGCCGATGTCGGGCACGCCGGTTTCGCACCACACCAGATCGGCATAGGGCGCGTAGGCCACGCCGCGGCTGATGGCTTGCTCCAGGCCGTTCTTCACGCGAAAGAACCCCTCTTGCGTGCGCTCGCCCGTGAGGAAGGCCTTGTCGTTGGCGTCATGGTCGGACGTGATCAGATTGGCGGCTTCGGCATCGGTGCGCGCGAGCACGATGGTGGGCACGCCCATCACGTCGGCCGCGAAACGCGCCGCGGTGAGCTTCTCGATCGCTTCCTGCGTCGGCACCAGCACCTTGCCGCCCATGTGACCGCACTTCTTGACCGCGGCGAGCTGGTCCTCGAAGTGCACGCCCGCCACGCCCGCCGTGATCATGTTCTTCATCAGCTCGAAGGCGTTGAGCACGCCGCCGAAACCGGCTTCGGCATCGGCCACGATGGGCAGGAAGTAGTCGATGAACTCCTTGTCGCCAGGATTGGTGCCGCGGCCCCACTGAATCTCGTCGGCGCGCTTGAAGGTGTTGTTGATGCGGCGCACCATCGTGGGCACCGAGTCGTAGGCGTACAGCGACTGGTCGGGGTACATGGTCTCGCTGGTGTTGCCGTCCGCCGCCACCTGCCAGCCCGAGAGGTAGACGGCTTCGAGGCCCGCCTTGGCCTGCTGCATGGCCTGGCCGGCGGTGATGGCGCCAAACGCGTTGATATAGCCCTTCTTGGCGCCGCCATGCAGCTTCTCCCAGAGCTTTTCCGCGCCCAGCCTGGCCAGCGTGTATTCGGGCTGGACACTGCCGCGCAGGCGCACGACGTCGGCAGCCTTATAGCCGCGCTTCACATCCTTCCAACGCGGGTTCTGCGCCCAGTCCTTCTCAAGGGCGGCGATTTGTTGTTCACGGCTGAGCTGTGCGTTGAGCGATTGCGGCATGGTCTTCTCCGAAGGTTGAAAAAGGGGTGGTGCCTGCGTTGGCGCCATGGTTGAATTCTAAGTCTTATAGAAGAGTTGATTTGTGTCTTGTGTCTTATACAAGACATAAATTTTATTCAATTAAATCAACTTACTAAAATCAGTTTATCATATTATGGTATGAAATTTCTTGTATCGAGAAATTTTCGTGCAGTGCAGCATTCGAATTTTCAACAGAGAATTCACGATTTCACAATATGAATTCATATGATCTGCGTCAGCCGGGCGCGCGCGCTACGATCGTTGCACCGCCTCGAGGAAAGCAAGCCATGATCCCGTCGACCCGCTCTTCAGCACCCCTGTCCTTTACCGTCATGGGGGCGGGGGCCGTGGGATGCTACTTCGGCGCCCTGCTTGCGCGCGCGGGCCACGCGGTCACGCTGGTGGGGCGCCCGTCGCACGTGCAGGCCATCCAGGCGAGCGGCCTGCGGTTGCAGACGACCACGGGCGATGAACACATCGCCCTGACGGCCAGCACTCAGCCTGACGCGGTGCGCGGAGCCGACGTCGTGCTGCTGTGCGTCAAGTCCGGAGACACGCAGGAGGCCGCGCGGCAGATCGAGCCTTTCGTCAGCCCTCACACGCTGGTGCTGACGCTGCAAAACGGCGTGGACAACGATGAGCAGGCGCGCGCCATTCTCGGCCGGCGCTGCACCGTGGCGGCCGCCGTGGTGTATGTCGCCACGGCCATGGCGGGGCCGGGCCACGTGCGCCACTATGGCCGCGGCGATCTGGTGTTGGCCCCTTCGCCGATGAGCGAGCAGGTGGCCGCGCAACTGCGGGCGGCCGGCATTCCCGCACAGATTTCGGACAACGTGCGCGGCGCTCTCTGGGCCAAGCTCATCATCAACAGCGCCTACAACGCCCTGTCCGCCCTGTTGCAGCAGCCCTATGGCTGGCTGATGAGCCAGCCCGGCGCCAACGAACTGGTGCAGGACATCGTCGCCGAATGCCTCGCCGTGGCACATGCGGATGGAGTGGACGTCCCCGGCGATATCCAGGCGGCGCTGCGCTCCATCGTGCAGACGATGCCCGGGCAGCTCTCGTCCACCGCGCAGGACATCGCACGCGGCAAGCCCACGGAAATCGAGCATTTGAACGGCTATGTGGTCCAGCGGGGCCGTGCTCTCGGCATCGCCACACCCGTCAATCACGCCCTGCTGGTCCTGGTGCGCATGCGGCAGGCCTGCGACACCCCTGCGGACACGGCATGAGCCTTCGCCTTTCATAGCGGCACGCGCTTGAGCCGTGCGGGCGCGCGGTGGAAAAGGTGCGCAAAAGCAACAAAATCAGCACACGCGCGCAAGGCGGCCCGCGGGTGGCAACGGACTTTATCGCCCAAACTGGCGGTACGCGCGTTTCCACGTTACCATAGCGCTATCCTTTTCGATGTTCTGGCGGGCATTGCCGCATCTGTGCATCCTTCAGCACCAGGAGACACGTACATGGGTTCAAAAGAAAACGCCGCCGTCAATCAGCTCCTGGAACGACTGGAGCGACGCTATGCGCTGCGCGTGCTCTGGGCACTGCGCGACGGGCATCCGCAAACCTTCCGCCTGCTGCAGGACAGCGTGGGCAACATCACCCCGAACACCCTCAACACCCGCATCAAGGAACTGCGCGAAGCCGGTTTCCTCGACCATGGCAGCGACGGCTACATCGTGACCGCCTCGGGCCAGGACCTGCTCAAGCGCCTGTCGGACCTGCAGGCGTTCGCCACGCGCTGGGTCGCGGCACGCACCAGGAAATAGCCCGCCACCCTCTCTCTGTACAAGGAATACGCGCGTGCCATTCATCACCACCCCGTCCGGACTGCAATACGAAGACGTGTGCATCGGCAGCGGAACGCCCGCCTCGGCAGGCAGCTCCGTCCACGTGCATTACACCGGCTGGCTGCACGAGGGCGGCGCCAAAGGAGCGCGTTTTGATTCCAGTCGCGACCGGGGCGAACCCTTCGAATTTCCGCTCGGCGCCGGCATGGTGATCCGAGGCTGGGACGAGGGCGTGCAGGGCATGCAGGTGGGCGGCCAGCGTACGCTGCTCATCCCCGCCGAGCTCGGATATGGGGCCCGCGGAGCCGGTGGTGTGATTCCACCGAACGCCACGCTGATCTTCGACGTCGAATTGCTGGCTATCGACTGACCCTGGAACGCGTGAGCAGGCTCACGACCCAGGTCGTCACGAAGGACAGCGGCGCTCCAAAGACACCGGCCGAGATGGGCTCTATGCCCCACCACAGGCCCGGCACCAGCATCGACTGGGGTAGAAGGGCTCGCAGCGCGGTGTTGTGGATCACGAGGTAGTAGACCGTCACGCCGAGGCCGACCAGCATGCCAGCCACGGCGCCAGCCCGCGTGGTTCTGCGCCAGTAGATGCCCAGCACCATGGTCGGCACGAAGGTCGCGGCCGCGATTGAAAACGAGGCCGCCACCAGCGGCAGGATTTCCGAAGGCTTGAGCGCGGCGACAAAGGCCGCGGCCAGCGCCACCGTGAGCAGCGTGAACTTGGTGAGAATCACACGCTGTTCCGGCGAGGCCCTGTGCCGGGTGGACTGAAAGTACAGATCGCGCACCAGCGCATTGCTGATCGTGAGCAGCAGGCCGTCTGCCGTCGACAGTGCCGCTGCCAGTCCACCAGCGGCCACCAGCCCCGAAATCACGTAGGGAAGCCCCCCGATCTCGGGCGTCGCCAGCACCAGCAGGTCAGCGCCCAGGTGCACTTCGCCGAACTGCACGATGCCGTCGCCGTTCATGTCCTGCACCGACAGGAGCGACGGATCCACTCGCGCCCACTGCGCAATCCAGCCGGGCAGCGCATCGAAGCGGCTACCCACGAGGTGCGTCATCATCTCGAACTTCACCAGGGCCGCCAGGGCCGGAATGCTCAGGTACAGGAGCGCTACGAACACGAGTGACCAGGCCACCGACGCGCGCGCGCCCGCCACCGAAGGCACGGTGTAGTAACGCATCAGGAGGTGCGGCATGCCCGCGGTGCCGAGCATCAGGCAGAACAACAGCGCCAGAAAATTGCGCCGCGAGAGTTCGTACTGCGCCTGCTGCGTCTCGTCTCCCGCCGGGTCGCCTGCAAAGGGCTGGGTGTGCCTGGGCAGACCGCCGAGCGGCCGGGCGCGCTCCTGGTTTTCCACCAGCTCCCGTGTCCAGCGGGCACGGGCCTCGGCCTCGTCACGCGGCATCGCCAGCAGCTCTCGGCTCGCCGCCACGATCAGGTCCACCTCCGCATTGCGCGAGCGCAATTGCTGGATGCGCTCGCGCGCCTCGCGCCGCTCACGCTCGAGCGCGGCGGGCACATCGGCCAGTCGCTCCTGGTAGTCGCGCACCCTGTTCTCGTAGGCGGCAATCACCTGCTTCTCGGCGTCGGATGCGAGCAGCGCGCTCTCGCGCTCGGCGATCTTGCCCAGCTGCTGCCCGTAGGCCAGCGGCGCGGCCGGATTGCCTAGCTGCTTGTAGGACAGCCAGGAGACGGGAATCAGGAACGCCAGCAGCAGCACGACGTACTGGGCCACCTGCGTCCAGGTGATCGCGCGCATGCCACCCAGGAACGAGCACAACAGCACGCCACCCAGCCCCAGCATGATGCCGATCTCGAACTGCACCCCGGTGAGCCGCGAGGCAATCAGCCCCACGCCATAGATCTGCGCCACCACGTAGGTGAACGAACACAGGACCGCGCCTATGGCCGCGAGGATGCGCGGCCAACTGCCACCGAAGCGCACCTGGAAAAAATCCGGAATCGTGTAGAGCTGCATCGCCCGCAGGGCCGGTGCAATCAGCATCGCCACCAGCACGAACCCTCCCGTCCAGCCCAGCATGTAGGCTAGGCCCCCCGGTACGCCCGGAACACCGGAAAATCCCTGCAGGTACAACGCCCCGGACAGGCTGATGAAGGAGGCTGCGCTCATCCAGTCGGCAGCGGTGGCCATCCCGTTGTAGATCGGCGGGATGCGCCGTCCGGCGACGTAGTACTCCGCCGGATCGGAGGTGCGGCCATAGACGCCGACTGCGGCATAGGCCATCACGGTCAGGAACAGAAAGATTGGTCCGATCCAGTGCCGCGAGAGTCCACGCTGCTCGGCCCAGGCCATCGCGCCGACGAAACCCAGCAGGCCGATGACGTACAGCCCCATCACGCGATTCAGGCGCGCGATGTAGGGGCGCTCCACCGGCTCAGCCACGTGGCCCCGCATCGCGGCGTGCCGACGCGGCTTCGTCGGCACGTCGGTCATACCTGCGCATCACCCAGTAGTAGACCCAGATGAGCACGATGAACACCAGCACGCCACCCTGCGCCGCCACCCAGTAACTGAAAGGCCACGGGCCAATCCGGAACTGCAGGTATTCGGCGAAATAGCCCACGCCAAACGACGATGCCGCCCACACGGCGAGCAGCGCCAGCTTGAAGCCGAGGTGGTGCAGGTCCGGCAAGGCCGGGTCCAGCGGCACCCCCACCCGCTCGGGGCCGGAATCGGGTGTGGGGGCCGGTGACATGCGCGAGTCAGGCGGCGCAGGGCTCAGCGCGCAAGCTGCTGCCAGGTGGCAACCACCGTATCGGGGTTGAGCGAAATCGAGATGATGCCCTCATCCGCCAGCCACTGGGCGAAATCCGGATGGTCGCTGGGGCCCTGGCCGCAGATGCCCACATACTTGCCCTGGCGCTTGCACGCGGCAATCGCCTGCTTGAGCAGTGCCTTGACGGCCGGATCGCGTTCGTCGAAATCACGCGCGAGCAGCTCCAGCCCCGAATCGCGATCGAGCCCGAGCGTGAGTTGCGTCAGGTCATTCGATCCGACCGAGAACCCATCGAAATATTCGAGGAATTCGTCGGCCAGCACCGCGTTGCTCGGCACCTCGCACATCATGATGATCTTCAGTTCGTCTTCGCCGCGCCTGAGGCCGTGCTCGGCCAGCAGCTCGGTCACGCGCCTGGCCTGCCCCAGCGTGCGCACGAAGGGCACCATCACCTGCACGTTGACGAGCCCCATCTCGCCGCGCACGCGCTTCAAGGCCTCGCATTCCATCGCAAACGCCTCGGCGAATTCAGCGCTGATGTAGCGCGCCGTGCCGCGAAAGCCCAGCATGGGGTTTTCCTCGTCGGGCTCGTAGCGGCTGCCGCCGATGAGCTTGCGGTACTCGTTGCTCTTGAAGTCCGACAGGCGCACGATCACGGGCTTGGGCCAGAAGGCGGCGGCAATGGTCGCCACGCCCTCGGCCACCTTGTCCACGTAGAAGGCCCGCGGGCTGGCATGGCCGCGCGCCACGCTCTCCACGGCCTTCTTCAGGTCGGCATCGACGGCAGGGTAGTCCAGGATGGCCTTGGGGTGCACGCCGATGTTGTTGTTGATGATGAACTCCAGCCGCGCCAGCCCCACGCCGTCGTTGGGTAGCTGGGCAAAATCGAACGCGAGCTGCGGGTTGCCAACGTTCATCATGATCTTGGTGGCGATCTTGGGCATCTCGCCACGCTGCACCTCGGTCACTTCGGTTTCCAGCAGGCCGTCGTAGATGCGACCGGTGTCGCCCTCGGCGCAGCTCACCGTGACCAGCGTGCCGTCCTTGAGCAGTTCCGTCGCATTGCCGCAGCCGACCACGGCGGGGATGCCCAGCTCGCGCGCGATGATGGCCGCATGGCAGGTTCTGCCGCCCCGGTTGGTGACGATGGCGCTGGCTTTCTTCATGACCGGCTCCCAGTTGGGGTCGGTCATGTCGGTCACGAGCACGTCACCGGCCTGCACCTTGTCCATCTCGCGGATGTCGTGCACCAGCCGCACCGGGCCGGTGCCGATCTTCTGCCCGATCGCGCGGCCCTCGGCCAGCACCGCGCCCGTGCTCTTGAGCTTGAAGCGCTGCTCGGCCTGGCCTTTGGCCTGGCTCTTCACCGTCTCGGGGCGCGCCTGCAGAATGTAGAGTTGGCCGTCGCTGCCGTCCTTGCCCCATTCGATGTCCATCGGACGGCCATAGTGCTGCTCGATGGTGAGCGCGTAATGCGCGAGCTGCTCGACTTCGGCGTCAGTCAGGCTGTAGCGATTGCGCAGCTCGGCAGCCACGTCCGTGGTCTTGACGAGGCGGCCGCTGGCCGCTTTTTCCTCGGGTGTGGAAAACACCATCTGGATCAGCTTGGAGCCCAGGTTGCGCCGGATCACCGCGCGCTTGCCCGCCGCGAGCATGGGCTTGTGCACGTAGAACTCGTCCGGATTCACCGCGCCCTGCACCACCGTCTCACCCAGGCCGTAGCTGCTGGTGATGAAAACCACCTGGTCAAAACCGCTTTCGGTGTCGATGGTGAACATCACGCCGGCCGCGCCCAGGTCGGAACGCACCATGCGCTGCACGCCGGCCGACAGCGCCACCACGTCGTGCGCGAAGCCCTTGTGCACGCGGTAGCTGATGGCGCGGTCGTTGTAGAGGCTGGCGAACACCTCCTTCATCTTGTGCAGCACGTCCTCGACGCCAACGACGTTCAGGAAAGTCTCCTGCTGTCCGGCAAACGAGGCATCGGGCAGGTCCTCGGCCGTGGCCGAGCTGCGCACGGCGAAGCTCGCCTGCGCGTTCCCGCTGCTCAACGCGGCGAAGGCATTGCGCACGGCCTTTTCCAGGTCGGCCGGAAAAGGCTGGTGCTCCACCCAGCCACGGATCTCGGCGCCCGCCTCTGCCAGCGCGCGCACGTCATCGACATCGAGGCGCGCCAGGCGCTCGCTGATGCGGGCCGACAGGCCCTCGTATTTCAGGAACTCGCGAAACGCGTGTGCCGTCGTCGCAAAACCCGTGGGCACACGCACGCCCTGGGGCAGTTGAGAAATCATCTCGCCGAGGCTGGCGTTCTTGCCGCCGACCACCTCGACGTCGGTCATCCTCAGGTTTTCAAACGGTACGACCAGGGCGGTCGCCTCAAAGCGTGCAGACATGGGAAAGCTCCAGAAGTTGAAACCGGGTCTGCCGCCGCGCCCTTCAAAACGGGCAGGCAAGCGCCCATGCAGCCTCTCGGGCTTTGTCGTTGGAGGTGTAGGCCAGCGCGCTGCATGGTGTAGGAAACATGAATAATTGCGCGATTGTAGGCGCTGCACATGCAACGCCGCTACCCCCTGTCGACCCAGCCCCGGCCCGCACGCATGACCCATCGCACCGTATTTTTCGTCTCCGACGGCACCGGCATCACCGCCGAAACCTTCGGCAACGCCATCCTCGCGCAATTCGACATCGAACCGCGGCGCGTGCGCCTGCCGTTCATCGATTCGGAAGACAAGGCGCATCAGGTGGTGCGCCAGATCAATCACACGGCCGAGGTCGAGGCGCGCAAGCCACTGGTGTTCACGACGCTCGTGGACATGCAGGTGCTCAAGGTGATCCGAGATGAGTGCAAGGGCATGATGCTGGACATGTTCGGCACCTTCGTGCAACCGCTGGAAGACGAGCTCGGCATCAAGAGCCACCACCGCGTCGGGCGCTTCTCGGACATCAGCCAGAACAAGCAGTACCACGACCGCATCGAGGCGATCAACTTCAGCCTGGCGCATGATGACGGCCAGACGCATGACGACCTGGCCGGCGCCGACGTGATTCTGGTGGGTGTCTCGCGCAGTGGCAAGACACCCACCAGCCTCTACCTGGCGATGCAGCACGGCCTGAAGGCGGCCAACTACCCCTTGATTCCCGAAGATTTCGAGCGCAGGCAGCTGCCACCCGCGCTGGTGCCATTTCGCAAGAAGATCTTCGGCCTGACCATCAGCCCCGAGCGCCTGTCGGAGATCCGCAGCGAGCGCCGCCCCGACTCACGCTACGCCAGCCTGGCGAACTGCCGCGCCGAGGTGCACGAGGCCGAGGCCATGATGCGCCGCTCGGGCATCCGCTGGCTGTCCTCGACCACCAAATCCATCGAAGAGATCGCCACCACCATCCTGCAGGAAATCCGGCCGGAACGGCTCGGCTACTGAGTCTGGCCATTTCCAGCCATTGGCATCGCGAATGAAACGGTGTGACGCTTTCAAGTCAACGCCCTGAATTTGCATTGGTTTTTACAATCAAAACCACAGCAAAGGAGTTCACCATGAAGCAGGTAGAGCACGTCTTCAGCGCCCCGCAGGGCCACTGGGTGGGCGACGGTTTTCCGGTGCGCACGCTGTTCAACTACCACCAGCACGCGCCGCTGCTCTCGCCCTTCCTGATGCTGGACTATGGCGGCCCGGCGCAATTCGAGCCCACCACGCGCCGCCGCGGCGTGGGCGAGCACCCGCACAGGGGCTTTGAAACCGTCACCATCGTCTTCGACGGCGAGGTCGAGCACCTCGATTCCACCGGCCAGGGCGGCACGATTGGCCCGGGCGACGTGCAGTGGATGACCGCCGCCAGCGGCATCCTGCACGAGGAATTCCACGGCAGCACATGGGCGCGCCGGGGCGGCCGGTTCGAGATGGCGCAGCTCTGGGTCAACCTGCCCGCGCGCGACAAACGCGCCGCGCCCGGCTACCAGGCGATCAGCGCCGCGCAGATTCCCACCGTGGCGCTGGCCCATGGCGCGGGCAGCGCGCGTCTCATCGCGGGCGAGCTCGATGGCCACCGGGGCCCGGCCAACACCTTTACCCCCATGCACGTCTGGGACGTGCGCCTGACGGCGGGCGGCGCCTGCGAGCTGCCGCTGCCCGAGGGCTGGAGCAGCGCCGTGGTCGTGCTGCAGGGCAACGTGACCGCGGGCGATACCGCCGCGCACGACGCACAGGTGGTGCACCTGAGCCGCGCGGGCAGCGGCACGCGCGTGACTGCCGGAAGCGACGCGCACCTGCTGGTGCTGAGCGGTGAACCGATCGACGAACCCATCGCCGCCTACGGCCCGTTCGTGATGAACACCGAGGCCGAAATCCGCCAGGCCTTCGCCGATCTGCAGGGCGGGCAATTCGGCGAGATGCCGCGCCGCGCCACCGTGGAGGGCTGAGCGCCATGACTGCAGCACACGACGGCGTGATCGACATCATCGCGGCGCGCGAGCGGCCGCTGGACGGCCTGGCAGTGCGCCGCCTGCTGCCCACCGCGCGGCGCAAGACCGTGGGGCCGTGGATCTTCCTGGACCACATGGGCCCGAACCAGTTCGCGCCCGGCGACGGCATGAACGTGCGCCCGCACCCGCACATCGGCCTGGCCACCGTCACCTACCTGTTCGAAGGCGAAATCCTGCACCGCGACTCGCTGGGCAACGTGCAGACCATCACCCCCGGCGACATCAACCTGATGGTGGCGGGACGCGGCATCACGCATTCGGAGCGCGAACGCCCGGAGGTGCGCCATCGCGCCCACCGCCTGCACGGCCTGCAGCTCTGGCTGGCATTGCCCGAGGCCGATGAGGGCGGCGAACCGGCCTTTCTGCACTACGACGCCGCCGAACTGCCCAGGGTGGTGATCGACGGCGTGGCCGCACGCGTGATGATGGGCGCGGCCTGGGACGTGCGCTCGCCGGTGCGCAGCTACTCGGGCGCGCTCTACGCCGAGGCCGAGCTGCGCGCGGGCCAGAGCCTGCGCCTGCCGCAGGTGCCCGAACTGGCTCTGTACACCGCCAGCGGCACGCTCGCTGCGAACGCCACGCCGCTGCCTGAACACGCGCTCGCCGTGCTCGACGGCCCGACCGGCGTGACGGTGCGCGCCGCGACCGACGCACGCATCGCGCTCATCGGCGGCGAAGCCATCGGGCCACGCTTCATCGACTGGAACTTTGTCGCGAGCACCAAGGCGCGCATCGCGCAGGCGCGCGAGGACTGGATGCAGCAGCGCTTTCCCAAGGTGGTGGGTGACGAGGTGGAATTCATCCCGCTGCCGCAATAAACCGGTTTTGATAGCTGTCAACGCTTACCCACAAAGCGCTGGAGCCAGATTTTTCTTATATTTTTTGACGGCAAGCCACGTCAGCGCAGCACGTCGTCCGTGTGCGCAAGCGCCCGAAGGGGAAGGTGCCGAACACCTCCCCGGCATCGAGCCTCAGCCCGCGGCAGCCACCGTGTTGCGCAGCCTGATGTGCAGCTCGCGCAGCTGCTTTTCATCGACCGGCGACGGCGCCTGCGTGAGCAGATCCTGCGCGCGCTGGGTCTTGGGGAAGGCGATCACGTCGCGGATGGATTCGGCGCCGGTCATCAGCGTGATGAGGCGGTCCAGGCCGAAGGCCAGGCCGCCGTGCGGCGGCGCGCCGTACTGCAGCGCATCGAGCAGGTAGCCGAATTTGGCACGCGCCTCCTCGGGGCCGATCTTGAGCGCGGCAAACACCTTGCTCTGCACGTCGGCGCGGTGGATACGCACCGAGCCGCCGCCCAGCTCCCAACCGTTCAGGACCATGTCGTAGGCCTTGGACAGGCAGGCGCCCGGGTCGGTATCCATCAGGTTTTCATGGCCGTCCTTCGGCGAAGTGAACGGATGGTGCACGGCCACCCAGCGGTCTTCCTCGTCGTCGTGCTCGAACATCGGGAAGTCCACCACCCACAATGGCGCCCAACGGTCTTCAAACAGGCCGTGCTTGCGCCCAAACTCGCTCAGGCCCACCTTCAGGCGCAGCGCGCCGATGCTGTCGTTGACAATTTTTGCCTTGTCGGCGCCGAAGAAGATCAGGTCGCCATCGCGCGCGCCGGTGCGCTTGACGATCTCTGCCAGCGCCACATCGTGCAGGTTCTTGACGATGGGTGACTGCAGACCGTCCCTGCCCTTGGCCGCTTCGTTGACCTTGATCCACGCCAGGCCCTTGGCGCCGTAGATCTTCACGAAGTCGGTGTAGCCGTCGATCTCGCCACGCGAGATCTGCGCGCCGCCCGGCACGCACAGCGCCACCACGCGTCCGCCCGGCGTCGTCGCGGGGCCGGAAAACACCTTGAAATCGACATCCTTCATCACCTCGGTCAGCTCGGTGAATTCGAGCTTCACGCGCAGGTCAGGCTTGTCCGAGCCGTAGCGGTGCATGGCCTCGACGTACTTCATCACCGGGAATGTGCCCAGGTCAACGCCCAGCTGCTGAGCGAACACCTGCTTGATCATGCGCTGGAAGATGTCGCGGATTTCCTCCTCGCCGAGGAATGAGGTTTCGCAGTCGATCTGCGTGAACTCGGGCTGGCGGTCGGCGCGCAGGTCTTCGTCGCGGAAGCACTTGGTGATCTGGTAGTAGCGGTCGTAGCCGGCCACCATCAGCATCTGCTTGTAGAGCTGGGGCGACTGCGGCAGCGCGTAGAACTGGCCGTCGTGCACGCGGCTGGGCACGAGGTAGTCGCGCGCGCCCTCGGGCGTGCTCTTGCCCAGCATGGGGGTTTCGATGTCGATGAAACCCTCCTGGTCGAGGAAATTGCGCACCTGGATCGCGGTCTTGTAGCGCAGCATCATGTTGCGCTGCATCGCCGGGCGGCGCAGGTCCATCACGCGGTGCGTGAGGCGCGTGGTCTCCGACAGGTTGTCGTCGTCCATCTGGAACGGCGGCGTGACCGAGGGGTTGAGCACCGTCAGTTCATGGCACAGCACCTCGATCTGGCCGCTCGTGAGCTTGTCGTTGGTCGTGCCCTCGGGGCGCGCGCGCACCAGGCCCTTCACCTGCAAGCAGAACTCGTTGCGTATGCCCTCGGCCGTCTTGAACATCTCGGGGCGATCCGGGTCGCAGACCACCTGCACGTAGCCTTCGCGGTCGCGCAGGTCGATGAAGATCACGCCGCCATGGTCGCGGCGGCGATTCACCCAGCCGCACAGGGTGACGGTTTGACCCATCAGGGCCTCGGTCACGAGACCGCAGTAGTTGGAACGCATGGCCATGGTGTTTTCTTCCCTTGCGCCCCCTCGGAGCGCTGTCGATCAGTCAATGGTGTTGCTCGCTGTCTGCCAGCACCGGGTCGGGCGGCGCCACGACACCCATCGAAACAATGTACTTGAGCGCTTCGTCGATGCTCATGTCCAGCTCGATGCAATCGCTCTTGCGCATGAGCACGAAATAGCCGCTCGTCGGGTTCGGCGTGGTGGGCACGTAGACGCTGACGAACTCGTCGCGCAGATAGCCCGCCACCTCGCCATTCGGGCTGCCGGTGACGAAGGCCACCGTCCACACGCCATCGCGCGGCCACTGCACCAGCACCGCCGTGCGAAAGGCATTGCCGTTTTCGGAAAACAGCGTGTCCGAGACCTGCTTGACGCTGGAATAGATCGAGCGCACCACCGGGATACGACTGACCAACGCATCGCCGAAGGCGACGAGCTTGCGGCCGAAGAAGTTGCTCGCGAGCCCACCCACGACGAGCAGGATGAGCAGCGTGAGCACGACACCGAAGCCCGGGATGTGAAAACCGAGCAAGCGGTCCGGCTGCCAGGCAGTCGGCAGGATTTCCAGCGTCTGATCGAGCACCCCGACCACCCAGGACAGAACCCAGGCGGTGATGATCACCGGCACGATCACCAGCAGGCCGGCGAAAAGCCATTTGCGCAATGCAGCCATCAATGCACTCCGCCTCAAGCGTCTGAAGTGGCAGGAGCAGCTGCTGGTGCCGCGGCAGGTGCTTCTGGTTTGGCAGCCTCCGCGGCTGCGGGGCTGGCCGCTGGCGCCGGGGCCGCAGTCGGCTTGGCGCCATCGGCGGGCGCGCTGCTCTTGCGGCCGCTGAAATCCGTCTCGTACCAGCCCGTGCCCTTGAGCTGGAAACCCGCCGCGGTCAATTGCTTGACATACGCCTCCTGCCCGCAGGCAGGGCAATGCGTGAGCGGCGCATCTGATATTTTTTGCAGCGCATCCTGGGCATGGCCGCAATGACTGCAGCGGTAGGAATAAATGGGCATCTCAAACGGCGCGAATTTCTTGCAAAGCCCACGATTATAGGGAGCGCAGCCCGGTCGGGCGGCACACTCGGGCAGCGCGCCGGTTCAGGCGCCTGCCGTCTCGTAATGGTGCGTTCGCCCCTTCTGATCGGCGATGAACTGCGGCGCGAGCGAACCGCCCAGCATGCCGGCGAAGGAGGCGATCAGCCCCGCGAGCTGCTGCGGAAAAGCCTCGTTGAGTACCGGACTGGCGACGAACCACAGCCACACCGCGATGCCCAAGACCACGGCCAGCAGCGCGCCCTGGGTGGTCGCACGCTTCCAGTACACGCCCATGAGCAGCGGAACGAAGGCCCCCACGAGCGGCACCTGGTAGGCGCCCGAAACGAGTTCGTAGATCGACGAGCCTTCCATCGTTATCGAATAGATCAGCACGCAGAAGGTAAACACCACCACGCTCACGCGCATGGCCTTGAGCGTCTGCTGGTCGCTCATGCCTGGCTTGAGGTTGCGCAGGATGTTCTCCACGAAGGTCGTGGCGGGCGCGAGCAAGGTGGCCGACGCGGTGGACATGATGGCCGAGAGCAGCGCGCCGAAGAAGGCCACCTGCAGCAGCACCGGCATGTGCGTCATGACCAGCGTGGGCAGCACCTTTTGCGGGTCGTTGTCGAGCATGGCGGCCGTTCCCGGCAGCACCAGCAGCGCGGCCATCACGACGAACATCGGCACGAAGGCAAAGCCGATGTACAGCAGCCCGCCGACGATCGGCCCGTTCTGGGCGGTGTTGGCGCTGTTGGACGACATCACGCGCTGGAACACGTCCTGCTGCGGAATCGAGCCGAGCATCATGGTGATCGCCGCGGCGAAGAAAAACGTCCACTCCTTGACGCCGCCCGTCGGCAGGAAGCGCAGCTTGCCTTCGCTGGCCGCATAGGCCACCACCCGCTCGGCGCCCCCGGCGATATCGGCCGCGTACCAGGCGATGGCCACGAGCCCGGCCACGATGACGATCATCTGCACGAAATCGGTCAGCGCCACCGACCACATGCCGCCGTAGAGGGTGTAGATCAGCACCACCACGGTTCCGATCACCATGCCCCAGGAGAGCGTGATGGCGCCGTCGCTCAGAATGCTGAACACGAGGCCCAGCGCCGTGATCTGCGCGGCTACCCAGCCAAGGTAGCTCAGGATGATGATGGTGGAGCACAGCACCTCGACCACGCGCCCGAACCGGCGCCGGTAGTAGTCACCTATGGTGATGATGTTCATCGCGTAGAGCTTGCGCGCGAAAAAGAGCCCCACGAGCACCAGGCACAGCCCCGCGCCGAACGGGTCTTCCACCGTGCCGTGCAGCCCTTCCTTGACGAACTGCGCGGGCGCCCCGAGCACCGTCTCCGAGCCGAACCAGGTGGCGAAGGTGGTGGCAATTACCACCGCCAGCGGCAGGCTGCGCCCGGCCACCGCGTAGTCGGCCGTGTTTTTCACGCGCCGCGCGGCCAGCAGGCCGATGGCAATCGATACCAGCAGATACAGGACGATGAAGGTCACCAGCATGGGCCGCTCCGCGTACAGTGGAAAAAGCGCCGCGGATTATCCCGGCTGTCGTGGCCGCACCCCCGTCACCACGGCGCAATGCGCGTATTTACAACACCGTGATCCGGATGATGAGCTGCACCACGATGAGCCCGAGCACAAAGCCCAGCCCGGCGTAGAGCAGCCGCTGCAGCAGCCGGTTGGTGCGCCTTTGCTCGGTCAGCAACTCCTGCAGCGCCTGCGATTCGCCCTGCTGCAGTGGCTGACGCAGCCAGCCGTGCAGCAGCCGCGGCAACTCGGGCAGTATCTTGGCGTAATGCGGGGCCTCGGCCTGCAGCTCACGCCACAGCCGCCTGGGACCGAGCTGCTCGCGCATCCACCGTTCGAGAAAAGGCTTGGCCGTGCTCCAAAGATCGAGCTCTGGGTCGAGCTGGCGGCCCAGCCCCTCGATGTTGAGCAGGGTCTTTTGCAGCAGCACGAGCTGCGGCTGGATTTCCACCTGGAATCGCCGCGAGGTCTGAAACAGCCGCAGCAGCACCATGCCCAGCGAGATTTCCTTGAGCGGCCGATCGAAATAAGGCTCGCAGACGGCGCGGATCGCCCCCTCGAGTTCATTGACACGCGTATCGCGCGGCACCCAGCCGCTTTCGATGTGCAGCTCGGCCACGCGCTTGTAATCGCGGCGGAAGAATGCGGTGAAGTTCTGCGCGAGGTATTCCTTGTCCACGGCCGTAAGCGAGCCGACGATGCCGAAATCCAGCGAGATGTAGCGCCCGAAGGTCTCGGGGGCGGTGCTCACCATGATGTTGCCCGGATGCATGTCCGCATGGAAGAAGCCATCGCGAAACACCTGGGTGAAGAAAATGGTCACGCCATCGCGCGCGAGCCGGGCTATGTCCACGCCCGCATCGCGCAACTCCGCGATCTGGCTGATCGGCACGCCCTTCATGCGCTCCATCACCAGAACGTCGCTGTGGCACCAGTCCCAGAAGACCTCGGGGATCAGCACCAGATCGAGCCCCGCCATGTTGCGCCGCAGCTGCGCCGCATTGGCCGCCTCGCGCACGAGATCGAGCTCGTCGTGCAGGTAGTTGTCGAATTCGCGCACCACCTCGCGGGGCTTGAGGCGCCGGCCGTCCGCCGAAAGGCGGCTGACCCAGCCCGCGACCATGCGCATCAGGGCCAGGTCTTTCTCGATCGCAGCGAGCATGCCCGGGCGCAGCACCTTGACGGCGACCTCTCGCTCACGCCCGTCGCGATCGCGCAGCACGGCAAAGTGCACCTGTGCGATCGAGGCACTGGCCACTGGCGTGCGCTCGAACGACACGAAGATGTCACCGATCGGCTTCTTGAACGAACGCTCGATCGTCGCCACCGCGATCGCCGGATCGAACGGCGGCACGCGGTCCTGCAGCAGCGCAAGTTCATCGGCGATGTCGGCCGGCATCAGATCGCGCCGGGTGGAGAGCACCTGGCCGAACTTCACGAAGATCGGCCCCAGCTGCTGCAGCGCTTCACGCAGACGCTGGCCGCGCGGCGAGTCCAGCCGCCTGCCCACGGTGACCCAGCGCGTCAGCACCCGCACCCAGGGGCGCGAAGAGCGCGAGAGCACCAGCTCGTCCAGCCCGTGACGCAGCGCCACCCAGAGGATGGCCACACCACGAAGAAACCGGCTCATGCAGCCCCGTGCCCGGCCGAAACTGCCGACGCGCGAGCGCGTCCACTCGCGAAGCGGCGCAGCGCGGCGTGCACGCGCCGCGCTGCCGAAGCGATGGCGTGCGCGGGCGCATCGCCGACGATGCGCGCCAGGTCTTCCTCGGCATCCCAGCGCAGGTTTTCGGCCAGCCACTGGATATCGCTGGCCAGTTGCACATCCCCTTGGATGCGGATCGCCGGACGCTCCCCGGCAAGCGCTTCACGCGCCAGTCCGAACGGCGACGCCTGGGCCAGCTCGACGCGCAGGTCCACCACCGCCCCCAGGGGCGCCAGATCCAGCAGGCCCGCCGGGGTGGCCTGCAGCGCGATGAAGAATCCGCGCCACTGCACGCGTGCCACGCGGCCGCGCTGGTGCGCGAGCCGCTGCATGGCCTGCGGCTCCTGCATCAACACGTGATTGAGCCACAGCACGAGGCGATGCTGCACGCCCTGCACCAGCCAATCGGGCGCCTCAGGGGGCCCGGGCAGGCGTTGCGTCCATTCGTGCAGCCAGGAAAAAGGGGACCGTGGTTTCATGGTCCCCGATTATTCCCCGTTTGGGCGCGGGCTACTGCAATGCCTGCAGCCCCGTCACCAGCCAGCCGCTCTTGCCGTCCTTGGGTTTGGTCATGTTCCAGACCTCACGGAAGGGATTGGGGCCGGCGGAGACTTCCTCGCGGATCACGCCGGAGAATTCGACACTGGCCATGTACTCGCCGTCGAGCTCCTCGATGCCGAGCAGCTTGGCCTCAAGCATGAGCACGTCGGTCCGGTTCGGCTCCTGCGCGCCGCGCTGCTGCTCGCGCTCCTTGAGCTGGCTGCGCACCTCATCGAGCATGCTGTCGGTCATCATCGAGCGCAGGGTAGCGAAGTCGCTGCGATCCCACGCCGACTGCAGCGTGGTGAAGTTGCGCTTGGCCGCCTCCAGAAAGCCGTGGACATCGAAGTCCGCGGGAATGCCCCAGCCCTGTGCCCCAGCCAGAGCCGAGCCTATGCTGGCACCGCCCGCCGTCGGGGCGGCATCGAAGGCCATGCTCGGATCTTCCCACGGCCGCGCCGATGCATCGTTGCCCACCTTGGCCGGGTTGTACTGGCCCGGCATGCGTTCGGACGCCGCAGGCGTGGCGCCCGCCCCCTGGAAGGCAAACGGCGATGACGCGGCCGTCCCCGCAGCGCGAGGCCGCATGAGCAGGCGCACCAGCGCCAGCCCCACCAGGACCACCAGAGCGATCAGCAGGAAGTGGCCGAACTCCGCCCCGAGACCCAGCGCACTGGCGAGCCAGGCCAGACCCAGGCCGGCCGCCAGGCCGCCCAGCATCCCCGCCCACGGCTTGCGCGCCGCGGTATTGGCCGCGCTGGCCGACTTGGCCGCGCTGGTACTGCTGGCGGCGCTCTGCGCCCCATCGGTCGCCTGAGTCGGCGCGCGTACCGCTTCGCGTTGCGTCACATTGGCCGATTGGCGGCCGGCCGAGCGCCCGCCACCCAATCGTGCTGCCTCTGCGTCGGCGTACACCAGCGTGAGCAGCGTCACCAGAACCACAGACCACAGTTGTTTCATAGTTTCCTCATCAACCCAGGTTTCAAAAAAAAGACATCAGCATTTCACACCCACATGCAGCGCCACCACGCCGCCGGTCATGTTGTGAAAATCGACATGCCCGAATCCATGGTGTTGCATCAGGGCTTTAAGTTCCTCCTGCCCGGGATGCATGCGTATCGATTCGGCAAGATAACGATAGCTCTGGGCATCACCGGCCACCCACTTGCCTAAACGCGGCAGCACCTGGAAGGAATACACGTCGTAGATTTTTTTCAGCGGCGCGGCCACCTTGGAAAACTCCAGCACCAGCAGGCGACCCCCGTCCTTGAGCACGCGGGCCATTTCGGTGATCGCCCGCTCCTTGTGCGTCATGTTGCGCAGGCCGAAGGCGACGCTCACCAGGTCGAAGTGACCATCCGCAAAGGGCAGCTGCTCGGCGTCGCAGACCACGGTGGGCAACGCGAAACCCCGGTCAATGAGCCGGTCGCGCCCGGTACGCAGCATGGCCTCGTTGATGTCGGTGTGTACAACCTCGCCGCTTGCGCCCACCTGCTTGGCGAACGCCAGCGCCAGATCACCCGTGCCGCCGGCGATATCGAGCACCCGATCACCCTCGCGCACATGGGCGGCGACCACGGTGGCCGCCTTCCACAGGCGGTGCAGGCCGCCGGACATCAGGTCGTTCATCAGGTCATAGCGCGGCGCGACCGAATCGAAGACACCGCGTACGCGCCGTGCCTTGTCACGCTCGTCGACCGTCTGAAACCCGAAATGTGTCGTCCCCATGGCGCCATCGTAGGCGAGGGATGCGACAAATGCCGCGACACCCCGGGATATCCCACGGTGATGTGTCGCTATTTCGCTGAATTGGCGCCCGCCGCGATCAATGCTCTTTCTTTTTCGACACCGTGGCGCCCCTGCGGATCATGGGCGTGTCGCGGTTGGCGCCAGCTTCCTCGAGGCGCTGCAGGTAGGTGGCCCAGAGCGCATCCTGCTCGTGCCCGAGCTTGTAGAGATAGCTCCAGGTGAACAGGCCACTGTCGTGCCCATCAGAAAAGATGGGGCGGATGGCGTAGTTGCCCATGGGTTCGATGTCGTTCACGGTGACTTCGCGCTTGCCCGTCTGCAGCACTTCCTGGCCAGGCCCGTGGCCCGTGACCTCCGCCGACGGTGAATACACGCGCATCAATTCAAGCGGAATCTTGAAATGCTCGCCGCTGGAAAACGAAATTTCGAGAATGCGTGAAGCCTGGTGAACGGTGATGGACGTGGGCATGGGGGTGCCGGTGGTCTGGTCTGCCATGGTCTTGTCTAGCGGTATCAAGGTCAAATACGCCGCAAAGCCTTGTACAGCAAGCGCTTGCAGCTATCAAACAAGTTGCTTTTGCGCCCAAGCATCGAGGCGCGAACGCAGCGCATCATGCACCATGGGCTGGCGCGCTGCCATGGCCGCGATGCGGTCAGTGTCTTGCGCGCGCAGCGCGGCGCCCCAGACGGCATCCGGGAAATGGCTGTCCCACTCGAAGCGGGCGATCACGTGCCAATGCAGGTGCACCACCCTGTTGCCCAGCGTGGCGAGATTGATCTTGGTGGGCGCGAGCTGCTCGCGCAGGACCTGCTCTACCCGCACCACGGCCTGCATGCAGTGCTCGCGCTCACGGGGTTGGAGGTCGGAGAATTCCGGCACGTGCGCGTTCCAGACCACGCGGTAGAACGCCGCAAAACCCGGCTCGTCGGCGTGGACCACGCGCAGGCGAGCGCCACGCCAGACGAGCCGCCCGCCGTCGGCAAGGCACAGCGGGCACTCGGGCGCCACCCTGCCTTCCCCCTCAGAACAGCACGCGCGTGCGGATCGTTCCAGGCACCTTGGCGAGCTTTTCCAGCGCCATGTCGGACGAGCGCGCATCCAGGTCGACGACGACGTAGCCCACGTTGTCGCGCGTCTGCAGGAACTGCGCGGAGATGTTCACTTCGCCATCCGAGAGGATGCGGTTGATCTCGGACATCACGCCGGGAATGTTGCGGTGGATGTGCAGCACGCGGTGCTTGCCGGGGTGCGCGGGCAGCGCCACCTCGGGCAGATTGACCGACGAAGTGCTGGCGCCAGTGTCGCTGTAGGTGATGAGCTTGGCCGCTACCTCCACGCCGATGTTGGCCTGCGCCTCCAGCGTGGAGCCGCCGATGTGCGGCGTGAGGATGACGTTGTCCAGTCCGCGCAGCGGCGAGACGAACTCGTCCTTGGTGCTCTTGGGCTCGGCCGGGAAAACGTCCACCGCCGCGCCCACGAGGCGCTTTTCCTTGATCGCCTCGGCCAGCGGCTCGATGCGCACCACGGTGCCGCGCGAGGCGTTGATGAGGATGCTGTTCGGCTTCATTGCGGCGATCTCGGCCTCGCCGATCATCCATTGGGTGGAAGGCAGCTGCGGCACGTGCAGGCTCACGATGTCGCTTTGCGCCAGCAGCGCCTTGAGCGATTCGACCTGGTGCGCGTTGCCCAGCGGCAGCTTGGCGATGACGTCGTGAAAGACCACGTGCATGCCCAGGCTCTCGGCCAGCACCGACAGCTGCGAGCCGATGGCGCCATAGCCGACGATGCCCAGCGTCTTGCCGCGCGCCTCGTGCGAGTTCTCGGCGCTCTTGAGCCAGCCGCCACGGTGCGCCGCCGCGTTGCGCGCCGGGATGCCGCGCAGCAGCAGGATGGCTTCGGCCAGCACCAGTTCGGCCACCGAGCGGGTGTTGGAGTACGGGGCATTGAAGACCGCGATGCCCTTCTCGCGCGCCGTGTTCAGATCGACCTGGTTGGTGCCGATGCAAAAGCACCCGATGGCCACCAGCTTGTGCGCATGCGCCAGCACCTCGGCGGTGAGCTGGGTGCGCGAGCGCACGCCGATGAAGTGCACGTCCGCGATCTTGTCGAGCAGCTCCTGCCCTTCCAGCGCACGGGGCAGCAGCTCCACGTTGGTGTAATCCGCCGCACGCAGAGCATCCACCGCGCACTGGTGGATGCCTTCGAGCAGCAGAAACTTGATTTTGCTTTTGTCCAGAGACGTCTTGGGCATGATGCACTTCCGATAGTTATGGCGCCTGCGGGCAGGCATTGAAAAACGGCTTGCAAAGGCGCGATTGTGCACCGCACCAATGAAGGCTTCACGCAGCCCCCGCCAGACCCCGCGCCGATCGCCTCATTCACCGCGGGTGAACATGGTTGAAACGTCATATATCTCTGACACAATTTGCGGCGGGTAAACCCGGTTGCACGTTGCATGGTGCTGTGCGAAAACATGCGCTCGACCCCATGAGAGCGGCGCTCGGCGCAATGCCCATGCCGCACCTATCTCATCCACAAGGAGTATTCATGCGATTCAAACCCCTGGCGCTGTTCGGCGCCACGATGCTGTCGATGGCGATGGCCGTGCCCGCGCACGCCCAGACCGAAATCCAGTGGTGGCACTCGATGGGCGGCGCGCTGGGTGAGTGGGTCACGGACCTGGCCAACCAGTTCAACGCGAGCCAGAAGGACTACAAGGTGGTCCCGACGTTCAAGGGCAGCTACGATGAATCCATGACGGCCGCCATCGCCGCCTTCCGTGCGGGCAACGCGCCCGACATCCTGCAGGTGTTCGAGGTCGGCACGGCCACTATGATGGCCAGCAAGGGCGCGATCAAGCCCGTGGCCGAAGTCATGAAGATGGCGGGCGTGAACTTCGACCCCAACGCCTACGTGCCTGCCGTGGCCGGTTACTACACCGCGCCCAACGGCCAGATGCTGAGCATGCCGTTCAATAGCTCCACGGCGGTCTTCTACTACAACAAGGACGCCTTCAAGTCCGCGGGGATGGACCCCGACAAGCCACCGAAAACCTGGCCCGAGGTGGTGCTGGCCGCAGGCAAGCTCAAGGCGGCAGGCCAGAAATGTCCGTTCACCACGAGTTGGATCAGCTGGACCCAGCTGGAGAACTTCTCCGCCTGGCACAACGTGCTGTTCTCGTCGCTGAACAACGGCTTTGGCGGCCTGGGCACACGCCTGGAATTCAACAGCCCGCTGCATGTGCGCCACTTCGAGAACCTGGCCAACATGGCCAAGCAGGGTCTGTTCGTCTACAAGGGCCGCAACAATGCGGCGGACGCCACCATCGTCTCGGGTGAATGCGCCATGGCCACGGCCTCGGCCGGCCTGCTGGGCAACCTCAAGCGCAACGCCAAGTTCGCCTTCGGCGTGAGCACCCTGCCCTACTACCCCGACGTGCCCGGCGCGCCGCAGAACTCCGTGATCGGCGGCGCCAGCCTCTGGGTGATGGCCGGCAAGAAGAACGACGTGTACAAGGGCGTGGGCCAGTTCCTGAGCTTCCTGGCCAAGCCCGAGGTGGCGGCAGCCAGCCACCAGCGCACAGGCTATCTGCCGGTGACCAAGGCCGCGTACGAGTTGACCGAGAAATCCGGCTTCTACGCCAAGAACCCCGGCGCCGACGTGGCGGTGCAGCAGATGATCCGCAAGACGACCGACAAGTCGCGCGGCATCCGCATCGGCAACTTCGTGCAGATCCGCACCATCATCGACGAGGAAACCGAGAACATCTGGTCCGGCAAGAAGAGCGCCAAGGAAGGGCTGGACGCCGCGGTCAAGCGCGGCAACGAGCAACTGGTGCGCTTCCAGAAGGCCAACGGGGGCTGAGCGCCCCTTGACCGCCGCCTGCTGCCGGATTTGATAGAAATCCGGCAGCATGGCCTAGCCAACAAGCGCTTAATGCTCTAATAAAAATAGTAATCCAGCTCCGGCCCGCAAGCGCTGGCAGCTCATGCACCCACCGCTTGCCATGGAAAAACGCGTTCGTTTCAAATCGGCCTGGCTGCCCTGGCTGCTGGTCGCGCCGCAGATGGCGATCGTGCTGGTCTTCTTTTTCTGGCCGGCCACTCAAGCGCTCTACCAGAGCGTGCTGCAGGAAGACGCGTTCGGGATCAGCAGCGAATTCGTCGGTATGGAAAATTTCCGGCGCCTGTGGGAAGACCCGGGCTATCTCGGCTCGTTCTACACCACCGCCGTATTCTCGCTGCTGGTGGCGGTCCTGGGCATCTGCATTGCCCTGCTGCTGGCCGTCATGGCCAACCGCGTGGTGCGCGGCGCCGCCATCTACAAGACGCTGCTGATCTGGCCCTACGCGGTGGCCCCGGTCGTCGCGGGCGTGCTCTGGCTCATGATGTTCGCCTCGCCGTGGGGCGTGGTGGCCTATGCGCTGCAGGCGCTGGGCTACGAGTGGAACCATCTGCTGAGCGGCACCGACGCCATGGCGCTGATCGTGATGGCATCGGTCTGGAAACAGATTTCCTACAACTTCCTGTTCTTCCTCGCGGGCCTGCAGTCGGTGCCCTCTTCGGTGATCGAAGCGGCCACGATCGACGGCGCCACGCCCTGGCGGCGCTTCTGGAGCATCGTCTTTCCGCTGCTCTCGCCCACCACCTTCTTCCTGCTGGTGATGAACGTGATCTACGCGTTCTTCGACACCTTCGCCATCGTCGACGCCGCCACGCAGGGCGGCCCCGGCAAGGACACGTCCATCCTGGTCTACAAGGTCTATTACGACGGCTTCAAGGCGCTGGACATGGGCGGCTCGGCCGCGCAGTCGGTGGTGCTCATGGCTATCGTCATCCTGCTGACGGTGTTCCAGTTCCGCTTCGTCGAGAAGAAGGTGCAGTACTGATGATCGAACGCCGCCCCGTCCTGGATTTTGTCTCGCACGCCGTGCTCATCGTCGGCGTGGTAATCATCGCCTTTCCGGTCTACGTGGCCTTCGTCGCCAGCACGCAGACGGCGGCGCAGATCACCGGCAGCAACCCGCTCTCGCTCGTGCCCGGTGGCAACATCGTCAACAGCTACACCCTGGCGCTGATGGGCGGCAAGGTGGCGGCCGGCGGCACCATCCCGCCGGGCTGGCCCATGCTCTGGGTGAGCTTCGTCACGGCCATGACGATCGCGCTCGGCAAGATCGCGATCTCCATCATTTCGGCTTTCGCCATCGTGTACTTTCGCTTCCCGTTTCGCGGCCTCGTGTTCTGGATGATCTTCATCACGCTGATGCTGCCCGTGGAGGTGCGCATCGGACCGACCTACGAGGTAGTGTCGAACCTGAAGATGCTCAACAGCTACGCCGGCTTGACGGTGCCGCTGATCGCCTCGGCCACGGCCACCTTCCTGTTCCGCCAGTTTTTCCTCACCGTGCCCGACGAGCTGGCCGAGGCCGCGCGCATTGACGGCGCGGGGCCGATGCGCTTCTTCCGTGACATCCTGCTGCCGCTGTCCAAGACCACGATGGCCGCGCTCTTCGTGATCCAGTTCATCTACGGCTGGAACCAGTACCTGTGGCCCTTGATCGCCACCACGAGCGAGGATATGTACCCCATCGTGCTCGGCATCAAGCGCGCCATCTTCGGCGAAATCTATGTGGAATGGAATGTAGTCATGGCCACGGCCATCCTTGCCATGATTCCGCCAGCCATCGTCGTCATCCTGATGCAGAAGTGGTTCGTCAAGGGCCTCGTCGATACTGAAAAATAATGGCAGCCATCGGATTCAACAAAGTCATCAAGCGCTACGGCAGCGGCCCCAGGGCCAACCAGGTGCTGCACGGCATCACGGCCGACGTGCACGACGGCGAGTTCATCGTCATCGTCGGGCCGTCCGGTTGCGGCAAATCGACGCTGCTGCGCATGGTGGCGGGCCTGGAAGAGATCAGCGAAGGCACGATCTCTATCGGCGATCGCGTGGTCAACGAACTAGAGCCCTCCGAGCGCGACATCGCCATGGTGTTCCAGAACTACGCGCTCTACCCGCACATGAGCGTGTTCGACAACATGGCCTACGGCCTGAAGATCAAGAAGGTGCCGATAGCCGAAATCCGCCAGCGCGTGGACAAGGCGGCGCAGATTCTCGAACTTGGCGGGCTGTTGCAGCGCAAGCCGCGCGAACTCTCGGGCGGGCAGCGCCAGCGCGTGGCCATGGGCCGCGCCATCGTGCGCCAGCCGCAGGTCTTTCTGTTCGACGAGCCCCTGTCCAATCTCGACGCCAAGCTGCGCGCGCAGACACGCCTGGAAATCGAAAAACTGCACCGCGATCTGGGCATCACCAGCCTCTTTGTCACGCACGACCAGGTCGAGGCGATGACGCTGGCCCAGCGCATGATCGTCATGAACGCCGGGCGCATGGAGCAGTTCGGCACACCCGAGGAGGTCTACCACCGGCCGGCCTCGACCTTCGTCGCGGGCTTCATCGGCGCGCCGCCCATGAACCTGCTCGAGGACGTGCAGGGCGTGCGCGAGGGCGTGCTGCTCGGCATCCGCCCTGAGCACCTGCGCGTGGTCGAATCGGGTGGCTGGACGGTCGCGGTGGAAACCGTCGAGATGCTCGGCGCCGAGCGCCTGGTCCACGGCCACCTCGGCGGCCCGCAAGGCCAGCGCATGATCGTGCGCATGCAGGAAACCGAAACACCTCCCGTGCCGGGCCAGACCTTGCACGTGCTGCCGCTCGAAGACCGTATCCACGGCTTCGACGCCAAGACCGGCCAGCGCATGGAGCAGCCATAGCGCATATTCCGATTTGATAGCTGTCCACGCTCTCCAAACAAGGGTTTGAGGCTTATTTCATGTCAAACACCCCCCTGCCCCGTTGGCCTTATCCGCGCTGGATCGCGCACCGCGGCGCGGGCAGGCTGGCGCCAGAAAACACCCTGGCCGCCTTTCGCGTGGGCGCGGCGCACGGCTACCGGATGTTCGAATGCGACGCCAAGCTCTCCAACGACGGCGTGGTGTTCCTGATGCACGACACCAGCCTGGAGCGCACCACTAACGGCCACGGCACGGGCGGTGACCAGCCCTGGGGCTCGCTCGCCCAGCTCGATGCCGGCAGCTGGCATTCGCGCCGCTTCGCGGGTGAGCCCCTGCCCACGCTGGAGCGCATTGCCCGCTGGTGCATCGCCAACAGCCTGCACCTGAACATCGAGATCAAGCCCACGCCGGGCACCGAGCGCGAGACCGGCCGCGCCGTCGCCCTGCTTGCCGTGCGCCTGTGGCAAGGCCACACGCCGCCGCTGCTCACATCGTTTCAGCCCCTGGCGCTCGAAGGCGCGCACGAGGGCGCTCCCACGCTGCCCCGAGGCCTGCTGCTCGATCAACTCCACCCGGATTGGCTGGACACCGCCACTCGCCTGAGCTGCGTCGCCATGGTCTGCAACCACGCGCTCTGGGATGCGACGACGGTACAGGCGGCGCATGCCTCCGGTCTGCGCTGCCTGAGCTACACCGTCAACGACGAATGGGCGGCCGAGCGCCTGTGGGGCCTCGGCACCGACGGCATCATCACCGACCGCGTGGATCTGTTCAGCCCTGCGGCGTAGCCGCGCCATCTGTTACAGCCCGCCGCAAACCGCGGCAGACAATCCGCGCATGCACCGTCCGCCCTGCATCCACCCGCCCGTGCCCGCAGCGGCACGCCTCTTGCTTGCCTGCGTGTTCGCGGTCTGGCTGGCCTGCATGGGCGCCACGCCGGCGCAGGCCCAGGGCCGGGTCGGTGCATTGCTGCCTGCCGCTTCCGTGCCCGCTGCGCTGCCAGCGCTCACCGCGCCGGCCGCGCCCCAGGCCGATACGGATGACACGCCCCTGATCCCGGTGGACGAGCTGCGCAAGCAGCTCAGCGCGATTCCACAGAAGCTGGGCGAGGAGGACGACGGCCGCAAGCTGCTGGTCGACATCAGCACCATCGGCAAAGCTGCCGAGCGCGTGGTCACACGCCGCACCACGGAACTGGCGGAGCTGGACCGGCGGCTTGAGGGCCTGGGCCCGGCGCCCGAGAAAGGCTCGCCGGCCGACGCGCCCGACGTGGTCCGGCAGCGCAAGGCCCTTGACAAGCAGCGCGCCGCGCTGGACGCCGAACTCAAGCTCGCGCGCCTGGTCGCCGTGGACGCCGAGCAGCGCAGCGCCGACCTGCAGCGTCAGCGGCGCGCGCTGTTCCAGGCCCAACTCGCGCGGCGCGCCGACTCGCCGCTCAGCCCCGCCTTCTGGCGCAACATACGCAGCGCGGCACCCAGCGACGCAGCGCGCCTGGGCGCCCTCTGGGCAGAGCTGCGCGCTGCCGTGCGCGCCACGCTGGACTCGCCACAGCGCGGCACCCTCTTCGGCTACCTGCTGATGGCGCTGGTGCTGGCCGTGGGCGGCACCTGGCTGGCCGAACGCATCCTGGCGCGCACGCTGCCACCACACCTGCCCGCCGCCCGGCTGCGCCGTTCGCTGCTGGCGGCCGCGGCCATCGTGGCCAACGTGCTCATCATCGGCACGGCGCTGCAGCTCGCGTGGAACGGCGTCAAGCTCGGCGGCGTGGCTGGCGAAGATATGCTCGCGCTGCAGCAGGCCAGCCTGCGCATGGCGGCCTACGCCACCTTCGTGATCACACTGGGCCACGTGCTGCTGTCGCGCCGGCGCAGCTCCTGGCGCCTGCTGCCGATCTCGGACGCACTGGCGCAGCGCCTGAGCCCGTTCCCGTGGTGGATCGCCCTGCTGTCGGCGCTCGGCGGGCTGGTGGCGGAAGTGAACGTGATCGTGGACGCCAGCCTCGCAGCCGAGGTGATGACGCGCGCGACGCTCGCCCTGCTGCTGTCCATCGCGGTGGCCGCCGCGCTGGGGCGCCTGCGTGCCACGCGAGACGCGCCCGCCGGGAGCGACGAGACGGCCGCGAAGGACGATGCCCGGCGCCCGCTGTGGGTGGACCTGGTGCTGGCGGGTGCGGGCCTGTCCGCGATCGTCACCGTGGTGGCGGTGGTCACTGGCTTCATCGCCCTGGCGGGCACGCTGGCGCAGCAGATGGTGTGGTCCGGCGTGGTCATCGCCAGCACCTACCTGCTGGTCCAGCTGTCGGATGACCTGTGCGAGGCGCTGCTGTCGTCCAAGGGCCGCTGCGGCGCGCGCATCCACGCCACGCTGGGGCTGGAGGCGCGACTGCTGGACCAGTCCGCTGCACTGGCCTCGGGCGCACTGCGGGTGACGCTGTTCTTCTACATGGTGATCGCGCTCATGGCGCCGCTGGGCACCAACCCGGACGAGCTGTTCCAGCGCGGCAGCAGCGTGGACCGCAGCCTGAAGATCGGCGACCTCACGCTCGCGCCGCAGGCCCTGCTGACGGCGCTCGCGGTGGTCTGCGCGGGCTTCGTCGCGATCCGCATCCTCAAGCGCTGGCTGCTGGGCCGCTACTTCCCGCACACGGCGCTGGAGCCCGGGATGCAAAGCTCCATCGTCACGCTGCTGGGCTACGTCGGCGGCGTGGTGGTGATCGCGGTGGCGCTGGCGGGCCTGGGCATCAGCGTGGAGCGCATCGCCTGGGTGGCGAGCGCCTTGTCGGTGGGCATAGGCTTCGGGCTGCAGGCCATCGTGCAGAACTTCATCTCGGGCCTGATCCTGCTGGCCGAGCGGCCGGTGAAAGTGGGCGACTGGGTGGTGCTGGGCGACACCGAGGGCGACGTGCGCCGCGTCAACGTGCGCGCCACCGAGATCCAGCTGCAGGACCGTTCGACGATGATCGTGCCCAACTCCGAATTCATCACCAAGACGGTACGCAACATGACACTGGGCGGTGCCGAGGGCCGCGTGCTGCTGCGCCTGCCCGCACCGCTCGACACCGACGCGCCGCGCATGCGCGAGCTCATCCTGCAGGCCTTCCACGCGCACGAGAGCGTCCTGGACATGCCCGAGCCCTCGGTCACGCTCGAAGGCATCCAGAGCGGCACGCTGACCTTCCTGGCGATAGGCTACGTGGGCAACCCACGCCAGATCAGCGGCGTGCGCAGCGACCTGCTGTTCGCCATCCTCGGCGCGCTGCGCGAGGCCGGGTTGGCGCTGTCGCCGCCCACCACGATGGCGATGGCGCAGGCCCCGCGCGAATTGGCGAATGGGCCGGTGGACGAGCCGCCGCTGACGGAAAAGCTCTGATCAGCCACGCCAGCCGCGCAGCCAAACCCACTGCACACTGGCGCAGACCAGCACCAGCGCCATGTAGGTCGGCATGCGGCCATCGCTGCCCAGCAACGCCACACCCAGCGCCAGCACTGCGCAGCCAACCACAAAAAGAAGAGCTATTGACGCAATCCAGCCACGGGATATGGCCACTTTTCTGATGAAAACATGACTGCCTGCCACCACCAGCAGCGCCACGGCAAACGCAGGCACGGCGAAGTTCAGGAGATGGTTGATCAGTGTCAAAAGGGTCATGGCGTGCGCGCGGTGGTACAAATTTTATAATCGCGCTTCATGGCAGTCTGGGCATTGGGCATCAACCACCATACGGCTCCGCTGGATCTGCGGGGCCGCTTCGCGTTCGCGCTCGATCAGATCGCGCCATCGCTGCAGGGGTTGCGCCAATCATTCGGCGTCGCGGGTGGGCGCCACCCGGCGGTGGAAACCGCCATCCTCTCCACCTGCAACCGCACGGAGATCTACTGCGCCGCAACGCAAGCAGCCCCCGAGCACACCCTCGACTGGCTCGCCGCCAGCGGCGGCGTCAGCGCCCAGCAGTTGCAGCCCCACGCCTATCTGCTGCAGGACGACGGCGCCGCGCGCCACGCGTTCCGCGTCGCCAGCGGACTGGACTCCATGGTGCTGGGCGAGGCGCAAATCCTCGGCCAGATGAAAAATGCGGTGCGCGTGGCCGAAGGCGCGGGCGCGTTGGGCTCCACGCTCAACCAGCTCTTTCAGCGCAGCTTCGCCGTCGCCAAGGAAGTGCGCACCAGCACCGACATCGGCGCGCACAGCATCAGCATGGCCGCCGCCGCCGTGCGTCTGGCCAGTCAGCTGTTTGAAGACCTGGGGCAGATCCGCGTGCTGTTTGTCGGCGCGGGCGAAATGGTGGAACTGTGCGCCACGCACTTCGCCGCCAAGAATCCGCGCCAGATGGTCATCGCCAACCGCACGATGGAGCGTGGCGAAAAACTCGCGGCGCGCTTTGATGCGAGCGTGATGCGTATGGCGGACCTGCCCGAACACCTGCACGAATTCGACGCCGTCATCAGCTGCACCGCGAGCCAGCTGCCCATCATCGGCCTGGGCGCCGTCGAACGCGCGCTCAAGAAACGCCGCCACCGCCCCATGTTCATGGTCGATCTGGCGGTGCCGCGCGACATCGAGCCCGAGGTCAAGCAGCTCACCGACGTCTATCTCTACACCGTCGATGATCTGGCTGGCGTGGTGCAGACCGGCCAGGCCCAGCGCGAGGCCGCCGTGCAGCAGGCCGAGGCCATCATCGATGTGGGCGTGCAGAACTTCATGCACTGGATGGACCAGCGCGATCCGGCCGGCGGCGTGGTGCCGCTGATTCGTCAGCTCAACGCCCAGGCCGACGAATGGCGTGCCACCGAACTGGCTCGCGCCCGCAAGCGCCTGGCCAAGGGTGAGGACATCGAAGCCGTGCTCGAAGCTCTGAGCCGGGGCCTGACGCAGAAGATGCTGCACGGAGCGATGGCGGAACTGCATGGCGCATCGCCTGACGGACGCGCCAGCACCACGCAGGCCATCGAGCGGATGTTCTTGCGCAGCTCAAACCGCTGAACGCCGAACGGCTCTTCACGGTCAATCCGCGGCCCGGCCGTGGCGGCAAACAGGACTACTTGCGCCAGCAGTCGGTGGAGACCGTGCCGCTGGCCAGGTTGTCGTTGCCTTGAACGCCGGTGTTGCTCAGGGTGAAGTCGCCGCAGCGGTCGTTGGCCTGGTCCGTGCCGGACTTGCGTGTGGCGATCAGGGTGTAAGCCGTGCTGGAATTGCCCGCCTTGAGCCCTATCGTGTAGCGCCGCGTGCCGTCGCCCGACCAGGTCAGCGCGGAGGGCAATGCCGTCGGATAAACGCCCGTCGCCGTGGCGGCACGTTCCAGCCATTGCTGAGCCTGCAGCAATCCTCCGCGAGCGTCTGCCCGGTGCCCACGCCGCACATACTCGGCGTAGCTCGGATAGGCGATGGCTGAAAGTATGGCGACGACCGCCACGACGATCATCAGTTCGATCAGGGTGAAGCCACGCTCGCGAGCCACAGAAGTGCGCTGAGTAACCATATGCCGCCTCATTTGAGTTGACGCCAGTTGGGCCGCACCAGCAGCTCTGGCAGTTTGGCCAGTTTATCCACGACGCCGTCATTGCCCCGGCGTACTTGCTGCGTCTTGGTCGAGAACCGCAACTCGATCGGAGAAGCCGTCATGCGGGCATACCCTTCATCCGTGGCGTTGAAGATGCCGTCGCCGTTCACATCCATGATGGGCGGCGTGGCGGGCTTGCCCGAGCTGATGCCGACCAGCGTGCGGAAGGTCTGAGCGGCCTGGGGCTGAGGCGCGCAGACCTCTTCGCCGCTGGCCGTGGCACTGCCCGAAGCCGGCTTCTGGCTGATGATTTCGAGAATCCCGCTGCCGTCGTAGAACGCAGGGCTCATCGTGACCCGCTCACCGCTCACGGGCAGATCCATGTACCACCCCTTCTGCTCCGTGCAACTGGTGGCTCCCGTGGCGCAGGCGTAGGTCACCTCGGTGGTCGTGAGCTTCCAGAACGAACGGCTGGAACTGGTGCCCGTGCCTTTCGTTCCGCCGCCCGTGCCGCCCGTGACGGACTCGGCCTGCAGCACCGAGCGGCCACTCACCGTGGCTGGCACGGGGTTGGTCAGGTTGACCTTGACCTTGCCCTGGTTCGAGCCGCTCGTCTCCACGTCGTAGCGGGTGTTGTCCAGCACGGAATAGAAGGTCTGCTGCGACGTGTCAGAGCGATCGCCCTCGGTCAGGTTCTGGCCGGTTCCGAAGGCCACCATCAGGCCGCCGACATCGGTGTTGACGCGCAGCACCGGGGGCGCCGTGATGGGCTGGCGCGTGGCGCTTGCACCCGCCGTGGCGGCCGTGACCAGTGGGTTGCCGCCGAAGGCCACGCCCCAGCTCGTTGTATCCGCGATGCCGGTAGCGGCCACGGTGCCCGAGCTGTTGGAAATATCGAACTTCCACATGTTGCCGCACAAGTCACCGGCATACACGAAATCGGGAACGCCATCGCCATTGACGTCCAGAAACTGCGGCCGCGAGAGCCCGTTGCCCTTGGGCTTGATCGTCGCCGGGCAGGCCGTGGCGCTCGTGGGGATGACCTTCAGCGACTTGTCGCCGTCCAGGTACTGGATCAGCAGTGCTGGTGTTTCGTTGACGCTGTTGTAGCCATTGCCGGTGATCAGCGCCCAGCGGCCATCGTTGGTGCGGGTGATCTCCAGGGCACGCTGCTGGTTGTCCGTTGCCACCGTGGGCTGGCCGAAAATATGTCCGATGTAGGGGTCGGCATTGGCATCGGCCGGTATCCCCGGAGGGGCGGCGTCGCCGGCCGCCGCCGCGGTCTTGTCCATCACGACGAGGCCAGCCGCGTTGGTTTCGGAGAATGAAGTGGGGTTCGTGACATCGAGCACGAAATACCCGCGACCGCCCGCGGCCAGCGTCCCCACCATGTAGGTGTGCCAGTCGGGCGAGGCCTCGCTGCCCAGGTTGACATCGCCCGAAAGCGGCGAGCCATCGACGTAATAGTGGTGTGCGTAGGTCGGGTCCGTCAGCAGGTACAGATTCTGGAAGACGCCATGGGGAACGTAAGCGATCTTCTCCGTGCCGTCCTTGGCGGAGAAACCATGGAGCATGCCGTCGTTGCCGCCCACATAGATCATGGGGAGGCGGCTGCTGTTGGTTTTGGCGAAAGTCGAATAACTGTTTGAGGAATACCCGTCCGCGGGCGCTCCCGTGTACCAGATGGCCGAATTGACAATGTCTCCTTCGCGGGTCTTGCGGTTGCGGAAGGTGCCGCCATTCTTGACTTCCTTTGTACGATCCCCACGCAGGAAATTCAGCCTGTCCTGGCCCTTGCCGTCTCCGGCAAGCGTCGTGCTCGACCCCACCGTGCCGTGATTGAGCCACATCTGCTGCGACGCCCCCGTCGAAGAGGTGGACAGGCTCGCCCACTCGAACGGAATGCCGCCCGGGGAGGTGCCGGCGATGTCGTAGGTCAGGATGGCGCGCTGGGTCAGATCCGTGAGGGCGTCGAGTTTGTCGGCCGTCGTGGCGCCCTTGCCGCTGGCATTCGTTCCCCAATCCGGGTTGTACGCGCTGCTGCCATCGGTGGCGATGTAATCGGATGCGACATAGCCATACCAGCGGTTGTCATTGGAATTGGGGTCGTCCGCCGCGATGTAGGTCGATTGGTAGGACTGGGTGCCCACCCGGCTTACCGAGCCGGACGCTGAGGTGAAGCCGCTGATGGGTGCGGTGGTGTCGACGATGATGTCGTCGAAGATGTCCGAGAAGACGCCGGTTAGATCACCACTGCTGACAGGGTAGAACTTGCCGCGGCTGTTGATGGCCATGTGCCACATTTCCTGTGGCCTGTAGGCGTCGTAACTGCTATCTGCAGTAGAGCTGGTGACGTCGTCCCATTTGGTGCTGCCGACCGCCAGTTCCGCGAAGCCGGTGTCGTACATGCCGTAGGTGCCGCCCGTGAAGACGGGGGATGTCGTTGTGTTTTTGCCCAGATTGCTCGCGTTCGGGCCATAACCAATGGTGTATTGAACGAGATGTTGCCACGTGGCGGGATCGTTTCGCGGGTTCCAGTCTTCGGTGAAAGTGACCGATTTGCCGTCTGCACTGAAGGTTTCCGACCCTGATTTCCGGATTTTCTTTATGACGCCGTCGGTGATACCGGGTTGAAGGTCGGTCGCCCAGTAGTAATAAGCCAGATCGGACAAGGTCGGGTAGGCATAATCTTTGTAGTTTTTTCCATCCATGGACCTGCTTGTAATGATTCTGGTCCCGTATGTATCCTCATATATATTTGTTTGGTCAGAAGACGGAGCGCTTGAAAAATTCGACTTCCTGTTGGCCCAGGCATCGCTTTTCCCATCGGCATTTTGCATGATCTGAGCGTACGAATTCGACGCCAGGATTGTGGTGTTGAATGAAAATCCGCTCGCATTGCTTGGTGGATAGCCATAGCTAGGAGTTCCATAATTCCACCCGCCGTCTGTCAGGAAGATATGGTAGGATCTTCTGCAAGTTAGAGGACTATCATCCGATTGGCCTGGCGTGGCGTTCCATGGGCTGTTGGCCCCTGTTGTCTTCAGATATTCACCGGCATTCCAAATGGGAATGTGAGAGGGTGTGTTTCCATTGGCTGAAAGCAGGCCAACCCAAGTTTTGAAATCCGCTTTATGTGTTCCTGAAAATTTTCCCATGGCATTCTTGTTGCTGCAATTTCCGCTGTTGGAGGGGATGTTGTTACAAGCAAAAGACTGCCAAGCGAGGCGCAATTGGTCGTCGTATTTGGTGGAGTTAATCAAGACACTCTGCAGCCCTTGGATAACATAACCGATTCTCGTGGGATTGTATCTTCCATTATCCCTTGTTCCCATACTCCCGGAAGTATCGACGGACAGGATGACATTGGGAATGGGCGCCTTGTATGCCGTTCCGGCAGGGTATTGAACGAAACTCAGCGGATCGGCAGATGCCAGGCCGGGTGCCCAGATCAGGGCAATGAGGATGGCCAGGGTACTGCGTTGAGGCATGGCGATACTGCGCATGGTGATACTCCGTATTCTGTTTTGAAGATAACCAAGGTGATTGGTCAATCAGACGCTATTCCGCTTTTTGTATCGACAACGTCGACTGCAGGACGACCTCAGAGCCTGGTTTGTTGCCCAGGGCCAGCGCAGTGATTCTGTAGATGAACCGCTTGTTGGATGCGGGCGCCAGACGCGCCACATTCGCGCCAGGGGGCATGCCGGACATCAGCGCGATATTCGGATCCATGTAAGGCATCATTTCCACCCAGTACCACGCTCCCTCGCCCGCGTTGGTGTTGGCGAGAATCGGGTTGGCGGTGGTGGCCGCGTCGGCGCCCGTGAACTGCCCATACCGCGCTCCGATGTCGGTGTCGGTCATCTTGGTGAGTGTTGTGCTGTCATTCCAGAAATCCTGCGATCCCGCACGCTTGCTGCAGATGCCCTTGTAGCAGCTGACATCGGGCTTGGTGGTCGCGATGGTCGCAAGCAGGTTGGCCAGATCCTTGGTCTCGATGTCGAAATACACCGTGGTTCCGACGCGGCAGACGTCGGTCTTGCCGCTCACTGGCGTGCATGCCGAGCCGTCCGGCTTGGCGCCACGGATGTCCAGTTCCGCATCCTGCAGCATGGCCTGGGCGGCCTCGAAGGTGCGCTGGTAATCCGCGTCGTTGCCGACCAGGATTTCATTGAATAGCGAACTGCGCGCTGCCCACAGCGCCAGTAGCATCGAGAGCATGACGAAGACGATGACCACGAACAAAGCCACCCCACGCTGGCGCGCAGGATTCGTCTGCCGGTGAAATACGAGACTGCTGGTGTTTTTCATGATTCCAACCGGATGATGCGTGGAATGGTAGAACGCCACGTTGAAAATCAGATTCTGCTTTGGCTGCGTATCTGGAAGACGTTATGAAAAACCATCTTCAGCCGATTTCCGTAGGCCGTACTGGTGCCGCTGCAATTCTTGTACGTGGCGCTGCTGTCTGTGGTGGTTATCTCCGAGCCTGTCAATTCAATGCAGACATCCACGGCATACACGCTGCTCCAGTCACCGATGGCGCTCGCCGAGGATTGGTATTGCATGGTGGTCGTATTGGGGGCCTGCGTGATATAGCGGACCTGGAAATCCGTGACGTTGCCGATGATGGCTTGTGCCCCAGCGGCGCCCGAGCCGATGCACGTCAATTCATTGGTCGTTGTATTGCGCTGGAATTGGCTGGAAATGACGGGCGTGGTCGCAAGACTGCCTCCGGAACCGATGGCCGGGTTCTGACCGAGGCAATCGCGCAGCAGTGAGGTTGGGGCGGTTGCTGATCCCGTGGTCATCTCGACGTAATTTTGATAGCCAACCGTGAAGCTGACAGGCGAATCGGCGCCCGTGACCGTGCTGGCCAGACGATCAAACGCCGGGCGCGCCCCGGTGGGGTCGGGTGGATCGAATGCAACAGGGGTCATGGCCGCGTTGGAACTGCTCGCGGAAAAACCGGCAATATTCGGATCGAGGCTGAGTTCGAGGCTGCCGGCCTGCTTGATCTGCTGTCCCATGACCCTGAACGCGTAGGCGGCCTGTCTTTGCATCGAGGTAGCGTCGGACACCGTGCTGGTAATGCCGCGCGAGGCCATCAAGGCGCCCATGGCCACGGCAATCACCAGCAAGCCGATGGCGATGCCCACCATGAGCTCGATCAGGGTCACGCCATCTTGCTGGCGCCTGACCTTGCTCGCGATCCGATGCGAGGGGTCATGAGGGATCGCCGATGACATCGCGGGGGTCAATGGGTTTTGCATTTGAATCCCTCAGCTCGCGCAATAGAGTGTGCCCGCGCCAATTCCCCACGGGGTGCAGCGCTGCGTGGGCTGAATGTATTGAAGGTGGCAGATCAAGCCATCAGGGCATGAAACGGCAGCGCCGGTACTGTCCTTGGTATTTGCCGGGATGATCTTCATCAGTTCGGCATCCAACGCGGTGACATCCGAAGCACTCAAACTGGCGCCGGTCTGGCTGTAATGCTTGTCGGCCCAGCCGATGAGAACGCCCAACTGGCGCGACCCACCTTGCGGAACGAAAACGATGGCCTGGCTCCCGGGCAAGGTGGTGGACACTTGATCGCGCCAACTCTTGATGTCGTAGGTGGCCAGGGCTGCCGGATCACACGCCGTCGTGGTGCAGTCGGTCGCGGAGGTCGGGGACGTCGTATAGGTCGGCAGGTTGTTGAGTGCGTCGGGGTTGGTCTGAATACGCTCGGCCAGATCGTCGATGAGGCTGATGGCGTAGCCACGATTGACCGAGGCCTGGGTGTCGACGAGGGTACGCATCTGCACGCCGACAACGCCCAGAATGCCAAGTGCCGCCACGACCAGTGCGATCAACGATTCAATCAGCGTGATGCCTGTCTGATCTTTGCGCATACCCATCGCTCGGTGATTCGAAAAGTGGTTTTTCATGGTCATGTGCAACTCACCTCGCCATTCAGGATCCGAATGCGACCGCCGGCGCCCATGCACAGGGTGGTCACGGCCGGGGAACTGACACCGGTTGCGGCAGGAGAAAGGACGAAACGCAAGGTGTTGTTGCCGTTGGCCATGCCATAACGATCGACTTCCACGAAGTTGCCCGATGGATAGCGCATAACGTTCACGGCACCGTCCAGGCCGGTATCACGCAGCTTGAGCTCCGTACTGCTGTTGAAGGTGCCGTTGTCGTTCGCATCGACAAAGACAATCCATCCGCAGCCCCATTCCTGGGTGGTGCCGGCGTTCTGACAGCCCCCCGAAGTGTTCCCCAACTTGGCCACGGCGATGCCGCCTCCGCGCTTGATGGCCTCGGAGCGCGCGAAGTACAGCGTGTTCTGCAGCGCCTCAGCCGCACTGCGTACCCGCCATTTATCGAGCAGCGACGTAAAACTGGGTGCCGCCAAGGCCGTCAAGATGGCCACGATGGCAACGGTGACCATCAGCTCGATGGCCGTGAAGCCACGGACATCGACGCCGCTTCTGCGAAAGCAAGGTGAGCCAAAAGTGTGCATGCCGTTCGTTTCCAATGGACCCAACAACCTCCCGCAAGGGTTGTTGTCTGTTCTCGTGCCCCATGCGGGTTCCCACACGTCGCGTGACACAACTGCTACGGTTTTCGCTGACATGCTACGAGTGGGAAACAAACCCCATTGAGCCGGGGAGACGAACGGAAAGATATCAAGGACGAGCGGCATCACGAACTGGTGCACTGGTGGGCCGCGCTGCGCTGGATGCCTCGTGGTGGTATGACACAATCCATCCCCCATGATGCGAGAGTCCCTGCGCCACCAACTCGAGCGCCACGCCACCCGCCTCGCCGAACTCGATTTCCTCCTCGCCCAGCCCGACGTGATGGCCGACATGGCCAAGTTCATGGCGCTGTCGCGCGAGCACACCGAGGTGGCGGCGGTGGCCCAGCGCTGGGCGCGCTGGCAGCAGCGCGAACGTGATCTGGCCGCCGCGCAAGAGCTGCTGTCCGACCCCGACATGGCAGAGATGGCGCGCGAAGAAATCGCCGCCTGCGAATCCGAACTGGCCGAGCTGGAGGCCGAACTGCAGCGCCTGCTGCTGCCCAGGGACCCCGACGATGCGCGCAACGCCTTCATCGAAATCCGCGCGGGCACGGGTGGTGATGAATCCGCGCTGTTCGCCGCCGACCTCGCCCGCATGTACACGCGCCACGCCGCCAACGTGGGCTGGCGCGTGGAGGTGATGAGCGCGCACGAAAGCGAGCTGGGCGGCTACAAGGAGGTGGTACTGCGCGTCGAGGGCGAGCAGGTCTTTGGCCGCCTGCGCTTTGAATCGGGCGGGCACCGCGTGCAGCGCGTGCCGGCCACCGAAACACAGGGGCGCATCCACACCAGCGCCTGCACGGTGGCGGTGATGCCCGAACCCGATGAACACGAGGCCATCACGCTCAACCCGGCCGAACTGCGCATCGACACCTTTCGCGCCAGCGGCGCGGGCGGGCAGCATATCAACAAGACCGATTCGGCCGTGCGCGTGGTGCACCTGCCCACCGGCATCGTGGCCGAATGCCAGGACGGGCGCAGCCAGCACGCCAACAAGGCGCAGGCGCTGCGGGTGCTGCAGGCGCGGCTGCAGGAGAAGGAACGCAGCGAGCGCGCCGCCAGGGAAGCCACCCTCAGGAAAGGCCTGGTGGGCAGCGGTGACCGTTCCGACCGCATCCGCACCTACAACTTCCCGCAGGGGCGCCTTACGGATCACCGCATCAACCTCACCCTCTACAAGCTGCAGATGGTGATGGACGGCGACCTCGGCGAGGTGCTCGACGCGCTGCAGCACGCACACGAGGCGGAACTGCTGGCACAGCTGGAGGAGGTTTGAGTTCACGCCGCTCCCACCACGGTCACACACCTTGGTGCCGAATCGACAGGCTTATGGCCTGAAAATAAATGAACGAAATCCTGCTCAATCACTTGTCCATCAAGCGTGAGCAGCTCCTGAATTGATGAACATCACCATGGGACAGGTACTGGCCGGGGCGCAAGGCAAAGGCCTCGCGCGCATCGACGCGCAGATGCTGTTGCTGCACGCCTTGGGCCGCTCGCCCTATGACCGCGCCTGGCTGCTCGCGCACGACGATGAACCGCTGCCGACCGAGGCCCTGAACACCTTCAAGACCTCTTGCGGGCGGCGCCTGGCGGGCGAGCCCATCGCCTACCTCGTGGGACGCAAGGCGTTTTACGGGCTCGATCTGTTCGTCACGCCCGGCGTACTTGACCCGCGCCCGGACACCGAGACGCTCGTGGACTGGGCGCTGGAAATCGCCGCGCCGCTGACCGCACCCCGCATCGCCGACCTGGGCACGGGCAGCGGCGCGATCGCGCTGGCCCTGCGGGCGCAGCGCCCGGACGCTCTCGTGACCGCCATCGACAGGAGCCCGGAAGCACTGGAGGTGGCGCGCCACAACGCCGCGCATCTGGGCCTGCCGATCCGGCTGCGGCAAGGCGACTGGCTGCAGGGACTGAGCGAGCGCTTTGACCTGATCGTGAGCAACCCGCCCTACATCGCCGAAGGCGACCCGCACCTGCCGGCGCTCGGCCACGAGCCACGCATGGCGCTCACCAGTGGAGCCGACGGGCTGGAGGCGATCCGCAGCATCATCGCGCAGGCCCCCGCGCACCTGCCCCCCGGCGGCTGGCTGCTGCTGGAGCACGGGCACGATCAGGCCGCCGTGGTACGTGCCCTGCTGTCGGCCCAAGGGTTCACGCAGGTACAAAGCCGCAAGGACCTTGCAGGTATTGCCCGATGCAGCGGCGGGACAATACCCCGGAACCCCGCCGATGGCAGGTCAATGGTGAAATAATTCACACCCCGCCCGGCATGGGTGGCACTGATTTCAGGAGTATCCCGATGAGCGACGTCCAGCAACGCATCGACCAACTGGTCAAGAACAACGACATCCTTCTTTTCATGAAGGGCGACGCCCATTTCCCCATGTGCGGCTTCTCCGGCCGCGCGGTGCAGATCCTCAAGGCACTGAACGTGGACCTGGACCATCTGGCCACGGTCAATGTGCTCGATGACGACGAAATCCGCCAGGGCGTGAAGGAATACAGCAACTGGCCAACGATCCCGCAGCTCTACGTCAAGGGCGAGCTGGTCGGCGGCGCCGACATCATGATGGAGATGTACGAGTCGGGCGAACTCAAGACGCTGCTGGAAAGCGTTCAGGCCTGAAGCACCACGAAGGCCACCGCAGGGCTGGCCGTGCCCTCAATCGGGCATGGAGCAATGCCCGCCCTGGGTGGCGTGGCCCGAACCGGCGGCAAACGGAGCCAGCTCCCGACGCAAGTCCACGGGCGGCGAGGCGACGTAGTCCCACGCCATGAAAGCAGCAAACAGCACCCAGAACACGGTGCGCAATCCCCAAGTCTTCATCGCGCCCCCTCAATAACCCAGCCGCCTGCGGATGCGCAGGCCGAAGATGGTGCCGGCAAACGCCATCGGCGCCCAGATCCAGCCGTGGATCGAGCCGGTTGAAATGCCGGAAAACATCGCGCCAATGTTGCAGCCGAACGCCAGGCGCGAGCTGTAGCCCAGCAGCAGGCCCGCGCCCAGTGCCACGGCCCACTGCTTGCCGGTGAGCGACTTGTGCGATGCGGGCTTGCCCGCGCTCACCCAGAGCGCCCCGGCGAGGATGCCGATGTTGGTGATGGTCGTCACATCGAGCAGCACCGTCTGCTGCAGCAGTGCCGCATTGCCCGGCAGACTCCAGAACCAGTTGTGCGTGGGATCGATCACGCCGGCCGACTGCCCGATCTTGGCCACCCACAGCGCCGGGCCGTAAACGATGCCCCAAGGGTTGCCCGAGACCAACAGCGCCAGCGCCGCGAAGACCGCGATCAGGATGGCACCCACGACCCACTTGCGCGCGAACAGCGCGGGCGCGGCGCCGCCGCGCGACCGGTGCCAGGCGCGTGTGTACCAGGCCACCCCCGCACCAATCGCCACCAGGGCCACCAGGGTGCCCGCCAGCGCCTTCTGCCAGCCCCATTCGGTGACGAAACCCAGGGGTTCGGTACTGCCCAGGCTCAGCCACCAGCCCAGATGCCAGCTGCCGAAGAAACTGCCAATGGCAAAAAGCGGCAGGATGGCCACATTCAGCGGTATGCCCATGCCCGCCTTGTAGAACACGCCGCTGCCGCAGCCATCGGCCACCTGCATGCACAGCCCGAAGGTGAAGGCGCCGACGAGCAGGCTCACGCTGGGCGGACCGAGCGCCGCCGTGAGCTCGGGATAGTGCCCGAGCAGCGGCATGCTCAGGATGGCCGCCAGGCCGAACGCGATCAGCTGGCCGAAGACGCCGCTGGGGTTCTTGTCTTCCACCAGAATGCGCCATGCCGTCGTGAAGCCAAAGCGCTGCCCGGCGAGGGCCACGCCCAGGCCGATGCCGACGAGAAACAGCAGCGCCTGGCGCGTGGAAACGCTCCAGAGCAGCCAGGCGAAGAAGACCGCCATCATGGCGGCAATGGGCAGGCGCTGCTTCATTTCTTCAGATTCTTCCACGCCTGGGCGAAGGCCTGCACGATCTGCGTGCCGCGGCTGGGCGCGTTGAGCACGGGCAGCGGCGTGGGCGCCTGCACCCAGTCGACCATGGAGCCGGGGTAGATTTTCACGTCCTTCGCGCCGACGATTTCATGCATCTCGAACCAGACCAGCGCCGACCACACGCCGGTATTGCAGAACAGCACCAGATCCTGCCCTTCGGGGCGCTTGATCTCGGCCGCGAGCTTGCGTGCCTCTTCGGTGGGCACCGCATTGGCCGAGCCGTTCTGCACCCAGCGCGTGAAGTCCTGGTCGATGGCGGTGGGGATGGTGCCGGCCATCAGCGCCATCGGCGCCTTGAACTGACCCAGGTAGAAATTTTGCGGGCGCACGTCCAGCAGGGTCGCATCGTGCTTTTGCACGTGCGCCAGCACCTGCTCGCGCGTCGCCATCCAGCGCGGGCTGAAGGTGGGCGCCCAGTCCGTTTTGGCCACGGGCGCGACGGCCTTTGTCGTGCTCATGCCGTCGAAATCCCAGGCCTGCATGCCGCCGTCGAGGATGGAAAGCTCCTTCACCCCCAGCGACTTGAGCATCCAGTACACGCGCGCCGCCGCGCCAAAGTCGGTGCCGTCGCTGCCCGCCGAAATGACGACGGCGTGGCTCTCGGGCGTGAGGCCCAGGCCCTGCACCAGCGCCACCATCTCGGGCGCGGGCGGCAGAATGCCGAAGTTCTCCGGCGGGCCCAGCCATTCGTTGTAGGGAGCGTTCTGCGCGCCTTCGATGTGCCCGCCGGCGAAGCTCTGGGCGTCGCGGATGTCGACCACGCGCAGCTGCGGCGACGACAGCAGCGGCTGCAGGTCGTCCGAGGTGAGCAGCGGCTCGGCCGCGAACGCCGCGCCGCACCAGAGCAAAATGGCAACAACCCAATACTTCATGTTTTCATCAACCCGGCCGAGCCGATTATTGTCTTGCCGACGATCCAGACAGCCAACCATTTTTTTCTGCTTTGCTCATGACCGAATCGCCTGAAGACGCCCCCGCCGCGCCCCTCACCGTCCCCTGCCCCACCTGCGGCCAGCCCAGCCTGTTCGCCCGCAGCAACCGCTACCGGCCGTTTTGCAGCGAACGCTGCAAGCAGATCGACCTGGGCGCGTGGGCGGCCGAGGATTTTCGCGTGCCCAGCGACACGCCCCCGGAGGATGCACCCTTCGGCGACCCGAAGCAGCAGCCCTGAATTCAAACGAAATAGGCGTTCAGCACAATACCATCAAGCGCTGGCAGCTATCAAGAAGTGAATTTCAACCGCCCAACGCAGCCGCGTCAAAGGGCAGGCCCCATTCCTGCGCCAGCATCTCCAGCACCGGAAAGGCGCCAGGCAACAGCGGACGCACCGTGGGTGGCCAGGTTTGCCAGGCCATGCTCTGGCCCTCGCGCATCTCGAACTCGCCCTGCCACTCGAACACCTTGCACCAGTGCAGGCGCACGAGAGCATGCGGGTAGTCGTGCTCGGTCACCTTCCAAGGCTGCGCGGCGGCAATGGTGATGCCCAGCTCCTCCTGCAGCTCGCGCCGCAGCGCCTGCTCCACGCTCTCGCCCGCCTCGATCTTACCGCCGGGAAACTCCCAGTAGCCCTCATAGGGCTTGCCTGCCGGGCGCGAAGACAGCAGCATGGTGCCATCGGCGCGCAGCAGGATGCCCGCCGCAACCTCGGTCCAGGGCCGCGTCATGAGGCGGCACGCCCCGCGTAGTCGCGGGCGAACTGGTAGGCCACACGCCCGCTGCGCGAGCCGCGCTCCAGCGCCCACAGCAGCGCCTCGGGCCGCGCCGCTTCGATGGCCGCAGGCGCTACGTCGAAGTGCGCAAGCCACTGCGCGGTGATCGCGAGGTATTCGTTCTGATTGAAGGGATAAAAACTTACCCACAGGCCGAAACGCTCGGAAAGGGAAATCTTCTCTTCCACCACTTCGCCCGGATGCACCTCGCCATCGTCGGTGTGCGTGTAGCTGAGGTTCTCCTTCATGTACTCGGGCAGCAGGTGGCGCCGGTTGCTCGTCGCGTAGATGAGCACGTTGGGCGTGGCGGCCGCCACCGAACCATCGAGAATGGATTTGAGTGCCTTGTAGCCCGGCTCACCCTCGTCAAAGCTCAGGTCGTCGCAGAAAACGATGAACTTCTCGGGGCGCTGCGCCACCACCTCCACGATGTCGGGCAGATCGGTCAGGTCACTCTTGTCGACCTCGATCAGGCGCAGACCCTGCGGCGCGTAGGCGTTCAGGCAGGCCTTGATGAGCGAGGACTTGCCGGTGCCGCGCGCGCCGGTAAGCAGCACGTTGTTGGCGGGCTTGCCCGCGACGAACTGCTCGGTGTTGCGGCGGATCTTTTCCTTCTGCGGTTCGATCTCCTTGAGGTCATCGAGCCGCAGGGCCGCCACATGGCGCACCGGCTCCAGCGCGCAGCCGCCGCGGGCTCGGCGCCGGTAGCGCCAGGCGATTGCGGCATTCCAGTCGGGCGCGCCCAGCGGTCGAGGCAAGATGGCTTCGATGCGCGCCATCAGCTGATCCGCGCGGGCGATGAGCAAATCCAGTTTTTCAGTCATTTCAGACCGCAGCCAGCGCCAGGCAAGCACAAGCCGCTCTTGTTTCAGGAACGGTAGTCGGCGTTGATCGTGACGTAGTCGTGGCTCAGGTCACAGGTCCAGACGGTATCCATGGCCTGGCCGCGCCCCAGCAGCACACGCACCGTGATCTCGCTTTGCGCCATCACGCGCTGGCCGTCTTCCTCGCGATAGGCGGGGTGGCGCCCGCCGCGCGTGGCCACGTGCACATCGTCCAGAAAGAGTTCGATCTTCGTCTGATCGAGGTCCGCGATGCCCGCGTAGCCCACGGCCGCTAGGATGCGCCCCAGATTCGGGTCGCTGGCGAAGAACGCCGTTTTCACGAGTGGCGAATGCGCGATCGCGTAGCCGACCTGCAGGCACTCCGCGGTGCTGGCACCCTGCTCCACACGCACGGTGATGAACTTGGTCGCGCCCTCGCCGTCGCGCACGATGGCCTGCGCCAGCTGCTGCGCCACGCTGCGCAGCGCCGCCATCAGCGCCTGCCCGGCCTCGCTGCGCAGCGAAGTGATGGGCGCATGCGCCGCCTTGCGCGTGGCCATCAGGATGAAGGAATCGTTGGTGGAGGTGTCGCCATCGACGGTAACGCGGTTGAACGAGGCATCGGCGAGTTCGCGCACCGCCTGTTGCAGCAGTTCGGGCGCGAGGTTCGCGTCGGTGGCGACGAAGCCGAGCATGGTCGCCATGTTGGGATGGATCATGCCCGCGCCCTTGGCGATGCCGGTGATATGCACCGGCGTGCCATCAAGCGCGAACTGCGTGCTGAACGCCTTGGGCACGGTGTCCGTCGTCATGATGGCCTCGGCCGCGCGCAGCCAGTGGTCGGCGCGCGCATCGGCGATGGCCGCGGGCAGGCCCGCCACGATGCGATCGACCGGCAGCGGCTCCATGATCACGCCCGTGGAAAACGGCAGGATCTGCTGCGGCTGCACGCCCAACCGGCCTGCCAGTTCCGCGCAGGTACGCCGCGCATCCGCCAGACCCTGCTCACCCGTGCCCGCATTGGCCACGCCCGTGTTGACGACCAGCGCCCGGATGCCGCTGCCGTGGCCGTTGTCCGCCAGATGCTCGCGGCAGGCCTGCACCGGCGCGGCGCAGAAGCGGTTCTGCGTGAACACCCCCGCCACGGCCGCACCTTCATCGAGCAGAAAGACGGTCACGTCCTTGCGGCCGGCCTTGCGCACGCCTGCCTCGGTGCTGCCGATGCGCAGCCCCGCGACGGGATGGAGTTGCCCGGCCACGGGGGCCTTCAGATTCACGGACATGGGGCTCTTCTCCTGTCAGGCCAGCTTGCCGTGGCAATGCTTGTACTTCTTGCCGCTGCCACAGGGGCAGGGGTCGTTGCGCCCGACGCGCGGCATCGCAGCTGCCGCTGCCGCTGCTGCGCTGCCAGCGCCCGTCGCGGCCGCGGTCACCGCCGCCTCGCCGGTTTCGGTCGGGGCGCTGTAGGTGACGTTGCTCACGCTTTCGTTGCGCGCATTCACGGCCTCGGCGGCCTCTTCCACCTGCTGCTGCGATTGCACCTGCACGGTCATCATCACGCGGGTGACCTCGTTGCGGATGTGATCGAGCAACTGGCGGAACATCTCGAAGGATTCGCGCTTGTATTCCTGCTTGGGCTGCACCTGCGCGTAGCTGCGCAGATGGATGCCCTGGCGCAGGTAGTCGAGCGCCGTGAGGTGGTCGCGCCAGCTGGTATCGAGGCTTTGCAGCAGTACCGCGCGCTCGAACTGGTGGAAGTTCTCCTTGCCGACCAATGTCACCTTGGCGTCGAAGGACTCGCGCGCCGCGCTCACCACCTTCTCGACGATGTCCTCCTCGGACAGGATTTCGGACGCTTGCACCTCGTGCACCAGCGGCAGGTTCAGCTGCCAGTTGGCGGCCAGGTCTTTTTCCAGGCCCGCCAGATCCCACTGCTCCTCCACCGATTGCGCCGGCACGTACAGCCGCACCACGTCGGTGATGCAGGCGTCGCGCATGGCGGCGATCATGTCGGACAGGTCAGCCGCATCGAGGATTTCATTGCGCTGCTGATAAATCACCTTGCGCTGCTCGTTGGCCACGTCGTCGTATTCGAGCAACTGCTTGCGCATGTCGAAGTTGCGGCCTTCGACCTTGCGCTGCGCGCTCTCGATGCTGCGCGAGACCATGCCCGCCTCGATGGCCTCGCCATCGGGCATCTTCAGACGCTCCATGATGGACTTGACGCGATCGCCCGCGAAGATGCGCATGAGCGGATCGTCCAGGCTCAGGTAAAAGCGTGAAGACCCCGGATCGCCCTGACGGCCCGAACGGCCGCGCAGCTGGTTGTCGATGCGCCGGCTCTCGTGGCGCTCGGTAGCGATGATGCGCAGGCCGCCCAGGGCCACCACCTTCTCGTTGTCCGTTTTCCACTGCGCACGCAAGTCGGCGACCTGGCGTTCGCGCTCGGATTCGGACAGTGACTCGTCGGCCAGCAAGGCCGCCACGCGCTTGTCGATGTTGCCGCCCAGCACGATGTCGGTCCCGCGGCCGGCCATGTTGGTGGCAATCGTGATCGCACCGGTATGCCCCGCCTGCGCGATGATGTCCGCCTCGCGCTCGTGCTGCTTGGCGTTGAGCACCTGGTGTGGCAGCTTGGCTTTGGTCAGCAGTTCGTCGATGATTTCAGAGTTCTCGATCGACGAAGTGCCCACGAGCACCGGTTGCCCTTTTTCGTGGCATTCACGAATGTCGGCGATGGCCGCCTCGTATTTTTCGCGCGTGGTCTTGTAGACGCGATCGAGCTGGTCATCACGCCGGCTGGGCTTGTTGGGCGGGATGATCACGGTCTCCAGGCCGTAGATGTCCTGGAATTCATACGCCTCGGTATCGGCCGTGCCGGTCATGCCGGAAAGCTTGGTGTAGAGGCGGAAATAATTCTGGAAGGTAATCGAGGCGAGCGTCTGGTTCTCGGCCTGGATCTTCACGCCTTCCTTGGCCTCCACCGCCTGGTGCAGGCCTTCGCTCCAGCGCCGCCCCGCCATGAGGCGGCCCGTGAATTCATCGACGATGACCACCTCGCCATCCTGCACCACATAGTGCTCATCACGATTGAACAGCTGATGCGCGCGCAGCGCGGCGTACAGGTGATGCACCAGAGAAATGTTGGACGCCGCGTAAAGCGACTGGCCATCGGCGATGAGCCCCTGGCTGGCCAGAATGCGCTCGGCGCTCTCGAAGCCCTGCTCGGTCAGCGTCACCTGGCGCTGCTTCTCGTCCACGGTGAAATCGCCCGGCGTGATCACGCCCTCGCCGGTGCGCGCGTTGGCTTCACCTTCCTGGCGCTTGAGCAGCGGCACCACCTTGTTCATCGCCACGTACAGGGCCGTCTGGTCCTCCGCCTGGCCGCTGATGATGAGCGGCGTGCGTGCCTCGTCGATCAGGATGGAATCGACCTCGTCGACGATGGCGTAATGGAGCTTGCGCTGCACCCGGTCGCGCGTCTCGTACACCATGTTGTCGCGCAGGTAGTCGAACCCGTATTCATTGTTCGTTCCGTAGGTGATGTCGGCGTTGTAGGCGGCCTGCTTTTCCTCGCGCGGCATCTGCGGCAGGTTGATGCCCACCGTCAGACCCAGGTAGTTGTAAAGCTGCCCCATCCACTGGGCATCGCGACTGGCGAGGTAGTCGTTCACCGTCACCACATGCACGCCCTTGCCCGCCAGCGCATTGAGGTACACCGCCAGCGTGGCCGTGAGCGTCTTGCCCTCGCCGGTGCGCATCTCGGCGATCTTGCCGTCGTGCAGCACCATGCCGCCGATCAGCTGCACGTCGAAGTGCCGCATTTTCATCACGCGCTTGGAGCCCTCGCGCACGACCGCAAACGCTTCGGGCAGCAGATCGTCGAGGGCTTCGCCCTTGGCGAGGCGATCGCGAAATTCCTGCGTCTTGCCCCGCAAGGCTTCTTCGCTCAACTTCTCGTAGTCCGCTTCCATCGCGTTGATGCGATGGACCGTCTTGCGGTATTGCTTGAGCAGCCGGTCATTGCGACTGCCGATGAGTTTGGTGAAAAAATTCGTGCCCATGCGGATGCAACCGCAACGACGGCCGGAGAAGCCACGAGGCGGTCTTTGACCTTAAAGAAGAAACAGACGCAGTTGCAGGTTGTTGACGCCAATTGCAAGGTCTGCAATCGAGCGCCCGCTGTCCGGTCAACGCGCGAAACGAAGCATTTTACTGTTGCGAAGGCTCGACATTGTGTTCGCGCGCCGCAACCATCCGTACGGGCGCCTTGCCTCGTCCGGCAAAAAGAAAATCGCCGGGGTTTTGCCATACGCCATCCTTGAGCACCTCGAAGTGCAGATGGGGCCCGGTGACACGCCCGCTGGAACCCACTGCAGCAATCTTCTGCCCCTGACGCACCAGGTCTCCCTTTTTGACGAAAACCTTGGAGGCGTGGGCATAACGCGTGATCAAGCCGCCGCCATGGGAGATCTCGATCATGTTGCCGTATTCCTTGTGGAACTCCTGCGTCACGACCACGCCCCCCGCCGCCGCAGTGATGGTCGTTCCCGTGGGCGCAGGGAAATCCAGCCCCGTGTGCCGAGCCGCATGCCCGTTGATCGGGTCGATGCGCGTGCCATATGACGAGCCGACCGGGTGGCCCGTCACGGGCAAGTTCGACGGCACCAGCCGCGTGCGTGCCTGCTCGTCGACCAGGCGGGACTCGATGGTCACCATCCGGTCATGCCGGGCATCGAGCTGCGCCCCCAGATCATTGAGGATGCCCTCGAATTCCTGCATGGACAGAGGCCGTTCGTCCCGCAGGACACCACCCTGCCCCGGGCGCGACTCCCACTTCATGACGGGCAGCCCGGCGAGGCCGCGCACCCGTTCATCGAGCGATTCGAGCTGCATCAACCGGGCCTGCAACGCGCCCACCTTGCGAGCCATGGCATCGATGCTCGCACGGGCGGCCCGGTCCTGGCGCTCCAGCAGGCGATCGGGCGTCGGCCATGACACCGGCACGCGAGTGCCGCTTTCCCCGGGTGCGCCCACGGCTTGCAGCCCCAGCCACATCAAGCCGGCCCCCAGCAGGACAAATGCCACCATGGCCGCCAGCCCGTGCCACCATCCCAGCCGCAGCACGCGGCTGTGCGCCATGCGGATATCCGTAATGATCAGGTGCACAATGCACAACCTCCCTACAGCAACCGTTCCGTACCGTGCAACGCCGCCACCATGCCATCTCCCTGGAACAGGCAAGCCAGGAAGCTCCGGCACTCGCACGGCTGGTGACACTGGTCCAGGAATCCAACGCGCGGTTGCAGGCGCTGCAGGCCCTCATGCCTGCCACACTGCACTCGCAAGTCCAGGCGGGCCCCATTCAGGGCGACACGTGGTGCCTGCTGGTGCGCAGCAACGCGGCGGCCAACAAGCTGCGACAGCTCACCCCCGCGTTCATTGCTCACTTGAAAAACCGAGGGTGGGAGGTTAACGCGATCCGGCTGAAAATTCAAACCCGCTGACCCTTGCCGCGAACGGACGATCGATCGCATGCCCGGCCCTGGGCCCGAATAGATCGGGCGTCAGGCCACGTGCCCTGCGATGGTGCCGGTTGTCGGATTCGAACTGACGACCTTCCGCTTACAAGGCGGGTGCTCTACCAACTGAGCTAAACCGGCAAGGGGCGCAATTCTACCCAGTCCACGCCGCCGCGGAACACGCCGTGATACACGCTATTTGATTCGTTTGAGCGTCGGCTTGCGCCCTTTGGGGCCTGGCCCGTCGGGAGGTGTCCGAGGGGCAGAGTCCACGGGTTTGGCGGAGTCCTTGACCGACTTCAGGCCGATGGAAGCCCCGTCCCCGGAGAGCTGGGGTTGTGCCTGCGGCATCGCCGCGAGCGGAGGCTGCGCTTCCTCCACCGGAAACGCCATGCCTTGGCCATTTTCGCGCGCATAGATCGCAACCACGCGGCCGATGGGCACCGAAATATCCCGCGGCCGCCCGCCAAAACGCGCCTGGAAGAGGATGAATTCGTTGGAAATCTGCAGCGCGCTCGTGGCCTCGTCACTCACATTGAGCACGATCTCGCCATTGCTCACGTATTCGCGTGGCACGTGGACCGTGTCGTCCACGCGCACGACGATATAGGGCGTCAGCCCGCTGTCCGAGCACCACTCATGCAGCGCACGCAGCAGATACGGGCGAGTGGAAATTCCTGTCGGTTGCGTATCCATGCCGTTGCTCGCCAAGACCTGGCCGCGCCTATTTGCGCATGACCTTTTCGGAAGGCGTCAGAGCCTCGATGTAGGCCGGGCGCGAAAACACGCGTTCGGCATACTTGAGCAGAGGCGCCGCATTGCGTGACAGCTCGATGCCGTAGTAGTCCAGCCGCCAGAGCAGCGGAGCGATCGCCACGTCCAGCATGGAAAAGCCGTCGCCCAGCATGTACTTGTTCTTGAGGAACACGGGGGCAAGCTGGGTAAGCCGGTCGCGAATGTGGCCACGCGCCTTCTCCAGCGCCTTCTCGTTGCCCTTGGCGGCACGCGATTCGAGCGTGTTGACGTGAACGAAGAGTTCCTTCTCGAAATTGAGCAGGAACAGACGCACGCGCGCGCGGTCCACCGGGTCGCCGGGCATCAGCTGCGGATGCGGGAAACGCTCATCGATGTACTCGTTGATGATGTTCGACTCGTACAGGATGAGATCACGCTCGACCAGGATGGGCACCTGGCCATACGGATTCATGACGCTGATGTCTTCCGGTTTGTTGTACAGATCGACATCGCGAATCTCGAAATCCATGCCCTTTTCAAACAGGACAAAACGGCAACGGTGTGAGAACGGGCAGGTCGTTCCCGAATAAAGCACCATCATGCGGGTAGCTCCTCAAAAATCAAAAGAGTGGGCGCGCAACCGGCACCCACTCCGTATGCAAACGATACACCCCGGCAAGGGGGGCCACCGCACGTCCTATTTCACGTTTTTCCAATACGAGGCGTTCAGGCGCCACGCGATCAACATGAAGATCGTGATGAACATCAGCACCCAGATACCGACGCGCACGCGGGTCTTCTGCGCGGGTTCACCCATCCACTGCAGGTAATTGACGAGGTCGCCCACCGTCCGATCAAACTCGACGGCGCTCTGCGTCCCAGGCGAAACCTGCTCCCAGCCCTTGAATTGATGCACCTTCTCGCCATGGCTCTCGACTTCCTCGAACAAGGCCTTGCGCTCACCCTGCAGCTGCCAGAGCACATGCGGCATGGCAACGCTGGGGAATACCAGGTTGTTCCAGCCCGTGGCCTTGGTATCGTCCACATAGAAAGTGCGCAGGAAGGTATAGAGATAGTCGGCGCCACTGCCGCCGTTTCCTGCGCGAGAACGCGCAATCACGGTCAGATCGGGCGGAACGGCGCCGAACCAGGCCTTTGCTTCCTTGGGATTGATCGCTGCCTTCATGGTTTCACCCACCTTGTCGGTGGTGATCAGGAGGTTGTCCTTGATCTGCTGCTCGGTGAGGCCGATGTCGGTGAGCCGGTTGTAGCGCATGTACGCGGCCGAATGGCAGCTCAGGCAGTAATTGACGAAGGTGCGCGCGCCGCGCTGCAGCGAGACGTTGTCCGTCACATTGACGGGCGCCTTGTCCAGGGGAAAGCCACCTCCGGCGGCTTGAACACCCGCCACCAACCCAAGACCCATCATCAGGGCAAGAAGAATTTTTTTCATTGTCATGACTCCGGCTCAGTGCGCAACGAACTTCACGCGATCGGGTACCGGCTTGGGTTCACCCAGGCGGCTCCACCACGGCATGAGCAGGAAGAAGCCAAAGTAAAAGAGCGTACCGACTTGCGACACGCGCTCGCCGAGCGGGAATGGTGCCAGCATGCCGAGGTACCCCAGCACGAAAAACACCACCACGAACACCGCGTACAACCATTTGTGCCAGCTCGGACGGTAGCGGATGGAACGTGCCGGGCTGCAGTCGAGCCAGGGCAGGAAGAACAGGATGATCACCGCGCCACCCATGGCGACCACACCCCAGAACTTGGCGTCGATGGAGAGCATGAGCGCAACCACGACGATGCCCGCCACCAGAATCACGCCCTTGACGAGCCCGGCCACCTTCGCCTTGAACACGCCATAGCCCGTGCCCAGCACCACGCAGGCGATGAGCGCGTACATCATCTCGCTGGTGACTGCGCGCAGCATGGAGTAGAACGGCGTGAAGTACCACACCGGCGCGATATGCAGCGGCGTCTTGAGCTGATCTGCCGGGATGAAGTTGTTGGCTTCCAGGAAGTAGCCACCCATCTCCGGCGCCAGGAACACGATGGCCGAGAACACAAACAGGAAGATCGACACGCCAAAGATGTCGTGCACCGTGTAGTACGGATGGAAAGGCACGCCATCGAGGGGATGGCCCTTCTCGTCCACGGGCTTGCCCGGGCCCTTGATCTCGATGCCATCGGGGTTGTTGGAACCCACGTCGTGCAGCGCCAGCAGGTGCGCAACCACGAGGCCCAGAAGCACTAGCGGCACGGCAATCACATGGAAGCTGAAGAAGCGGTTGAGCGTGGCATCGCTCACCACATAGTCACCGCGGATGAAGATGGACAGATCGGGCCCGATGAACGGAATCGCGGAGAACAGGTTCACGATCACCTGCGCGCCCCAGTACGACATCTGCCCCCAGGGCAGCAGGTAGCCCATGAAGGCCTCGGCCATCAACGCCAGGAAGATGGCGCAGCCGAAGAGCCAGACCAGCTCGCGCGGCTTGCGGTAGCTGCCATACAGCAGCCCGCGGAACATGTGCAGATAGACGACGACGAAGAACGCCGACGCCCCCGTGGAGTGCATGTAGCGGATCAGCCAGCCCCAAGGCACGTCGCGCATGATGTACTCGACCGACTCGAAGGCCTTGGCGGCATCGGGCTTGTAGTGCATCACGAGGAAGATGCCGGTGACGATCTGGATCACCAGCACCAGCAGCGCCAGCGAGCCGAAGATGTACCAGAAGTTGAAGTTCTTCGGAGCGTAGTACTCCGACATGTGTACCCGGTAGGCGTCGAACGCCGTCGGAAAGCGGTTTTCCAGCCAATTGGTGAGCTTGGCGGTAGCCGAAGCGTTGGGTGATATCTGCTTGAATTCGCGGTAGGCAGCCATGTGATTTCCTTCAAGCCTTCTTCGTGTCGTCGCCAATCAGCAGCTTGGTATCGGACAGGTACATATGTGGGGGCACCGGCAGATTGTCCGGCGACGGCTTGTTCTTGAAGACACGGCCCGCAAGGTCGAAGGTCGAGCCGTGACAGGGGCACAGCCAACCACCCGGCCAATCATTGGGCAGCGAGGGCTGCGCGCCGGTCGTGAATTTTTGCGTGGGTGAGCACCCCAGATGCGGGCAGATGCCAATCACCACCAGAAACTCGGGTTTGATGGAACGCCATTCGTTGCGCGCATAGGCGGGCGTGAATTCATCCTGGTGGCGCTTGGATTCCGGGTCTGCCAGCTCGCCGTCGTGCTTGGCCAGCGCAGCCACTTCTTCCTTGGTGCGCCGAACGATCCACACCGGCTTACCGCGCCATTCAACGGTGACCTGCTCACCTTCCTTGATATTGGAAATGTCCACCTCAACCGGAGCACCTGCAGCCTTGGCCTTCTCGGAGGGCTCAAAACTACTCACGAAAGGCACGGCTGTGGCCACGCCACCCACCGCGCCGGCGCAACTGGTCGCGATCAGCCAGTTGCGCTTGCTGGAGTCGATCGGTGTATCACTCATGGGGATCCTTGCTATGCGTCAGTCAGCGAGACGGTCAACCGCAAATTGTAGCGGACGCACATGCGCCTGCGGCACATATGCGGCCACCCAGACACGCGCGATACTCCGGTCTGTTGATCGACCACAAGGAAAACGCATCATGGCAGTCATGCAGGAGTTCAAGGAATTTGCCGTCAAGGGCAACGCCATCGATCTGGCGGTGGGCGTGATCATAGGCGCCGCATTCGGCAAGATCGTCGATTCGATCGTTAGCGATCTCGTGATGCCACTCGTTGGCAAGCTCGTCGGCGGGCTGGATTTCTCCAGCTACTACATCCCGCTTGCCGGGCAGGCGGCGGGATTGACGCTGGCAGAAGCAAAAAAAACCGGCGCCGTTTTCGCTTACGGCAACTTCATCACGATTCTCGTGAACTTCATCATCCTGGCCTTCATCATCTTCATGATGGTCAGGCAGATCAACCGCATGAAGAAGGAAGCCCCTGCTGCACCCGCGGAGCCCGCGCCCACGCCGGAAGACGTCGTGCTGCTGCGCGAAATCAGGGACAGTCTCAGGAAGGGTTGACCCGTTCGCGCTCAGTGCCCGCTGCTCAGCGCCCTGGCCATCCGCACGGCACGGATCAGGCTGCCGGCATCGGCCATGCCGCGGCCTGCGATGTCGAAAGCCGTGCCGTGATCGGGGCTGGTGCGAACCAGCGGCAGACCCAGCGTCACGTTCACACCTTGCTCCACCCCCAGGTACTTCACGGGAATCAGCCCCTGGTCGTGGTACATGGCCACCACGACGTCGAACTCACCCTGACGCCGGGCACTGGAACGCGCCCGCATGAAGACCGTGTCGGGCGCGAAAGGGCCATGGGCATCGACACCCCGCGTACGCGCCTCGGCCATGGCGGGGGCGATGACATCGATTTCTTCGCGGCCGAACAGCCCCCCTTCCCCTGCGTGCGGATTGAGCCCCGCCACCGCGATGCGCGGCGCGCGCCCCAGCATCCTGCCCAGCGCCTCGTGGGTGATCAGCAGGGTCTGCAGGACATTTTCGTACGTTACCGCGTCGATGGCCTCGCGCAAGGCCACATGGATGCTGACCAGCACGGTGCGCAATTCATCGTTGGCGAGCATCATGCGCACCGGCATTCGCCGGACGTCGACGCCGCCATGGAGCGCGGCCTCCGCCTGCAACAGTTCGGTGTGCCCGGGAAATGGGACACCCGCCATGGACAGAGCCTCCTTGTGTAGCGGGGCGGTGACCAGTGCCGCAATCTCGCCGCGCAAGGCCGCCCGAGCAGCCCATACGACGCAGGCCGCCGCATCCTGACCTGCCTTGCCGCTGACCGTGCCATAAGGGGCCGGCCCATTCAGCTCCGCGAGCGGCCAGACCGGCAGGCAGCGCGAAGGCAGCCGCTGCACCTCGTCAAGCGACGTCAACTGCGCCACGGGCAATATCGGCTCTCCGGGCGCCACGATGCATCGCGCAGCGCGGCGCAGGGTCGCCAGATCTCCGACCGCAAAACAGCCCCGCAACAAATCGGGCGCATCACGAAAGGCCTTCGCGACGATTTCCGGGCCAATGCCGGCCGGATCCCCCTGGGTAATGGCGATGGGAAGCACGCAATGACCTCCGGTTCATTCAAGCCGGGTTGTCGATATCGATGAACTGGTGCTCCAGCCCCAGCGCACCGGCCACATGCGCGGCCACGGCGGGAGCGCCATAGCGTTCGGTCGCGTGGTGACCCGCGGCGATGAAAGCCACGCCCGTCTCGCGCGCCAGATGCGCCTGGGGCTCGGAAATTTCACCGGTCACGAAGGCATCGGCACCCGCGTCGATCGCCGATTCGAAATAACCCTGCGCCCCGCCACTGCACCACGCCACCCGGCGTATGGGGCGTGGCGCATCCGGCGCGGCCAACGTCACGGCGCGACCGAGCACCGCCTGCACATGGGCCGCGAGTGCCCGCGCACCGGCATAATCCGCCGCGGCCACGCACCCCAGATCCTGTTCGCCGAAATGGGCATCCGCCTCCCAGCCAAGCCTGCAGGCCAGCTGCGCATTGTTGCCCAGTGTCGGGTGTGCATCGAGCGGCAAGTGATAGGCAAACAGATTGATGTCGTGTGCCAGCAGGCGCTGCACGCGCTGCTTCAGCCAGCCGACGATGCGGCCATCCTGCCCCCGCCAGAACAAGCCATGATGCACGAAAATGGCATCCGCACCCGCCTCGATCGCCGCATCGATCAGCGCCCGGCTCGCCGTCACGCCGCTGACGATGCGCTGCACGCCGGGCTTGCCCTCCACCTGCAGGCCGTTGGGGCCGTAGTCCTTGAAACGTTCGGGCTGCAGCAGCACATCCAGATGCACCAGCAGTTCGTGTCGATCGATCGCCATGCCCTGCATTTTGCCTGCGCAAACACGCGACAATGGCAAACCCTTCCCCGGATTCCTTCATGAAACGTTTGTGGCTTCTCTTTTCCCAGGCCGTCACCGTGTGTGTCGCGGCATGGTTCGTAGTGGCGACGCTGCAACCCGGCTGGCTGGGGCGCACTGCCACACGCACTGCCGCGGGCGTCACGCTGTACGAAGCGCCCGAGCAACCCGGCTCCACCCGGGAAGCGGAGCCCGGCAGTTTCAGCCCGGCGGCGCGCAAGGCATCGCCGGCCGTGGTGAGCATCACAACCAGCAAGGAAGTGCGCGATCCACGCGCCAACGACCCGTGGTTTCGCTTCTTCTTCGGCGACCAGGGCACGCAATCGCAGACAGCCCTGGGCAGTGGCGTCATCGTCAGCCCCGATGGCTACATCCTCACCAACAATCACGTGGTGGAAGGCGCCGACGAGATCGAAGTGGCGCTGGCAGACAGCCGCCGCGCCGCGGCGCGCGTGATCGGCACCGATCCCGAGACCGATCTCGCCATCCTGAAGATCAAGCTCGATGCGCTGCCCGTGATCGTGCTGGGCAGCTCGGAAACGCTGGCAGTGGGCGATCGCGTCCTGGCCATCGGCAACCCGTTCGGCGTCGGACAGACGGTCACGAGCGGGATCGTCTCGGCGCTGGGGCGCAACGAACTGGGCATCAACACGTTCGAGAATTTCATCCAGACCGATGCCGCGATCAACCCTGGCAATTCCGGTGGCGCCCTGGTGGACATCCACGGCAATCTGGTGGGCGTGAACACGGCGATCTACTCGCGCTCAGGCGGCAGCATGGGCATAGGCTTCGCCATCCCCGTTGCCACGGCGAAACAGGTGCTGGAGAGCATCGTGCGCGACGGGCGCGTGACGCGCGGCTGGATTGGCGTGGAGCCGAGCGAACTCTCGCCCGAGCTGGCCCAGACGTTCGGCGTGCAAACGAACGCGGGCGTGATCATCACCGGCGTGCTGCACGACGGCCCCGCGGCCGCGGGCGGCATGCTGCCGGGAGACGTGGTCAAGCAGGTCGCCGGAAAATCGGTGCACACGGTGCCGCAGCTGCTGTCCGCCGTGGCCGCGCTCACACCCGGCGCCGCGGTGCAATTCCAGGTACAGCGCGGCGCGCAGGAACTGCAGCTGTCCATCGCCCCGGCGGCCCGACCGCGTCAGTCCCAACGCCGCTGACGGGTGCCGACGGGCTTAGGTGGGCGTGCTCGTTTCGCTTTCGGCCTCCTCATCGGACGACGCTTTCTTGCGCACCAGCAGCTGCGCGGCCCAGATGCCGACCTCGTAGAGCAGGCACATGGGAATGGCCAGCGCGAGCTGGGAGACAACGTCCGGGGGCGTGATGATGGCCGCCACAATGAACGAGCCCACGACGAAATAGCCACGCATGTGCTTGAGCTTTTCGACGCTGATCAGCCCCAGGCGCACCAGGACGACCACGGCGATGGGAACCTCGAACGTGACGCCGAACGCCAGGAACATCGTGAGCACGAAACTCAGGTAGGCCTCGATGTCCGGCGCGGCCGTGATGCTCTTGGGCGCGAAACTCTGAATGAAGGTAAACACCCGTCCGAAGACGAAGTAATAGCAGAACGCCACCCCGAGAAAAAACAGAATGGTGCTGGAGATCACCAGCGGCAGCACCATCTTTTTTTCGTGCGAATACAGGCCCGGCGCGATAAAGGCCCACACTTGATAGAGCACAACGGGCAACGCGACGAGAAATGCCGCCATCAACAGAATCTTGAGCGGCACCATGAACGGCGAGATGACCGAGGTGGCGATCATCGTCGCGCCCTGGGGCAGGTGGGCCACCAGTGGCGCGGCGAGGAAATCGTAGAGCTCGCCCGGCCCGGGATAAAGGAAAAGCACCCCTGCGGCCACGCCCACGGCGATGATGGCCTTGAGCAGCCGATCGCGCAGCTCCATCAGGTGCTCGACAAAAGGCTGCTCGGTACCAGCGAGTTCGTCTTCGGATTCAGGGGTGGGGGCCATAGGTGGGAGTGAACTGGATCAGGACAAGCCCCGATCGGCGGCCACGCATGCGGCCGCAGGCTGACAAAAGTGGCTCAGATGGATTTCTTCGGTCTGTAGCGAGCCACGCGCGCCGCGCCGGACTGGACATGCGCCCGCACGCCGTTGCGTGCCTTGAACCACTGAGGCACGGCTCCGCGTTTGACCCTCCAGTGCTTGTCCGGACGCTTGTACGGAGGAACATAGAGTGCCAGCAACGCAGGATCATCGGGCAGCGGATCGCTCGACGTGTCCGCCAGATCGCCCACTGCGTCTTTCCAGTCCTTCTCGAAACTGCTGGCCGTGCTCTGCACGCCCTTTTCGACATCGCGCGCCGCACTCTCCACCGTGTCTTTCATTTTGCGCAGTTCGTCCAGCTCCATGGAGCGATTGACTTCAGCCTTCACGTCGGACACGTAACGCTGCGCCTTGCCCAGCAGGGTGCCCACCGTGCGGGCCACGCGCGGCAGCTTCTCGGGTCCGATGACGACAAGCGCCACCACCCCGATCAGGGCCATCTTGGACAAGCCGATGTCAAGCATTGCCGGCAGTCAATCCGCTGTCAGCTCTTTTGCTTGGCTTCGACGTCGATGGTGGTTTTCTCCGCCGACGCGGAGTTGGTCACCTGACCAGCAGGCGCGGAACCGGGAGCAGCGGCGTCTTCACCCGTCGTGCCATCCTTCATGCCGTCCTTGAAACCTTTGACGGCACTACCCAGATCCGAGCCCATGTTCTTGAGCTTCTTGGTACCGAACACCATGACCACGATGAGCAGCACGATGAGCCAGTGCCAGATCGAAAACGAACCCATTGAATACCTCCTGAGGTGGGACTGGTGATTTTAGGACAAGGCAAACGCCGCGCTCGCCAGCATCGTGCACGCCACGTTATCTCTTGAGCCAGGGCCTCGCGCCGGCGACCACGTGCATGTGCAGGTGATAGACCTCCTGCCCGCCTTCCGTGCCGGTGTTGATCTGCAGCCGGTAGCCGCCCTCGGGATAGGGATTGCTGCCCTGCGCTCGCGCGAGCCTGGGGCCCAGCAGCAGCATGTGCGCCAGGAGCTTCTCGTGCTCCGGGCCCGCCTGCTCCATCGAAGCGATGTGCTCCTTGGGCACGATGAGGAAATGGATGGGTGCCCAGGGATGGATGTCCTTGAAGGCATAGACGAGATCGTCTTCGTGAACCTTCTGCGATGGAATCTTTCCCTCGATGATCTTGCAGAACAGGCAATCGGGATCGTGGTGCATGGGTTTCTCCAGGAAAGCTCTCTCAGGCGTCGTCGCCTGACTCGAAGGTACAGCGCACGCCGACATCGTGGCGATGAGCCTGCAGCCAGCGCCGGCCCTCTTCACGCCCCAACTCGAACAACTGGCGCAGGAACGCCAGATCGGCGCGCATCTTGCTGGCCGCGCCGAAATCCGCCAGCGCCGCGCCGCCATCGATGCGATGCACGCGCACATCCCTGTAGCGCCCGGGGTCGAGCTTGCCTTCGGCCAGCAGACGGCGAACGAATTCGATGGCGCGCAACTCGGCCAGCAGGCTGGCGTTGAACGTGACTTCGTTCATGCGGTCCATGATGTCGCTGGCGTTGTCGGGCAGAGCCTTGTGCTGCACCGGGTTGATCTGCACCAGCAGCACATCGCTGCATTTGGTGTGGTAGATCAGCGGATGCAGGGCCGGGTTGCCGGAGTAGCCGCCGTCCCAGTAATGCTCGCCCTTGATCTCGACCGCCTGGAACACCATCGGCAAGCAGGCGGACGCCATGACCGATTCCATGCACAGGCTCTTGCCGGTGAAAATCTCGCCACGCCCCGTGCGTACATTCGTGGCGCAGACGAAGACCTTGGGCACCAGCGCGTGCTCGGCGCCCAGCAGTTCGAAGTCCACCGTGCGCGCCAGCAGGTCACGCAGGGGATTGATGTCCAGCGGATTCGTCTGATAGGGCGAAAACCACTGCGTCATCATGCTCATCAGTGGATTGCCCTGCAGCGGGGTGCTCCACATCAGCGTGCCCAGCGCGCCCACGCCTTCCCAGAGGGTCTTGAGCGTCTCGCGCGCCAGTGCGCACCCCTTGGCATGAATTTCCTTCCTGTCCTTGCTTTTCTTGGCAGCCTGCGCAAAGCCGTGGACCATCGCCACCGCGTTCATCGCGCCGGCACTAGTGCCGCTGATGCCGGCGAACTCGAACTGGCCGTCTTCCAGCAGCGCATCGAGCACGCCCCAAGTGAACGCGCCGTGCGAGCCGCCGCCTTGCAGCGCGATGTTCAGGGCAGGCCGCGGACCGGAATCAGGCATCGACGGCCCTTCCTTCATTCATGCTGACCATGCCGCGCACGATGCGGTAGAGAAACCAGATCGAAATAAGGCCCCACGCGATCCAGCCCGGCAACAGAAAGAAGAACCACAGCGGCGCCGTCACGATGTAGAGCACCCCCGCCCAGATCACGCTGCGGATGCGCCAGGAAAAATGGCTGGCCTGCCAGGTGCCGACCGCATCGCCCTTTTTCACGAGATCGATGATCAGCGCCACGATGAGCAGCGCCGCGCTGGGCTGCGCGCCCGGCAGCACCGCCGCGATCGCGACGATCAGGTGCAGCAGGTAGCTGATCCAGCCGAAGGTCTTGAGCGACTCGGCGCGCTCATCGGGCGTCACATCGATGATGTCGTCATTCATTTGCCACCCTCCTCGGCCGCTGCCCGCTCGGCGAGCTTGCGCAGCGCCTTTTCTTCCAGACCGCTCATGCCTTCACGGCGCACCAGTTCATGGATCACGTCCGCGGGCGTGAGACCGAAATGCGCCAGCGCCACCATGCAGTGAAACCACAGATCGGCGACTTCATAGACGATCTTGGCCGGATCGCCGCCGTGCTCCACGTCCTTGGCGGCCATCACGACCTCGGTGGCTTCTTCGCCCACCTTCTTGAGGAAGGCGTCCGGCCCCTTGGCCAGCAGGCGCGCCACATAGCTGGTGGCAGGATCGCCGCCGTGCGATGGTTTGCGGCTTTCGATCACGGCGGCCAGGCGCGCCAGTGCGTCGTTCGATGTCATGGTGCTCATGTGTAGATCTTCGACGGGTCTTTCAAGACCGGGTCCACGGCCTGCCACGCACCCCCCTTGAGCACGCTGAAGAAGCAGCTGTGGCGGCCCGTGTGGCAGGCGATGCCGGGGCTGTGGCCGGTCTGGGTGACTTTGAGCAGCACCACGTCCTTGTCGCAATCGACACGGATTTCGTGCACCTGCTGCACGTGGCCCGATTCTTCGCCCTTGTACCAGAGTCTGCCACGCGAGCGGCTGAAGTAGACCGCACGCCCGAGGGCCACCGTCTGCGCCAGGGCCTCGCGGTTCATCCAGGCGAGCATGAGCACGTCGCCCGTGGTCTGCTCCTGGGCGATCGCGGGGATCAGGCCCTGGGCGTCCCAGCGTACTTGGGAAAGCCAGTCGGCATCGAGTTCAGGCATGATTACTATTCATTCAGGAGCTGACTGCGCATGTCTGGTGCGCGCCAAGCTCGTATTTCATTCAAATTCACAGGCGCACGGGGATTCCGCGCGATTGCAGGTGCTCCTTGGCCTGCCTGACCGTGAATTCACCGTAGTGGAAGATGCTCGCCGCCAGCACGGCGTCCGCTCCGCCCACGGTCACGCCGTCGGCCAGATGGTCGAGGGTGCCCACGCCGCCCGAGGCAATCACGGGCACTTCGACCGCGTCGCTCACCGCCCGCGTCAGTGCCAGATCAAAACCGGATTTGGTCCCGTCACGGTCCATGCTGGTGAGCAGGATTTCGCCCGCGCCGCGCCTCGTCATCTCGAGGGCCCACGCCACGGCGTCCAGCCCCGTGTTCTTGCGCCCGCCATGGCTGTACACGTCCCAGCCCTCGCCGCGCACCGCCAAATCGGCGCCCTGCCGGCGCTTGGCATCGATCGCCACGACGATGCATTGCGCGCCGTATCTGGCCGAGGCATCGCCGATCACGTCCGGGTTGGAAATGGCGGCCGAGTTGAAGCTCGTCTTGTCCGCTCCGGCATTGAGCAGCCGGCGCACATCCGCCACGCTGCGAACGCCGCCACCCACGGTCAGCGGAATGAAGACCTGGCTGGCCACGGCCTCGATGATGGGCAAAATGAGGTCGCGCTCGTCGCTCGTGGCCGTGATGTCCAGGAAGGTGAGCTCATCGGCGCCCTGCTCGTTGTAGCGCGCCGCGATTTCGACCGGATCGCCCGCATCGCGCAGTTCAACGAAATTGACGCCCTTGACCACGCGACCGCCCGTCACGTCAAGGCATGGAATGATGCGTTTGGCAAGCATGGAAAAGCACGATAGGAACCGGATGCAAAAGATACCACGCGCCGCCGTGTCTCGGGCAACCACAGGCCTGCACTCGGTATATTCGAGGAGTTATTTCTCCGCCCCTGCCTTGCCCCATGGTTACCCGCGCCGCACCTGAGATTCCTGACGCGCCGGATCCCGAGAACACGTGGGCGCCGACACACTACCAGCGCGCCATTCTCGCGGTATGCGAACGCCGGGCGGTGTCGACGGCAAAGGCCGTCTTCACGAACACGGGCATCAAGCTGGTGGAAGGCGGCGTGCGCCTGGACCAGGGCATGTACTGGCGGCTGGCCCGCCACGACTTGCGCGCGCCCCTGGAAGAACTGTTGACGATCGAAGACCTCGTGAGCATCTCCTCGCTGGTCGAACTGGCACGCGAGCAGTGCCGGCACGAGCCACTGCTGCAACTGCTGGCGCAGGACGGCAGGAATGCCGTTCCCATGACAACACTGGTGGCGCCGCTGCAGGCCATGAGCCTGCCCAGGCCTCTGGCATTCATGCTCAGCGTCATGCGCGAACAATTCCCCGAACAGTACGCCCATGCCATGCACGTGGCGCTGGTGGCGATCTATCTCGGAGCACGGGCGAACTGGAGCAAGGGAGAATGCACAAGCCTGGCGGCGGCCGGTCTGCTGCACGACATCGGCACACTGCACATCGATCCCGTCTGGCTGGACAGCACCAGAAAGCTCACCGGGCCCGAGCGCGAACAACTGGCCAAGCACCCGATCATCGCGGCGCAACTGGTCAACGCCTGCGAGGTCTATCCGCGCTCGGTGGCGGTCGCCATCCTCGAACACCACGAGCGCATGGACGGCAGCGGCTACCCGCGCGGCACTCGCGCCACGCAGATCTCGCCCCTAGGGCAGGTGCTGCTGCTGGCGGAAATGGTGGCGGCCTTCTTCGAGAAATACGCCAATGACGGCGCGGCCGTGCGCCTTTCGCTCACCTTGCGCCTGGGCCACCATAAATTTCCCGCCGATCTGGCCGAGCTGCTGCTGCCCATGCTGCAGGCCACCAACATCCAGGCCGGGAATGCCAATGATCTGCAGGAGGTGCAGCACACCAGCGCGCAGATTGAAAGGGCACTGGCCCACTGGAGCCAGCTGCAGCCGCAACCGCAGGCGCCCTCGGGCGCGCAAGGCGACTCCGGGCAGGCATCGGTCTTCGTCGCGCAGCGCATCCAGGCCCTGCAACGCAGCCTGTTCGATGCCGGCTGCCATCCCGAGCAGCAGAACGGGTTGATCCCTCTGCTGCAAGACGACACGCAAGGGCTCAAGGAAATGCTGTTTCTGGTGCGTGAGGCAATGTGGCAACTGCAGTCGATTGCCGACACGGTGGCCACGCGATGGCCGCGGATCGCAAGCAGCAGCGACGCGGGCGACATCGCCGTCTGCCAATGGCGCGACGCGCTCGCTGCGCCCAGCGAGCACTGAAGGGCGCACCTAGGCTGTCAATTCATCGGCACGGCTTTGCGCCGCTGCAAAATCCAGTTCGCCAGAGTAGATCGCGCGCCCGCAGATCACGCCCTCTATGCCCTCACCCTCGACGGCGCACAGCTGCTCGATGTCCGCCATTCCCGCGAGACCGCCCGAGGCGATCACTGGAATGCTCAGCGCCTGGGCCAGCTTGACGGTGGCGTCCACGTTGATGCCGGTCAGCATGCCATCGCGGCCGATGTCGGTGTAGACCACAGACTCCACGCCCCAATCCTCGAACTTGCGTGCCAGGTCAACCACCTCGTGACCCGTGAGCTTGCTCCAGCCATCGGTCGCGACCTTGCCATCCTTGGCGTCGAGCCCGACGATGATGTGCCCGCCGAACGCGCTGCAGGCATCCTGCAGGAAGCCCGGATTCTTGACCGCCGCGGTGCCGATGATGACGTACTCCAGCCCCGCATCCAGATACAGCTCGATCGTGTCCAGATCGCGGATGCCGCCACCGAGCTGCACCGGAATCTCGCTGCCGACAGCCTTGAGAATGGACTTAATGGCGGCCCGATTTTTCGGCTGGCCGGCAAACGCACCGTCCAGATCCACCAGATGCAGGCGCCGGGCACCCGCATCGAGCCATTGCCGCGCCATGGCGGCGGGGTCTTCACCGAAGGTGGTGGCTTGTTTCATGTCGCCTTGCTTGAGGCGTACGCAGTGACCGTCCTTGAGGTCGATGGCAGGGATGAGCAGCATGGTCGAGGAATGACGGCAGGGTCCAGGGTGGACCGACCAGGTTGAACGTCAGGGATTCCAGTGCAGGAAATTGCGATACAGGCGCAGCCCTTGGGCCGCGCTCTTTTCAGGGTGGAACTGGGTAGCAAAAAGATTACCACGTGCAATGGCCGATGCAAAGGGGCCGCCGTAATCCGTCTCCCCCACGCCATGCGCCGGGTCGAGCGGCTGTGCGTAATAGCTGTGCACGAAGTAGAAAAAACTCTCGTCGGGCACGCCTTGCCACAGCTCGTGCGTTCGGCCCTCGTGCGACAACTGGCGCACGCGGTTCCAGCCCATGTGCGGCACCTTGTAGCGGCTGCCATCGGGCTGCCTGCGACCGGCCAGCTCAAAGCGCCGCACCTGGCCCGGAATCAGGTTCAGGCCATCGACCTCGCCCTCGCTGCTGTGCGTGAGCAGCATCTGCATGCCGATGCACACGCCAAAAAGCGGCTTGGTGGCTGCTGCTTCCAGCACGGCCATGCGCAGCCCGGATTGCTCCAGCTCACGCATGCAGTCCGGCATCGCGCCCTGCCCCGGCAGCACCACGCGGGACGCATCGCGCACCACGGCCGCCTCATGGGTGACAACCACGTTCCAGCCCTCGCCTTGCGCCGCGGCGCTCACCGCCTGCGAGACGGAGCGCAGATTGCCCATGCCATAGTCGACGACGGCGACTGTCTTTGCTCTTGGTTGCATAGCTGTCCACGCTTGCCCCGCAAGCGCTAGAGACCGTTTCTTCTTACAGAGTGCCCTTGGTGGATGGAATCACGCCACTGGCACGCGGATCAATTTCCAAGGCCGCGCGCATGGCGCGGGCAAATGCCTTGAACGCCGTCTCGCACTGGTGGTGCGCGTTCGTGCCCTTGAGGTTGTCGATGTGCAGCGTCACCCCGGCGTGGTTGACGAAGCCCTGGAAGAATTCGTGCACGAGTTGCGTGTCGAAGCCCCCGATCATGGCGGCGGTGAACGCCATATCCAGGTGCAGGCCGGGCCGCCCCGAGAAGTCGACCACCACGCGCGTGAGCGCCTCATCGAGCGGCACATAGGCATGGCCATAGCGGCGCAGGCCCTTCTTGTCGCCCACGGCACGCGCCACCGCCTGCCCGAGCGTGATGCCCACATCTTCCACGCTGTGGTGGCCGTCGATGTGCAGGTCGCCGTCGCACTGCACCTCCAGGTCGATGAGCCCATGGCGCGCGATCTGGTCGAGCATGTGATCGAAAAAGCCGATGCCGGTGTTCAGGCGCGCCTGGCCGCTGCCGTCCAGGTTCACACGCACGCGCACGCGCGTCTCGGCGGTATCGCGGCTGACTTCCGCGATGCGGTCGGTATGGGCGGAGGCCACAAGTGCAGATGAGGTCATAGCGAAGCGTGAAGCGCCTGCAGCAGGGCGGTGTTTTCTTCGGCCGTGCCCACCGTCAGCCGCAGGCAGTTGGTCAGGAGTGAGTGCATTGTAGAAACGTTCTTCACGAGCACCTTGCGCTCGTGCAATCCGGCAAAGGCGCGCGCCGCATCGGGCACGCGCACGAGGATCATGTTCGCCTCGCTGGCAAACGCCTGCACGCCCGGCATGCGCGCGAGTTCGCCCAGCACCCGCGCCCGCTGCTCGCGGATGTCGCGCGCCTGCGCGGCGAAAACGTCCTCGTGCTCCAGCGCGAAGAGCGCGCATTCGGCGTTGAGCACACTCACGTTGTAGGGCGGGCGCACCTTGTCGATTTCGCGGATCAGGGCGTCGTCGCCCATCAGGTAACCGAGCCGCACCCCCGCGAGGCCGAACTTGCTGAGCGTGCGCAGCACCAGCACGTGGCCATGGCGCGCGGGCGCGGCGCGCACCGAATCCATCCAGCTGCGCGCGGCAAAGGGCTGATAGGCTTCATCGACCACCACGAGCCCTCCTTGCGCGCCCTGCGCCTCGATGAGGCGCCGCATCGTCGCTTCGCTCCACAAGGTGCCCGTGGGGTTGTTCGGATAAGCCAGATAGACGATGCTCGGGCGGTGGCGTTCGATCGCCTGGAGCATCGCGGCCTCGTCCAGCGAAAAATCGGCCTTGAGCGGTACGCCGTGATAAGTCAGCCCCTGCAGCTTCGCGCCCATCGCATACATCACGAAACCCGGCTCGGGCGCGACGATGCCGGCCCCAGGCACGTCGCAGGCGAGTGCGAGCAGGCTGATGAGCTCGTCCGAACCATTGCCGAGCATCAGCGACCAGCCCTGCGGAGGGTTCGCGTAGCGCGTGAGAGCCGCACGCAGATCCGCCAGGCGCGCACCCGGATAGCGGTTGACCGCCACCTGCCCCAGGCGCCTGCCCAGCTCAGCCTGCAAGGCTGCAGGCAGGTGGTAGGGGTTCTCCATCGCATCGAGCTTGATCATGCCGTCCGATTCCTGCACGGCATAGGCATGCATGCCCTGCACATCACGGCGGATACGGTTCAAGGGATTCAAGGCCTGGGCCGCAGGCGATTCCTGCATGGTGTTTTCGGTGGTCATCACGCGCGAATTTACACGCGTTTGACATGGCGCCGCGACAAGCCACGCGCTGGCTCCGGTCGTGATCCCGAAATCACCCCGATTTCGCCCGCTTTTCAAGCTTGCGCCGACGCGTTTGTCGGGCAACTTCCTACAAGCGCGAGCTCAGCCGGATGACACCACATCGCGGCGCCCGCCGACTTATGTTTCTTTTGAGCGACTTTCACAATGCATTTCAACGGATCACGCAGATCCGGCCCCGAAAGGAATGCACCATGACCAACGAACAGTTGCTCGCCGAAATCCGCGAAGCCAACCTGACCTACCTGATGCTGGCGCAGAACCTGATCCGCCAGGACAAGGCCGAAGCGGTGTTCCGCCTGGGTCTGAACGAGGACGCGGCCGACATCCTGGTGGCGCTTTCCACCGCGCAGGTGCTCAAGCTCGCATCGCGCAACACCCTGCTGTGCAGCTTCCGCGTCGATGACGAGCTGGTGTGGAGTTTGCTCACCAGCCACAAGGCACCGACCAAGGCCGGCAACGAAGCCACCAACACGCTGCACGCCAACATCCTGATGGCCAGCCGCGTGGCTGAAGTCATCTGAACGCACGGGAGACACGCGCCATGGCCACCGCCACCAAAAGCGTCCTGAACGAATCCCGGCAGATCGAACGCGCCGCCATGCTCATCGAGATGGGCGCGCGCATGCAGGTGCTGGAATCGGAGACCACGCTCTCCTACGAGCGCCTGATCCGTCTGTACAAGGAAGTGGCCGGGCGCTCCCCCTCCAAGGGACAGCTGCCGTTTTCCACCGACTGGTTTCTCACCTGGCAGGAAAACATCCACAGCTCGCTGTTCCTGAACATCTACGAATATCTCTCCAAGGGCGTGGATCTGGATGCGGTGGAACTGCTGACCAAGGCGTACCGCCTGTACAACGAACAGGTACAGGCCGCCGAGATCGAGCCGCTGCTCTCGTTCACCCGCGCCTGGCGACTGGTGAAATTCGTTGACGCGGGCATGCTCACGCGCACCAAATGCAGCAAATGCAAAGGCCAGTTCGTCACCGAGCTGTACGAGAACCGGCACTACACCTGCGGCCTGTGCAACCCGCCCGCGCGCGCCGGCAAGAGCAAGGCCAAAGCCGCGCTCAAACTGCACTGAAGGCCCGCGGATTCAACGCCCGGAGAGCAGGCCGCGAATTTCCGCGGTCATCGGCACCGCATAGTCCTGCGCGGCCACCACCACGTTGCCCTGCGGCCGCACGAGCTTGAGGCTTACATACACCTGCCGCGAGGAAGCCGCGTAGGTGCCCACCAGGGCCATGCTCGCCTGGTGTGTCTGGCTCACTTCGCTCAACTGGCGCGACAGCAGCAGCTCGCCCTCGCCAGGCTGCAGCGCAAGCGCCTCACGCAGCCGCACCTCGACAACCGGCACGCCGCGCTGCACCAGCCGTCCCGCGATCTGCTCGGAAGAGATGCGGCCGAAGCGCGAGGAGGCATCAAGACTATCCACGTTGACCAGCGTGGCCACCAGAAGCCGTGCACCCGGCTCCGGCGGCGCCGCCTCCAGCAGCCGGTCCGCCGCCTGTTGGTTGGCCGTGAGCAGCGCGGCCGTCGCCTGCGGCGCCAGGGCGTCCGAACCTGCGGCATCGCCGTAGTAGTACGAGGCGCAGCCCGACACCGAGAGCAGCGCGGCAGCGGTAGCTGACAGCACGGCACGGCGCATCATGGGGTCACCGCTTTCCAGGTCTTCAGGACGGGTGCCGGCGGCGCGGGCGGCGGCGGTACGTACAGGGGCGCATCGCCCGGCTCGATGTAGTACATGTCCGCCGTGCCGGTCAGGTAGCGGTTGTCGTTCGTGAGCATGGTCGTCACCAGCACCTCGGTGCGCGTCGGTCCGCCCTCGGCATCACCTTGGGCGCCGCGCCTGGCCGGATCGACAAGCTGCGTCTGCACCCGCAGTTCCACCGCGGACGGCGTCACCGACAGCGCCACGCCATGGTCGAGCAGGTGCACGCGAAGCAGCTTGACAAACCCCTCGTTGAACTCCGATGCTCCGGCGGCCGAGACATGGATGGGGTGCTCTCCCTGAGGCCATGCGGCGATCCTTTCGGCCACGCTCGTCGCGACATCCTGCGCGATCACGTCCCAGTGGTGGATTGCATGCACCTTTTTCTGGCCGGTCACGGGGTAGCTGTCCACGCGGGGCACGTCGAACGTGGTGCAGCCCGCCAGCCACGATGTGGCCGCCAGCAACAGGCAAGCCAGGGGAATGCGGCAGGTGGCGAAAGGCATGGCCGGATGATAGAAAGCCATGCCATCGGCAATCGATGCAATACCGGCCTCTTTGCGTGCCTGTCCCCCGCTTCGGGAGGCTGGCCCAGGCGCATGCCGCGCTGTGCAAGCGAGCCTGCGTGTCACACTGGGGCACCGACGCGGTTCAGCCGGTATTGCGCAGCCCCGCCGCAATCCCGTTGATGCACAGCTGAATGCCGGTGCGCACCCGGTCGTCGCCGGGTTCGGCGCGCCAGCGGCGGATCAGCTCGACCTGCAGGTGGTGCAGCGGGTCGATGTAGGGAAAGCGGTGCTTGATCGAGCGTGCCAGCGCGCTGTTGTGCGCCAGACGTTCCTTGTCTCCCGTGATCTGCACCAGCGCCTGCATGGTGCGGTGCCATTCCTGCTCGATCGCGGCAAAGACCCGCTTGCGCAGGCGCGTATCCGTCACGAGTTCGCTGTAGCGCTTGGCCAGCGCCAGGTCGCTCTTGGCCAGCACCATGTCCATGTTGGACAGCAGCGCGCTGAAGAACGGCCACTGGCGCACCATCTTGCGCAGCAGCGCCCACTGGGCCTTTTCGCTCTTGCCCTCCATCGTCACGAAGGCCTGCACCGCCGAACCAAAGCCGTACCAGCCGGGCAGCGTCAGGCGGCACTGCCCCCAGCTGAAGCCCCAGGGAATGGCGCGCAGGTCCTCGATGCGCTGACCCGCCTTGCGCGACGCCGGGCGTGAGCCAATGTTGAGCTCGGCGATCTCGCGGATCGGCGTGGCGCTGAAGAAATAGTCGGTGAAGCCCAGCGTCTCGTACACCAGCGCGCGGTAGGCCGCCATGCTCGCCTCGGACAGGTGCGCCGCCGCCTGCAAAAAGGCCTGGGTCGCCGGCTTGGTGGGCTGCAGCAGGGTGGCCTCGAGCGTGGCCGCCACGAGGGTTTCGAGATTGCGCCGGCCGATCTCGGGGTTGGCGTACTTGGAGGCGATGACCTCGCCCTGCTCGGTCAGGCGGATCTGCCCGCGCACCGTGCCCGGCGGCTGCGCCAGGATGGCCTGGTAGCTCGGGCCGCCGCCGCGCCCGACGGTGCCGCCGCGGCCGTGGAACATGCGCATGCGGATGGTGGCGCCCGGCAGTTGCGCGTTGAGCTCGTCGAACAATTCGACGAGCGCTATCTCGGCGCGGTACAGCTCCCAGTTGCTGGTGAAGATGCCGCCGTCCTTGTTGCTGTCGCTGTAGCCGAGCATGATGTCCTGCTCACTGCCGCTGGCGCGCACCAGGGGCACGATGCCCGCCAGCGCATACCAGGCGCGCATGATGGGCGCGGCGTTGCGCAGATCGGCGATGGTCTCGAACAGCGGCGAGACGATGAGTTCGGCATGGCAGGCTTCGTCCAGCGTGCCGTGCATCAGACCGGTTTCCTTCTGCAGCAGCAGCACCTCCAGCAGGTCGCTCACGGTTTCGGTGTGGCTGATGATGTAGTGGCGAATCGCCTCGTGCCCATAGCGTTCGCGCAGCTCGCGCGCCGCCTCGAAGATGGCGAGTTCGCCGCGTGTGTGCTCGCTGTAGCGTGCGCCCACCACGCGCAGCGGGCGCGCGTCGCGCAGCAGGCGCAGCAAAAGGGCCTGGCGTTCCTCCTCGGCCAGCCGCGAATAATCGGCCTCCAGCCGGGCCACGGCCAAAAGCTCGGTGAGCACGCGTTCATGCTGGTCCGAACTTTGTCGCAGATCGACGGTCGCCAGATGAAAACCGAACACCTGCACCGCGCGCACCAGCGCATGCAGGCGCTCCGCCGCCTGCGCCGCGCCCTTGTGCGCCTGCAGTGATTGCTCGATCACCGACAAGTCCGCCAGAAACCCGGCCGCATCGGCATAGGGCGGCTGTGGCGCCACGGCAGCCAGCGCCGGATTCACGCCGGCCAGGACGGTACACGTCGCGGCCAGGCGCGCATAGATGCCGCTGAGCGCCTTGCGGTACGGTTCATCGCTGCGATGCTCGCTCAGGTCTGGCGATGCATCGGCCAGCGTCTGCAGCGCGGGCGAGACCTGGACCAGCCGTGCCGAAAGCGAGAGCTCGCGTCCCAGCGCGTGCACCTCGGCCAGGTAATGCTGCAGCGCCACCTGTGCCTGGCGGCGCAGCGCCAGACGCAGCGTATCCGCCCCCACATTGGGGTTGCCATCGCGGTCGCCACCGATCCACTGTCCCATGCGCAGGAAGCTGGCCACGGGCGCATCAGCGCCGAGCGTGCGCTCCAGGTCGGCGTAGATCCTGGGAATCTCATCCACGAAGGTGGATTCGTAATAAGAGAGCGCATTTTCAATTTCATCGGCCACCGTCAGGCGCGACACGCGCAGCAGCCGCGTCTGCCACAGCTGCGCCACGCGGGCCCGCAGGCGCGCCTCGTTGGCGGCGAGCTCACGCGGCGTGAGGATGTCGCGGGCGCTGTTGTACAGCTGGGCGCGCGCCTGGATGTCCTCGCGCGCAGCCAGCAGTTGAGCGATCTCGCGCTCGGAATCCAGAATGCTCTTGCGCTGCACCTCGGTGGGGTGAGCGGTGAGCACCGGGACCACGTAGCTTTGCGCCAGGGTTTGCGCCACCGTCTGCGCCGCAATGCCCGCCCAGCGCAGGCGCGCCAGCGCCACATCGATGCTGCCCTCCTGGCTGCTGCCGCTGCGCTCGTGCATTTCACGGCGGCGAATGTGGTGGCGGTCCTCGGCCAGATTGGCCAGATGGCTGAAATAGGTGAACGCACGGATCACCTTCACCGCCTCATCTCCGGTCAGCGACTTGAGCAGGCGTTTGAGCGCCCGGTCGGCCTGCTGATCGGCATTGCGTCGAAACGCCACCGAGAGCTGACGAATTTGCTCGACCAGTTCGAACGCGGGCGCACCTTCCTGCTCCCGGATCACATCCCCCAGAATCCGCCCCAGCAAGCGAATGTCACGGATCAGCGGTGCATCCTTGTCGTTGCGGCGTGTCGGGGAAGTGCGAAGACGTGGTTCAGCAGGAGCGATCATGGGTCGACGTTGCGGGCAGGTTATGCTGATGTTGCATTGCAATATGCGCGCAGTGTAGCCCACGGTTGTCCCGAGGGTGACAGCAGCGCAAGCCCTTCGCACTGCGACACAATCGGGCCATGACCGCACAGCATCCCGCCCAACGCCCCCTCGTCATTGCCACCCGCGAAAGCCAGCTCGCCCTCTGGCAAGCCCGGCATGTCCAGGCCCTGCTTCAGGAGCGCGGCCATCGCATCGAGCTGCTGGGCATGACCACGCGCGGCGATCAGATTCTGGACCGCACGCTGTCCAAGGTCGGCGGTAAGGGCCTGTTCATCAAGGAGCTGGAAGTGGCGCTGCAAGAGGGCCGCGCCGACCTCGCCGTGCACTCGCTCAAGGACGTGCCCATGGTGCTGCCCGAGGGCTTTGCGCTCGCTTGCGTGATGCAGCGTGAAGACCCGCGCGACGCCTTTGTCTCGCCCCGCCACGCCCGGCTGGAAGACCTGCCGCAAGGCGCGGTGGTGGGCACCTCCAGCCTGCGCCGGCAGGTGCTGCTGCATGCGCTGCGCCCCGACCTGCGCATCGAGCCGCTGCGCGGCAACGTCAACACCCGGCTGCGCAAGCTCGACGAAGGCCAGTACGCGGCCATCGTGCTCGCGGCCGCGGGCCTCAAGCGACTGGGCCTGGGCGATCGCATTCGCAGCACTTTCGAGCCCGAACAGATGCTGCCCGCCGCCGGGCAAGGCGCGCTGGCCATCGAGGTGCGCGCCGATCGGCAGGACCTGCTCCAAGGGCTCGCGCCACTGGCCGATCAGAGCACCTGGCTCACGGTGACGGCCGAGCGCGCGGTGAGCCGCGCCATGGGCGGCAGTTGCTCCATGCCGCTGGCCGCGCACGGAAAGTGGCAGGGCCAGACCTTGCGCCTGGCCGCTGCATGGGGCGACCTCTCGGGGCACTCACCGCTGGTGCGCGCGGCCGGCGAAGCCACGGTCACGACGCTGCAGGAGGCCGATGCGCTGGGCCTGCGCGTGGCAGCCCAGCTGCAAGCCCACGGCGCCGTGGCGGAGCCCGGGGCCTGACATGGCCCTGCCACGGGTGCTGGTGACACGCGCCGCGCAGGACGCCGCGCGCTGGGTGGACTTGCTCGAACAACAGGGCATCCCGGCCCAGGCCCTGCCGCTCATCGCCATCCGGCCGCTGAGCGATCCGGCGCTGCAGGTCGCGCTGCGACACGCCCGAATGCAGTGCGCAAGCTACCGCGCCGTGATGTTTGTCAGCGGCAATGCTGCACGTCATTTTTTTGAAACAAAAGAGGCTCTATCTACTACCAGTCAAGCGCTGACAGCTATCAAAACGAGATGCTGGGCACCGGGGCCGGGGACGGTGCGCGCGCTGCAGGCGAGCGGCGTCGCCATGGCGGCGATCGATGGTCCCGCCCCGGATGCCGGGCAATTCGATTCCGAAGCGCTCTGGCGCCAGGTGGCGCCCCAGGTGCGCCCCGGCGACCGCGTGCTCATCGTGCGCGGCACCGACGAGCCCGGCCGACCGGGCGGGCAAGGGCGCGACTGGCTGGCCACGCAGTTGCGAAGCGCAGGCGCGCAGGTCGACTTCGTGGCGAGTTACGAGCGCGGCGCACCCGTCCTGGGCGAAGAGCAGGCCCGGTTGGCGCGCGCGGCCTCGGGGGGCGCCTTCGTGTGGCTTTTCAGCAGCAAGGAGGCGCTCAGGCACCTTCTGGCCTGGCTGCCCGGGCACGACTGGTCCGGTGCCCATGCGCTCGCCACCCACCCGCGCATCGCCCAGACCGCGCGGGATGCGGGCTTCGGGCAGGTGCACGGCAGCCGTCCCGCGCTGGCGGACGTGGTCTCGTCTATAAAATCGCTTCATGAGCACTGAGCCCCTCTCCTCCACCGTCGGCGAGGCCGCACCACCGGCGGCAGCTCCCGCGGCGCCCACGGTGGTCACCACCGGTGCCAACCATCTGCTGCTGGGGGTGCTCGCCATCGTCGCGCTGGCGGCGCTGGGCTCCTCGGCCATGCTCTGGCAGCGCCTGTCCAACATCCAGGAGCAGCTGGCGCGCCAGAGCGCCGACTCGGGCACGCAGGCCACCGAGGCACGCACTCTGGCACGCGAGGCGCAGGATCTGGCGCGCGACGCGAGCGCGCGCATGAGCGTGATGGAGTCGCGCGTGGCCGAGGTCGCGCTGCAGCGCAGCCAGCTCGAAGAGCTCACCCAAAGCCTCTCGCGCAGCCGTGACGAAAGCCTGGTGGCCGATGTGGACGCAAGCATCCGCCTGGCCCAGCAGCAGGCCGAACTCACCGGCAGCCTGCAGCCCCTGACGGTGGCCCTGAAAAACGCCCATCAACGCATCGAGCGCGCCGCGCAGCCCCGGCTCGCGCCCGTGCTGCGCGCCATGGAGCAGGATAGCGAAAAGCTGGAGCGTGCCAGCGTCACCGACACGGCCGGTCTGCTGGGTCGGCTCGATGACCTGACCCGCCAGATCGACGAGCTGCCGCTGGCCAATGCCGTCGCGCATCCTTCGGACATGCGGCCGCCGCCGCCCGCCGCCCGCACGGCGTCCGCGGATACCCCGGCGAGCGAACCGGCCTGGCAGGCCGCGCTACGCGCCGTCTGGCACGGGGTGCGCGACCAGGCGCTCGGCTTGGTGCGCATCAGCCGCATCGACCGGCCGGACGCCGTGCTGCTGGCACCCGATCAGGCCTACTTCCTGCGTCAGAACCTGAAGCTGCAACTGGCCGATGCCCGCCTGAGCATCCTGGCGCGTCGCATGGACACGGCGCGCTCCGAGCTGGCCGCGGCGCAGCGCGGCTTCACCAAATACTTCGACGCCAACGCACGGCGCACGCAGAACTTTCTGGCGGCGTTGCAGCAATTGCAGGGCAACATGCGCGCCACCGAAATTCCTCAGCCCACGACCACGCTCTCCGCGCTGGCCACCGCCGCGGCCGGCCGTTGAGGGGACCCCACGTTCATGCGCGCCGCCCTCTGGTTCCTGGCCCTGTTCGGCATTGCCGTGGCCATTGCTCTTTTCGCCGGCAACAACCAGGGGACGGTCACCATCTTCTGGCCACCCTGGCGCGTCGATCTCTCGCTGAACATGGTGCTGATGCTGATATTCATCGGTATCACGCTGTTCTACGCGGCACTGCGCGGCCTGTCCACCTTGCGCGCGCTGCCACGCCAGGCGCGGCGCTGGCGCCTGCAGCAAAAAGAGCGCGCCATGCACGGCGCCATGCTCGATGCCATGGCTCAGCTGCTGGCCGGGCGCTTCGTGCGGGCGCGCAAATCGGCACTCAAGGCCCTCGCGCAGGAGGAGGCCCTGGCCCCCACCGATGCGGCCATTGCCCATCGCCAGCAACTGCGCACCCTGGCCCACGTGGCCGCGGCGGAGAGCTCGCATGCACTGCAGGACCGCAGCGGCCGCTCCGAGCACCTCGCGCTGGCACTGGAGGTGCTGGGCGAGCACCCGGACAGCAGCGGCCAGGAGCTACGCGAGGGCGTGCAGCTGCGCTCGGCCCGCTGGCTGCTCGATGATCGCGATGCCGAGGGCGCGCTGGAGCGCCTGGCCGCGCTGCCGCAAGGCGCCAGCAGGCGCACGCTGGCCCTGCGCACGCGCCTGAAGGCGGCGCGCCTGGCCGGACGCACGCGCGACGCGCTCGAGACCGCACGCCTGCTGGCCAAACACCGCGCGTTCTCACCCGAGGTCGCCGCCACCCTGGTGCGCACGCTCGCCATCGCGCTGCTGGATGAAGCGCGCGACGATGCCCAGCTGGGCGCTGCCTGGCAGGCGCTGGAAACCGCCGAGCGCAGGATGCCCGACGTCGCCATCCGCGCGGCCAGCCATCAGATCGAGCTGGGCGGCGCAGGCAACCAGGCGCGGCTATGGCTGCAACCCGTGTGGGAGCAGTACGGCGAACTCCAGAGCCATCAGGCGCGCAAGCTGGTCCTGGCGCTGGAGGCCACCCTGGGCGAGCAGGACCACCACTGGCTCGGCCTCATCGAGGCGCAGCAACGCCTGCACCCGCGTGATCCCTGCCTGTCCTACCTCGCGGGCGTGGCCTGCATGCGCCTGTCCCTGTGGGGCAAGGCGGAGCAGTCGTTTGCCGAGGCCCGCCAGAGCCTGGCCGAGCCCATACTGCGTGCCCGCGCCTGGTTCCACCTCGCCGAGCTTGCGGAACAACGTGGCGACGAAGAGGCCGCGAGCGCCGCATGGAAGCGCGCGGCGCAGGGATGAACCTTCATTGCCCCTTTGCCCATTGCGCTGAAATGGCCTGAACGGCGATGCGCGCGGGGGGCCACCTAAAATAAGCCGGTTGATTCGTTTTTCGTAGCTGGTACTGCCATGACCCACGTCGTTTCCGACAATTGCATCAAGTGCAAATACACCGACTGTGTGGATGTCTGCCCCGTCGACTGCTTCGTCGAGGGGCCCAACATGCTGGTGATCAACCCGGATGAATGCATCGATTGCGCGGTCTGCGTGCCCGAGTGCCCGGCCAACGCCATCTTCGCCGAAGAAGACGTGCCCGCCGATGAACAGCATTTCATTGCCCTGAACGCCGAACTCACCCACGCCCCCGGCTGGAAGACGCTGGCCAAGCGCCACGATGCCTTCCCCGACGCCGACGAATGGAACGGCGTGAGGGACAAGCTCAAGTACCTCGAGCGCTGAGCGCTCGCCATCCCTGAAAGGCGCCCTGCAGCCAGCGCGCCGCAGGCGCGCCCGAGCCGTACATGCTTGACGCCGATGCACGCGCACGCCCCTGCCCCTGTCCGGTCAGTAATGCACGCGGAGCCGCCTCCCGTCGTCGCCCGCAGACAAACCCGACCGGCATGCCCCAAGAGCACCAATCACCCTGCTGCGAACTCCCTCCTACAATCGCCACCTGCTAGGGGTGCCGGTGCGTCCGGCTGAGAAAAACCCTCTGAACCTGATTGAGATCATCCTCGCGCAGGGAAGCACGCTCACGTTTCGGTTGGCGCCTGGCCAACCTTCCCTGACGCTGCGACCCGCGCGCACGCACAAGGAGCACACGCCGTGAGCACCAGCCAACCCGCCACCAACGAAGCCCTGACGCCGCTGCACGAAGGCCAGCGTGCCTTCGGCTGGCGCGACCACACCTCGCTGTGGTTCAGCCTGGGCGTGGGCCTGCTCGTGATGCAGATGGGCGCCTACCTCATGCCGGGACTGAGTCCGGGCGAAGCGCTGGTGGCCATTGCCATCGGCTCCATCGTCGGCTCGGGGCTGCTCGGCTGGGTCGGCAAGCTCGGGTGCGACAGCGGCCTGGCCAGCGCCGGGCTCATGCACGCGGTCTACGGGCGCCGGTTCGCCGGACTGCCCATCGTGCTCAACGTCCTCCAGCTGCTGGGCTGGGGAGCATTCGAGCTGGTCATCATGCGCGACGCCACCGTCGCCATCGGCCGGCAGTCGGGCGGGTTGACGGCCGGGTACTGGCCCGTACTCGCGACGCTCATGTGGGGTGCCGTGGTGCTGCTGCTCATCAGCGGCTCCATGGTGCGGCTTGTGCGCCGGCTGATCTCGCGCGTCGCGCTACCCTTGGTGGTGCTGTCACTGCTGTGGCTGAGCTGGCAATTTGCCACGCTCGCGCAGACGCAGGGGCTGGCGCCCCTGTGGGGCCGTGGTGGCGATGGCAGCATGAGCACGCTGTCGGCGATCGATCTCGTGATCGCCATGCCCGTGTCGTGGCTGCCGCTGGTGGCCGACTACGCGCGCCACGGCAAGGACGGTCGCTCGGCCCTGCACGGCACCTGGCTCGGCTACGCGGTGGCGAACATCTGGTGCTACGGCCTGGGCGTGCTCGTCGCGCTCGTGCTGCCCAGCGAAGACCTGGTCACCGCGCTGCTGCTGGCGCAGGGCGGGCTGATCGCGCTCTCGCTGATCATCGTGGACGAGATCGACAACACCTACGGCGATGTCTACTCGGGCTCGGTCTGCATGCACAGCCTGCTGCCGCGCTGGAGCATCCGCCGCTGGGGCGTGCTGAAGGTGCTGGCCTGCACGGCGTTTGCGCTGGTGCTGCCCATGCACAGCCTGGAGCCCTTCCTGCTGCTGCTCAGCTCGGTGTTCGTGCCACTTTTTGGCGTCATCCTCGGGCGTCTGGCCTTCGGCGCGCCCACCCGGCAGCTGCTGCGCGAGGCCGGCAGCATCCATTGGGGCGCCACGCTGATCTGGCTCGCCGGCATCGCCTTCTATCACCTGCTGCCGCGCGTGGCTCCGGCGCTGGGTGGATCGGCGCTGCCTACACTCGTGCTCTGCTTCGCACTCGCCTGGTTGAGCCGCAGCTCATTCAAATGATAGCTGCTCGCGCTTCAAGCGCGGAGGTTTCAGATACAAACATATCTGAATTTCAATGATCCCAAGCGCGGCCAGCTATTGATCAAGGAGCGTCGAGCACGCGTTGCGCGATCGGCGCATAGCCGTGGTTCAGGGGTCCATGGCCGTGACCCGTCACCACCGCGGCGCCCGCCTCGATCGCCCCCACGATGTAGGCGCGCGCGCTGTGCACCGCCTGCACCAGCGGCTCGCCCAGCGCCAGATGCGCCGCGATCGCCGACGACAGCGTGCAGCCGGTGCCATGGCCGTTGTTCGTCACGATGCGCGCCGATTCCAGCCGATGGTGCTCGCCGCCGGGCAACGCCAGCAGATCGACCACCCAGTCGCCGCTCAGATGCCCGCCCTTAAGCAGCACTGCCCTGGCGCCCAGCGCCAGCAGGTCGTCGGCGGCGCGCTCCAGCGCGTCAATGGTGCCGATCGGGCGCCCGAGCAGCAGCGCCGCCTCATCGAGGTTGGGCGTGATCATCTGCGCCAGCGGGAACAGCTCCCGCACCAGCGCGGCGATGGTGTCGTGCTCGATCAGGGCGTCACCGCTCGTGGCGACCATCACGGGGTCGAGCACCACATGCGGCAGCGCGTGGCGCGCAACGGCATCGGCCACCACCCGCACAATGTCCGGGGTGGCCAGCATGCCGATCTTGACCGCATCGACCCCGATGTCCTCGACCACCGCATCGATCTGTGCACGCAGCACCTCGGGCGGCACGCCGTGGATGGCGCGCACGCCCTGGGTGTTCTGCGCCGTGATCGCGGTGATCGCCGTCATGCCAAAGCACCCTAGCGCGCTGAAGGTCTTGAGATCGGCCTGGATGCCCGCGCCGCCCCCGCTGTCGGAGCCCGCGATGGAGAGCACGCGCACGTAGCGTGGATGACGGGTCGATGGCATTGCTTCGGTCATGGCCAGGAATTATCGAACACGCACACGACGTTCTTTACCGGGCCTATCCCGCTTGTGATGTAATTCACGACTTCGGACGAAACAGGGGTGTCCTGGCGAGCAGATCGCGCGGGGCTGAGAAATACCCTGGGGCCCATGCGCCCCGTCACCCGATCCAGATCATGCTGGCGTGGGGAGTTTCCGCGGCGCACCGTTTTGTCCTTGTTCACTCAATCGGTGAAAACGATGCACGCACTTGCCGTCCCTTCCTCCCGCATCACCATCCTTGGCGCCGGCCTCATGGGGCGGCTCCTCGCCGTCGCCCTGGCGCAGCAAGGCTGCCACGTCGACATTCACGATGCCGGGGGGTCCGATGCCGAGCTGTCCGCCGCGCGCGTGGCCGCCGCCATGCTGGCTCCGCTGGCCGAGTCCGCCGTCAGCGAGCCGGGCATCGTGCGCATGGGCCAGTACGCCATGAGGCGCTGGCCCGAGCTGCTGGCCGCGCTGGCGCAGCCCGTTTTCTTCCAGCAAAACGGCACGCTCATCGTCTGGCACCGGCAGGACGCCACCGATGCCGCGCGCCTGTACGACAAGCTCAAGCACACCCACACCCTGCTGCCCGATCTCCCGGCCGCTCAGGCCTTGGACGAAACCCTGCTGGCGCAGCGCGAGCCCATGCTCGCCGGGCGCTTTCATGAAGGCCTGTACCTGCCTGGCGAGGGGCAGCTGGACAACCGCCAGCTGCTCGCTGCCCTGCACGAGCGCATGCAAACGCTGGGTGTATCGATGCACTGGCACAGCCGCCAGGCGCTGGGGGATTTTTCCCCCGGCGCGCCGGGCGAGCCAGACCTCATCCTCGACTGCCGCGGGCTGGGCGCACGCAGCGACTGGCCCGAACTGCGCGGCGTGCGCGGCGAAGTCATCCGCGTGCATGCCCCCGAGGTCACGCTGCAACGCCCCACCCGCCTGGTGCACCCGCGCTACCCGGCCTACATCGTGCCCAAGGAAGATCACGTCTTCGTGGTCGGCGCGACCGCTATCGAATCGGACGATCTCTCCCCGGCCAGCGTGCGCTCCACGCTGGAACTGCTCAGCGCCGCCTACGCCCTGCATTCGGGTTTCGCCGAGGCCCGCATCCTGGAGATCGCCACGCAATGCCGTCCCGCGCTGCCGGACAACAGCCCGTGCATCCGCCAGGTGGGCGAGCGCATCCTGCAGATCAACGGCCTGTACCGGCACGGTTTCCTGATCGCGCCGGCGCTCCTGGACGTCACCCTGCAGCTGCTGCGCGAAGGCGACTCGCCGCTGGCCCGGCAATTCGACCTCGCGATCACGGCGCGCGATCCGGAGTCCGCATGAAAATCTGCATCAACGGCACCGCCACCGAACTGCCGGACGGCGCCACCGTGGCCCACGCCATCACCCAACTCGCGCCCGTGCCGCCGTTCGCGGTGGCGGTGAACCTCCACTTCGTTCCCCCATCGAGTTACGCCGGCGAACGGCTGCACGAGGGCGACCAGATCGAAATCATCGCGCCCGTCACGGGCGGTTAAACCATGTCCACTGTTCAGCCTGCGGGCGACCCGCTCATCCTCTACGGCCACAGCTTCACCAGCCGCCTGCTGCTCGGCAGCTCCCGCTACCCGTCACCGGCCACGCTCCAGGCCGCCGTGGCGCGCGCCAGGCCCGCCATGGTGACCGCCGCGCTGCGTCGCCAGGGAGCCACGTCCGGCAACGGCTTCTGGCCCTTGCTGCAACGCCTCGACACCACCGTGCTGCCCAACACCGCGGGCTGCCACAGCACGCAGGAAGCCATCACCACCGCGTTGATGGCGCGCGAGGTGTTCGGCACCGACTGGATCAAGCTCGAAGTCATCGGCGACGACTACACCCTGCAACCCGACACCCTGCAACTCGTGCCCGCCGCCGAGCGCCTGATCAAGGAAGGCTTCAAGGTACTGCCCTACTGCACCGAAGACCTGGTCGTCTGCCAGCGGCTCGCCGACGTGGGCTGCCAGGCCGTCATGCCCTGGGCCGCCCCTATCGGCACCGGCCGCGGCCCGGTCAACCCGCACGGCCTGCAACTGCTGCGCGAGCGCCTGCCCCTGCCCATGCTGGTCGACGCGGGCCTGGGCCTGCCGTCGCATGCCTGCCAGGTCATGGAGTGGGGGTTTGACGGCGTGCTGCTCAACACCGCCGTGGCGCTGGCCACCGACCCAGTTCAGATGGCCGGCGCATTTGCCGACGCGGTTGCGGCCGGGCGGGCCGCCCGGCTGGCCGGCGCGATGCAGGCACAGACATCGGCCCAGCCGAGTACGCCGGTGCTGGGCACGCCCTTCTGGCACCAAAGCGAAGGACCCAACGCATGACGCTGCCCATGCAGCAGGCCATCGTCGAGGCGCACCGCGAGCGCCTTGCGGGCTTCGAACCGCAGCCCGTGCCCCCCACGCAGGAGACCGACCCCGTGTTCCTTTCGGCACTGGCCGCCTGCAGCCAGTTGGGGTACATCGCCGCCGATGCACTCTGCCTGGCCCGCGCCTGGACAGCGCAAACCCTGCGACTGGGCGCTTTCGATCCGGCTCGCTGGCCCGATACACCCGCAGACTTCGGTCTGCAGCCACGCCCACACGCCGCGCCCTTTGCGCCCTGTCCCAAAGATCTGGGACTCTACGCCGTGCTCCCCGACGCACGATGGGTCAGCCGCATGGCACATGCCGGCGTGCCCACGCTCCAGCTGCGCTGCAAAAGCAGCGACGCGCAGGCCATCGCACGCGAAGTGCGCGCCGCCATCCAGGGCGTGGAGGGAACCGATGCGCGTTTGTTCATCAACGATCATTGGCGCGTCGCCATCGACGAAGGTGCATATGGCGTGCATCTGGGTCAGGAGGACCTCGGCCAGCTGTCTGCCGCCGATATCGCCCTGCTGCGAAGCAGCGGCACCCGCCTGGGCCTGAGCACCCACGGTTACGCCGAAATGCTGCGCGCCGATCGCCTCAGCCCGAGCTACATCGCCATGGGCGCGGTGTTCCCCACCACACTGAAAACCATGCCGACCGCGCCCCAGGGTCTGGAAAGACTGGCCGACTACGCCCGCCTCATGCACGCGTATCCGCTGGTCGCCATCGGCGGCATCACACCTGAACACCTTGCGGCCATCCGGGCGGCCGGCGTGGGCTCGGCGGCCATGGTACGAGCCATCGTGCAGGCGCCCGAGCCGCAAGCGGCCGTGCGCCGGCTCCTGCATCTCATGGGCGGCACCCAGGCCCGGACGCCGTCTGCCTGATACAGTTTGCATTCAAGCGTAGAACAACGTGGGAAGCTGCAGACAGTGCTGCAGCACGGCAAGGCGAACCAACGCAGTGATACGTTTGAAGGCGAAACCGTATGAGCCATCATTTGATGGATCGTCTGCCGTTGTCCCGGGGTTCCAGGTTGAATTGAACCCCCTCGTGATCAGGCGCGAGCATCTCATCCGGGGCCACGATCTCCGGGGGCGATCCACTGCCCGATGGCCCTTGGTCGGCTGAGCCGCGCCCCTGAACCGGCATGTGCCGCGACGGCTCGAGCATCAGGTCACCGGCCAGCGTATCCACCGAGGGGGATGCGGCTTTCACGCCATGGCCCGTGACCGCGGCCGCCCGTTGTGGCGCCACGGAAGCGCCTCGCGCCTTTCCGGCCAACGACTGAGCGATCGCCAGCAGCAACAACAGATCTTCGTAAGCCGGCAAATCAAACCTCGCGACGTCCTGACCTCCGCCGCGCCGGAACATGAGCCGATCCAGCTCATCGACGGCATCGGCAGAACCCCACAGCGATTCGATGCGCTGCAGCTCCGTGCCATAGTCTTCCAGAGACCTTCCGCCTCGCTGAAAGGTTGCAAACGGAGGGACCTCGGCATTGAACCTGCCTTCGAAGCTCGCGCGCAGCTCATCGAACGCCGCGACACGTCCCAACGTGTGATAGAGCCGCAACAACTCAAAATACGCCAGCGGCGACGAGGCGTGATGAGCGATATGCCTGCGCAAGCCATCGACCGCCTGTTCGTGCTCTCCGATCGAGACGAAGAATTCCGCCTGCTGCAATACGTCGAACAAATCTTCTGGATGTTCGATGTCCTGCACTCCCGGGATCACGGGCGCGGCACTCTCAACTACCGCAGGCCCCAGCGGCTCGGACACGGACACGGCCTCATCCTCCGCGCTCATTTGCCAGGATGCCGCTGCATGGGTCGCGGGGACCTGCCCAACAGGCACTGTCGCGGCCTGATCGGGCTCCTCGGTCTGTGGCCAGACGGTCGGCCCAACCGCCGCGCCGAACGTGTCCGATTCCAGCGGCTCACCGTTGAGTGCCACGCTCCGATGCCACGCCTCGCGCCCCTGCCGACGTTGCTTCCACATCAGCGTGAACAGACCCAACAGCGCAAGGGCAAGTGCACCAGCCAGCCCGTACACCACCAGCGGTGAATACCGTTCCGAAACCGCCTGCTTCAACGCCTCCCGGGCCAAGTTCCCCTCAGCCTGCTCCTTGCGCAGTTGCTCTTTCAACACCTGCACTTCCCGCCGCACCTCGCTCACACGTTCACCCAGACTCGCCAACTCCTGCGGCGTGGTGTTGAGCATCTGCCAGACCCCAGCCGCGTCTTTTTGCCCTTGCGCCGTCCCAGGTTCGCCAAAGTGAGGCGGATCAACGGACAAACGCAGGTCAAAAGGACTCTTCGGCCCAAAGTCCAGAGGCTCCATGATCAGCCTGGGCGCAGCGCCGCCCGCTGCTCCCGCCGTGCCCACAGGCGGCGCCGCAGTCCTGCCTGCCGATCCGGTGCGACGCGCATCCGAGACCACCGCCTTGGAGCGGCTGCGCGCTGGTGAAACCGAGCTCGTGCGTGATCTGCTGACGCCAACTCCTGGCTCACCCCTCTTCTCGCGCCTGCTGCCAAGTGAGCGGGCAGTCGCCCGGCCACCGTCTTCACTTTCAGGGGCCTCGCGCCGCGGATCACCAGGCGCCACCCCACCGAGCGCCTGCCCTTCGGCCTCGCCTGGCCATTCGCTCAGGAACGTATAGGTGCGAGAAACACGTCCGCCACACGTCGCCTCAAGCGAAACCTCCACGATAGGCTCATTCACGGGAACATCGGTCCTCACCCGCAGACGTGGCTGCGCAAGACCTTGCCCTTGCGATACGAGATGGACGCTGACGCGGTTTCCCGGAACCGGAGTTGCGCCCATGTCCACACGAGCAGAGATACAGGAGCCTTCAAGGCCGGAGTCGTCATCGACTCGCAGATTGAACGATATGTCCAGGGGAGAGCCCAAAACCACCCGCCCGTGACCCGCGCCCAGCGTCAGCGCACCTGCAGACGTGGCCGCAGCAGCAAGAATGGTTCCCGCAAAAAATCTACGTGCGTTCACGATACTGATGTTTCGTTACACACACATTCTGGCATAAAAAGCATAGGGCAAATCTGCTCCAACGATAGCCAGAACATTGCTTGACGCAGGGTCAGGTCTTCTTTACCCATCATCTTTTCTTTCCCCAAAAGCCGACCCCCCCTGGGCCGTGAGAGGCGCAGGGGGGGTGGGTGGTGATGGTG